>ERZ808267.34-NODE-34-length-85732-cov-5.767849_pt1 | contig 85732 bp, 84 predicted proteins | sample MGYA00521241_ERZ808267 | MGnify/ENA primary metagenome ERZ808267 (study PRJEB31516, sample SAMN03275592) | gut metagenome | biome: mammalia-associated habitat; material: feces | host: Papio cynocephalus | place: Kenya | collected 2012-07-19 ...
TTTCAACTATGATTTCAAACATCTTCATAGCCTGACTTCTCTTTAACTCATTCTGTGGAAAGAAGAACATACCAACTCCGTATTCCCTTTCCTCTCCTATGCTTATGCCCAGCTCTTTACATACTCTTGAAAAGAACTTGTGGGATATCTGTGTCAGAATTCCTACACCGTCACCGGTTTTTCCTTCGGCGTCCTTACCCGCCCTGTGTTCAAGATTTTCAACAATGCTTAATGCATCCGCAACTATTTTATGGCTTTTCTTTCCTTTTATATCAACTACAGCACCTATTCCACAATTATCATGTTCAAATTCCGGTCTGTATAAGCCCTTTTGAGTAATTTTCTGCTCCATATCTATTCCTCCTTTCCTCTTGCCGCTTCAATAAATCCTTTAAACAAAGGATGTGGTAAATTGGGCCGGGATTTAAATTCCGGATGTGCCTGGGTTGCAATAAAAAACGGATGTTCCGGAAGCTCAATCATTTCCACTATCCTTTTATCGGGTGAAAGTCCCGAAAGTCTCATGCCGTTTTTGGTAAGCTCATCCCTGTAACTGTTATTTACCTCATATCTATGTCTGTGTCTTTCTGAAATCTTTGACTTTTTATACAGTTTTTCTGCAAGGGAGCCCTTCATAAGCTCACATGGGTATGCCCCAAGTCTTAAGGTTCCTCCCAGATTTTCCACTCCGTTTTGCTCAGGCAGTAAATCAATAACAGGATACTTTGTATCCGGATTAAGCTCACTGCTGTTGGCATCCTTTAAGCCAATCACATTCCGGGCAAATTCTACAATAGCAAGCTGCATGCCAAGACATAATCCCAGGAATGGTATTTTCTTCTCTCTGGCATACCGTATTGCTTCTATCTTTCCTTCAGTGCCTCTTACTCCGAAGCCTCCGGGAACCAATATGCCGTCTGCTCCGTGAAGCTGCTCCTCCACATTTTCAGATGTAAGACCATCAGCCTCTATCCATCTAAGCTTTACATTTACCCTGTTGGCAATTCCTCCATGCTTAAGTGCCTCCACCACGCTCAGATATGCATCATGCAATGCCACATATTTACCTACAATGGCTATTTCAACATCCTTTGATGCCTCCTTCATATTGATAAGCATTTCGTTCCAATCCTTTAAGTCCGGTTCGGGACAAGGAAGCTTAAGACAGGTACAAACTGCTCCCGCAAGATTTTCTTTTTCCATTAATATAGGAACCTCATACAACGAATCTGCATCCAGATTCTGTAAAACATGTTCCTGCTTTACATTACAAAACAAAGCCAGTTTTTTCTTCATATCATCATCTATAGGAAAATCTGACCTGCACACCAGTATATCCGGCCATATTCCCATGCTCTGAAGAGTTTTAACACTCATCTGTGTAGGCTTTGTTTTCATTTCCCCGGAGGCTTTTAAATAAGGAATAAGAGAAACCAGTATTATTATGGCATTTTCTCTTCCCACCTCGGCCTGAAACTGCCTTATGGCCTCAAGAAACGGCTGGCTTTCAATATCCCCCACCGTTCCTCCTACCTCAATAATGGCTATTTCTTTACCATTATGAAGGCGTTCCTTCTGAAATCTGTCCTTTATTTCATTGGTAATATGAGGAATTACCTGTACTGTTCCTCCACCATAATCACCATGTCTTTCCTTATTTAATACTGACCAGTATATTTTTCCTGTTGTAACATTAGAATTTTTATCAAGGCTTTCATCTATAAATCTTTCGTAATGTCCCAGATCCAGATCTGTTTCTGTTCCATCATCTGTAACAAATACCTCTCCGTGCTGGATAGGATTCATTGTTCCCGGATCTACATTTATATAAGGATCAAACTTCTGCATAGTCACACAGTAGCCTCTGGCCTTTAAAAGCCTTCCAAGAGATGCAGCCGTAATTCCTTTTCCAAGCCCCGATACAACACCTCCAGTAACAAAAACATATTTCATTTGTATGCTGCCTCCTTTATTTTCAAAATTAAAAAAGGCGTCAAATAACCCTGATAACAGGTCATTTGACGCCTTTGCCAATCAAACTATAAATTTTACTCAAATCATTCTATATCAAATGTATGACTTTGTAAAGCTTTTTTGTTGAAAAAGTTTTTCAAAAAAAAATTTTAATTAGGTATTGACAATACAAGGCTTTAGTAATACAATGCCAAACAAAGGCAAGGGCGTCTTGGAGATAATCCAAGGCGCCTATTTTGCTTTATAGGTTTTTACTTGAAATAATAAAATAACATGTTTATATCAGAAAGGAGAAATATTATGGAAAAGAAAATTCCCGAACTCTATGGAAGCCTGGTTTTTAATAACAAGGTAATGCGTGAGAAGCTGCCAAAGGATATTTATAAGGCTCTTCGAAAGACAATAGAAAATAATACTCACCTGGAGCTTGATGTTGCAAATGCCGTGGCAACAGCTATGAAGGAATGGGCACTGGAGCATGGTGCAACACATTTTACCCACTGGTTCCAGCCTATGACAGGTCTTACTGCCGAGAAGCATGACAGCTTTATCACACCGATAAGTGAAGGCGAAATTGCAATGGACTTCTCCGGTAAAGAGCTGGTAAAAGGCGAGCCGGATGCCTCAAGCTTCCCTTCAGGGGGACTTAGGGCAACCTTTGAAGCAAGAGGATATACAGCCTGGGATCCTACATCTCCGGCATTTATTAAAGACGGAACACTTTACATACCTACTGCTTTCTGTTCATATAGCGGTGAAGCCCTTGATAAGAAGACTCCTCTTCTTCGCTCAATGGAGGCTCTCAGTAAGGAAGCTACCAGAATTCTTAACCTTCTTGGAAATACTGATGTAACCAGTGTTTCAACGACTGTAGGACCTGAGCAGGAATATTTCCTCGTAGACAAGGATCTGTATAAAAAACGTAAGGATTTGATTTTTACCGGAAGAACACTTCTGGGAGCAATGCCTCCAAAGGGTCAGGAAATGGAGGATCACTACTTCGGAGCATTAAAGCCTCGTGTGTCTGCATATATGCATGACCTGGATGAGGAGCTCTGGAAGCTGGGAATACCTGCAAAAACCAAACACAACGAGGTTGCTCCTGCACAGCATGAGCTGGCTCCTGTATTTGATACAACAAATGTTGCTGTAGATCATAACCAGCTTACAATGGAAATCATGAAAAAAATTGCCGACAAGCACAATCTTGCATGTCTCCTTCATGAGAAGCCTTTTGATGGAATCAACGGTTCAGGTAAGCATAACAACTGGTCAATGTCAACCAACACAGGAATTAACCTTCTTGATCCGGGCAAGACACCTGCTGAAAATACCCAGTTCTTAATCTTCCTTCTGGCTGTAATCAAGGCTGTTGATGAATATGCCGATCTCATGAGAGTGTCCGTTGCCAGTGCAGGAAACGACCACAGATTGGGTGCAAACGAAGCTCCCCCTGCGATAGTTTCCATTTTCCTCGGTGATGAGCTTTCAGCAGTTCTCGATTCTATCGAGAATGATACCTTCTTCGGGAAGCATCAAAAGGTTCAGATGGAAACCGGTGCTGCTGTATTACCTCATTTCTTCAAGGATAATACCGATAGAAACCGTACATCACCATTTGCATTTACCGGCAACAAGTTTGAGTTCCGTATGTTAGGCTCATCTCTTTCCGTAGCCGGACCAAACACAATACTTAACACTGCTGTAGCTGAAGCTCTTCGCCAGTTCTATGAGGAATTAAAGGATGTTCCCGCAGACAGTATGAATGATGCAGTCCACGAGCTTGTTAAGAAGACAATTCTTGCCCATAAAAAGATTATCTTCAACGGAAACGGATACACAGATGAGTGGATTGAGGAGGCAAAAAAGCGTGGATTATATAATCTTAAATCCACCCCTGAAGCTCTTCCGGCACTTATTGCTGATAAAAATATTAAATTATTTACAAAGCATCACATTTATACAGAGAGTGAAATTTATTCAAGATATGAAATACTTCTTGAGAATTACAGCAAGACTATTCACATTGAGGCAAAAACTCTTTACAGTATGCTTGAAAAGGACTTCCTTCCATCAGTAGAAAAATACACTATGGAGCTTGTGGAAGGTATAGAAAAAAAGAAAGCTGTAGCCGGTCTTTCCTGTACATCAGAGCTTAAGCTTCTGGATAAGCTTCAGACAGGCTATGAGGAGATTGCTTCAAAGGCCGAGGTTCTTGCTGCCGACACCAAGATTGCCGAAGCAATGACAGATGCTCTTGAGCTTGCAAAATACTATAGCGGAACAATCCTGACTGAAATGGATGACATCAGACATATTGCAGATAGTCTGGAGGAATTAATCCCTACAGACATGATGCCATACCCGGGTTATGATGAATTACTGTTTTCTGTATAGTATTCAGAAAGGATTAGGATTATGTGCTTTGATTGTATAGATGATAAGCCCAGGGAAGAATGTGGTGTATTCGGAATATTCCATCAGGATTCAACCCCGGCTGCCCCGTCCATATATTATGGTCTTTCCGCCCTCCAGCACAGAGGGCAGGAATCAGCCGGAATAGCCGTATGTGATACCAATGGTCCCTTCGGAAATGTTGACTGGCATAAGGGAATGGGACTTGTAAATGAGGTTTTCAACAAGGACAGGCTTCACAGTCTCAATGGCAATCTGGGAATAGGTCATGTAAGATACTCTACTACCGGTGCCAGCACCGAAAAAAATGCCCAGCCCCTTGTCCTGAATTATATGAAAGGAACTCTTGCATTAGCTCATAATGGTAATCTGACCAATACAGCAGAGCTAAGGGAGAAGCTTCAGAAAGAAGGAGCCATATTCCAGACTACCACCGATTCAGAGGTTATTGCTTATCACATAGCCAAAGAAAGAATTAGTTCTGAATGTATTGAGGATGCAATACGTAAAACTGTTAAAAGTCTCAAGGGTGGTTATGCTCTTCTGGTGATGAGTCCGCGAAAGCTGATTGGTGTAAGGGATCCGCAGGGGCTTAAGCCCTTGTGTCTGGGGAAACAGGGAAACAGTTATGTTCTGGCTTCAGAAAGCTGTGCTCTCACAGCTGTGGATGCAGAATTTGTAAGAGATGTCATTCCCGGGGAAATACTTACCATAACCAGGGATGGTATTACATCCGATACCAGTCTGTGTAATCACAGGAGAGCTCATTGCATTTTTGAATACATATATTTTGCAAGACTTGACTCTAAAATAGACGGTATAAATGTATATGACGCAAGAATACGGGCAGGCGCAGAGCTGGCAAAATCCTACCCTGTAAAGGCTGATATTGTCACAGGAGTTCCTGATTCAGGACTTGCCGCCGCTATGGGATATTCCATAGAATCCGGAATTCCCTTCCGATACACATTTCACAAAAACAGTTATGTGGGAAGGACGTTTATAAAGCCTACGCAGGAGGAACGGGAATCCGCTGTACATATTAAGCTCAGTGTACTGGAAAGCGTTGTAAAGGATAAATCCATTGTTCTTATAGATGATTCCATTGTGCGTGGTACTACCATATCAAACCTGATTACAATGCTAAAGAATGCCGGTGCCAGAGAAATACATGTAAGGATTTGTTCACCACCATTCCTGTATCCATGCTACTATGGTACAGATGTTCCAAGCAATGAACAGCTTATTGCATCTTCCCAGTCTACAGAAGAAATATGCAGATATATAGGTGCTGATTCTCTTGGCTATATGAAAATTGAAGACTTATCAAGGATGACCGGAGACCTTCCAATATGTAAGGCCTGTTTTGACAATAATTATCCGGTGTAACCATAAACGCAAAGGCGCGCTTTATACATACTATAAGGTGCGCCTTTTATATATATGCTCATGATACTTTCGGGCAATTTAACCTATCACCAAATTTATTATAAAAGGGAGGAATTATTATGGAATTCTCAGCAGTAAACACAATATGGGTGCTTTTAGGTGCCGCATTGGTATTCTTTATGCAGGCCGGTTTCGCAATGGTGGAAACAGGATTTACCAGAGCAAAGAATGCCGGTAACATTATTATGAAAAACCTTATGGATTTCTGTATCGGAACACCTGTCTTCTGGCTTGTAGGCTTCGGTATTATGTTTGGAGGTTCAGGAAGTTTTATCGGAAGCATTAAGGGTATTGCAAGTGAAGGAAACTACGGAAGCGATATGCTCCCTGACGGAGTACCGTTTTTCGCATTTCTTATTTTCCAGACAGTTTTCTGTGCAACAGCTGCAACCATTGTTTCAGGTGCCATGGCAGAAAGAACCAAATTCATATCCTACTGTATATATAGTCTTATAATCAGTCTTGTAATCTATCCTGTTTCCGGACATTGGATCTGGGGTGGTGGCTGGTTAGCCGAAAGAGGCTTCCACGATTTTGCAGGCTCGACAGCAGTTCATATGGTTGGTGGTGTAGCTGCATTTATCGGTGCGTTAATCCTTGGACCACGTATTGGAAAGTATGACAAAAACGGAAAATCAAAGGCTATTCCGGGACACAGCTTAACTCTGGGTGCTTTGGGTGTATTTATTCTCTGGTTCTGCTGGTTTGGATTTAACGGTGCTTCTACTGTATCCATGGAGGGAGATGCAATCGTATCAGCAGGTAAAATTTTTGTAACTACTAACCTTGCTGCCGCTGTGGCAACATGTACCGTACTTATTATTACCTGGATACGATACAAGAAGCCTGATGTGTCAATGACCTTAAACGGCACACTTGCCGGACTGGTTGCCATTACAGCAGGCTGTGATACAGTAAGTCCAACAAGTGCTGCAATTATAGGTATCCTTGCCGGCTTTGCAGTTGTATTCGGCATCGAATTTATTGATAAGGTATTAAAGGTGGATGACCCTGTGGGTGCCGTAGGTGTTCATGGTATAAACGGTATGCTCGGTACCTTATGTGTAGGACTCTTCTCTGATGGTGCAGGTACTGACGGAAGCTTAGGTCTTTTTACCGGTGGAGATGCCTCATTACTTGGCACTCAGGCTCTTGGTGTTATATCTGTAATAGCCTGGGTTGCAGCAACAATGACTGTAGTGTTCCTTATAATCAAGCATACTGTCGGCCTTAGAGTTACAGAGGAAGAAGAAATTGCCGGTCTTGATATTATGGAGCATGGTCTTACAAGCAGCTATGCAGACTTTATGCCTGTTGTAAATACAATTGCCCCAGTTGTTTCAACCTCTGAAGCATCCGATGGTGATGCTCCGGTTTCCGTGTCAGAGGATCCTGTCTCAGTTATTGATAAGCCACTCAGCAAGGTTACAATTATAACCAGACAGAACAAGCTTAGTGAGCTTATTCAGGAATTAAGTCTCATCGGTATAACAGGTGTTACTATTACCAATGTACTGGGCTGTGGTACTCAGAAGGGTGCGACAAAATATTACAGAGGTTCTGAGCTTGAGATGAACCTGCTTCCTAAGGTAAAGGTTGACATAGCTGTCAGCAAGGTTCCTGTTGACCTGGTAGTAAGTACAGCAAGAAAGGTTCTTTGTACCGGTCATATCGGCGACGGCAAAATCTTTGTATATGACATCGAGGATGTTATCAAGGTTCGTACCGGTGAAACCGGATATATGGCTCTTCAGGATTCAGCTGGTGAATTTTAAAAAAGAGTTATGAAATAATCGAGTAGGAGGCGGTGACTAACCGACGTCCTCTCACACCACCGTGCGTACCATTCGGTACACGGCGGTTTCAATAGTTGACGTGCACAGACTGATAGGCTGTGGCTAAATCATAAAAGCCACTGTTTATCAGTCTTTCTTTATACACATACGTATCCTGTGATCACTCATTCTAAAATCGTGAACAGTAACGTCAATATGACCTTGATTTAACAATAATCTACATTCAGAATGAATTGGGCTTTCATTTTCATAAGCATCACAACAATCACCTAAGTATTGAGTATCAACGATTCAATTATATATATATAAGTCAAACAAAATTATAGTCCACATTTTTGGAGAGCGTATATTGTTAAAGCTATTCAAAAAAGCAGACTTATTTTTAATCTGCTTTGTAAATTATAATTTATTGTTATCTATATCATTGAAATAATGGTCATAATAACAGTCATTCCATTTCCTAATAAATTTATGATAAAATGTGCTGTCATTGGTACATATATATTTTTAGTATTAATATATGAAACACTTAAAGGTAAAGCCCAAATCATAGTTAAAAATATTCCCCATATTGTTAACGAGTGTTCTAAAGCATATAAAAGCATCCCTAATATAGTTGTAATTAGAAGTATTCCTTTGTTTTTAAAAGATATTATACTTTTTCTATAAAATGTTTCTTCTGCTATAGCAGGTAATAATATTGTAGATACTGCAAATATTGTCAATTTTAACCAACTATCTCTTTTCAACCCAATTGTTCCTGTATTATAATTAGAAAATACATTTTCTAAAATCGTTGTTATTATAAATGCTACCATAAAAAGTAATGCTGTAATTATTACTTGTTTATAAAATTTTTTTCCACTTTTTATATTATTTAACCATTCTTTAAACGAAAACTCTTTTTTTATGTAAAAATATATTACTATCAACATATAAAAGAGAAAATTTGTATAGATAAAATATTCCTTTGGTATAATAAAACAAGATACTATAAATATTATTTCTATTATTATTGGTATTATATTCAATTTGATATATTTACTCATTATTTGTTCTCCAAACTTTTTAACAATTAAGCATTTATGTGGTTTCCATATCGCATTGCACCCCACCGCAGTTTCTATAGCTTTAATGCAAAATATGTGTCAATAAGCTCTCTGATTCCTTCCTTATCCTTTTGTCTTACAAGATTATTTAAGGCTGATATGAATTCTCTGTCCTCTCCTTCAGTCCGAAGAGCTAAAAGTCTATCCATAATTTGCTCTCCGGCAGCAAAATCATCAGCTTCCATCATCTTTTCTATCTCCTTCAGGTATATGGCTATATCTTCACTTCCTGCATCAGTAATCTCCTGCTCCTGTCCCTTTCCGTTATATTCCTCATCACCGGTTCCTGAAATGCTGTCAACAAAGGTATTATAATCCTCCACAGCCAGCAATACATCTACAAGGTTTTCTAAAAAGCTCTCTACATTTTCGTTAATATATTCCCTGTTGCCAATATTTATAGCTCCCTCCATCCTTGTTGCCTGGTGAGCAAGGGCAGTAGCACCGATATTCATGCTTGCTGTTCTCAGTGCATGAATTTTTATTTTAAAGCCTCTTACATCCTTTCCCGCCTTTTTATATAATTCTTCGGAGGCTGCCGCATTTTGTTCATAGAACATTCTCAACAGCTTATTATAAACATCAATACTTCCACCTATTTTTTCAATTGCGTATTCAACATCCATGTATGGCCTGAGCTTTGCAAGACCGTCTCCATATCTTGAGCCACTTATATATGAGGCTATATCATTCGCTTTCTCTTTGATAAGATTTTCAGGGAGGCAATCCTTAAGTATCGCAGCCACTCTGCGTATATCCATAGGCTTTACTATGCTGTCGGTAAAGCCGGCTGCAAGAAGCTTTTCCTTGTTTTCTTCAATGGCATCATTGTCCATTGCAACAATAGGAAGCATTTTGTATCTGTCCTCGGATAAATCCCTGATTTCATTCATAGCATCTATACCATTCATTATAGGCATCGATAAATCCATGAATACAACGTCATAGCTGTTATTCATAACCATATCAATTGCATTTATGCCTGAGGTTGCCACATCCACCTTCATCTCAAATTGATTAAGTATCTTTTGGGAAACCTGACGGCTTACCTCCTCGTCATCCACCAAAAGGGCATTGGCCTCAGGAAGCCAGAGTTTTTCAGCAATTTCCTTGGAAACCATCTCTTCTATCTTGTATATGGCATGATTGGCATTTTGATTAAGGGCTACTCTCTGGTTAAGAGTAAGAGTAAATGTAGAGCCTGCCCCATATGTACTCTCAACCTCTATATCAGCATCCATAAGTTCTGCATATCCCTTAGCAATAGCAAGACCCACTCCATTTCCTGAATGAATACTGTTTTTTACATTATCTGCTATATTATATATTTCAAATATACTGTCTATCCTGTCATCCTGTATACCGATTCCTGTGTCAGAGACAGAAAAAACAAGGTTGACTATATCATCTTTATCCTTATCAGTATATCTGTAGCAATCTACAGCAAGGGTTATGGAACCTTCCTTAGTATATTTTATGGAATTATCCAGAATCCTCATCATTATATCTTTTATTTTTACTTCATCACCAATAAGATTGTCTACAATCTCCTCACCAATCTCCACAAAGAATTTTACTGCCTTGTCAGCAAGTTTTCCTGTCACCATTTCGGATAATTCATAAATCATAGTGGTTACCGAATACGGAGCTTTTATCGTGTCTACCTTTCCGGCTTCAATCTTAGCCAGCAGTATAATGTCATCAACCTTTCCGATTATATCATTTCCAATATTACATATGCTTTCAACAATTTCCTTTGATGCTGCATCAGACAGGATATGCATAAGCTCATCCGCCTTTGCCACCATTGCATTTATAGGAGTTTTTATTTCATTACTCATATTGGCAAGATAGTCATTTTTGGCACTGCTGGTTTTTACTGCCTCCTCATGCTCTCTGGAAAGCTTTTCCAATGCCTGGTTTTTATTAACAAGCAGATTTTTTACCCGCAATGCACCAAAGATCAAAAGCACAACGAGAACAATAAATGCACCTATTATTCCTGCTCTTGCAACCGGATTTTCAAAAAAGCTCGGCTCCATTTCAATAATAAATGAAATCGGCTTTTCACAGGATACTCCATCACCGTTATAGGCATTTATCTCAAATTCGTACACACCACCTTCCAGATTGGTATATACTGCCTTCATGGTATCATTGCCACTAAGCACTATAGGCTCCTTATCAAACCCCTTGAGCATATATTCAGCCTTAATATCATCCCTGTTGGAAAAACTGAACACTGCAAATTCAATAGTTATCTTGTCTGCATCGTTTTCTATTGATAAACCGTTAACCAGGTCATCAAATTCATATGTCTTCCCATCTACATCAATAGAGGTTACCTTTATCCTTGGAGGGATATCTGTACGTGGTATATTTTTTGTATTGAGTGTGCATATTCCGTCATTGCAGCAGATATATAGTATTCCACCGTTATCAATATAGGAATCACTGATTGTATTCAGGGTCTTTGTTAATCCGTCAGATGCATCATAATAACGGTTTACTACTCCCTGGCTTCCCAGAAGTTCCTCCTCTGTGGTACATAATACTCCCATTGAACCTACAATCCATACATAATTATCCCTGATCAGAATATCGTATATGCTGTTGGAATATTCTATATTACTGATTGAACGGAATGCCTCATTGTAGAAACACATTCCATTGTCCGTACCGATCCATATACCCTGTTCTCCACTTATTATGGCAGAAATAACATTAGAATTAAGCCCGTTTTCCATTGTATATCTTGTTATTTCCGGATTTGTTCCTATCTTAACGGCATATATTCCCTCTCCATCTGTTCCTGCATACAAAATACCTTTTTCATCCTGAAAAAGACATGTTATGTTTCCGTAACTTATTCCTTCTGTTTTACCATAGGAAATGACATTCCTGCCTGACTTATCAAGTATTGTAATACCATTATCTGTTCCAACCGCAACGTTACCATCAGCCAGAATATATATGCAGTTTACTGTTGAACCGGCAAGTCCTGTGCTTCTATTTGTATATGTTATCTCTCCCTTGGGGGTAACCCGTACCACTCCATACCTTCTATAGGTTCCTATCCATATATTTCCTTCATCATCGGATGTAATGGAGCGTATACTTATCCCATTCAGCATATTAGTTAAATCATCGCTTACCCTGGTCTCATCCCTGTCATATATAATAAGTCCGTCATCTGTGCCAATGTACTTATAGCTGCCTTTTACAAATACTGCATTGACCATTGTTTCCGGCATTCCTATGCGCATATTGTAATCCACAAATTTGCTTCTGCTTAAAAGCAGCACTCCCATTCTTGTAGACGAAACCCAGTAATTTCCTTCATAATCCTGAATCATATCTGAAAGGTAGCTGTCAATTTTACAATCGCTTATTTTGATAAAATTATTTCCCACAAAGTATCCCAGCCCATTATCACCACAGACCCATATGCGTCCCTGGGAATCCTTCATCATATTATTGATACCCTCTACCTCGGCAGTTATAATCTCACCCTCATTTCTTCCTGATGAAAAAACAACTATATTTTTGCCGGCAGTACCAACGTAAAGCTTACCATCTATGGCTTTCATACAGCTTATATCGTCAGACACGGTCAGACTCAAATCTTCTTTGCTTATCGTTTTTTTTGCACTAATCACATACATATATCTATTGTTACATACAGCCCATATTGCATCATCATATGCTTCAACACAGTTAACTTCCTTCTGGTCTGTGAAGTCACCCATGATCTGATTAAGCTGAACCTCAGAGCCGGTCTCATCTACATAAAAAAGTCCCTCTGATGTACCAATATATATTTCTCCATTTTCCATCTCACATATATCATATATAGTTTTTATGCCACTGTAATACTCATTTTGCAAATGATGATTACTTCCGTTTTCGATATAAAACAATCCGTAATTATCTGTTCCTACCCATACTCTGCCCTTTGAATCCTGCATAATAGTATTGATACTGTATACATCAGTTCTGTCAGTATCCCAGAGATTAATACTCTGAAAGGAGGAGCCGTTATAACGGTAAAGTCCACCATCTGTTCCTATCCATATATATCCGGAGGATGACTGATACAGACAATTTACCTCATTGCTTCCTATACCGTTTTTCTGGGTAAATACAGTCTGGATAAACTGGGATACAAAATTCTCCCTGGCATCCGCCTTTCTTTGCGGCACCACAAAAAGGCATACCATAAGGAATGCCATAATTGCACATGTGTATTTTTTTAACCTTTGTCTATAATTCACAGGCCGATACCTCGTATTATGCTTCTTTCAAGAACACCTTATACCCCTTGAGAGTTTCATATATATCTGCTTTGGATGTAAGCTCCCATGGGGCGTGCATATTCAAAACAGCCACTCCGCAGTCTATTACCTCCATACCATATAGTGATAAAATATAAGCAATGGTACCGCCTCCGCCTATGTCAACCTTTCCAAGCTCTGCAGTCTGGTAGCAAATGTCATTATCATCCATCATTTCCCTTATTCTTGCAAGATATTCTGCATTGGCATCATTTGATCCGGATTTGCCTCTTGAACCGGTAAATTTGCTAAATACCATTCCTCTTCCGAAATAGGATGCGTTATTTTTCTCAAATGCACCGGCAAACAGAGGATCATAGGCTGCATTTACATCAGATGAAAGCATACAGGAATTGGTAAGGCAGCGTCTCAATTCTATTTCCCTATATTCTCCCATCGCATTCATGATTTCTGCCACAGTATTTTCAAAAAATCTTGATCTCATACCTGTAGCTCCTACACTTCCTATCTCCTCCTTATCAGTGAGAAGACAGCAAGTGGTTCTGGAGACTGTGTCAACCTCCAGCATCGCCTTAAGAGAGGTATACGCACATACCCTGTCATCCTGGCCATATGCCATAATCATACTTTTATCTAATCCTGCTTCCCTTGCATTCCCGGCCGGAACTATCTCCAGCTCAGCGGATATAAAATCCTCTTCCTCAATATCATATTTCTTTTTGAGCAAAGCAAGAATATTCCCTTTGACACCATCCTTTTCCTCGTCCTTAAGTGGCTGGCTTCCAAACAGAACATCCAGATTTTCTCCTTCTATCACCTTGCTTGCCTTCTTTTCCATCTGTTCTCCTGCCAGATGTATAAGCAGGTCGGAAACACAAAATACAGGGTCCTTTTTGTTCTCACCTATGGAAACATTGACAACACTGCCATCCTTTTTTACAACTACTCCATGAATCGCCAGTGGTAATGCTACCCATTGATATTTTTTTATCCCGCCATAATAATGGGTATCCAGATATGCAAAATCATCCTTTTCATATAATGGATTCTGCTTGACATCCATTCTCGGTGAGTCTATATGTGCCCCGAGAATGTTCATGCCATCCTCCAGTCTTTCCTCTCCTATGTTAAATAAGGCAATGGTTTTTCCCATGCAGACATTATATATTTTACATCCCGGCACTATAGGTCTATTATCTCTTATAATGTCGGCAAGATTGATATATCCCTTTTCTTCAGCCATTTTTACTATATTTTTAACACATTCTCTTTCTGTTTTACCCTCATCAAGAAAATTAAGATATTCCTTGCAAACAGCTTCAAGCTCATTGATATCCTTTTTGGTATATGTTGTCCATGCATTTTTTCTATCCATAATTCTAATCTGCCTTTCTTTATAATTTAGAGTATGGCATTTATTGTGCCAATACTCCTTAGTCATTATGTTTTAATATTCCCAGCGAAGCCCAATAATAAACACTATACCAGTTCTTCTATAACTTTATTCAATATATCAAATGCCATATTACATTCCTCTACGGTTATATTAAGAGGAGGAACCAGTCTTATTACGGAAGGTCTCACGGCAGTTAACAGCAGCCCCTCATCAGCCGCATTGTACTTTATGGTCATAGCTATATCCTTATTGAATTCAACACCTATCATAAGACCTTTTCCTCTCACTTCCTTTACCTTTGGAAGTCTTCTGAGCATATCCATGAAATATTCTCCGGTCTGTTTCGCATTTTCAGGCAATTTGTCATTGATTATCTGGGATATCTGGGCATAGCTTGCCGCACAGCATACAGGATTTCCTGCATATGTGCTCCCATGAGCCCCTGGACCGAAAGTAAGTGCAAGCTTTGCGCTTGTACACATTGCTCCTATAGGCATTCCTCCTCCCATAGCTTTTGCCATACTTACACAATCCGGCTTGACTCCCACATCCATATATGACATCAATGCCCCTGTTCTTCCCCAGCCTGTCTGGACTTCATCAAAAAGCAGCAGCATATTTTTCTCATCACAAAGCTTTCTCAAGCCATGCAAAAACTCCTCTGTAGCGGGGATTACTCCTCCTTCACCCTGAACCGGTTCAACCATAATTGCTATGGTATTGTCATCACAAGCATTTGCAAAGGATTCTATATCATTATATTTTGCATATACAAAGCCCGGCACCATAGGGTCATAATTATTCTGTATAGGAGTTCCCGGCTGTCCTGTTGCAGCCAGAGTTCCGAGAGTTCGTCCATGAAAACTGTTAAATGCTGTAACAATTTTATATCTTTCAGGTCCAAAATTATCCTTTCCATATTTTCTGGCAAGCTTAATCATTACTTCATTTGCCTCTGCCCCGGAATTCTGAAAATATATTTTCTCCATACCAATGCTGTCACAAATAAGCTTTGCAAGCATTGCCTGTGGAATAGTATAACAGTAATTCGAAGCATGAATCATAGTCTGACATTGTTCAATAATTGCCTCTGTTACCTCTTTATTACAATGACCTGTGCTGTTTACGGCAATTCCCGCCATAAAGTCAAGATATCTTTTCCCGGTCTCATCAATAATATATGATCCCTCGCCTTTTTCGGCAATAAAATCAAAGCGCTTAAAGGTTTCATAAAAATATGTATTATATAAAGCCTTTATATCATCTTTTGTTTTCCCTGCATCCTTTAAATTCATGTCTTTCACCTCTTAAAATCTATATGCCGACAACTAAAGCTGCCGGCATAAATATTATAATTATGCGTAAAACTGACTGCCGATAAGATTATCAAGCACTTTTACAAGATTTCCTATCTCCGGTTTGGAAATCTGCGCATCGGCTCCAAGGGATTCTCCCTTACGTTTCATATCCTCATTAATCAGCGATGAGAATACAACTATAGGAAGATGCTTCAAGCCTTCCGTATCACGTATCAGTTTAATAAGTCTGTGTCCATCCATCTGAGGCATCTCTATATCCGTTATAACACACTTTGCACCATACTCAACACCATTATTTTTCTTTAGCTGGCACAGATAATCCCATGCCTCCTGACCATTATTCTTAATCGTAAGCCTGGTATAACCTGCCATGCCAAGTGCATCCTTAATCAACTGGCATAGCATGTGAGAATCTTCTACAACAAGTATAGGGATATCATTTCTTTCCCTCTCTCCCAGTTCCTTTACCTGTGACATCCTAAGGCTGGTTTCAGGGCATATCTCCTCTACAATTCTCTCAAAATCAAGGATAATAAGAAGGTTGTCACGGTTTTTAATTATACCTGTGGCAATACCGGTTCCCGGACCGCTTACCGTTGCATCCGGCTTTACAACCTCAGACCATGAAACCCTGTTTATACCTACAACCATTTCCACATCAAAAGCAATATTAAGATTATTAAAATTAGTTACTATAAGAAAATTGTTTTTCTTATCCTCATTATCGAAGCCCAGGGCTTTAAATAAATCAATTACGGTAATTATATCTTCTCTGGGCATAAAAATTCCCTCAATGCAAGGATGGGAATTAGGTACAGGCGTTACCTCCTGATATGTAAGTATCTCCCTGACCTTTTCAACATTTATACCATAATGATTTCCTCTTATTACAAATTCAAGGACCTCCAGCTCATTGGTTCCACTTTCAAGTAAGATATTCGTATCCATATATGCCCTCCTTCTAATTAAGCGATATAGTCTGTTCCCTGTCTCCTGATTTGATTCCAAGCTTTAGGTTTGTAACGTACCGGGCAACCGAATCGGACATCTGGAATATAAGCACAGCCTCTTCCTTATCACCTTTGCCAAGTTCTTTCTGATAAGTATATAAGTCATCCAAAAGAATAGTAAGCATCTGTTTTGCCGTTTTTTCATCATTGACAATTATGTAATACCCCATATCCAGGGCATATAAATCTACATTCTGACTCTGATTCGCAAGATTCTCTATGTCAAATTTGAGAACCAGAAGCTTATATCCGTCGGGAGCCTCTATCTCTATATATACTCCGTCCTTATCATAGGATGGATAACTGTCAGCTATCATATAGTGTGAATACTTAATACTAATGCCCGATAATCCCATGAAGCTTCCCAAATCAAATTCCCGTGCATCAATTACATCTTTTTTCTCCTGCCCGGTTGAAGTCTCTGTAGATGATTCTGTACTTTTCTCCGGCAGCTGTACATCATTATTATTACCCTCGGTTGTTGTCTCCACGGTGGTATTATCCTCAGTATTCTTCTCTGTTACCGGCTCCTGTTTAAAGATATCCTCTGTTGCCATTTTCTCAATACTGTCATAGTACTTTGAATCCAGATTTCTGTCATACTTCAGCAAAAGCTCAGCTGCATATTCAGCTATTATTCTATTCTCCTCGTCAGTAAGATCTATTGTTTTTTCACAGCCCACAGCAAAAAGTGATAAAATTATCAGACCAAGCGCCGCAATTACTTTTTTCATACAAAACCTCCAATAGCGAACAATCACATATGATAATTTTACCACTTTTTTTCATTATCATCAAGGCATATTAGCATCCAAATCAAAATAAAATACAACGCCATCGTCCACATTAAATACTCCATAGTTTTTACCATGTGCTTCCATGGTTGCCGCTACAATGGAAAGTCCTATTCCGCTTCCTCCGTACTCTCTGGTGCGTGCCTTATCAACCTTATAGAATTTTACAAACAGCTTGTCTATATCATCTTCCGGTATTCTGTCACCCTGATTATAGACGCATACCCTGATATCCTTTCCCACAGGAGTAAAATATATTTTTATTATTCCGCCTTCCTTTACATAATGTATGGCATTGGTAAGATAATTGGTGAAAGCCTCCTCTATCATGTACTCATCTGCCCATACATATACAGGTCCTTTTTCTTCAAAAACTATATTGCTTCCTGAGTCACCGGTAAGAATTGATGATGCGTTAATTATCTCCTTTATGAATTCCACAAGTTCAAACCTTTCAATATTGAGGGGTGTGTTGCCAAACTCAATCTCATTCAAATTAAGAAGCTTTTTTACCATAGTATTCATTTTCCCTGCCTCATCAATAATAACATCCGTATAGAAGTTCTTGCTTTCCTCATCGTTAAACAGATTATCCTTAAGTCCCTCTGCATATCCCTGTATCAGGGCAATCGGGGTTTTTAATTCATGGGATACATGGGATAAGAACTCCCTCCTCATATCATCTATCTGTTCCTTTTCCTTTATGTCCTTTTCCAGCTGTATATTGGCAGATTTAAGCTCTGAAATTGTTTTTTCCAGCTTACATGACATTTCGTTCATATAAGTTCCAAGTTCTCCTATTTCATCCTTGCTGGTAACCGGAACCTTTACCTCAAAATCCAACTGGGTCATACGCTTTGCAACCGCACTCAGATTTTTTATTGGTATAGAGAAAATACTGCTGAGAGCAAGAATAAATACAGAGCCAAATACAATAAGCACTGCCGCAACTCCTATAAAGACCTTGGTAAAAAGCTTTATGGCCGACTCAATCTGTGCCACCGGGGATCTCAATATTATAATATTACCATTATCAAGCCTCCCCACAAGATCAAAATATCGTGCATTAATCACCTTGTCATGGGTTTCAATGATTTTATATTCCCCCGGATTGTAGGAAAAATTACCTTCATGGGATTCAAGAACATCCTTAAGGCTTTCCATCATTTGACCTTCATCATTAATTGATGTGTATATTTCGCCGTTTTCATTGTTAATTATAAATACGATAGCTCCAAGAGGATTGTTGATATTTCCATACAAATCACCATCGACATACCATTGCTTATCTCTTTCCAGCATGGAATTGCATGACTCATATGTGTATTTAAGGCTGCTTCTTACAAATCCAACAAATACTCCCTTTATAAGAAATGTACATACCAGCCAGGATGATGTAATTATAAAAAATGAGAAAATTACCACCATTGTGGTAATTTTCATTCTGATAGATGATTTCATTTTATACCTCAAACTTATATCCCATACCCCATATTGTCTTTATATATTCACCCTTGTCCTTAAGCTTGCTTCTAAGCTTTTTAACATGGGTGTCAATAGTTCTTGCATCTCCAAAATAATCATAATTCCATACATTATTAAGTATTTTTTCCCTGGATAAGGCAACTCCCTGATTAACAAGGAAATAGTTAAGCAATTCAAATTCCTTATAGCTAAGCTCTATGCTTTCTCCGTCTACATAAACAAGATGAGCGGCAATATCCATAACAATACCACCCGCACTTATTATATCCTGCCCCTTTTCACCCTTTGTACGCCTTAGCACTGCCTCAACTCTGGCTACAAGTATCTTAGGGCTAAATGGCTTTGTTATGTATTCATCTACCCCCAGATCAAAGCCTTTAAGCTCATCCCGTTCATCGCACTTTGCCGTAAGCATAATTATTGGAACCTTGGATATTTTTCTTATCTCAGAAGCGACCTGATATCCGTCCAGCTTAGGCATCATAACATCAAGAATAATAAGTGCTATATCCTTATTTGCCATAAATGTGTCCACGGCCTCTTCTCCATCTCCTGCCTCCATGACAGAATAATTATTCTTCGTTAAAAAATCCCTAACCAGTTTTCTCATTCTGCTCTCATCATCTACAACAAGGATTTTGGTCTGTTCCATAGTTTTTCCTCCAAATCAGTCACATATTTATAATAAATTGCTGTTATTATCCTATTAATCAAATATAATCTTAATTATAAATCATATATTTGTATAAACTGTGAAATGTAACACATATATGTCCTTAATTTGTACTGTTATCCTGCTCTCTTCCTCTAAGCTTCTCCTCTCTCAGAATAAGTTCTTCCTCCCAGGTTGACAGTCTTTCTTCCCAGGCAGAGTATTTATCAAGAACCTTTTCCTCAGCATTAAAATATCCGAGATTTTTATTAGTCACCACCATAAATACCATGGCAACAATAACAATCGTCAGGGTTACCACAGCAACAACAAGCTTCTGTTTTAATCTTAAAAGTCTTGAATTTTCCTTTTCAAGTTTATCTATTTTCCCCGCAAAAAGAGATGGTGTTGTTTTTATCGATACATTTTTCTCCGGAATATGCACAGGAGGAACAGTTTTGTCTTTGCAATTGCTTACGAGATAATCTCTCATATCCTTAAGAAAGGATATTCCTACCGGGGTTACAAAATATCTTTTCACTACCATTTTTGTATACATTTCAAGCATTTCATCCGGGTCATTTATGTCTATCTTTTTCTTTAGCTTTTGTATTGCCTCATATTCCTTTTTCCCGACTTCCCTTTCCTTAGAGCTTTGAAAAGAAAAACCGTCTACAATATTATCCTTATCATCCATAGTATTCCCTCTTTTGATTATAAAGAGGCTGTTTCCCACCGGATTCAGCCTCGCAAATTACTTTTGTATTACAATATTATATTGGTCACAAAATTCCTTAAGTTTTGTTTCATACTCTGTTCTGTATTCTCCAGCCTGGGATATAAGACTTTCCACCTGTTTAAGCTTCTCCGCATCGCCTTCCTCAATTGCCTTTGACGTAAGCTCCAGTGCCTCTTTCTGGACTTTAGCCTCAAGAAGCAGCAAATCTCTCAGCTCCATCACCTCAGTTGAAGAAATATCCAGCTCCTCAAGCTGTTTTATATACTCTTCAATATTAGGAATTGCAGCAGCATTAAGCTCTGACAGGAAGCTATCCTGTTCTACGGAATCAGATAAAAAATATGAATTATAGGTTTGTACAGCCGCCTCTTTATATACAACAACAGAGCTTAAATCCTCGTTAACAAACTTAACTATCTCCTGCTGTACCGATTCCTTGGAATTCTTTGTTTGTGTTTCATCATTTACCCCACATCCTGTAGTAATAAGGCACAAAGCAATAAGCATCAGCATGTTGCATATTTTTTTCTTCATTCCTTTCATCCCCCCATCAAAGCATTATCAGGAAAAATATACATAGATTATAACATCTTCATACATAACCTGACAATAGTCCTGTTTGCTAATCCATAAGTTTCTTTTTTCTCTTTAGATACTTTTCGTATTCGTCCTTATGCTCTGTTATATACTTCTCAAAAAGATCAGGTCTTCGTTGTCTTGTCCGTTCCAGTGCCTGTCCATATCTCCATTCCTCTATGTTTTTATGATGTCCCGAAAGTAACACCGGCGGAACCTTCATTCCCATAAAATCCTCCGGTCTGGTATATTGGGGATATTCCAAAAGTCCATCATAAAAGGATTCATACAAGGCGCTTTCATCACAGCCGAGAACTCCCGGAACAAGACGGGATATAGCATCTACAACAATCATGGCAGGCAGCTCTCCACCCGTAAGCACAAAGTCACCTATGGAAATATTATCGGTCACAATAAGCTCCAATGCCCGCTCATCAATTCCCTCATAATGACCACACAGAATAACTATATCCTTCTCCACAGAAAGCTCTTGTGCCATTTTCTGGTTAAAAATCTTTCCCTGGGGAGTCATATATATCACTCTGGCTGACTGTGACAATTTCTTCTTTTCCTTGAGGTCCTCATATGCTCTATATACAGGCTCTGCCTGAATAAGCATTCCCGCACCTCCACCATAGGTATAATCATCCACATGATTGTATTTGTTGTTGGCAAAATCCCTGATATTTACCGTATCTACAGATATCAGGCCTTTTTCCATGGCCCTGCCGGTTATACTTTCTCTTAATCCACCCATAATCATATCAGGGAAAAGAGTCATAATATGAAAATTCATCTATTCTAACATTCCCTTCATTAATCTGACCAAAATTCTATTTTCGTCATAATCTATTTTCAGAACACAATCCTTTATCACAGGAATCAAAAGCTCTTTCCCGTTTTCAAGGTGTACAACGAAAACATCATTAGCTCCGGTCTGCATAACATCAAAAAGCCGGCCCAGCCTCTTTTCCCCCTCATCGAATACATCCATTCCTATTACATCCTGAATATAATATTCATCCTCTGTAAGAGGCACCGCATCCTCCCTTGAAACGCAAAGGTCACATCCCTTATATTTTTCTATATCATTTATATTATCAAAGCCTTTAAAGGAAAGTATTGCCATATTTTTAAAAAACTTGCATGTATTTTTTTCCACATAAACATCTTCATTTTTTGTCTTAATGAAGCAGTTCTTTAAGGTCTTAAACCTTCCCAAATCATCGGTAGTCGGAAAAACCTTAACCTCTCCCTTTAATCCATGGGTAGAGGTGATTATTCCTATTCTAAAATAATCTTCCATTCATAACCTCTCATAATATAAGAGGACTGTTGTAATCAACAGTCCACTTAAGAATTATTTAATGTCTACAATTACCTTTTTGTCACCCTTTGATGCTGCTGCCTTAACAACAGTACGGATGGATTTGGCAATACGTCCTTGTTTTCCTATTACCTTTCCCATATCATCCGGTGCAACCTTAAGTTCAATTGTAATGGTATCTTCCTCGATTGTCTCATTTACAACAACTTCATCAGGGCAATCAACAAGGGATTTTGCAATAAACTCAACTAATTCTTTCATTATCGGCACCTCCCTGAAATTACTTCTCGATACCTGCCTGCTTAAACAACTTTGCTACTGTATCAGTTGGCTGAGCACCACTAGCAAGCCATTTCTTTGCAGCGTCTGCATCAACATTAAAGGATGCTGGCTCCTGATTTGGGTCGTAAGTACCTATCTCATCGATGAATCTACCATCTCTAGGTGATCTAGAGTCAGCAACGATTACTCTATAAAAAGGATGCTTCTTATATCCCATTCTTCTTAATCTGATTTTTACTGCCATATCATTTTCACCTCCTTATTAAACATTAATCTATAATAGTAATATCTATTATCAAAATCCAAAGGGCAGCTTGAAGCCACCTCTCCTTTTGCCACCCATAAGACCTGACATCTGTTTCATCATTTTCTTTGACTGTTCAAACTGCTTAAGAAGCTTATTGACCTCGCTTATAGGAACTCCGGCTCCGTCTGCAATTCTCTTTTTCCTGCTTGGACTGATTATATCGGGATTACTCCGTTCCCCTGGTGTCATGGAATATATAATAGCCTTAGGCATTTTTGTGGCATTATCATCTATTTCAATATTTTTTAACTGTTTATTACTTCCAAAACCGGGCAGCATCTTAAGCAAATCTCCCATGCCACCCATCTTTTCCATCTGCTCCATCTGTTCAAGGAAATCATTGAAATCAAAAGAAGCCTTCCGCATCTTCTGCTCCATTTCCTTAGCCTTTTCCTCATCAAATGCACTCTGTGCTTTTTCAATAAGACTTTCCACATCCCCCATGCCAAGAATTCTGCTGGCCATGCGGGACGGATAAAATGGTTCCAAATCGGTAAGTTTTTCACCCATTCCTGCGTATAAAATAGGTTTTCCCGTAACTGCCTTTATGGAAAGAGCAGCTCCGCCTCTGGTATCACCATCCAGCTTTGTAAGTATGACACCATCTATACCGATCTTATCATTAAAGGCTGTTGCCACGTTCACGGCATCCTGTCCGGTCATGGCATCTACAGTAAGAATGGTATATGTAACATTGACATTTTTCTTAATTTCCTGCAGCTCTGCCATCATATCCTCATCAATATGAAGTCGTCCGGCAGTATCTATAAATACAAGATTAATATTATTTTTCACTGCATGTTCCACAGCCGCCTTTGCAATGTTGACGGGGTTATGGCCATCTCCCATAGAAAATACCTCAACCCCAACCTTATCCGCATTAATTGTAAGCTGTTTAATCGCAGCAGGTCTGTACACATCGCAGGCAACAAGCAAAGGCTTTTTGCCTTTCTGCTTATACTGTCCTGCCAGCTTCGCAACCGTAGTAGTTTTACCTGCACCTTGCAGTCCACACATAAGGATAACCGTTACCTCATTGGAAGGTAGCAGCTTAAGCTCGGTAACCTCTGAGCCCATAAGCTTATCCATTTCTTCTTTTACGATTTTTATAACCATCTGGCCGGGATTAAGTCCCTTTAAAACTTCCTCGCCAACTGCCCTTTCGCTTACGGAATTAATAAACTGCTTTACAACCTTGAAATTAACATCGGCCTCAAGAAGAGCACGCTTGACCTCCTTCATGGCCTCCTTAACATCATTTTCAGTAAGCATTCCCTTACTTCTAAGCTTCTTAAAAACATTTTGCAGTTTATCTGTCAAACTATCAAAAGCCATTAAATAACCTCCACCTAATCAGATATCAAATAGTCACCAAAAATTCCAACATTATTGCTATTATCCTATATTTTTTAAAATTCCTCAAGTATTTCTGCTGCCTTTTTATCAATACCTGCAATTAGTTCACAGAGATTACTGTCTTTATTTTCTGCTTTAAGCAGCTCTATATCGCCTTTTATAAGAGATACCTTATCCCTGGCATTGACAAACTTTTCCACCAGCTTAAGCTTATCCTCGTAATCCTCAAGTATTTTGTCACAACGCTTAATCATATCATAAATGCCTTGTCTTGATATGCCATGCAATCTGGCAACCTCAGAGTAAGACAAATCATTCATGACTACATCCTCAAATACATTTTTCTGGTGTTCTGTTAGCAGTTCTCCATAAAAGTCATATAATAGAGACTGTCTGACTATTTTTTCCAAAATACCACCACCCAACATAGGTATGTAAAGTTAATTTCCTTTACAGACCTCTAATAGAATATAACATCTTTCCATTTATGTCAAGTATTTTTTCTTTACACCTTATCTTACACCTTTTTAGTCAAAAATCTTACCACGGCTGCATATATAATTATAAGCATATTATTCAGGTAAGCGTATATGGACAATAATCAAATCGACACAGGTTTTTTGAAGGTTTCAGCCACTACCGAAGGAACATTATTCCCTATAAAAAATGCAAGGATTGAAATATCCGGCACGGGAACCCCAAATGAAATATTAGAAATTCTGACTACTGATGAAAGCGGTAATTCAGATACTGTCTTACTTGCCGCCCCTCCACTGGAATATAGTATGTTTCCAAGCGACAATCAGCCCTACTCTGAGTATAATATCAAAATAATCGCTCCAGGCTATGAGGAACGGATTATTACCGGGGTCCAGATAATGTCAGGGCAAACCGGTGTGCAAAGCATACCGCTGATTCCGAATTTGCAAAGACAGGATATATATAATCCCACCGTGATAGGAGGACATACTCTTTGGGAATACTATCCTCCTAAAATAGCCGAAGCAGAGGTAAAACCTGTAAACGAATCCGGAGAAATTGTTTTAAGGCGGGTTGTTGTGCCTGAAACCATAGTAGTCCACGACGGAGTTCCCACAGATCCCACAGCTACCGATTACTATGTTCCGTATCTTGATTACATCAAAAACGTTGCCTGCTGTGAAATATATTCCACCTGGCCCAGGGCAGCCATAGAGGCAAACGTTCTGGCAATTATGTCATTTACACTAAACAGGGTATATACGGAATGGTATCGGAATAAAGGCTACAACTTCACCATAACCTCCTCCACTGCCTATGACCACAAATGGATAAACGGAAAAACCATATATAACAGCATATCTGAAGTGGTTGATTACCTATATGGCAGTTACCTTGCCAGACCCGGCATAAAGCAGCCCATACTTACCCAGTACTGTGACGGGAAGAGAGTCACCTGTCCAAACTGGATGAGCCAGTGGGGTTCAAAGGCTCTTGGCGATGACGGTCTTTCGTCAACAGATATTATAAGGTATTATTACGGAAGCAATATGTATGTTAATACAGCCGAAATATTTTCAGGAATACCCTCCTCGTACCCGGGATATGATCTTTCCATAGGTTCAAGCGGTGAAGCTGTAGTGCAGATTCAGGAGCAGCTCAACAGGATATCAGACAATTTTCCCGCTATACCAAAAATACAAGTGGATGGCATATACGGAAACGCAACCGCAGAAAGCGTAAGGATGTTCCAGAAGATATTTGACATGCCTGTATCCGGTATAGTTGACTATCCTACCTGGTATAAAATTTCCCAGATTTATGTAGGTGTAACAAAAATAGCAGAAAATGTGTAGTTTTCATATATGTTTTAATTAAAAAAGTATGCCGGCGCCTACAGCTGACATACTTTTTTGTTTTTAAGTAATATTTTTAGTTATTTCCTAGTTAAAAGCACTTGTATCAAAAGTACCCGGATATAAGAACCAAAGGTTATTTACTCTGTATACCTCCATTGTAACTACCTTATTCATATTTTTACCCGACTTTCCGGTTCCCGCAAATTCAACTTCAAGGGTATATCCCTGACTTATATTGGCTATTTTACCGGTTTCAAGCTTAATATCATCATTAAATATGTCTATATTTGCATCTGCTATGGCAGAAGATGATACTATATTATATGACGAAATGGTAACTCCTGACATTTCTTCCATCATATCCGCAGTTGCCTCATTTCTGTCGGAAACAAAATGTGGCATTATACTCTTCATAAGATTTGTGTCATCATCTTTTACAGCCTCAACAAAGGTATCTACTACCTTTTCGTAATCATCTGCTCCCTTGGGTGCAAGAATAACCTTAGTAATATACAAATAGATTGCAAAGGCAACAGCCAAAACAAAGGCAATCTTAATTATATTACCTATAAGTTGTCTGTGAACCTTTGCTTTTCTTCTGACTTCTTCTTCATCAATATGATTCTGTGAAAGGGAAATAGGTACTGAACCCATTATTGTAGGTGAATCATCCACATCATCATCCTCTGCCCTTAGAATATCTGTAAGACCGGATCCCGTACTTACCATAGTTCCTAAAGTATGATCTGCCTTCCTCTTTGCATGCTCCTCACCCTGTTTTAAGGAAAATGTTCCCCCACTGGTAATCATCGTTGCCCCACACTCAGGGCAATTCCACTCCTTATCATCAACCATTGCTCCGCAAACCTTACAAGTCTTCATTAATCTACTCCTCCCATCACAAATAATTAATCTTCATCGTCGTTTGCATCGTCATCATCATCGCCAAATACATCATCATTAATAAATTCCTTGCTGGAAACTCTCTTTCTGTTTCTCTCCTCCTCAACATACGAGGAAATAAGTTCCTTTACCTCACTCGGCTTTTTAATATTCTCAATTTTGAACAAGCCCATGGATTTGTCAGAGGAATAGCAGGTTATTGTTCCAAGTCCAAACATTCTCTGCCAAAGCTTTCTCTCCAGAGAAACATCCATTACTCTGTACAGCCTTACTTCATTTTCGTGAAGGTTAAAAAAACCGGTCTCAATAAATATTCTATCTTCGGATAATCCATATTTGGTAAATGTCCATGGCAATCCAAAAATAATACGCTTGCGGTCCTTCCATACTACGTCTACCACAAAAAATACCCCCCCATATTAAAATAATTACCTAGAGTATATATTAGAACGAATCATAATTCAAGTTTTTTTACAAAAAATTGTATTTTTCAGCATACAATAGTACTACATCTTGTATTTTCCCAGCTTTTTTTATAATACAGAAGATTTGAATAATTACTTTGTGAGTATGAACGTGGATTATTAAGGTGATAAAACAAAAAAATCTCTGAAAACCTTATATCTAAGGCATTTCAGAGAAAATCAAAGAGCAGTTCGTAGGGGAATCGAACCCCTGTTTTCGCCGTGAGAGGGCGACGTCTTAGCCGCTTGACCAACGAACCACATTTGAACCTTGTTCAGTATATCAGATAGTTTTTAATAATGCAAGCCTTTTTTGTAATATTTTGAAATATTTTTTTCTTATGTTCTATACAGCCCTTACAGTAACAATTTTGTTTACAAGATTCTCCTTTTCTGCTTCATCTATCGGAGAAGATATCAGCATATATCTGTCGGTATGTCCTTTAATATAATACTTATCCCCTGCCTTCTCCCACTTTTCCACAAGTATGTCTACATTTTCTCCCTTGAAGCTTTCTTCGTACTCTTGTTTTTGTTTTCTTGTCATGTCCAGAAGACAGCTGCTCCTTTTTTCCTTTATTTCATCCTTTACCTGATTCGGCATATCAGCCGCTATTGTTCCGTTACGCCTTGAATACTTGAATATATGCATTTCATAAAGGTTTAGTTTTTTCAGATTACTCACTGTAATATCAAATTCTTCATCTGTTTCCCCCGGAAAGCCTACTATTACATCAGTAGTAATAGCCGGTCTGTCAAAGCAGGCTCTTATAAGCTCACATTTTTCCATATATTCCTCTATGGTATACTTTCTGTTCATTCTTTTCAATGTATCGTTGCATGCACTTTGCAATGAAAGGTGAAAATGAGGACATATCTTAGGCCGGCTGCTTATATTCATAAGAAATTCACCGGTAATTATCCCCGGCTCCAGCGAGCCCATTCGTATTCTTAATATACCATCAATATTACTTATTGCCATCAAAAGCTCTGTCAGTCTGTTTCCTTTACTGTCATTATATGAGGACAGGTTTATGCCTGTAACAACTACTTCCTTTATTCCCTGTCCGGCAAGACCTGTAACTTCCTCTACTACCTCGGAAAGCTCCCGGCTTCTGATTCTTCCCCTTGTATAAGGGATAATGCAATATGTACAGAAATTGTTGCACCCATCCTGTACCTTTACATATGCCCTTGTATGTTCACTTGGCTTTACCAGAGTCATTGATTCATATTCAGTGGTTGCATTAACATCTATATAATTGTCACTAACCTTGTTTCTGTCTTCAAAATATTCATCGAGAATTCTGGCTATATCCTTTTTTCTGTTATTCCCAATTACCAGATCCACGCTGTTATCATTAACAAGCTCATCTCTGGCAGCCTGGACATAGCAGCCACAGGCAACAACAATACCATTCTGATTATTTTTTCTTGCCCTGTGAATAATCTGTCTTGATTTTCTATCAGCCATATTGGTGACCGAACAGGTATTAATAACATAGATATCCGCCTCTTTTTCAAAAGGCACAATAACCGCACCACAAGCTCTCAGCATATCCATCATGCTGTCTGATTCATATTGGTTAACTTTACATCCCAATGTGTAGAAAGCTATTCTTTTATCCATTAAGTTAACATACATTTTACGAAAAATCTCCATTCATTATATTGACTTTTAACTTTCAAACTTATATTATAGTATCATACATAAATATGAAATGTAAACAAGGAGGTTGCCTAATGTTATCAGTTAAAATTTCTCTTAATTCGATCGATAAAGTAAAAAGTTTTGTTAATGACATAAGTGGATTCGATGCAGAATTCGACTTAGTATCAGGTAGATATGTTATTGATGCCAAATCAATAATGGGTATATTCAGTCTTGATATTTCCAAGCCAATCGACTTAAATATCCACGCTGAAAACGGTACAGAAGACATCATGGCTGCAATCAAGCCATACCTTGCCGAATAATATTGCCTTGCAATCAGTAAAAGAGGATGTCCCTTGACGGACATCCTCTTTTATTTGAGATATTGAATCATTCCCGGTCCCAACTTATCATTTGGTCTGGGAATAAAGTCATGTTTTTCATAAAAGGCTTCACGTCCTTTTGCACACATAAGGCAAAGCATCATGGTTGTATTTTCCTGTTTTATGGATAATGCATACTCCTTTAGTCTTTTTATAATCATTGAACCTATTCCCTTGCCCTGTGCACAAGGAATTACAATCAAATCCTGTATGTAACATATAACCGCTCCGTCACCGACCATACGCCCCATACCCACAAGCTTACCTGCCCGGTCCAAAGCTTTAACAATAATAATGCTGTTGTTTAAAGCCATACCGGCCTGGTCGTATCCGAGCTCTGCCCAGCCAACTTTTTTTCTAAGGTACAAATATTCCTCTACAGTAATATCATTTTCAATTAAAGTCACCATATGTACGTTCCTTCGGCAATTATCTACGATAGTCTCATAGGTATTCCCTTATCATTAAGATATTTTTTCAAATCATTTATTTCCAGTTCCTTGTAATGAAACAGCGAGGCAGCAAGGGCAGCATCCGCCTTTCCTTCTGTAAGAGCATCAAAAAAATGTTCCTTTGTGCCTGCACCTCCGGAGGCTATTACCGGCACAGATACATTTTCCGATATTATTCGGGTAAGCTCTATATCGTAACCGGATTTGGTTCCGTCACAATCCATACTTGTTAAAAGTATCTCACCTGCTCCCAGCCTGTCAGCCTTCATTGCCCATTCAACAGCATCTATTCCTGTGTCAAGGCGTCCGCCGTTCTTGTATATATTCCACCCGCTCCCATCCTTTTTTTGTCTGGCATCTATAGCTACAACAACGCATTGGCTTCCGAACTTATCCGCTGCATCACTTATAAGATCAGGATTATTAATAGCAGCCGAATTAATGGACACTTTATCTGCTCCCTCTCTTAAAATTACTTTAAAATCCTCTACTGTCCTTATTCCACCACCAACCGTAAAAGGAATAAATATAGTTGATGCAACCTTTCTGACCATATCGACCACTATATTTCTTGAATCCGAGGATGCGGTAATATCCAAAAAGACCAATTCATCAGCCCCTGCCTTGCCATAGGCTGCTCCTACCTCCACAGGATCTCCCGCATCTTTTAAATTAACAAAATTAATACCCTTAACTACTCTTCCGTTTTTAACATCAAGACATGGTATAATTCTTTTTGTGTGCATAGCTTTTCCCCTATAATTCGATAAAATTCTTCAATATTTTCATCCCCACATCAGAGCTTTTTTCCGGATGAAACTGACAGGCAAATACATTGTCCTTTTCTACGGAAGCATGAATTTTAACAGAGTACTCTGTAGTAGCTGCCACGTCCTTTAAATCATGGGACTTTAAATAATATGAATGTACAAAATATACATATGAATTATTTTTTATTCCCTTAAACAGCCTTGCTCCCGGTGTAATATCAAGGGAATTCCATCCAATCTGGGGAACCTTCAATTCTCCGTTTTCGGGTATCTTCAGTATGTCTCCGTCTAATATTCCAAGACCTGTGGCTTCAGGTGACTCCTGGCTGGTTTTGTAGAGAAGCTGCAATCCGAGACATATGCCAAGGAAGGGCTTTTTGCTTTCCACATAATCATAGATAACCTTATCAAGTCCATATTCCCTAAGCTTTCTCATAGCATCACCAAAAGCTCCTACTCCGGGCAAAATTGCTTTATCACTCGAAAGAATAATATCTTTGTCTCTTGTTATAATGGTTTCTTCACCCAGATACTCAAGTGCCTTTTCAACGCTCTTAATATTTCCGGCATCATAATCCAATATTGCTATCATTTTATTCTCCTACATTTGCATTTTCACTGTACATCAATAAAGCCTGTACATACTCCTGACCCTCCAGAGTCATAATCTGCCTTGCCTCATCCTCCGACAGCCCAAAGCAGGTTTTTAAAGCAGCGATTATTTTGGACTTACATACATCTATATCTTCAACTATGTTAAGCTCGACGGCCTCCTTATAGTGGACGTCATATTTTTCAAGTCCCCTGAGAAGTGCATCCAAGGCCTTATCTCTCCGTCCAACCAGCATATTATTCTCATAGGATTCATAAAGACGTTCCACATACATAACAGTATATATTCTGTCCCTTAATTCTTCATCATCTTCCTTAACCTGAACTCCCACAACCTCATCATATGCAAGACTGTATCTGTCACGGTCAAAATAGTCCTCTGCCTTTCTTATTACCTGTCTGTAATCAAATTCCTTTGTACCCAAAACAACAACTGTCAAAAGAGCGGCAAATATTAAAAATATTGTAACCACAACTCCATTGGATACTTTTTTTTCGTCCCCGGAATCCTCAAGGCTGGCTGCAATTGCGGCATCTCTTTCTTTCTTCTTTTTAAGCTTCAGCTGTTCCCTGGCTTTATTATCACTTTGCTTTTTTCTCGCAGCAGCACTTTTTTCAGCCTTCTTTTTCTCAGCTTCAAGCCTTCTTTTTTCTTTATTTTCTGCCTTCTTTGCCTTTTTCTGCTGATATAAAGCTTCTTCTTCCCTGTCATCCTCGTCAGGCTCGCCAAAAAGAATAGTGGAAAGATTTTTCTTACTTCCTCCCTGAGTTTTTTTCCTTCCTGCCGCAGAATCCACCTGGGAAACATCCAGTATGTCCTCCATGCCTTCCGGAATAAAATCATCCTGGCTTTCAACCCCATTCGAAAAATCATTGCCTGTAGCAGCATTACTGTCTTTAACCTCAGCCGCAGCATCTGATTGGTCATCCTGTGACCGGTCACTTCCATCAATACCCAGGGCAGTGAACAAATCGTCTATATCCATATTATCTATATTATCCTGATTTATCGTATCGGCCGGTGAAGGATAATCCGTATTATCATCACTCTTTGTATTATTCTCAGCTTCCAAAAGTCCGTCCAGACTAAAGTCCTCTTCATCTTCCTTATTATCAGCTGCTTTTTGTGCAGACATACTTGTTACATCCACATCATCAAAATCAATGTCATCCAGGTCCAGCTCTCCCAAATCAAGATTATCCAAATCATCTAATTCATCCAGAGATATGCCATCCAGATCCTTTTTATCTATATCTACACCTGAATCCTTATTCACTTCTGTGTCAACATCATTGCCAGTTTCTTTATCTGCTGACACTCCATTTAAAAGACTGTCAAGATAATTTTCGTCCATGTTTACCTCCAAAGCAACCATCTTAAGTGAATTCTATAAATAATTAAACATAATTGTAATAATAATATCATATATTATTTGAAGAAACAAGAATTTTCAGTAAAGGAAAAATAAAAGGAAAAACAAACAATCCGCAAGCTTATTCTTGATTTTTTTATTTTAATGTTATATCATACCATCATAAACAGTTCAATTTGTTATGTTTTTTATAAGGAGGTGACACTATGAAGTCAACATTTTACATAGAATACTATGGCAAGCAGGTTGATGAAGCTGATTTAGTTAAGGCTGCCAAGAACATTTGGACAAATGCCGGCAAAAAAGCATCCGATTTGAAGTCATTAAACCTCTATGTGAAGCCTGAAGAAAATATGGCTTACTATGTATTTAATGAGGAACAGACAGGAAGCTTTTCCATAGACTAAAATTCAACGTTTGTACCATCGGAGTCATTATTTTCCCCGGTACACACAAAAGAACGGACCACCCGCAGGTGGTCCGTTCTTTTATATATCATAATAGTCATCGTAATCATCATAATCGCCATTGGCATAATTCCGTGTATAATTTACATTATTGGCACGCTTAACCTTTGGCTGTGGTCTGTTACTTTCCTTTTTTTTCGTCTGTTGCTTCTTTTTTATACCCTTCTGTTCTTTTTCCAATCGAAGCATGGTTCTGTTTTTGTCGGGTATGGAAACACTCGGCTTATTTTCCTTTGGCTTAGACGATCTTGTTCTTCTTACATTATCATCATCGTCATCATCCTTGCCATTATTTCTTCCCTGTCCTACATATCCCCTTGTTCTGTCGGACCTTTCCGGTTTTCCCTGTTTGTTTCCTTCGAATTTGTTTTGTCTGTTGCCTCCCTGGTATGAACCACTAGGCTTTGAAAATTTGTGACCAGATGTATTTCTGGACTCGTTGTTGCTTTTTCCTCTGTTCTTATTGGAACCTCTCTCATATGTCCCCTGGGTTACCACGATGTTTCTCCTCCTGAATAATATGAAACTTTATTTCAACCTCTATATTTTATTTTAGGATCCGCTATTCGTCAACCATTATTTTCACAAATCTACCGGTAAATATTTATAAACCTGCCCCAAAGACTCACTAATTTTACTATTTATACATGCATTTTATACTGTATCCTCAGCTTATCAGCAATCAGTGCTATAAACTCTGAATTAGTAGGCTTACCTTTGCCTGCACTAACTGTATACCCAAACATTTTTTCAATTACATCCATTTTTCCCCTGCCCCATGCAACCTCTATAGCATGTCGTATTGCTCTTTCCACACTGCTAGATGTAGTTTTGTATTTCTGGGCAATACTCGGATACAAAAGCTTGGTTATGTAATTAAGCATGTTCATGTCATAAATTGACATCATAATGCCTTCCCTTATATACTGATACCCTTTTATATGAGCCGGAATGCCTATATCTCTTATAATTTCCGTTACATCCGTTTCCAAAGAGCTGTTCTCATTCCTCTCATCTTTTTTGTCATTACTGTCAGGATTGCCATAGCACTCATCCCCTGCCACCTGTACTATACGCCGTGACAATATTTCTTCGCTACATGGCTTCATTATGTAGTAATCTGCTCCCAGGGAAAAAGCCATACGGCTTATCCGTCCCGAGCATATGGATGTGAAGAATATAATTCTCGTTCCTGCCAGGTCATCATTATCTCTTATAAGTTCAACAACCTCAAGACCATCAATGCCTGTTGTGAACACATCGAGAACAAGCACATCCGGCTTATACTCCTTTACCAGTTCAAATGCCTGCTTTCCATCATCCGTCCCTGCTACTACATTGATTTTTTTGTCAGTATTACTCTGTAATTGCTTTGATAACGACTCATAGCCGGAATCTGCAATTACAACCTGAACAATTTGTTCTGTCATAAAACATATCCTCCCACTATAATTCCGTATCAATTATAACTATACGGAATATATAATATAGATTTATTTTAATAATGTCAAGAATTTTATGCGCTTTTTATTTTTGTGTCTAAACGAATTTTGTCTGCAATTAGTGCAATAAATTCCGAGTTTGTTGGTTTATTTTTTCCATTATTCATTGAATAACCAAATAATTCATCAATGACTTCCGTGTTTCCTCTGCTCCAGGCAACTTCTATGGCATGTCTTATTGCTCTTTCCACTCTGGATGAGGTGGTACTATATTCTTTTGCTATCGAGGGGTAAAGCTGCTTTGTTATAGAGTTCAATATGTCCATATCCTGAACAGCCATGATTATGGAAGATCTCAAATATTGATATCCTTTAATGTGAGCAGGAACTCCCATTTCATGAATTATTTCAGTTACCATAACCTCAAGTTTGCTTTTATCACCTACCGGGTTATTATCTTTTTTATATATGTATACATCCCTTCTTTTACTTTTTAAAGCAGCATTTATACATTCCGTAAGTTTCATATCCTTATGATTTTCATTTACAACGTAGACATAAACATTCTGAAGTCTTCCTTGTTTTGCATTTTCAAGAAATCTGATTTGTATGTCATTTGCTTTTATTAAAAATCTTATATTTCTGTCTCCCCAGGAATTAGCTTCTTCCATAACAGCTATCCCATCCCTTCCCGGTAACAGAAAATCCATTATTACCACATCCGGGTTATACTTTCTTATGGAAGCCAGACCACTTTCTCCATCGTTTTGGATATCGCATATCTCATAGGAATTCTTATTATCCAGTTCCCTTTTTATGTCAGCAATATCCATTAAATCATGTTTTATTACCAGTATCTTAGTTTTCATACTATCCTCCTTACTATTTCGCCCTTTTTTCTCCGGCGTTTTATGTCATTATATATTCCGGAAAATTACAGTACAATATCTAACAGGTCGCAAGTTTTGACAGTAATAAATGACAGCATTTTCTTACCTTTTATGAGTTTTTTATAGATTTTTTTCTATTCCCTTTTTCGTCGAAATAGGTATTAAACAATAGAATAAACTAAATTATTGTATGAACGGCTTGTATAAGCTATAATAAAGTCAGATTTTACATACATGACTATATTATCCGGAGGGTGTAAAACATGAATATTGTCTTTTTAGATAGAAAAACCATCGGCGATGACATTAATCTGTCGGATTTTTACAAGCTGGGAAATGTAAAGGAGTATGGTTTTACAAGAGAATGTGAGGTTTCTGAAAGAATTAAGGATGCCGAAGTAATAGTAATAAATAAAATACCCATTAACAAAAACACAGTGGGTGATGCAAAAAATCTTAAGCTGGTATGTGTTACAGCCACAGGTACCAACAATCTGGACAAGGAATATCTCAAAAAGCAGCAAATAGCATGGCGTAATGTAGCCGGGTATTCCACAGAATCGGTAGCCCAGCATACTTTTGCCATGTACTTTTATCTTCAGGAGCATTTAAGATATTATGACGATTATGTTAAAAGTGGGAAATACATAAATGATACTTTGTTTACCCATTTTGATAAAAGATTCACACTGTTAGAAGGGAAAACCTGGGGTATCATCGGACTTGGGGCAATCGGCCGGCGCGTTGCCGATATAGCAACCTTTTTCGGGGCAAATGTTATATATTATTCTGCATCGGGCAGGCAGCCTCAGGATGGCTATCATCAGACAGATTTTGATACACTTTTAAAATCCTCTGACATAATATCAATTCATGCCCCACTTAATCAATATACGGAAAATCTTATTGATTATGCCGCCCTGTCCAAAATGAAAAGGAGTGCCATACTCCTTAATCTCGGAAGAGGCCCTATAATTAATGAAAGAGATCTGGCTCTGGCATTAAATGAAAATTTAATTTCCCTGGCAGGTCTGGACGTTCTTGAAGTGGAACCTATGAGCCCTGATTGTCATCTTCTGGATGTAAAAGACAAAAACAGACTCCTTATTACTCCACATATAGGCTGGGCAAGTCTGGAGTCAAGAACTAACCTTATGAATACAATTGCAGGACAGATCAGGGAGTTTTTCTCCCTGTAACCTGTCCCTGGGCATTTTTTACCTAATCATATCCTGTACAAAGGTTCCATACCCTTTTGAGGAATCCCTTACAAACACATGGGTTATGGCTCCAAGAAGCTTACCGTTCTGAATTATCGGGGTTCCACTCATACCCTGGACAATTCCACCGGTAAGCTTTTTGAGTCTTTCGTCAACTATTTCTATTTCCAGTCCCTTATTACCGGCATTGCAGCTTATATCCACTCCTGTTATTTTTATCCTATAATATTCCGGTTCACCTGATATCCAGGAAAGAATAAATGCCTCACCTATTTTAGCTTCCTCCTTGGAGGCTACGGGCATCCACTCGCCTTCCAGAAGTGTATTCCTGCCTTTCTTTGTAAGATATCCCTTTATGCCAAATTCAAAATTGGCATCTACCCTTCCCATTATATTATTGCCTGAATAGTCAATCATTCCTTCCAGCCTTCCGGGTTTATTTCCATCTGATTTTACTATATTTATCAGACTTGTACTATACACTGCCCCATCTGATATAGACATTATAGTTCCGGTATCATTGTCATTTATACTGTGTCCCAATGCCCCGAAGCCTTCCTCACTAACATATGTGAGAGTACCTATACCTGATATATCATCCTTTACCCATAATCCCAGCATATATTTGCCCTGACTTTTTACAGGTGTAAGCCGGACATGATGAATTTCTCCCTCTCTTATAAGCTTTATATTGAGCACATTTCCCTGTGAATCCTGTATCATCCTGATAAGATGTTTTTTGTCCTCAATTTCTTCTCCGTTTACCGATACAATATAATCTCCCGGTAAAAGTTCTCCTTTACAGGGAGAAATTTCATTACCCTCCGCATTTAAAAGTATAGTGGTATTAATAACCATTACTCCTTTAGTCTTTACATATATTCCTATAGGCTTTCCTGATGGAATAACCATTTGCGGAGTATTGCTCGCTTTTGCAGCTACGGCGTTGTGTTTTTCTTCTACATTATTTACAGTTCCTTTTTTGCCGCAGAAGGAAAAGCAAATGACTGACAAGAGCATAATCAGGAGGGTCATAAGAATTATTCTTAATGCTTTTTTCATATTGTCATTCCTCCTCTTAATTAAAAGCCTTTAGCATAAGCCAACAGGAAATCATAAAAAAGAGTACATAAATTAATATGTACTCTTATTATTTATTGAATTTCCTTTTTATAATCAGTATAATTTTTCTCTATCTGCCAATCCTTTCATTTCCCTGGCCGAATAAACGGTTGCGTCTGTAATCTTTGCACCGCCGAGAAGTCTGGCTATTTCCATTGTTTCTTCTGCTTTTTTTAATCTCTTTATACTGGTTATTGTTTTATTATTTTCCACTTTTTTCTCGATAAGAAAATGATAATCTGCCATGGCAGCTATCTGAGGAAGATGAGTTATACATATAACCTGATGGTTTCTGGCAATATATGCTATTTTCTCAGCAACCTTCTGGGCTGTTCTCCCACTTATTCCAACATCAATTTCATCAAATACAAGCGTCGGAGTGTCATCAGCATTGGCAAGGCATGCCTTTATTGCAAGCATAACTCTTGAAAGCTCACCACCCGAAGCCACCTGGTACAGGGGTTTCATCTTTTCCCCTACATTAGTAGATATAACAAAATATGCCTCATCATTGCCCTGAGGAGTAAACTTATCCTTTTTATTAAATTCCATATCAAATTCAACAGAATCAAAATTAAGCTCTGACAGTGACTCCCTGATAATTGAAGTGAGCTTTTGCCCATATTCCTTCCTAAGTCCGGTCAATATGTCACATTCACAGGCAAGTTTCCTCTCTGCTTCCTTAAATGTATCAACCAGCTCATCAATAAATCTGTCATAATCATCTAATCTATTATATTCTTCTTCATATTCCCTGAGAGTATTCATAATTTTTTCATAGCTTGAGCCATATTTTGATTTTAAATTATTAATCTGGTTCAGTCGTTGTTCAACCCGGTTAAATTCCTCAGGCTCAAATTCCATATTCTCCATGTAATCCTTAAGCTCTCTGTTGAAATCATTTAACATTCCGTCAACATCCTGAAGGATAGAATATGTACCTTCTAAATCCGGATCCAATTCCACGAGTTTTCCCATAGATACCATCGCCTTACTGATAAGACCTGCTCCTGAGGACTGCTCGGTGTATCCTGTAAGGTTATATATCTGTCCTGCTATAGTTAAAATTTCCTTTGAGTTAACTGCCCTTTTATAAAATGCCTCAAGTCTTTCATCCTCGTCTTCCTTTAGATTAGCATTTTTTATTTCATCTATCCTGAATTTCAGGAAATCCATTTCCTTTATTCTTTTTGACTCGTCTATGGTGTTCTCCCTGATTTTCTCAGCTATATCTACATATTCTTTGTAAATCCGGGAAATTCTATCCTTTGCCTCAGCCACAGGCTCTCCACCAAATTTATCCAGAATTTCCATATGTTTTTTTATATTTAACAAATCCTGCTGCTCATGCTGGGCATGAAGGTCTATCAATATGTCTGCAGCTTCTCTGAGCTTTCCGGTGGTAACAGTATTGTCATTTATTCTGTTTATGGTTCTTCCTCCGGAATTAAGCCGTCTGGTAATAAGTATTTGGTCATCTACAGGTTTTAAATCAATTTCCTCAAGCTGTTTTGCGACATCGGGGTTATCTACAAAAAATGTTAATTCTATAAGTCCATCCTCTGATTCATCCCTTAAAAGCTCTTTTGGAAATTTTCCTCCAAGACCTATTCCCAGTGAGCCTATTATAATGGATTTTCCTGCTCCTGTTTCACCCGTAAGCACATTGAATCCATCTTCAAAGCTTATGTCTATTTCATCTATAAGTGCTATGTTCTTAATATGCATATTTAGCAACATCTTTTATCTCTCCAATTATCTTCTCTGAAAGACCGGTATCCTTTATTGCAAGAAACAGCGTATCATCTCCTGCTATGCATCCCATTACTCCCTGAATGGGATGGTTATCTATCGCAGCACCTACAGCCATGGCCATGCCTGCCACCGTTTTAATTACTATAATATTACCCGCAGGTTCTATAGATTCAATCCATTTTCCCATTACCTGTTTGTAGGATTCCATTTTACCTTTATTATCTCCGGAAATGATTATATATTTGTGTCTGTTTCCTTCACAGGTTACCTTGGTTATGTTAAGTTCCCTTATATCCCTTGATATGGTTGCCTGGGTTGTATTAAAGCCCATTTCCTTAAGCCTTGCCAGAATTTCCTCCTGGGTGTCTATCTCATTTTGGGAAATTATTTGCAATATAGCCTCTTTTCGTTTCTGCTTCAACCAACTCAACCTCCTATTTTATCTCTCAACACGCTGTAGAAATTCACATCATACATTTTAATTAGCTGTATCTCCCTAGCGGATACGGAAACACTTACCACATCTCCCGCAGAAAGTTCCATATTATTGTCTCCGTCAAAGGATACTATAGCCTCTGTTTCCTGTGTCCTTCTTTGCTTGGCTATCTCTATTCTTATTTTGTCCATACTGTCAAACACTACACTTTTTGATGTAAGTGAATGAGGTGATATGGGTGTTACAACTATTGCCCTTGCCTTAGGGCTGATTATAGGTCCGCCTGCCGATAGATTATATCCTGTAGATCCGGTAGGAGTTGCCACAATTACTCCATCTGCCTCATATGTATCCAAAAGCTGATCATTGACATAGATGCTAAGCCCTATAATTCGCGAAAATCCGGCTCTGGTTATTACAACATCATTGAGCGAATGATATATATGATCCTTTACCCTGCCCTCAATCATCATCCTGTTTTCCAGTGAAAAATCATTGCTTAACAGTCTGTCCAAAGCCTTATATACATTGCATTTTTCAACCTCTGTAAGAAATCCGAGGGTGCCAAGATTAATACCCATAATAGGAATATTATGATTGCCTAATGCATGGGCTGCCCTAAGCATTGTACCATCGCCGCCGAGGACAATAACTGCCTCTGTTTCCTTTATAAGCTCTTCCTTGATAAAAAGGCCATCGTAATCCTTATTTGTATCACTTACTATTGCAGCCTCTCCATCTCTTTTCCACAAATATTCACTTATTTTTTTGCTGAGACAAAGATCAATATCCTTATCATCATTAGCAACTATGAGAAATTTATTCATCCTGTACTCCCTTGTCCAAGGTTTCGTGAGATTTATTAACCACATCTTCTATATCAATGGATATTTTACTACCCAATGCTTCAAATTCATTTTTATCCTTTGTAAGGTATAACAGATATTCTATATTGCCCTCGGGTCCCTTCACAGGTGAAAAATCAAGTCCCAGAGGATAAAGCTCTATGGAATCTGCATATTCCATAACCATTCTTATTACCTCACAGTGAACCTGCCGGTCTCTTACTACTCCTTTTTTTCCAACCTTTTCTCTACCTGCCTCAAATTGGGGCTTTATAAGACAGACTATTCTTCCCTTATCCTTTAACAGATTTTTAACAGGAGTAAGCACCTTTGTAAGGGATATAAAGGATACATCTATGGAAGCAAAATCCAGCACATCCTGAATATCATCCGGGGTCACATATCTTATATTTGTCTTTTCCATACATACAACCCGGTCATCATTCCTAAGCTTCCAATCCAGTTGTCCATGTCCTACATCCAGTGAATATACCTTTACGGCTCCATTTTGCAACATACAGTCAGTAAATCCACCTGTAGACGCACCTACGTCCATACATATCATATCTTTAACGTCAAGCTGAAATTCCATCATCGCTTTTTCAAGCTTCAGGCCTCCCCTGCTTACATATTTCAGTGTATTCCCTTTAATTATTATATCCGAGTTATCCGGGAATGTGGTTCCTGCCTTGTCCTCCTTGTTACCATCAACATAAACTACTCCTGACATTATTATTGCCTTAGCTTTTTCCCTGGAGGCCGCAAGACCTCTGTTCACCAAAAGCACATCCAATCTTTCTTTGTTTATCTTATCTGCCATCTTATCTCCTAAATCTGTTGATCCAGCAATGCCTTTACCTGTTTGTATATTGATTTTGCATCCAGTCCAAGCATCCTTCTTAATATATCCACCTTACCCTGCTCCACCATGCCCTGTGATATAGAGGCATTGATATGATGTATCCCCGATTGTCTCAAAATTTCCCGGTCTGCAATTGCCTCAGCAATAAGCTCACCATAGCCTCCTCTTGTTACATTTTCTTCCATGGTAACCAAAATATTGTGATTCGATGCAAGTGCTTCCAGCCTTTCATAATCCACGCAGGAAACAAAACGCGGATTGATAAATGTTGGCTCGATTCCTATGTCTCTCAGCATTGAAACCAGCTTAAGACCCTCCTCAATCATATTTCCTACAGCCATAACAGCAACCCGGCTTCCCTCATAGATTGTTTCATTTTTACCATATTCTATAGGCGCATTGTATTCCCTGAGCCCTGTAAATGAAGCACCACGGGAATATTTTATTGCTACAGGTCCGTCATATTTTATAGCAAAATCCAGCATTGCCTTAAGCTCTATATCATTTTTAGGGGCAAGCACAGTCATGCCGGGCATATGACCCAGATACGATATATCATATATTCCCTGGTGAGTCTCTCCGTCCTGGCCTACCAGACCCGACCTGTCCACAGCAAATATAACATGAAGGTTTTGCAGGCATACATCATGCAATATCTGGTCATATGCCCTTTGCAAAAAAGACGAATATATCGCCACTACAGGTATAAGCCCCGCTGCTGCCATTCCCGCTGCAAAGGTTACCCCGTGCTGTTCTGCAATTCCCACATCAAAAAATCTGTCAGGATATTTTTTTGCAAAATCCTGTAATCCCGTTCCCTGGGTCATAGCTGCTGTTATTGCAACCATATCCTTATACTTATCCCCAAGCCGGAGGATATACCTTCCAAATACATCTGTATTGGTTAATCTGTCCACAGGATTAATGATTTTCCCTGTCCTGCTGTCAAATGGCGTGATTCCATGAAAACGTGAAGGATATTTTTCTGCATATTCATATCCCTTTCCTTTTTGGGTCTTTACATGTATTATTATCGGTTTATTAAGCTTGAATGCCTTGCTAAATGTGGATACCATACCTTCAATATCATGTCCGTCTATTGGACCGACATAAGTAACCCCCAGCTCTTCGAAAAACATTCCCGGAACTAAAAGCTGCTTAATGGTATCTTTTGAATGCTTCAGGGTTTTAGCAACCTTTTTTCCTACCTCCGAACCAAGAAGGCTGTGTTCAACCCCTGATTTTATCCCATTATATGTGGAACCAACTCTTATATTATTAAGATATTTGGACAAGCCTCCCACATTTTTATCTATGGACATCTCATTGTCATTCAGAATAATAACACAGCCTGTTCTTATCTGGGCCAGGCTGTTAATTGCCTCGTATGCCATTCCCCCGGTAAGTGAACCGTCACCTATAACCGCTGCAATTTTTTCATTTCCCCCACGCATATCTCTTGCTACTGCATATCCCATGGCGGCAGAAATACTGGTAGAGCTATGCCCTGTATTAAAGGCATCACATTCACTTTCCCTGCTTTTAGGGAACCCACTCATTCCGCCATATTCCCTTAGGGTATCAAAGCCGGTCTTTCTTCCTGTTAAAATTTTGTGGGTATATGCCTGATGTCCCACATCAAATATAAGCTTGTCCTTAGGAAAATTCATACATAGATGGAGAGCCATTGTAAGCTCTACGGCGCCAAGATTTGACGCAAGATGTCCACCCTTTTTACTGATATGCTCAATAAGAAAACGCCTTATTTCCTTAGCCAGTTCATTATAATCCCTGGGATTAATCCTTTTTATGTCATTTTCCTTTTTTACTTTATCCAATAATTTCATACTATCTATCCCTGTGAATTAATAAGGTAATAAGCTCCATTAATCTTTTTTTTGCTTCGGTATTATTCACCCGGATTCCTTCAAGAATTCTGTTAGCCTTTTCTGATAATGCATTAACATATTCAGAAGCCGCATCAACTCCATGTATAGTAGCATAGGTAAATTTACCGTTTTTTTCATCACTTAACACGGGCTTACCAAGCCTGTCAGAATTCCCTACAATATCAAGGATATCATCCTGCACCTGAAAAGCCATTCCTACTGTCAATGCTGCTTCCCGGATTTTTTTTACAGACTCATCATCCGCTCCGGCAAGGGTGGCACCGATAGTCATTGCACATTCAATAAGAGCCGATGTTTTGTTAATATAAATATACTCCAGCTGTTCTTTTGTAAGAGGCTTTCCCGTCATAATTACATCCAGCGTCTGCCCGCCAATCATTCCATGTATTCCGGGTTTTTCGGTTAAAATGGTAAATGCATTCTCAACGGATACATTTCCCGGACATGCTTTAAAAGCCTTTGCTGCAACAAAAAAGGCATAATTCAGCAATCCATCGCCCGCAAGAATAGCTATATCCTCTCCGAATTTAACATGTACCGTAGGCTTTCCTCTTCTCAGCTCATCATTATCAAGTGCCGGCAGGTCATCATGGATGAGGGAATACGTATGAATCATCTCAATGGCTGCCATAAAGGGTTCTATGATATTATTATCCGGCTTCGTTGCAAACATATCATAGCAAAGCCTCATCATCAGGGGACGTAATCTCTTTCCTCCTGCCTTAAAGGCATAATTCATTGCTTCTATCACCTTTACGGAATATCCCTCTTCCTCAGGAAGATAGCTGTATAATATCTTCTCTATATCTTTAACTTTATACTCCATTTAAAATCTGTATCTCCTTTTCAACACCCTCAAGGTTCTCCTTACAACAGGCCACCAGCTTCACTCCCTCAGAATAAAGCTCCAGCGACTCCTTTAAGGATATCTGTGGGCTTTCCAGCTTTGTATTTATCTCCTCCAGCCTTTTAAAGGCCTCCTCTATATTAAAGTCTTTGCTATTTTCCATAATTATCTCCCATCAGCATCACTTACTCTGGCAAAAATTTCACCGTCCCACAAGGTTATTTTAATATTATCTCCCCGGGAAACGTTTTTTACCGAATCCAGGGGTTTTTTATTATTTTCAATATATCCAAAGCCATTAACCAGCTTTCCCATAGGCGAAAGTCCTGTAAGCTTCGCAATAATCAGCTTCAGATTGTGGTTATAGGTATCATATTTTTTCTCCATAGCCAACCGCATCCTGTCATACAATTCACACAGATACTGGTTCTGCTGTTCCAGTCTTCCCACAGGATTATTTAGTGCCAGCTTGTTGTCATATGCCTCAATACGAAGTCTGTATACAGTTAATTTCTGATTCATATGTGCAGTTATTTCCCTCTGTACCCCGGCAAGAATGGTCACTGTTGACATCACGTCCGGAAGAGCCAGCTCACATGCTGCTGAAGGAGTAGGTGCCCTCAAATCAGCTGCATAATCCGACAGAGTTATATCTATTTCATGTCCTACACCGGATATTATCGGTGTCCTTGCATCATAGATTGCCCTTACCACTTTTTCCTCATTGAAGGCCCAAAGATCCTCTATTGAACCGCCTCCACGACCGATAATTATAGTATCAAGTCCCATAGAATCCAGCTTTTTTATACCTGCTACTATGGTGTCTGCAGCATTTTCACCCTGAACCTTTGCCGGATAAAGAATAAGCTGTACATATGGATTACGTCTTTTTGCAATATTTTTGATATCCTGTATGGCTGCCCCGGTGCTGGCAGTAACAATTCCAACCGTTTTAGGATATTGGGGAATCGGCTTTTTTTTATCAAAGTCAAAAAGCCCCTCCTCATTAAGCTTAAGCTTCAGACGCTGGAATTCCTCAAATAGCCTGCCTGCACCATCAAGCTTAATTTTTGTGGCATATAATTGATATTTTCCGTCTCTTTCATATACGTTTATGCTTCCGGAAACAATTACAGACTGACCATCCTGAAGCCTGAAATCCAGCCCCGAAGGCACATTGCCTTTAAACATAACTCCGGGTATAGCTCCTGTTTCATCCTTCAGGGAAAAATAAATGTGCCCCAGGCTATGATACTTACAATTAGAGACCTCACCCTTTATGGCTATGGTCCTAAGCATATAATCCTGGGAAATAATATTCTTTATGTAATTGTTTACCTGTCCAACGGAATAAATCTTCATATCTACTCCTGTACCTTAGCCAGAACTCCGTTAATAAAGCTTCCGGCATCCTGGTTACAGTAACGCTTAGTCAACTCCACAGCCTCATTTATAGCCACCTTAAACGGAATATCCTCGTCATATTTCATCTCATAAATTGCAAGCCTTAATATAGCAAGCTCAGCCTTTCCCAGTCTCCCAAGCTTCCAGCCCTGGGATATATTCTCAATAACCGGGTCTATTTCATCGATAAGACTAATAATTTTATTAGTCTTATCGATAATATATACTCTGTCCTCATCCTGTATATCGCCCATATCAGAAAGAGAATAATCAATCTGCTCCTTCATTTCATCCACTTCATTAAATTCAAGTTTAAACAGAATCTTGAATATGTTCTCCCTAAGAGCTCTTCTAGTCATATAAAACAACCTGCCTTTAATTAATTTTTATCCAACTTAATGCCTGATATAACTACATTTACTACTCTCACATTAAGATTAGTCATATTCTCAATTGCCTGCTTAACCTTCTGCTGTATCTCCTGGGATACCTTCTTTATGTTATTGCCATACTCAAGCTCTACAGATATATCAACATTCACTCCGCCATCAATAATCTCAATCTTAACACCATTGGCAAGCTTTCTTTTACCCAGCTTGCTGACTAATTCCTTTGAAATATTGCCTGTAAGCTTGGAAACTCCTTTAACTTCAATGGCTGCAATTCCTGCTATAGAAGCAACAACATCATCTGCTATGCGAATTCTACCTATATTTTCCTTATCATATTCTCCCATTAAAAAATGCCTCCTTATCACAAAGAAATGTTTGTATAATTATACCCAATTATTTGTGATAATGCAACAAAATCATATTATTCCGCAAGAGATGTAATTACTATCTGATCCACAGTGCAGCTTGTTTTTCTCATTACAATATCCTCTATCTGTGCCCGTTCCGAATCTGACAGTTCACTCTTATCTACAATTACATCTACGGAATCCTCTCCTATGGACACCACCGCATTGGAATATCCTCTGGCTACCAGCAGGGTTTCTGCCTCGCTCTCCTTTTCCATATCCTCCGTAAGTTTTATATAGGCATCAGTAGCTGCTGCCACCGAAGCTTCATCCATACCGTCATTATTTATTATTTCAAGATAATATTCTTTGCTTTTGGAACGCACCTGCTCCCTGTTAAGCTTCATATTGACTATATTATTTACTGAGGGCCCTGTAGATGTAAGTACAGCTTCTCCGATGCTTTCCTCATCAGAATTGAGTTCTATGTTCTCCCCCTCTTCAAGATCCTCTACAATAACCTCTCCCGCATTTGCTTCAAGCTCATTTTCCGCAAAGGCGGATTCCGTTGCATCCTTTTCCTTTTTATCTCCCTTAGCCAAATCTATTGTATTTCCAGAAAAATTAATGTAACCGGCAATACCGAGCAATACTGTCAATGCTGCAATAATCACCTGATTTTTCTTTACATACTTTTTCATAGATCAAACCTCCTATTTTTTAAGCATTACCGCCACCTTGTGGGCAGGCAAATCAAAAAAAGCACAAACTGCAAAGGATATATCCGAAAGAGCCTTGCTATCAGCCACATCAGCCACAACAATAACCCCCTCAACTATGGTTGTATCCCCATTTTCTTTGTAAAAGCTGTTTTCCTTCTCCTCAGGAGATACTCTTACCATAACCTCCATGGTTCCCTCCCCATAAGACTGCTCCAGAATTTTTTTCAGCTTTTCCTCATAATAATTTGCATAATAAATGTAATCCTTTTCCGCCTCCTGTGTTTTTCCCCTGTCCCCCGAAGAGTCAAAAGTGTTTTTTACAGGCATAATCACTATAAGAATCAGTACTCCCCCAAGAATCAGGGTGGATATTTTTGTTACTTTTTCATTTTTTTTTAACTTTAACTCCATTATTATTTCACCGACTTACTATATATATATTATCTGTTTCTATATTATAGACATCAGAAATTGTTTTTTTAATTTCTTTAAAGTCCTTATCAGACAGAAGGCTGTTATTTCCTGCTTCCGGATAATAATTAACAACACATTTTTTTATTATATAATCTTGGGAAGATATAATAACAATTCTGTCAGCCTCAAGGTCATGCTGTCTTAACAAATTTTTTATGGATTCTTCCATTGTAAAATCATAATAATTCTCTGATTTTTCTTCCTCTCCTTCTTCTTTGTAGGTAATGCCGTAATTTATATCCTGCACCAGTTTTTCAAGATCAAGGGAGCTTATATTAAATATAAATTTCACAGGCTCTGCAATAATTATAATCAGTAAAAGTCCCGTAAAAAACTGTATATATTTTTTATAATTACCTGAAGGGGACATATTTACTACAATGCCCGATAAAATTAAATATATTATTATGCTTTTCATCCAACCATATAACATATGCTAACCCCCATTGCTGGCATAAGCCATTATTGCTATTGTAAGCATAAACAACACTACCGAGCTTAATATAGTCTGAAGCAGAAGAGAAAGTCCTGTGGCAAGCGCCTCAACCCCCTCTACATACCTTTTTTCACCCATAGGCTGAATTATTACACACGTTATTCTTACAGCCAGCATTATCAGAAAGGTTTTAATAACCGGAGCCAGTACGGTTATTGCTATAAGAATTATACCTGCAATTCCTATACTGTTTTTTATAACAGCTCCCGCTCCCAAGAATGTTCCTGCCAAAAGGGATGTTACCCCACCACCGGGAAGAGCCGATATTATTTTATTTACCGTATTCCTTCCCAATGCATCAATCTGTGGTTCAATAAGACTTTTTATTATATTCAGTCCGGCAACAAAAACCACTATCGTCTTTAGAAGCCAGCTTACAATATTCTTTATAAGCCTGCACATCTTTGAAAAACTATCTTCTTTATTCAGATTATTCACAAGGGAAATTATTACATAAAATTTAATCATTGGAATTACAAATCTAAGAATTATAACCTGTACGAACCAGACTCCAAGAAGTATTATTTCGTACATTCCTGCAGAGGTCTGCACTTTCCCGAGAAAGTTAATCGCAAGTGCAAACACAGGCACTATTATCCTTATAAGTACCAGAATTTTTTCTATAGAACTGCTCACAATATCCAAAGCCATTGAAAATGATGTAAGCATTATTGATGTGATTATAAGATAGGTTACAAAAAAACCGTTTTCACTAATAAAGGACTTTCCAAAGGAGTTAGAAATATTGGTAAAAACCGAACCAAGCAATACAATAACCACAAGCTGAAGCATCAGGCTCTGGTTGGCAAGAAGCTGCCCTGTAAGAGTATCCCGTATTCCGTTTGCAATGCTGCCAAATATATACTCTGTGTCTCCCCGGATTATCCCTTTTATTATACTGTCAAGGGATATTGCCCCTGTAATTTCATTCTTCTCAAGTTCTCTTTCCACATCTTTTATGTCCAGCATATCATATATTTCCTGATAAGCCATATCATAATCGATTTGATATTCTGTTCCCTGCTCTGTCTCCTTCTCTGTCTCCTTCTCTGTCCCCTTCTTTGCACCCTTCTCCGTAAAATCAAGGATTCCATTTATCATACTAATTACAACTATGATTACAGTCAGACCTCTGTTATGTATCCACATATAGTTACAGCCCTCCTACATCATTTCCAGAATATTTTCAACAACCTGCATAAGGACAGGAAGGGAAATCATCAGCATGGTTATTTTTCCTGCAAGCTCAATCTGGGAGGCAACGGCACTGTATCCGGCATCCTTGCTGATTCCCGACGCAAATTCACAAAGATATGAAACTCCAATAAGCTTTAATAATATTATAAGATATGTCTCATGAATATTAATATGTCCCACGATGGATTTCAGGGAAGCAAGGATTGTCCCAATTCTGGACACAGATATCCCTATTATCAAAATGCACAGTCCCAGACTTACCAGGCTGCTGATTTCAGGATTCCGGTTTTTCAGGCTAAGAGCCATAATGACACCTACAATAATCACTGCCATAAGGGCACCCATATTCATTTTACATACCTCCAAAGCTGAAAAGTGAGCTTATATTCTGAAAAAGCTCATATACATATGGGATTATCCACGAGAGAACAATTAATAATCCTGCCAGACTTACAAGGTATGCCTGGTCTTCCCTGCCAGAATGCTTTAATATCTGATTTAACAGAGAAACAATTATTCCCACAGCTCCTATTTTAAATATAATTTGTATGGTCATAATCCAATCCATTACCCCAATCACACTAAAATTATTACCAGAAACATTCCCCCGAGTATTCCCATTACTATGGAGATTTTCATATTATTCATAAGATTTATATTAAGTGTATTTATAGAATTGTGTATATTCTCCTTTTCCAGGGTTATAGCCTTAACCATAGTTTTTATATCCCCGCAGGACAAGGCCTGTCCAAAATTAATCAGCTCACCTATATCCCTATCCTTAAGGCTTGTATTATCTTTTAGAAAGCCAAGGGATTTTTCCCATATCTCATTAAAGGATATATCTATATTGTTTTTCAGCTCCTCACTTACACTTAAAAGCCATGTGTCAAAGGGTTGTCCGCATTTTATTGATGCTTTGTGCAATGCCTCCCATATAAGGGAATTTTTGTAGCTTATCTCTCCCTCTATGAAATTAATAATACGCTCCAGTTCTCTGAGCTGATCTACTCTTTTTTTCATTCCAAGTGCAACATATATTCCCATAGCTGCTCCACCTGTCAGCACCATCAGTATACCTGCTAGTTTGCAACAGAATACGAACGGAAAAATAATTCATTTCCCCTTTCATCAAATATATTTTCAACTGTTCCTATACCACAGCTTTTCCCCAGTACCACATATCTGTCAAATATCTTTTCCTCCACCAGCTTTCTTAAAATGGGTCTGGTTCTTACATCATCAATAGATGCCCCATGAACCGTTGCCACAATTCCACAGCCACAATTCATGACATATGATATGGCATCTATATCCTCTCTGCTTCCAATTTCATCAACCGCAATAACCTTAGGATTCATAGCCCTGAGAAGCATAAGCATTCCTTCAGCCTTGGGGCAGGCATCCAGAACATCAGTCCGGCTTCCCACATCATTTTGCGGAATACCCATGTAGCATGCCGCTATTTCAGAACGTTCATCCACCACGCCTACATTCATACCCATAAAGAAATTTCCCCCATCGGAAATATTTCTTACTATATCTCTTAAAAGCGTTGTCTTACCACAGGCAGGTGGTGAAATAATCAGGGTATGAAGAACCTTTCCCTCCTTTATTATGTATGGCAATATCTCCCGTGCACACCCCTTCACCTGATGTGCAACCCTTATATTCATAAATGAAATGTTCTTCACGTTTTTTACTCTCCCATTATCCATTACTACCTGCCCTGCAAGACCTATTCTATGTCCTCCTCCTACAGTAATAAATCCCTGTCGTAGTTCCTCCTCGTATGCATATAAGGAATATTCTGATATGCTTTCTAATGTAAATCTCATATCCTCTGTCCTCACTATATACCCCTTGTCAGGCAGATCAGTAAGTTCGCCTCTCACATCCAAAAAGTAATCTCCACCGGGAAAGCTAAGCTGCAAAGCCCTATTTGTCCTTAATCTAATTTCTGCTAAATTCTGAAAATCTATATCAGAATTAAGAATTATACGCCTTATATCAGGGGACAGAAGCCTCCATATCTCTTTTTTCAATACTTTCACCCCTTAGGATATATATATGCCGCAAAGAAAATAATATTACAACAAAGTATCCTCTGAATGCAAAAAACAGTTGAAAAAAATTGTCATTTATATTAGAATAAAGTATATGCGTTTTTAAGGAGGATAATTATGATTTCAGCAGGCGATTTTAGAAATGGTGTAACCATTGAATTAGAAGGTAATATATACCAGATTATTGAGTTTCAGCATGTAAAGCCAGGTAAGGGTGCTGCTTTTGTAAGAACAAAGCTTAAGAATATAAAGAGTGGCGGTGTCGTTGAAAAAACCTTCCGTCCAACAGAGAAGTGTCCGAAGGCACACATTGACAGAAAAGATATGCAATACTTATATGTTGATGGTGACTTATACAACTTTATGGATATGGAAACATATGATCAGATTGCCATCAACAAGGATGTCATCGGAGATTCCCTCAAGTTTGTTAAAGAGAACGAGATTTGTAAGATTAATTCACATAATGGTGTCGTATTTTCAGTTGAGCCACCACTTTTTGTTGAATTACTTATTACTGAGTGTGAGCCGGGTGTTAAGGGTGATACTGCAACAGGTGCAACAAAGCCATGTACAGTTGAGACCGGTGCAACCCTCAATGTCCCTCTCTTTGTTAACCAGGGAGATACAATAAAGATTGATACAAGAACAGGCGAATATCTCTCAAGAGTATAATTTTTCTCTTTTGATATTTGTTATCACGGATTTCTACCAATAAAATGAGCTGTGTACACATAGATACGCAGCTCATTTTAATTTACTAATATCCTTTTCTCTTGTATACTATGGCAAATATTAACCCTGCAACAAGAATAATTCCCGATGCTGCCAGTAGCATAACCGAATTATTTTCCCCGGTATCTTTACTGTACTTTTCTCCTGTATTATTTTCTTTAGTAAATTCCCTCATTTCACCATTTTGTCCTCCGGGCATTTCAGGCATCTCACCCTTTTGCCCTTCCGGCATTTCCGGCATCTCACCGTTTTGCCCTTCCGGCATTTCAGGCATTTCAGGCATCTCACCGTTTTGTCCTTCCGGCATTTCAGGCATCTCACCCTTTTGTCCTTCAGGCATTTCAGGCATTTCAGGCATTTCACCCTTTTGTCCTTCCGGCATTTCAGGCATTTCACCGTTTTGCCCTTCCGGTTTTCCGTCACTATTCATGCTTCCCATATCACTTATATTTATATTATCTGCACTTATTTCTTTGTCTGTATCTCCATTTAACTGTATTTCCACACTTTCTGCTCTTAACCGGCAAAATTCCTCAAGAGTCTCACTTCCCACCTCAAATTCCTCATAGGTTATAAATTTTGTCGGATCCTCCTTAACATAAGCAGAAATCATGTCAGTAACCCGTTCTATTTCATTTTCAAGTCTGCCGCTGTTTACATACTCTTCAATAAATTCTTTAAAATATTCATGATATAATTGTGTGTATTCCTCATTTTCAAAAATCCATGACAGCATAGGTCTTGTATCCATACCCCCGCCTGAAACCGGATTATCTATAGAATAATTTACCAGGCTTGTGGCATTTCCACCATCAAAGCCTCCAAAGGCAAGATTATAATCCCAGGGAATCATGGTAAGCTCACCATCCTGTTCATACAAATAGTAATTGTGAATAATCGAGCCTGTATAGCTGTCGAAATTGCATACAAAATTATGCACCACAAAATACTTTATAACCTGCTCAACATCCACAGCCATATAGGCATTTTCCGGTGAAGAAAGTGTTTCCAGTGCCTGTATAAGACGAGCCTTGTCTTCGTCGTCTACATCTGTCTTTGCATTATCAAAAATATTTGAATAGCTATCGTAATCATCATCGGAATATATCAAGGATACGTCTGATGATTGGTTATCCATTCCTCCCGGTTCATCACTTTCAGGTTTATATAATTCACCATAATTTTCTCCGTAATTTCTTTCGAGGAAGGATTCTTCTATACCCTCCACAGCAAGATATAAGCCCCATTCTTCTCCATTTACATATATATATACAAAACTGCAAAGCGGAGAGGCAATTCCTGTTTCACGCATCATTTCATAACATATATAATCCTTCATGTAAGTATTATCCTGTATAATGTTATTCAAAACCAGCTTATCAAGACCATAATATGAACCATTATCCTTATATTTGTCAAACTCTATCTTAAAGCTGTATCTGTCATTCCCATAGCTTTCCACCTGAGTTAAAGATGTATTTCCCTTTGCTCTTATTCCCACATTCTGATATGATTCACCATCAATAATTACATCACAAAGGTAATATTCCTCATTTGTACATTCAGATATAAAATCCTCCCAATTACTCATAACTACATTGATTGTATGAACCTTTGATGTATCAAAAATTTTGTTCTCATATGTACTATTACTATTATTTTTTGCAATACTGCCACTTACTATATTTCCAAACAATAATGCTATAATTATTGTTACAATTAGTACAGCAAGGCATATTCCATCTATTTTTTTATGCGTTGACATAATCTCGCCTCCTAACCCATATAATCTCCGTTATAGCTGATTAAGGCTACATTGTCTACTCCTTCCATATCAGACAGGGCATTTACAAAATCTGTATCATCCTTTTTAAGTCTTATCTCAACATTAAGCTCAACCATTCCTTTTCTTACAGTCTTGCTTTTAACTGTCAGCCTTGCTATCTTTGTTTTAAGATAATCCATGGCAGCAGCTTCGCTATCTTGATTTGTGCACTGCAAAACCATGATATAAGGGTTCACATGGGATTTTCTGTTTGCAAATACCAGAAGTACAATACCTATAGCGACACTTCCCATAACTGCAAGCGGTATCATTCCTGCAGCCAGAACTATACCTACTGCTATTGACCAGAACAAAAATGCGATATCCAAAGGCTCTTTAATTGCTGTACGAAAACGTACTATTGACAGTGCACCAACCATACCAAGAGAAAGAACCACGTTGGATGTTACTGCCAGAATAACCAGCGTACTTATCATGGTTAATGCTACAAGAGTTACACCAAAGCCTGATGAATACATTACACCGGAAAAGGTCTTTTTATAGATAAGAAATATAAACATTCCAAGACCGAAAGCTAATATCATTGCTATTGCCATTGCAGCAAGTGACACACTGGTAACATTCTCCAAAAAACTTGATTTAAATATATCTGTAAAACTCATAATATTCACTCCTATTCTTAATTTAATCATACATCCTGGAAGCCGCATATTTTGAAAAAGCTCCCGAATTAATCCCATGCAATAAAACTATGTCTCTTATAATATTGGGAAGATATTCATCCCATTTTATCTCAAGAATTATCGGATTTCCCTTTACCGGCACAGTAACACATTCGCTATCAAAAAATTTTCTTGAGTTAAGACCTGTACGGATATTGTAATCCAGTGTGACTCTTACATTTCCCGGATAATATACATAAGGCTCCCGTCTATAATCAACAATAGTTTTGGGTCTGAGATTTTTCATGGTAATTGCCCCCACAAATTCATTTAACACAGGGTCGGTGCTTTTCCCTATCCCCTTCAATGAGCCCGAAATTATATCCTTTGCAATATCCATGTCAATTATGGCCTGCTTTTTCAGACATAAATTATTTATTTTGCTTTTGCTTTCCAATACAATATATCCAGTATTGTTATCATAATATCTAAGCCTGAATTTTTGACGCCGGTTAACACCATTTAGTTTTTCCTTCAATGCTGTATCATATATGTCATCAAAGTACATACTTCTCACGAAATAGCTGCCATTTTCCGCATGAGGATCTGCTTCCATTACATGTGATAACCTGCTTTTCAGACATAAAAAATCAGCATAGGTTATTTCATGTTTTACTTCGTGCCTAAAGCTCATATTAATTCCTCCTTCCTTAATATGTATACAGGATAATATATAAACCTTAGTTGTAGCTTAGAAAATAAAAAAACTGATGAAAGGATTACCTGCTTCCTCACATCAGTTTTTTATAGTATAATTCAATTTTTATAATTCAACCACAAAGCTAATTGTATCCGGCTGTTCATAAATTGCATATATTTTTCCATGATTGGCATTTACAATAGTTTCTGCCATGGAAAGACCTATACCATATCCTCCGTTGTTCTGTCCCCTGGCCTTGTCTCCACGATAAAATCTGTCAAAAAGTCTGCCGGGTTCTACCTCAGGAAACCTCTCGCAGGTGTTTTTTACACAAAGTATTACCGTACCTGATTTTTTCTTAAGTGAAACCATAAGTTTGCCATTATCATTTGTATATTTTAATGCATTGTCAAGGAGAATAGATATCAGCCTTACTATCTGTTCTCTGTCCCCCTTTATTACTGCATTATCCTGTATTTCCTTTTCAATATTGATACCCTTTAATGCAAATGGTTCTTCAAAGCCATCCATAATCTCATTTACCACATCATTTATTAAAAACTCTGTGATCTTGGTTTGTGGAAGCTTCTCATCCATCCTGGATAATTCAAGAAGCTTTCCCATAAGATTATTCAGATTTTTTACCTGGTTCTTAATATTTTTACTCCATTTACTTTCACCCTGATAAAGCTCCAGGGCATCCGCATTCGATTGTATTATAGCCAGAGGGGTTTTAATCTCGTGTCCCGCATTTGTTATAAACTGCTTTTGCCTTTCAATATTGTCAACAAATGGTCTGATTGCTTTTCCTGAAAGACATATTACTATCAGCAGCATAAGTATCCATCCTAAAATTCCTACACCTATACTTAAAGCCATAACTCTGAAATAAGAGGATATTTCATTTCCGGCATCAAGAAAAACCGCCGTTCTTCCACCCATATAACCATTATCTACTATAAGGAATTTGTATTCTTCTATCTTTCCTTTCGGAGTTTTCTTTTTTAAGGCTTCCTCGGCTATTTCCTGTGCTGTTGCTTCATCTATAGTAAAGATTCTGCTTGTATCAACATCAATAATATCATTATTATTATCCAGCTTCACCACAAAATAAGGGGACGGCAGCATTCTTTCCTCCCTGCCACCCTTGTCCGGCATATCTATAGGTATATCCTCAGGCATAGCATCGTTTACATTATCCGTTTTACCATCATTGTTGCCGGGAAATTGTTCCCGGCTATGGGACATATCGTCTGTAAAATGAGCACTGCTTTCATTTGCTATCATATTAATTGTCATATCTATATTGCTTCTGACCATAATAATATTTGATACATTAATAGCTCCAACAATAAGTCCAATCAAAATAGTAATTGCAGTCATAGCTGTAAATACGAATCTCTTTTGTAGCTTTCCTGTCACTCCTCTACCTCCAATGTATAACCGGAATTACGCTTTGATGTTATAGTAACATTTCCTCCGATTAAATTAAGCTTTTTTCTCAAATATGAAATATACACCCACACTGTCCCCGGTTCAACATCTGTGTCATATCCCCATACCTTTGTCAAAATGGTTTCTGTTGAGAGATATATGCCCCTGTTTATCATAAAAAGCTCCATTAGCTGATATTCCAGCTTGGGCAGTACAAGACATCCGCTCCGGGAGCTTAATTCATAGCTTTGCATATTAAGATTTACATTTCCCATAGAAAGTATATCCGGAGTGTAATTCTCCTTCCGCCTTAGCATAGCTCTTATTCTTGCCAGCAATTCTCCCATATCAAACGGCTTGGGAAGATAGTCATCTGCTCCCATATCGAGTCCTTCGATTTTATCTTCTGTCTCTGCCTTTGCTGTCAGAAGCAGAACCGGTGTATTATTTCCTGCCTGTCTGATTTTTTTGAGAACTTCAATTCCACTTATTCCCGGCATCATAATATCCAATATTATACCATCGTACTGCTCACTCATTATATAATCATAGGCCGCATTTCCGTCGTATACCGGCTCAACTATATATTTGTTAAAAGTCAGGATGTCTACCACAGCCTCTGACAGACTCCTCTCATCCTCTGCATATAAAAGCTTCATTCCTATGATTCCCCCTCTAAATGTCTCATTTCATCAGATACAGATCAGATTTTTAGGCGAATGGGTAAGATTAGTGCAGCCCATCCCGGTTACTACAACAAGATCCTCTATTCTTACTCCGAATTCACCAGGAATATAAATTCCGGGCTCCACTGTCATAGTCATACCTGCTTCAAGCTCCACATCACATTTTCTGGAGCATCTCGGCTCCTCATGGATAAACAATCCTACACTATGACCAAGTCCATGTCCGAAATAATCTCCGTATCCGTATCCGGCTATTATATTTCTTGCAACAGAATCTACATATGAGCATTTTACTCCCGGCTTTATGACATTAATCGCTGCCAGCTGTGCCTCAAGGACTATATTATATATTTTTTTCATCCTGTCATCAACATTTTTGCCTATATGAATAGTTCTGGTCATATCAGAGCAATATCCTTTATATATACATCCAAAATCCATTGTAAGAAAATCTCCGGGGCAAAGCAGTTTGTCTGTGGGAACGGCATGGGGGAGTGATGAGTTTTTCCCCGATGCTGCAATAGTATTAAAGCTAAGTCCGTCAGCTCCCTTCTTTTTCATCGTATATTCAAGAAAGAGTGCTACATCCTTTTCACTCATTCCGGGCTTTACATATTGGCATACTGCCTCAAAGGCTTCATCGCCGATAGCTTCTGCCTTTTCTATATATATAAGCTCGTCCTTTGTTTTTATCATCCTCATATTGTCAACCATATCATTTAAAGGAAACAGGGTTACTTCACCGGTAAATTCTTTGTTCAGTTCATCAAGAAACCCTTTGTATTGCATATAGGATATAGATTTATTCTCAAAGCCCAGAACCACTTTATTTTTTTCAGGCATCTCCTGTTTCAATATTTTTGCCAGAACTTTGCTGTATCCCTCCATGCCAATATCTACACATATATAGCCTGAGGCTTCAAGCAATACCTGCTCTGTATATCTTGAATCTGTCAGAATGTAACTATTACCGGGGGTAATCAGCATACAGCCTGTATGCCCCTTATATCCTGAATTGTAATGAATATTATATCCATCTGTAATAACTACTCCATCCAGCTTATTTTCCTTAATTATATCTGTCAGTTTTTTCATATATGCTGCCTCTCTTAAAAACCTTTCCATTATCAACGATTCAGTGCACTTATCATATACAGAAAAGAGGCTGCCCATATGGGCAACCTCCAAAAATGCATTGTAACTATTTTGCAGCTATTTCAGCTTTAAGAGCCTGGGTAAGAGCAGGAACAATCTTATTCAAATCTCCTACAATACCATAATCAGCTACATCAAATATAGGAGCATCTGCATCCTTATTAATAGCAATAATAATATCTGACTCTTCCATACCTGCTACATGCTGGATAGCACCTGAGATACCGATTGCAAAATAAAGCTGTGGACGTACTGTTTTACCTGTCTGTCCTACCTGAAGATCTCTTGGCATCCAGCCTGAATCTACAACCGCACGTGAGCATGATACCTGTCCTCCAAGAACCTCTGCAAGCTCCTCAAGAATCTTAAAGTTTTCAGCTGAACCGACTCCACGTCCACCTGAAACAAGAATCTTTGCATCCATTATATCCTTAATATCTGAAACTGCCTTAACAACCTCAAGAATTTCAACGTACTTGTTATCAGGAGTAAATCCCGGATTATAATTAATAACCTCTGCCTTTGCACCTTCTACCTTATCAAGCTTTTGCATAACACCCGGACGAACTGTAGCCATCTGTGGACGGTTATCAGGGCAGGCGATTGTTGCGATAGTGTTACCACCAAATGCCGGACGAGTCATAAGAAGCTGATTGTGCTTCTGCTCTTTTCCAGGTATAGGGTTTACAGGGAAATCGCCTATCTCAAGTAATGTACAGTCTGCTGTAAGACCTGTCTTAACTCTGGCTGATACAGTAGGTCCAAGATCTCTACCTATAGCTGTTGCACCAACTAACATAATCTCAGGCTTGTACTCATTAATAACTGAAGCAAGTGCATGTGCATATGGCTCAGTTCTGTAATTCTTTAATTCAGGATCATCAACAACAATTACCTTGTCTGCACCGTAAGCTGCAAGCTCATCAACAAGGCCTGATACCTCTGAGCCTACCAATACTGCTGTTACCTGTGTATCTAATTGCTGTGCAAGTCTCTTACCCTCGCCAATAAGCTCGAAGGAGATACCGCTTAAAACATTATCTACCTGCTGTGCAAAGACAAATACGCCTTTGTACATTGCTAATTCTTCTGCATTCATTGCGCCCATTTTATTCACCACTTTCCTTTACTAGATTACATGCTTATCTTTTAATTTACCTACAATGTATGCTACCGGATCTGCATCCTCAGGAGCCATTTCGCCCTGTCCCTTTTTAACCTTATCGGATGCTCTTGCAATCTTTGTAGGAGAACCGTTTAAACCGATGTTGGAATCATCAACATCAACAAGATCAGCTCTTCCAAATGTAGTAATTTCCGCATCAACCGCATCAAAAATTCCACCCGGAGTCATGTATCTAGGCTCATTCAATTCTGCAAGTGCAGTAATAAGGCATGGCATCTGAGCCTTAACCATATGATAACCATCATCATACATACGCTTAACAATTACATTCTTATCTTCAACCTTGATATCCTGTGCATATGAAATAACCGGAAGTCCAAGATGCTCAGCAATCTGAGGTCCAACCTGTGCTGTATCTCCATCAATAGCCTGACGTCCTGTAATAATCAGATCGTACTCGAGCTTTCTGATTGCACCGGCAAGAGTTGTGGATGTAGCCCAGGTATCAGCGCCACCAAGTACTCTGTCTGTTACAAGAATTCCCTTGTCTGCTCCCATTGCCATAGCCTCACGAAGAACATCCTCTGCCTTTGGAAGACCCATTGTTATAACTGTAACCTCTGCACCCATCTCATCCTTAATTCTAAGTGCAGCCTCAAGACCTGCCTTGTCATCAGGATTCATAATTGTGAGCATTGCTCCTCTATCTAATGTACCATCAGGATTGAACTTAACTCCACCCTTAGTATCAGGTACCTGCTTAATACAAACTATAATCTTCACGTTAAGTACCTCCTTACTTTAATAAATCAGCAGAGATAACCATACGCTGTACTTCTGAAGTACCCTCGTAAATCTCTGTAATTTTAGCATCGCGCATCATACGTTCAACATCATACTCTCTGATGTAGCCGTATCCACCATGTAACTGAACAGCCTTAGTAGTAACCTCCATAGCAACCTCTGCTGCACATAACTTAGCCATAGCTGCCTCAACACCATAAGAAGTCTTATGGTCTATCTGGTACTGACCCTTCTTCATTGCTGCCTTATAAACTAACATTCTTGCAGCCTCAACCTTTGTAGCCATATCAGCTAACTGGAACTGGGTATTCTGGAACTGTGCAATAGAACGGCCAAACTGCTTTCTTTCTTTTACATAGTTTACAGTTGCCTCAAGTGCACCTGCAGCAATTCCGAGAGCCTGAGCAGCAATACCTATACGTCCGCCATCAAGTGTATGCATCGCTATATTGAAGCCCTTGCCCTTCTGTCCAAGCAAGTTTTCCTTTGGAATACGGCAATCAGTAAAGATAAGCTCATAGGTTGATGAACCTCTGATACCCATTTTCTTTTCCTTGGTACCAAATGTAAATCCAGGTGTCCCCTTATCTACGATAAATGCTGAAATCTCCTTGAAAGGACGTCCCTTCTTCTCAATAATTCCTGTAACTGCAATTACAATATAAACATCAGCCTCTTTACCATTTGTAATGAAGCATTTTGAACCATTAAGTACCCACTCGTCTCCATCAAGAACGGCCTTAGTCTGCTGTCCCTGTGCATCTGTACCGGCACCCGGCTCAGTAAGACCAAAAGCTCCAAGCTTTCTTCCTGAGCAAAGATCAGGTAAATATTTCTTTTTCTGCTCCTCAGTTCCATATGTCTGGATTGGGTCAACACAAAGGGATGTATGAGCTGAAACTATAACACCTGTAGTACCGCAAACCTTTGAAAGCTCCTCAACACACATAGCATATGTTAAAGGATCGCAACCCTGTCCGCCATATTCCTTTGGAACAGGAATACCTAAGAAACCACTCTTAGCCATCTTCTCTACTGTCTCTCTTGGGAAGCATTCTGTCTCATCAACTTCCTGTGCAAGAGGCTTTACTTCATTCTGTGCAAATTCTCTGAAAAGAGTTCTTGCCATCTCATGCTTCTTACTTAAAGTAAAATCCATTGTTAAATTTCCTCCTATAAAATTATGTGCTCTTTATTACTGAGCATCCATTGGTGTCTTAGTACGGTCTGCATTATAAATATAGAAGCCTTTACCTGACTTGACACCAAGATTACCACCGCGAACCATCTTACGAATCAATGGGCATGCACGATACTTGCTGTCACCTGTCTCATTGTAGAGAACATCCATAATAGCAAGACAAATATCTAATCCGACAAAATCACCAAGCTCAAGAGGTCCCATTGGGTGGTTAGCGCCAAGCTTCATAGCTGCATCAATACCTGCTACATCTGAAACTCCCTCCATCTTGATAAATGCAGCTTCATTTATCATCGGAATTAATATACGATTTACTACAAAACCAGCTGCCTCGTTAACCTGTACGGGAGTCTTTCCAATCTCCTCTGAAATCTTAATGATTGAATCAACTATCTCCTGTGGAGTATTAACACCTGCAATAACCTCAACTAATTTCATACGATCAGCAGGATTGAAGAAATGCATACCAATCATAGGACGGGTAAGACCATTTCCTATCTCTGTAATTGAAAGACTTGATGTATTTGAAGCAAATATACACTCCGGTTTACAAATCTTGTCCAACTCACCAAATGTAGTCTTCTTAACCTTCATGTCCTCAAAGGCAGCCTCAACGATTAAATCACAATCAGCACAAAGGTCCTCCTTAAGACCAGGAGTAATACTTGACAAAATACTGTCAACCTTCTCCTGTGTCATTTTTCCTTTTTCAACAAGCTTTGCATATCCTTTTGCAATCTTGTCCTTACCGCCTTCAGCCCACTCCTGCTTGATATCACAAAGAGCTACTTCATAACCATCAACCATAGCAAATGCCTTAGCAATACCCTGACCCATGGTTCCTGCACCAATAACGCCAACTTTCATTTTTATATCCTCCTAAATTAATTTTTGAAATAAACAATCTGAATTCGTATACATTTCGTTCATGACAGTTATTCTTATTTCACACGATGTAAAATCATATTACAATATTACCTGTTCTTGAAAGGCACTATCTTTAATTTCTTTTCCTTATCTTTTTCAAGGAAATTACCCATGCCGGCCTTCTGATCCTCAGTCTCAAAGCAATCACCAAAAAGCTTTTCCTCAATAACAATAGCCTGATCCATATCAACCTGTGTGCCCTCATTAATTGCCTTCTTGCAATTGCGAACGGCAATCGGTGCATTGGAAGCAATCCTTGAAGCAAGCTTCTTAGCAGCAGGAAGCAATTCCTCCTGGGTGTAAACTGCATTTACAAGGCCAATTCTTAAAGCCTCATCTGCCTTAATGTTAATTGCTGAATATATCATCTGCTTAGCCATGCCCTGACCTACAAGGCGTGCAAGTCTCTGAGTTCCTCCAAATCCGGGAGTAATGCCAAGACCTACCTCAGGCTGTCCAAATATTGCATTATCAGAACATATTCTGATATCACAGCTCATGGAAATCTCACATCCGCCACCAAGAGCAAATCCGTTAATTGCTGCTATAACAGGAATTGGGAAGGTTTCAATCTTTCTGAATACATCATTACCTTTCTTGCCAAATGCCTCACCCTCAGCCTTAGTTAAAGTAGACATCTCTCCTATATCAGCTCCGGCAACAAATGATTTTTCACCTGCACCTGTAAGTATTACGGCTCTTGTTGTATCTAAATCGATGGCATCGAAGGCAGCTTCAAGCTCTTCAAGGACCTGACTGTTAAGCGCATTAAGGGCCTTCTCTCTTGAAATAGTTACAATGCCAACATATCCATCCTGCTCATATTTGATAAATTCCATATGAAATCTCCTTTATTAGTCTCTCTTAACGATAGTTGCACAACCCATACCACCGCCGATACAAAGTGTTGCAAGACCGGTTTTAGCATCCTTTGCTTCCATCTCATGAAGCAGGGTAACAAGAATTCTACATCCTGATGCTCCTACCGGATGGCCAAGTGCGATAGCTCCGCCATTTGGATTAAGCTGCTTATCAACATCTATGCCGAGCTCTTTTCCTACTGCAACGGACTGTGCTGCAAATGCCTCATTTGCCTCTATAATATCAAAGTCTTCAATCTTCATGCCTGTCTTAGCCATAACTTTCTTAGTTGCAGGAACAGGACCAATACCCATAACCTCAGGTCTGCAGCCTGCAAGTGCACCTGCTACAAATGTTGCCATAGGCTTAACACCCAGCTCCTTAGCCTTCTCCTCTGACATAACAACGATTGCAGCTGCACCATCATTAATTCCTGATGCATTACCTGCTGTAACAAATCCGTCCTTGTTAATAGTACGAAGCTTGGCAAGTCCCTCAATAGTTGAACCCGGTCTTGGACCTTCATCCTTGGCAAATACTACCTCTGCCTTCTTAGTCTTTATAGTGACAGGAACGATTTCCTTGTCAAATGCACCGTTTGCCTGAGCAGCCTCTGCCTTCTGCTGGCTCTTTAATGCAAACTCATCAAGCTCTTCACGGGTAAGTCCCCATTCCCTGCAGATATTGTCTGCAGTAGTAATCATATGATAATCATTAAATGCATCCCAGAGCGCATCATTAACCATACAGTCCTTCATAATTGCATTGTTCATACGATATCCGAAACGAGCCTTGTCAAGAGCATAAGGAGCCATTGACATATTTTCCATACCACCGGCCACAACGATATCAGCCTCACCGGCCATAATCATCTGTGCAGCCATATTAACACAATTAAGACCTGAACCACAAACTACATTTATTGTAACGGCTGGTACTTCATTTGGAAGACCTGCCTTAATGGATGCCTGACGTGCTACATTCTGTCCTAAGCCTGCCTGAATAACACAACCCATATATACCTGATCAACTGCTTCCGGAGCAACACCTGCTCTATTTAATGCTTCCTTGATAACAATTGCACCCAGCTCTGCAGCAGGTGTAGTACTTAATGAACCACCCATAGTACCTATTGCAGTACGACATGCTCCTGCTAAAACTACTTTTTTTGACATAAATATTTTCCTCCATTCTCATATTTGTGTCGTTTGGTTGTCCTCTCGACACTCTCGTCCATATAATAGCATATTTAAATTTGTTTCGCAACATTATAAAATCTTACTTTTTCTTCTTTTTGTGCACATTTCGTATAGTCTTCTTATTTTTATTGTTTTCTCTGATTCCGTTGTCTTTGCGTGGTGCAAATTCACCACTATTTTTTCTTGGTCTTATAAGGCACTTTTTATCAAAGCCTATAAGATCGGTCCTCTTAGCTACAGTCAGAGCCTCATGCACCAATTCATAATTTTTAGGATTGCGATATTGGATAAGTGCCCTTTGCATGGCTTTCTCATGAGGTGATACCGGAACATAAACCTTTTCCATTGTCCTTGGATCAACTCCCGTATAATACATACAGGTTGAAATTGTAGAAGGAGTCGGATAAAAATCCTGTACCTGCTCCGGCATATATCCAAGGTCCCTCAGGTATTCTGCCAGCTTAACCGCATCCTTCATGGTAGAGCCCGGATGGGAGGACATAAGATAAGGTACCAGGTACTGTTTCATACCTAATTCTTCATTTATTCTCCTGTATTTCTCGCAGAACCTTTTATAAACTGAATTCTCCGGCTTTCCCATTTTATTAAGAACATTGTCTGATATATGCTCCGGTGCAACCTTTAGCTGCCCGCTTATATGATATTTGCAAAGCTCATAAAAGAATTCATCGGATTTGTCAGCCATAAGATAATCAAATCTGATACCTGATCTTATAAATACTTTTTTTACATTTGGCAAAGCTCTGAGTTTTCTTAGCAATTCAAGATAATCCCCATGATCCACATCCAGATTCTGACATGGCTTCGGAAAAAGGCATTGTCTGTTTTTGCATACTCCGTATTTTCCCTGTTTTGTACAGGCCTTGTGCCTGAAATTAGCTGTGGGACCTCCTACATCATGTATATAGCCCTTAAAATCAGGGTCCCATATCATTTTTTCTGCTTCCTGAATTATAGATTTATGACTTCTTGTCTGCAGCATTCTACCCTGATGAAATGTAAGAGCACAAAAGCTGCAGCCTCCAAAGCAGCCTCTATTGCTTACAAGGCTGAATTTCACCTCAGATATGGCCGGTATTCCTCCCTGACTTTCATAGCTTGGGTGATAGGTTCTGGCATAATCCAGGGCATATACCCTATCCATTTCACTTTCTGAAAGGGGTTTTGCCGGTTTGTTTTGCACCACAAACATATGGTCATTGTACTTCTCCACCAGGGTTAATGCTGTAAAATGGTCTGTATTTTCGTATTGAATTTTGAAGCTTTCAGCATATTTTATTTTATCTTTTGTAAGTTCCTCGAAGGATGGAAGCCGGATATAATCCACTATATTGCTTTTATCTTTTGTTTTATATACTGTGCCCTCAATGAAAGAAATATCTTTCACATCTATCCCACTGTTAAGAGCATCTGCTACCTGGACCATTGCTCTTTCTCCCATTCCATATATTAATATATCAGCCTGGGAATCCACAAGTATTGAATGTTTTAATCTGTTAGACCAGTAATCATAATGCGCAAGCCTTCTCAGGCTGGCCTCTATCCCACCTATTATAATCGGTACATCCTTGTACTTTCTTCTAATAAGATTACAATAAACTATTGTTGCATAATCCGGTCTTTTTCCCATAACTCCTCCGGGAGTATACGCATCTGTTGTACGCCTCTTCTTTGACACGGAGTAATGATTCACCATGGAATCCATATTTCCTGCACTGACCAGAAAGCCCAGCCTTGGTCTTCCATATATACTGACGCTTTCAGTATTCTTCCAGTCAGGCTGAGCTATTATAGCTACCTTATATCCGTTTACCTCCAGTATCCTGCTTATTATTGCAGGACCAAAAGAAGGGTGATCCACATAGGCATCACCCAGAATATATACAAAATCCGGCTGTACCCAGCCTCTTTTTTTCATTTCCTCATAATTAAGCGGAAGAAATCTCTCATCATACTCATAATCATAATTCCACATTAAAGCATCCTTCCTGTTATTCGGTGATAACTAGTTTTTTAACTTGCTTATCTGTATAATTATTTGCTGTTCCCGCACCGATTGCAACAACCAGTTCCGGTTCAGAAACCAGCCTTGCCTTAATTCCAACCTTGTCTTCTATAAGCTTATCAAGACCAAATATTCTGCTTCCTCCACCGGTAAGCAATATCCCTCTCCGGGAGATATCCGAAACAAGCTCAGGAGTTGTATTTTCCAATGCTTTTTTTATTACATCTATAATCTGATCGGAAACCTCTTTTACAGCCTCAATAATCTCAGAGGATTTTATAGTCATCTTAACAGGAAGCCCTCTTACAAGCTCCTTTCCTTTTGCATAGCCAATAGCATCCTTCTCTCTTGGATATACAGAGCCTATATCAAGCTTGAGCTGCTCCGCTGATACATCTCCCAAAAGCACATTATGTCTGTTTCTTATATACTTTATTATAGCCTCATCAAAGGAGTCACCGGCAACGCTTACCGAAGAGCTGTAATTCACATTTCCTTTTGAAACTATTGCTATGTCCGTTGTTCCTCCACCTATATCTACTATCATATTGCCATACTGACCGTCAATATCGATTTTTGTTCCAACAGCGGCTGCAAAAGGTTCTTCAAGAATATATACCATTTTTGCACCGGTTCTGTACACTGCGTCCTCTACAGCACGCCTCTCCACGTCGGTTACCCCGCTGGGTACACACACGCAGATTGTAGGTCTTCCCCATATTTTACGTTGCTGAAGGGCATTTTTTACATATGCCTTTATCATTCTTTCAGTGAGGGTATAATCTGAAATGACCCCTTTTCTGACAGGTCTTACCACTTCTATATTATCAGGAGTCTTTCCCAGCATTTTTTTCGCCTTATTGCCAATGGCTATTACTTTTTTACCTCTGACCTCATAGGCAACTACAGATGGCTGGTTTACAACTATCCCTTTATCTCTTATATAAATTACTGTATTTGAAGAACCCAGATCAATTCCTATATCTATATTAGTCACAATTAAACCCCTTATCATTTTGTATTGTTATATCTGACCGGCTATTGATTACTTTAAATAAAAAACAGTACATACGCCATAATACTATGATTATACGCATATGCACTGTTTTTTTCAACTTCTATTTGAAATCTTCGCCTAGCAAATATTTCTTGTTGGCTATTCCCTTTGTTTTTTCCCTGTCCTCACATTTTGCCATAGCATCGTCAATAGCTTTAATCATTCTGTCAATATTACCTGATTCCATAGCCATAAGCATATTTCTTATAACTCCGTCAATGGAATCCTCTGCCTTAAATCCCCGTTGAGAGATATATCCTTTTCCTATAGCAATCATACTCTTGTTATCGAGTCCAAGGAATTTTATGCTGTATGGGAATCTTCCCGCCATAGATTTTGCAGCATCTGTAAGTCTGTTCAATGAGCCATCCTCACCTGTAAGAATAACAATTACATCATTCTTCTCCGGAGATGTCAAATCCATAAGCTCATTCATCTTATCAGGGCTTATAAGTCCTGCATTTTCAACCACAAGGCATCCGTTTTTCAGCTTAACCATTGCATCGGAAAGCTTAACCTTGTTTAGCGCAGCAGCCTTAATCTTTGCAATAGTCTTAGCCTTACATATTCCCATATCATAAAAGCTTCTGGCAAAATCTTCTCCAACCCCGGTAAGACCAAAACCATGTTCCCCACGAAGTATAATATTCTTTTTACCGCCTGCCTCTTTTGCTATGGCATTAAATACAGTTATCACATTTTGTCCTATGTTATCAATGCCCACATATTTTTCAAGATAATATGCTGCCAGTGGAAGCTTTCCATCATTAGATGGCTTGGTAAGATCAAGCTTCATGGATTCTGCATCCTTAACTGCCTTCAGTGCTTCCTCTTCAGCCTTCTTCGCTGCTTCAAGAATCTTTCTGGCCTCTTCTGCTTTCTTCTTTGCTTCCTCTTCTGCCTTTCTTGCAGTCTCCTCGGCCTTCTTACGGGCTTCTTCCTCTGCCTTTCTGGCAAGAGCTGCTGCTGCCGCTGCCTTAGCTTCCTCTTCTGCTTTCTTTTTTGCCTCGGCTTCAGCCTTCTTCCTTGCTTCTTCTTCTGCCTTTTTACGGGCTTCCTCTTCTATCTTATGCTTCTTAGCCTCTTCCTCAGCTTTCTTAGCCTCTTCCTCAGCCTGCTTGCGAGCTTCCTCTGCCTTCTTTAGTGCCGCTTCTTCGGCTTTTTTGGCCTCCTCGAGAATTCTCATTGCTTCTTCAGCTTTTTTACGAGCCTCCTCTGCAGCCTTTTTCGCCTCTGCTTCAGCCTTCTTCTTGGCTTCTTCCTCAGCCTTTCTTTTTGCTGCTTCTTCAGCTCTCTTTTTCGCCTCTGCTTCGGCTTTCTTACGGGCCTCTTCTTCAGCCTTATGCTTTGCAGCCTCCTCAGCTTTCCTCTTAGCCTCTGCTTCGGCTTTCTTCTTCGCTTCTTCCTCGGCCTTTCTCTTAGCTTCCTCTTCTGCTTTCTTTCTGTTCTCCTGAGCTAATCTTGAAGCCTCTTCCTCAGCCTTCTTGGCTTCTTCAAGAACTTTCCTTGCTTCTTCTGCCTTTTTGCGTGCCTCCTCGGCAACTTTTAATGCTTCAGCTTTGGCCTTTGCTCTTGCTTCTTCTTCGGCCTTCTTTCTAGCCTCTTCTGCCGCTTTCTTTCTTTCTTCCTCAAGTGCCTTTCTTCTGGCCTCTTCTGCTACTCTTCTTGCCTCCGCTTCTTCAGCCTTTCTTTTGGCAGTCTCTTCGGCCTTGGCCTTTGCAGCAGCCTCAGCTATTCTTCTTTCTCTTTCCTCTGCACGCTTCTCGGCTTCTCTTAATTTCTGCCTTTGTGCCTCTGATTTTCTGATAGCTTCTTCTTCAATGGCAGCCTTTTTACGAGCCTCAGCCTCAGCTTTTTTCTTGGCCTCCTCTGCCATAGCTTTTCTTCTTGTTTCTTCAATCTCAGCTTTTCTACCGGCAGCAGCATCCTCTTGCTGTTTTTTAGGATTCTCAGTCTCAGCCTTCTTTTTACTATCCTTTGCTATCGCTTCGTCGTCAAATCCGGCAAGCTTTGAAATCTCTGCTCCTAACATTCCATCATCTTCATCATCAATGTCATACATACTTTTCACATCATTTGTAGGAGTTGTTCTGTTAGGAACTATATTTATTATGTCATCTCCCTTTTCATTTTCCCTGGTCTTTGCCAAAGATTCAGGAGTAGCCTGCCATGGTGCCCCCTCAGAAATAATCGTAGTATTTCCATCCTTTGAAAATGTAACTGACTCATTCTCATTTGTATCAGGATCACCGCCAATAATTTTGACCTTGTCACTGCCACCAACCAATTTAGTAGGCTGAAGTCTGGCTTTTTCATCGTCAAAAGCATTTTTCTTTTCCGGTTCAGCTTTCTTCTCAGTGTTTTTTCCACTAATTGAGAATCTGCTTTTAGTCTCTCCGGCATTCTTTTTATCCGAATCTGTCTTGACCTCTGCTTTAGAGGCATCCCCAGCCTTAGCAGAAGGAATTTCATTATTACTACCCATATCCAGATTCAATCCCAGACCGGTCTTCTTTTCTGTCTTGACAGTATCTGACTTCAATCCGCCATTTACCAGACTCTTTCCTGATTTATCAGGCTGGATTCCTACACTTAATCCACCGCCTTCTGTTCTCTGTTGCTTTGATTTGCCATCCGCGGCAGTTTTTGCTGTCTTAACATCCTCGGTCTTTTTATCCGGTTCCTTCTTAACCGGCTCCTTCTTAACCGGTTCCTTTGCTTCCGGCTTCTTTGCAGCATCGTCCGCTAATGATTCGGCCTTATTATCTGCTTCGTCCTCCAGAGCAATTCCCATTTCGGCAGCATGTTTACGTCTCTTCTTCTCTTCAATTTTGGCCAAGTCCTCTGCTGACAGGGTTTTGAATTTAGGTTTATCTTCACTTCCCTGGGCTGTCGGGGTTTTCCCCTGTAATTGCATTGCCTCCTGCTCCTTTTTGAGCTTTGCGGCCTTTGCAGCCTTCTCCTTTTCAACTTGTGCCCTAACAGCAGCAATCAACGCTTCTCTTTGATCTATAGCCACCTGTTATGCCTCCTTTCAGTAACACCTTCCAGTCAAGAACTATCTATATTCCTTTAAGCTATTTAAGATATTTTTCTTAACAGAATCTATCTTCAAAGATGCTTTTAATTCATCTCTTGAAGGTTCATTATATAATGTGGTATTGATACTATCCATGTTTTCAGATGATACGGAAATACTTCCTAAATCAATACCCAGAGATGCAAGTAATGCCTCTGCTTCCCTTTGCATTTGCTCCTCTTTTTGCAGGTTTTCCTGCATCCTGTCCCTGCCTTCATTCATAATTTGATTAAAGTTATTTTCAATAACCTTTTCCTTCCTATTATGATTAGGAAACAAAGACGACCTAAAAACAGGAAACTCTAATTTGCTATGTTCTCTAAATATATACTTTTCATTATTTCCCTGTTCGGAATCAATAATTTCTTGCTTTTTCCCTTCCTCAGGCTCCTCATAGGAAGGCTCCTCGTAAGAAGATTCTTCCTCTATTGATTCTTCTTCTGATTCTTCTTCAATTCCTTCATCAGGCTCCTCGTAAGAAGATTCCTCCTCTATTGATTCTTCTTCAATTCCTTCATCAGGCTCCTCATAGGAAGGCTCCTCGTAAGAAGGTTCCTCCTCTATTGATTCTTCTTCAATTCCTTCATCAGGTTCCTCATAGGAAGGCTCCTCATAAGAAGATTCCTCCTCTATTGATTCTTCTTCAATTTCTTCCTCAGGCTCCTCATAGGAAGGCTCCTCATAAGAAGATTCTTCCTCTATTGATTCTTCTTCAATTCCTTCCTCAGGTTCCTCGTAAGAAGGCTCCTCGTAAGAAGATTCCTCCTCTATTGATTCTTCTTCAATTTCTTCCTCAGGTTCCTCATAGGAAGGCTCCTCGTAAGAAGATTCCTCCTCTATTGATTCTTCTTCAATTCCTTCATCAGGCTCCTCATAGGAAGGCTCCTCGTAAGAAGATTCCTCCTCAGGTTCAATATTCTCTATGCTATTTTCATTTTCTGCCTGATAAGTATCATTATCCATTCTTCCAAACTCATCATCTGTTGAAGAGAAATCATCCACTTCAAATTCATCCTCATCATCATTAAATTCAAGTTCAACATCATCAAACAAAAAATCTGCATTTCTTTTTGGAACAAATATAGGTTCTTCCTTTTCCTTTTTTATTGCACTAATGCTATCAAAAGGATTGGAAAAATCTTCATCCTTTAATCCGTCAACCGTATCAGCTTCAGCAGTAAAATCATCATTGTCAAAATCAACAGATACAACAGGAGTATGCTTGTTTGTATGTAGCTCGTGCATATGAACCCCTTTCTCTTCCCCACTATCCTGATTTAATAATTCTCCCATATTCTCATGATTGGTATCATTATATTTTTCACCATCAGCTTCCACATATTCTGTCTCGGTGGCATTAGTTTCCGTCTGTTCTGTCTCGGTGCCATCAGATTTTGTCTGCTCTGTCTCGGTGTCCTCGGATTCTGCCTGCTCTGTTTCGGAAATATCGCCATCTGCAATTTCATCATCAGATTCATCCGCATCTTTTTTCCTTTTTGAGAAAATTTTCCTAAATAAGGATTTTTTGTCAATATCCTCTTCCTGTCCGGAATTTGTTTCAGAGTCTGCAGCAATTTCTTTTTCATATTCATCAGAAACAGCTTCCTCGTTCTGATTTTTTTCACTGTTTTCTTTCCTGCTCTCACTCTTAAGAAACTTTTTCAGCCGATGCTTTGTGCCTACGTCTGCCTCTTCATAGTCATCAACCATGATGGTTATCTCGGCATCACGCGGGTTAACTCTTAATTCATCAGCCTCAAGAAGAAGCTTTTCTTCTTCCCTTTCCTCCTCCTGCTCCGGGTCATCATCCACAAGGCTTTCCCTATTGTAAACATAAAAATAGGAATCCGGTTTATCTTTTCCGGATAGGATTTTTTCTATAATTTTGCTATTATCCGTATTCTTAAAATTGGCGCAGTAATCTCTTCCCAAAATATCCGCATCATCATTTTTACCCATAATGATAAGCAACAGGAAAGTTTCAAAGCTCCAATCATAATCCCAATTGTGTATGTAATACGGATATATAAGAGGATACAAGTCCCTAAAAGGAGCTCCCTGCGCTTTTTCAAATATATACTTAATCTGATTGGTTTCAGGATTTGACAAATCCGCATCAAAAAGATACAGGTTGTAATATGTGTCTGCCAAGTCCTTGTATCCCATTTTCAGATACAGATTTACAAGAGAAAAAATCACCCTTTTCCCTTCAGGTGCCAGCTTATGTGCCATAAGTAAGGTTTTTCTGGCATCCTTATAACGGTTATTATTAATATATACATCTCCGCAAATACGTAAAAACTGTGGATTAAGGGATTTACTTAAATCCTGACTGTCAACAATGTCCAGTGCAAGACTATACTCTCTTTGCTCAGCCAGTTCTTTAATCTTATTTACACTAGTCATACTAAGACCTGAGCCCATTATTCTTCACCTCAAACAAAAAGTTATTATTTTAAGTTTATCACATAGACAGGTCTTTTACAATATTTAATGACCTTCAAAAACCTTTTCAACCTTTTCAATTACAGTATCCTTCATGTTTCCTCTTGTTTTTTCATATTGAAGTCCTGACTCCATAATCTCAAGAAGCTCCATTCTATACTCGCTGTCGATATCCTTGATATATTCCATAAGAACATCCTTAATTTCCATAACATATTCCTTGGTTTGCATCTTGGCAATCATCTCGTCAGGATTAAATTTGGATGTACTCTTCATATCTTCCTGCTTACGTGAACAAACCATACATTCCTCTGAGCCTGCTTCATTGACATATCCACAATTACAAGTCCATATCATGCCATCTGTTCTATACTTTTCAACAGCATCAATACCTCTTTTTTCCTTAAGGGCAGCAAGCCTGTGCAATGGCATTGTGACATTAATAGGAACATCATTACATGCAAAAACACCACGGCTTGTAACATACTTGGATATTGTTACCTTAGAATCCTTAATAAGCAAAATATCCTTTGCCGGCAATTTGCATTCAATAGGATTTGATTCAATAAGAGTTACATTTCCTTTCTCAAATACGAAATCAAGCTCCTTGAGAAGTAGTTTTTCTTCATACAGATTAGTAAGTTCAACATCAGCTCTTACGGCCTTTATATCATCCATATTATAATTATAGAAGGAGGCTGAAATATTAACATTCTGCTTGTCACCTGTCAATGTAATCCTTACAGGTCTTGGCACAAGCCTGTTATAGTAATTACTTACATACAGCTCCTTCTGAATAACAGTCTCCTCAACAATCTTCTTAACCAGTTTGACTGCTGTACCTGATGCAATTGTGCCCACAGAATTATTAGCAAACTGTGTATAATTAAGTTCAAGTCCTATTATTGCGTCAGCCCCCCTTGCCGCTGCAACCTTTTTAAGCTTTTCCATAGCCAGATCATTGGCCTGTTCCAGCTTACTGGTGAGCTTTTCACTCTCAGAATCAGACATCTCTGTTACGCCTGTTGCAAGTCCCTTAAAGAAATTAGAACCCAATGCTGTCTGTCCGCTGACAAAGCCCAAATATTCCTTAATCTCATAGCCTTCAAAATCAAAACCTGATGTCAACATTATATCTGTCATACCATTTTCCTCCAAATACACTTTTTTCTCAAAACATAGGGAAATTATAGCATATATTTTCTTTGTTTAAAAGAGTTTTTGTACTATTTATTAAAATTTTACAATCATTTTTGTGCACTTTTACATATTATTGTCAACCAGATACTATCCAATCAAAACATAACAGGACTCAGATTTTCATATTTGTAAAAATAAAATTCCAAGTTAAAATATGTATGTTCATCACTGTCAGCTACAATCCTCCAATTATCCATTTTGTCCAGATCCGGAAAAAATGTGTCAGCATCGTAATTATAATTAATCTTTGTCACATGGGCATAACGGCAATACGGTAAAAGCATTTCATATATTTTACCCCCACCAATAACAAATATCTCACGATCCTTATACTTTCTCAATATCTCAAAAAGCTCATCCTTGGAATGGGCTATGATTCCTCCTTTAACTCTATATTCCGGGTTAGTTGAAAGAATTATATTGTCCCTGCCGGCAAGAGGAAGTCCGTTAGGAAAACCTGCAAGGGTTTTTCTTCCCAATACAACCACTCCTCCCATTGTTGTATTGCGGAAGAATTTGTGATCCTCCGGAATTGAAACCAGCAAATTTCCTTTATTTCCAATTGCCCAATTGTTATCAACCGCTACAATTAAATCCATATATTCCTCCTTAATTAAACCGCTATAGGTATATTCTTAACCTGTGGTCCTGTCTCGTAATTGTCTATTCTGAAATCATCCGGTGTAAAGTCATAAAAATCCTTAATATCCGGATTAATCCAAAAATCCGGAGCCGGATGAACAGGTCTTGCTATAAGCTCCTTCACTATAGGAATATGTCTGTCATAAATATGTGCATCTGCTATTACATGTACCAATTCTCCTGGTTTAAAGCCGGTGACCTGGGCGAGCATATAAACCAGAACGGCGTATTGAACGACATTCCAGTTATTTGCAGCAAGGACATCCTGGGAACGTTGATTTAAAATAGCATTCAATCTGTCTCCGGTAACATTAAAGGTTACACTGTACGCACATGGATAAAGATTCATCTCATTGAGATCCTGATGAACATATATGTTGGTCATAATTCTTCTACTGAAAGGGTTATTTTTCAAGTCGTAAATTACCCTGTCTACCTGATCCATCATACCCTCTTTGTACTTGTGCTTTACACCAAGCTGATACCCATATGCCTTTCCTATGGAACCATTTTCGTCAGCCCAGGCATCCCAGATATGACTTTTTAAATCGTGCACATTATTTGACTTCTTCTGCCATATCCAAAGCAACTCATCTATTGCCGATTTTACATATGTTTTTCTGAGGGTAATAGCCGGAAATTCTTCAGATAAGTCATATCTGTTTACAATGCCAAACCGCTTAATTGTATATGCATAGGAGCCATCCTCCCATTTGGGCCTTACCTTTTCTCCCTCCGTACTATATCCATTATCAATTATATCTTTGCACATACTAATAAAAATATCATCCGCTTTACTCATAATTTTACTTTCCCCTTTGTTTTTTCACTTTATTTTTTCTATGCATGTTCTATCTTTTATAGTTCAATTACCGATTCACTGTCTTTAATTTTCCTGTGATTTGCATTTTGCACTTGATTTATTATCACAAATCATGCTAATATCACAATATAAGGATATTTTCTGTATCCGTTTCGGGTATATATCACAATAATCTTTTATCATTTTCGCATATTACCCAATAATCATAATTCTATTTTACATTAGAAAGGATGTATATCTATGTCACGCAATCGTTTTGGAACTATACTCACAGAAAAAAGAATAGCAGCAGGATTAAGCCAGGCAAATGCTGCCGAAGCTTTATATGTAGCCCGGTCAACCTACAATCATTATGAAACCGGCACCAGAATTCCACCTGTGGAAATTCTCATACAGATGTCCATATTATTCAAATCGGATCCTATGGATTTGATTATTGCTCTTATGCCGGATAACATATTAATAGAATATCCCCAGTATTATAAAAAAGACTCACATGAATTTCTGTCTCTCCGGGAAATACAGCTTATAACTCTCTTCCGTTCTATGAATCAGGATTCAAAATATGCTCTTATAAACCTTGCTTCCCTTTTAACTCATTCATATTATAATCCGGATTAAACCTTTTCATCTACATAAATCCCGGCAATCATTTCTCCTTCAATAAGCTTTCTTCCAACGTCATAAGGATTGCTGTTATCGTATTTTATCTGTGTTGTTGTAAGACCTCCGGCCACATATCTTTTCCCACATTCAGGGCATGTAGCCATCTTCAATGTAACAGATGCACTTATAAGCTTTGCCCCCGGCCTGTTTCCTTTTTTAATAGCATTAGATACATGCTGCCTTTCGTGGGTGCTTACCATGGCATAGGATTGTTCAGGTGCAATTTTACCCGGTGTTTTGAAGGATACATTATTTTCGTCGGAACCGTCTACATAGCTTCTGCTGGCACAGGTTTTACATTCCCCGGTGCTTTCAATCTTCGTGGAACTGTCCACGGAATTATCCGTATTAACAGGAGTAACATATTTTACATTACTCACCGGCATAATATAATTATTGCTCATTCCGCTTATATACATGTATTCACCTCCCAGACAATTTTGTATAATAATTTTACTATATTTAATCTCTGTCTACAAGAATTTGTTGCTTCTTTTTTTCTCTTTCGGCCTTGCTGAAAATACATCCGCAATAGTCCTGTCTGTACAAATTATATTCCTTGGACAGTTGTATCGAATGGGCATATCCGTTTTTCTTTTTGAAATCGCTATACAAATAATCTATTCCTGTTTCCCCCGATAATCTGTTTCCAATCTCATTTATCCATGTCGAATTCTTATGTGGGCTTATGGATAAGGTAGTTGTAAAAATATCAAAATTTTGTTTTTTTGCATATTCCGCAGTTTTTTTCAATCTCATATCATAGCAATTATAACATCTTTTCCCTTTTTCCGGCTCATTTTCAAGCCCCTTCGACATAGTGAAAAACTCTTCCGGAGCATATCCGCCGTCAATCACACATATCCCTCTCGCAAATTCAGCCATACCGGTAAATCTTATCAATTCATTTATTCTCTTTTTATATTCATCCTTGTCAGTTATATTGGGATTATAAAAGAGCAAAGTTATATCATATTCTCCCGACAAAATATACAACACATGGGAGCTGCAGGGTGCACAGCATACATGCAGAAGCAGCCTTTGTTTATTACTTGTAATTGACGTATTCATAGTTTTTCTCCCAGCATTTTCAACAATTGAGTACTTAAAAAGCAAAGTCTATTTTTAAATTTTTAGTTATTTTTAATAGTTGACTTTGGGCATATTTTACAATATACTGTTTTTAGTGATAAGGTATAGTACTATTATAATACTGTTTTTGTACTAATCAAGGAAAAATTGGAATTCCAGATAGGAGGTAGTTGTAATGACTGTAGATCAGGCTGTAAAAAAATTCAAATTAGAGCCTCTTAATGTTTATACAGCAAAGGCAAAAGCAAAAGAGCTTAATGTTGATGAGGTTCTTTATATGAACGTCCAGAAAAACAAATACACCTACATAGTAAAGGACGGAGCCCGCGGATTCGTTTTATATCAGGATGAAAAGAGTCTATATACCAAGATGTACAAAGGTCTTAAGATGACTCCTTTGGAACCATAATACATATAATCTTATTATTATCCGAACTTTTATAACCAGACTTAATAATTTAAGTCTGGTTGATATTTTTCTTATTTCTTATATATTCTATATTTTCACCGAAAATATATTTTCTTATCATGCTGTCCATATACACGCAAGGAAGACTTATCAAAGCCCAGAACCCACTAAATAGCGGGCATATCTGTCCTAACACATTACAATACATATTTGAATAATCCCACACTTTCATATCAAATACTATATTTACAATTATTCCGGTAAAAAGCTCCATGGTTGTAATTATAAGACTTCCAACAAGCATAATTGAAAATACGGCAATCTCAGGTATGCTGTTCTTTTCCAGAATTGTTTTACCCACCATTCCTACAAGGACAAAGCTTATTCCCCCACAAATAAACATCGAATAATGAGAATAGCCCCTTGTCATTATTTCAATAAAGAAATAGAGAGTCCCCCCAAACAAAAAGGATATAATTTTTCTAAGAATTTTACTCATACTTTTTTCCCACATCATTTTTTATTGTTATTTTTCTTCTAATTGTCTTTAATTATACAAGCTAAAATAATCCATATTTTTATGGTTTAAATATATAAATGCACCAAGGTGACTAATTTGTAAAAAGGAGGTTTCACAATGAAACAAAAAAAATCACTTATTTTATTTTCCGGGTTGTTTATCTGTCTGCTGGCAGTCCTTTACCTGAGTCGTCAGACTCTTATGGCTGATAACAGGCATCAGGTCACATCCGTAACACCGGTAAGCTTTACTGACCAGGTAGAATTTTATGGGAATATATTTACCATAGACAATACCTACACAGCTCTGTGTCTTGACAGAAGCAAGGATACCCCACAGACAGGCACAAAGGTAAGCCTGAGCACAAATAGTAATCCATATATTAAAAAAATACTGTACTATGGGTACAAAGGTCCAATGGAATGGTCGGGATTTTCCGGTGAAAGTGAAGCAATTCTGGTTACATCAATAATGTTGTCCCAGGAATATTCGGGAAACGGTTATAAAAATATCTGTGACAGCTTCAAGGAGTACCTTGACACTATGCCTGATCTTCCCGATTATAGCATTTCCTTTTCCGAAAACAATATAGGTACATATATCGAAAATGGGGTACAGAGAACCAAAGATATAACTTTGACAGGTGACAGCAGACTCTCCACCAATCTGTATCTTGATCAGGAGATGATTGTTCACTTCTCCAGCGGACTCACCGGGACAGGAAATGTAACCCTGCATGGTGGAGATACATTTTACATTTCCGCCCCACTATCCTGCAACGGAAGCTGGAGCAGCGGCCTGCTGTCTATTAACGAACCGGGATATCAGGTTATAATCGCCACCTGTGAAAGTGATACAACCCAAAGTCTCGGATACCTTATTCCCGATTCTGACTCTTCCGTGACACAACTATCTGTAAACTGGATGGATATGGGCTATATAGAAATTTTAAAGCAATCCCTCACTCCGGATATCATACAGGGAAATCCTTACTATTCGTTGGGAAATGCCTCATACAATGTTTATTCCACAAAGGATGATGCTATAAATTCCACTAATTCCATATGCACTATAACAACAGATTCCTCAGGATATGGCAAGTCTGTTGCTATACCTTTCGGAACCTATTACATCAGAGAAGTGGTTTCCCCTAAAGGCTTTGCTCTGTCAGATGAAATAATTACCACATCAGTCAACTCAATCGTTTCATCACCTGTTACGGTATCTGATTCCCCTATACTAAAGCCTATTGAGATAAAAAAATACGGTGAGGTGGAAAATGATTTGAAAAGCCCTCTATGGGGAGCCGGATTCATGATTTGTCCTGTATCTTCACTTGATATTGACCAACAGGGAAATTACATCTGGGACTATGACTGTACAATTCCCCTTACAGAATCTGGTGAAAAGGAAATATTCACAAACAGCGGAGGATATGCCGTCACTATTCCCCTTCCATACGGTACCTATCTTATTAAAGAAACTACCGTTCCCAAAAATTATCTTCCTATGGCAGATACCACAGTCACTATAAATCAAAATGATAATTCCAACGAAAAAATGATTTATCTTACAGATAAAAGTTTCAAGGCCTATGTAAAAATAGTAAAAACGGATTCCACAACAGGTAATATAATTCTTGATAACCCTGCTACCTTTAAAATATGGTCCTTCGATTCCGAAAAATATGTAAGCTTCGATATCGAAGATAATGGCATATGTTATACCCTGGACGAATTCTGCACCGATTCTGAGGGAACTTTAATAACCCCGCAGCCATTAATGCCGGGAAAATATCTTCTGGAAGAAATATGTCCGCCACAGGGATATTACCTGAATTCCCCGTCTCGAGGATATGTGCTGGATATATCCATGGACTCAGATTATGAAAAATACTGTGAAAACGAAACACCTGTAGATGGGGTAGGTATTTTCACGGTAACTATTGAAAATACACCTGTCAGAAAGAAAATACAAATTGTAAAGAAGCTGGAAGACCCTTCATATAACGGCAATTTTATTCCCGGTGCAGATATAAGCTTCAACATCTATGCATATGAAGATATATACTCACCCGGCAGCAAAAACTTACTTTTCAAAAAAGGGGAGCTGGTAGAAACCATAACCACGGGGGCAGACGGCATATGTAAGACCTCCAAAGACTTACCTCTGGGAACTTATACCATAGAAGAGGCAAGTCCTCCTGCCGGATATGAAAGCTCACCTGTGAAAATTGTTTCATTGTCACAGGAAGCCGAATCCATGTCGGATGACCCCGAGATTGTCACACTTACTATTACAAATAATCTGAAGCCCCCTTTGGTTTTAGGTGAAACACACACTCCGGCTACAGGAGACAGAATGTATATATTCTTATTCATATTTCTTATATCAGCCCTTTTACTTTTTCTTCTCAGAGTTAAAAAAATAAAATTCTGATATTCACATTAAATCCAAATTAAAAATCCGGAATTCTTAATTATCAGTATTATTGTAAAATATACAATCAATACCAATACAAGAATTCCGGATAATTATTATAGCTTAATCAAGCTTCTTTTTGTAGCAATCTAAAATATGTTCCTCTGTATTCTCATTTAAGTCCAGAATTACTCCTACAGTTCCTCCTTTTGTATTCACAAAGAAAACATAACTTTTCAGGGTACCGTCATCCTTGCCTGAGGAGAAATCCTTCACGGTAAGATTCGCATTCACCTTAAACTCATTCTGGCATTTATCTGATTCAAAGGTCAAAACTCTTGATACATCAGATTCTTTAAACGAGTATATATCCTTTCTTGAGGACTTATTAACTATTTTCGAAATATCACAATCTCCGTTCACAAACAGATATTCATACTCAACATTAAAGCCTTGCTTTACCATGTATGTAAGGAATCCCGCTACTACAATAATAGCAATACCCGGGCTAAAGCTTACAAACAAAATAAAATAAATCCCAAGACAGACACCGGATATACAAAGTCCCAAAAGCCCTTTCTGTTTAAAGTCCGGTTTAGCTATAAGAATTTGCTCAACATATTTATCCAAAATATCACTCCTGTTATTTTATCTTTCACTGAGAGCTTCATCTATAGCTCTTGCTGCCTTCTTGCCGGCACCCATAGCAAGTATTACTGTGGCTGCACCGGTAACCACATCACCACCGGCATACACATTTTTTCTTGTAGTTTCATTAGTCTCATCCTGGACAATAATGCCGCCCCACTTTTGTGTTTCAAGACCTTCCGTAGTCTTTCTGATAAGCGGATTAGGTGACTGACCAATAGCTATAACTACAGTTTCCACATCTATCACATAGTTGGAGCCTTCTATAGGTTCAGGTCTTCTTCTTCCTGATGCATCAGGTTCACCAAGCTTTTGTTCCACAACCTCTATTCCCTTAACCCATCCTTCTTCTCCGTGGATTTCTACAGGATTATTCAAGAGTTTAAAGATTACTCCTTCTTCCTTTGCATGTTCTACTTCTTCAGCCCTTGCAGGAACCTCCTCGGCACCTCTACGATAGACGATATATACTTCTTTTGCTCCAAGTCGTTTTGCTGTTCTTGCTGCGTCCATAGCAACATTTCCCGCTCCTACTACCGCAACTCTTTCACCAACCTTAACAGGTGTTGGAACCTGCCCCTTTTTATATCCCTTCATAAGATTAACCCTGGTAAGAAATTCATTTGCCGAATACACTCCAAGCAGGTTTTCACCCGGTATTCTGAGGAAATTAGGCAGACCTGCTCCTGTTCCGAGAAATACTGCCTCAAAGCCCTTTGCAAACAAATCATCAACAGTAAGAGAACGTCCTATTACCACATTAGTTTCAAGCTTTACACCCATGTCGGTAATATTTTCCAATTCCCTGGCCACAAGAGACTTAGGAAGTCTGAATTCGGGAATACCATAGCTCAGAACTCCACCTGCTTTATGTAAAGCTTCAAAAATGGTAACCTCATAGCCTTTTTTTGCCAGCTCACCGGCACATGTTATTCCCGCCGGACCTGATCCTACAACTGCAACCTTTTTACCGTTCTTTACTATATCGAGTTCAGGTTTAGTACCATTTTTCATATGGTAATCGGCGACAAAACGCTCCAATCTTCCTATGGATACTGATTCACCCTTTATTCCTCTTACACACTTACCTTCACACTGGTTTTCCTGCGGACATACTCTTCCACATATAGCAGGCAATGCATTTTCACTGGTAATAATTTCATATGCTTTTTCAAAATTTCCGGCCGCAACCTGCTCAATAAACCCTGGAATAGGTACATTTACAGGGCATCCTGTCATACAAGGTTTATTTTTACAATTAATACACCTTGCAGCTTCCTCCATTGCCATCTCGGCTGTATACCCCATAGCTACTTCTTCAAAATTCTTATTTCTTATATCAGGCTCCTGCTGTGGCATTGGAACCTTTGTCAGACTCATATTCGGCATAGCTTTATCTCCTCTATTCTGCAATTCTCATCATACATTCATGTTCTTCTTCTTTAAAGAATGTCTGTCTCTTCATACATTCATCAAAATCAACAAGGAATCCGTCAAAATCAGGACCGTCAACACAGGCAAATTTGGTTTCCCCACCTACGGTTACACGACAGCCTCCACACATTCCTGTTCCATCTATCATAATGGGATTGAGGGAAACTGTAGTTTTAAGATCAGCCGGTTTTGTTGTAGCTACAACAAATTTCATCATAATAAGAGGTCCTATTGCAATTGCATGGTCGTATTTTTCACCATTGTCAAGAAGCTCCTGGATTTTTTTAGTTACGACTCCTTTTTCTCCTAAAGAACCGTCATCAGTCATAATATACACATGCTTACAGAAGCTGGCAAATTTTTCAGCAAGAATAACAAATTCCGCCGAACGTCCACCAATAATCACATCACACTCCACGCCCTGTTCAGACAGCTTCTTCAACTGCGGATATAAAGGTGCAGCTCCTACACCACCGGCAATTCCCAATACCCTGTTCCATTTTTCGAATGGAGCAGGCTGTCCTAAAGGTCCGACAAAGTCAAGAAAAGCGTCACCTTCTTCAAGTTTAGAGAATAGCTTAGTAGAATATCCTACTACCTGGAAAATAATAGTAACCGAATTCTTTTCTCTGTCAAAATCAGCAATAGTAAGTGGAATTCTTTCACCATCCTCATCTATTCTAACAATAACAAATTGTCCTGCCTCACAACGGGCTGCAACATATGGAGCTTCAACCTCCATCATAATAACAGCCTGATTAAGGACTTCCTTTTTCAAAATCTTATACACGAGACTATCCCCCATTCAAATTTATTGCCATTGCTGTACGCAAATCGATTTATTATAACATACCCTGTTCCTGTTTTACAACGCAAATGTTAGAAAAAGCCATACCGATTTACATATTTATTACATAATGGTTAATCATCTGTCCTGATTTTATACTATCTCATCAAAAAAACATTTTGATAACAGATTCGAAGCAACCCGGTTGGTTGGTTCAGACAAGCCCCGAACCATTATTCCCTTACCGTCTCTGATATTCATATTGACACCTTCCGCAAGATGTTTAACGTCTTCTACATCCTCCTGGCATAATGTAATCTCAAGCCGGTCGCAGGACACATCCAGAGCCTGTTTTATTCCGCAATTCAAAAGTGCCATCATATTCCCCCTGCTGGACCAGAAACGTTCTATATACATAATATCATCACATATATCATATGCAAAGGTTCCAACAAAATTATGATATATCACTTCTCCGTTATCACCGTTTTCAGTTTCTGTAACAATATTTACATCTCCATGCTGGCAAATATGCTCCATTAGAAGTCTTTGCATATATTTGCTATTTCTTACGGAAAAGGCATTGTACTGACCGGTCATTATAGCATTAAGCCATTCCGAAAATTTTTCAAGTTCTCTTTTCCCTATAAGGCTTTGTCTGTTTATCTCAAGCTTAAGGGATGCCAGGTTATCCACAATATCTCTGTTGGCCTTCTCCCTGTCAATAATTCCAAGCTCCAGTATTTTTGTGTTATATACCTTTTTGAAGCCAAGTCCTGTATAATATTCTTCTTTCTCTGGCATAAGAAAAATAAAAGGACATTCATTTTTCAAATCCCTTATAATTTTTTCCAGCATAGCTCTCATAATGCCCCGTCGTCTCATATCCGGAGTAACTGCTACACCCACAACATAATATGACTTGCATTTTTCCCCCATATAGCTTATTTCATATGGATTAAGATGTACCATTCCAACAAGTCTGTCTTCAATATATGCAGAAAGGACTTTATTTTCAGGCCAGACATTTTGAAAATAGTATTCAACAAAGCTGTCCCTGTCCATAAAAGTTTTCTGCCACATATCCTTTATATCCTTCAGATTATTTTTTTCATAAGAAAACCTGACACTCTCAGAATTAAATTTTTTATTTTTTGTATCTGCCGTGAACTCTTCCATATGCTATTCCTGCTTTTTCCTCCCACATCCGGGGCATCCGTTACACATATCACCGGATGACATAACATCATAATTGTCTCTGTAATCAAAATTGTTAACTGTCTCGACAAGGCATACTGCCTGGGCGCTGATTCCAAGCTCCCGGCCTGTAAATCCCATGCCCTCCTCAGTTGTAGCTTTTATATTAATCTGACTAATATCAATACCCAGGCTTTTTGATATATTGCTTTTCATTTCTTCAATGTACGGTGACATTTTAGGCTTTTGAGCGACAATTGTCGCATCGATATTGCCAATCAGCATATTATTCCTGTCCACCATACCGGCTACCTCTTCTAAAAGATAAAGACTGTTCACATCCTTGTATTTCTCATCTGTATCGGGGAAGTGCTTTCCTATATCTC
>ERZ808267.35-NODE-35-length-85420-cov-4.636760_pt1 | contig 85420 bp, 83 predicted proteins | sample MGYA00521241_ERZ808267 | MGnify/ENA primary metagenome ERZ808267 (study PRJEB31516, sample SAMN03275592) | gut metagenome | biome: mammalia-associated habitat; material: feces | host: Papio cynocephalus | place: Kenya | collected 2012-07-19 ...
TTTCATCTTCAATGTTGTTGAAACACGTGTATTTCCGCGGAAAATAGTGCAGTCAACATCGTAATTCTTCTGGATTTTAGAAATAAAATCGTTTTTCGCAAGGTTGAACCCCAAAGTAACAGTTCCAACGAGCATCATTCCCTGGTAAATTGGTTCCGAAACAAAAATTCCGTATGAGATTGAATGGAATTCCTGAATTGCGATGCTTTCTTTTCCTGCGAGTGCTGATTTTATGCAAGAAATAGAATCTGCTCTTCTATTATAAGAAGCTGATTCAGATGAATAAACAATGCGTCCGGTCTTATCTGTAAGAAAAATGCAGTCAGCGTCAAGATTCCTTACCTGAGGATCAACAATCTTATTCAGTTCCACAAGGTTGTCAGAAGCCAGTGCCTGCTGCAAGTTCGGATGTGTTGAAAAGATTTTCGCGGAATTTTCAAGGCTAAGTTTCCACTCTTCCATAGTCGAAAAAGCGCCTGTTGAAGCTGTCTCCAGATTTTCCCGAATCCAAGTTGCAAAGCTGCCGGAAAAAAGCGTTATAGAAATAAAAGTAACCGCCACGCAGCTGATTATTACTGCAAGCGCAACAAGTAATTGCATTTTCAGCGCAATAGAATGTCGATTTTTCAAAATATAACCCCTAAAATGTAAAAATTATGTAAAACCTAAGACTAATATATTCCTCTTTTTTAAAATTGCAAGGGTTTATTTATTCAGATTTAACAAAAAATGTTGTCAGTGTTAAAAAAAATGTTATAATTAAAACACTAAATGGAGCTATATAATATGAAAAATAAGACAGTTAAAAGTTCTATTGCATTAAAATTCGGTTTATTTGCAATTGTTATCCTTGGCGCCATATTTACAATTCAGGGCGTTGTTAATTCAAGATTTGTAAAGAAAGATACAAATTCTCTTTATAATGAATATGGAAACACAATGACAGAAGCAATCCAGATATTTCTTGATACTTGGCTTGACGGTGAGATAAACACTGCTAAATCCATTGCAAATTCTGTTTCTTTTAAAGAAAAAAATATTCCGGAAATTGCGGCTGAACTTGTTGAAAACAAACAGGAGATGGCACGAGCATTTTCTTATGCTGCAATCACAGATTTAACAGGAAACATGTGGACTTCAAATGGCGGAACTGCCGATGTAAAAAACCGACAGTATTTTCAGGATGTTGTTTCCGGCAGAAAAGATGTTGCAATTGACAATCCTACCCAGGGAAGAAGCACAGGTTCAACCGTTTTCCATATTGCGGTTCCTGTAAAGGACTCTGATGGCGATACAAAAGGCGTTTTTGTTGCAATGATTGGAATTGAAAAAATTCAATCTGAAATTTCCACAATTGAAATCGGAGAAAACGGCTACGGATTTGTTGTTGACTCTGATGGCGTTGTAATTGCGCACAAAGATAAATCTTTCCTTAATAAAAATCTGCTTACTGCCGCAGAAAGCGCGGAAAACGGAATGCGCAACGTCGTTCAAAATATGACAAAAAATTCTGCTGGCGAAAAACTTGTTACAGATCCAAGCACGGGTTTGAAATCAATTTGTTTCTATAGATCATTTAATTCAACAGACTGGAGCGCAGGAATCATGATTCCTAAAAAACAGTTTGAGTCAACAGCGACAAAACTGAACAATATAATGATGCTTACTTTTGGTGGTGCGGCTATTATTATTCTTGTTGTTCTGGGAATTGGAATTGCCTACATCATCAAGCCACTTAGAAAAGTAAAGAACGCAATTGAAGACATAGCTTCCGGCGATGCCGACCTTACAAAAGTTGTAGACATCAAGACAAACGATGAAATTGGTGAAGTTGTAAATGTATTCAATAAATTTACAGGAAATATGCGCGGAATAATGACAGGGCTCAAGGATGCGAAAGAAAACCTTGAATTTGCTGATGAAAGCCTTGTTGCCACAACAGAAGACACAAGCGCGGCAATCACAGAGATTCTTGCCAATATTGAGTCAGTTCACAATCAGATTAAAAACCAGTCAAATTCTGTAAGCGGAACTGCCGGTGCGGTAAATGAAATCGCATCCAATATTGAGTCCCTTGAAAAAATGATTGAAACCCAGAGTTCTGGAGTAACACAGGCTTCTGCCGCTGTTGAGCAGATGATTGGAAATATTTCCACTGTAAACCATTCAATGGACAAGATGGCGGATTCATTCAACCAGCTTTCAACAAGCGCGCAGTCCGGCTACAATCTTCAGTCTAATGTCAACGAGCAGATTGAACGCATTAAAAACCAGAGTGAAACATTGCTTGACGCCAACGCGGCAATTGCGAATATTGCGGAACAGACAAATCTTCTGGCAATGAACGCGGCGATTGAGGCGGCTCACGCAGGCGAAGCCGGAAAAGGATTCTCTGTTGTTGCGGATGAAATCAGAAAACTTTCAGAAACTTCTTCGCAGCAGTCAAAGACTATTGGCGAACAGCTTAAGTCAATAAGCGAACTTATTGACGGCGTTGTCTCTGCTTCTACAGAATCAAGGCAGGCATTCCAGGATGTAACAAACCGCATTGAAGAAACAGATCAGCTTGTCCGACAGATTAAAGCCGCAATGGAAGAACAGAATGAAGGTTCTATCCAGATTAACCAGGCTTTACATTCAATGAACGACAGCACAATTGAAGTACGAAATGCCTCAAAAGAAATGTCAGAAGGAAACAAGGCAATCCTTGATGAAATAAAGAACCTTCAGGATTCAACTTCTGTAATGAGCGGAAGCATGGAAGAAATGAGCATTGGTGCCACAAAAATCAATGAATCTGGCGTTGCTCTTACAGAAATCTCAAAGAAAGTTCACAAGAGCATTGGTGAAATGGGCAGTCAAATTGACAAATTCAAGGTTTAATCTGATTAATCCATAGAAACCAAGTCTTTTATAACTTCGGAGGCAATTATAAGCCCTGCCACAGACGGCACGAATGCGTTGCTTCCAGGAACTTGCTTCTGAAATTTGCCACTTTGCGTTTGTTGCGCGGGTGGCAATTTTTTTTCTAGCAGCTCAGTTTTAGGCGGCGTTATTATTTCTGTGCTGAAAACACATTTTACATTTTTTATATGCCTTTTTTTTAATTCATTTCTTATTACGCGGGCAAGCGGACAGACTGAAGTCTTTGAAATATCTGCAACCTGAAATTTTGTTGGATCAAGCTTGTTTCCGGCTCCCATTGCGCTTATCACTGGTTTTGCGGCTTCTTTTGCGCGCAGGATTATCTCAAGCTTTCCTTTTACTGTGTCAATACAGTCCACAACGTAGTCATATTTTGAAAAATCAAACTGACTGGAATTTTCCGGCAAGAAAAATGTCTTGTATTTTGTTACTACGCAATCAGGATTTATATCGTGGATTCGTTCTTCTGCCACATCAACTTTGTTTTTGCCAACTGTAGAATGTAATGCGTAAAGCTGGCGGTTTATATTTGAAACGGCAACTGTATCATTATCCACAATGTCTATTGCGCCAAGCCCGGAACGAACCAAAGCCTCAACAACGTAACTGCCAACTCCGCCAAGCCCAAAGACAATTACACGAGAATTGTGAAGCTTCTGGATTTTTTCTTTTCCTAAAGTAAGTTCTATCCGCTCAAACTGATTTTCCATAGTTTGTGAGTATAGCATTTATCTCTTTTTCATTCTATAATTCTATAATATGGAAAAATCAATCAACACAAAATGTATTCAGTCTGGTTACGAGCCGAAAAATGGAGAGCCGCGCCAGATTCCAATTGTTCAGTCTACAACTTTTAAATATGACACAAGCGAAGAAATGGGCGCACTTTTTGATCTGCAGAAAAGCGGATATTTTTACACAAGGCTTCAGAATCCTACAAACGATTTTGTTGCGGCTAAACTTGCGGCGCTTGAAGGTGGAACTGCCGCAATGCTGACTTCTTCTGGTCAGGCGGCAAACTTTTTTGCGATTTTTAATATTTGCGAATGTGGAAGCCATATTGTTGCTTCAACTTCTATTTACGGCGGAACTTTTAATCTTATTGCGACAACTTTGAAGAAAATGGGAATTGAGTCAACTTTTGTTGATCCGGACGCTTCTGAGGAAGAACTGAGCAAAGCGTTCAGGCCAAATACTCGCGCAATGTTCGGTGAAACAATCGCAAATCCAGCGCTTACAGTTCTTGATATTGAAAAATTTGCGAAAGTTGCGCATGCGCACAATGTTCCGCTCATTGTTGACAATACTTTCCCTACTCCGATTAATTGCCGTCCAATTGAATGGGGCGCGGACATTGTTACTCATTCAACAACAAAATATATGGATGGGCATGGAGCTTGCGTTGGCGGTGCGATTATTGACGCCGGAAAATTTGACTGGATGGCTCATAAAGATATGTATCCTGGGCTAGCAACTCCAGATGAAAGTTATCACGGAATCACTTATGCGGAAAAATTCGGCAAAGAAGGCGCGTTTATCACAAAGGCGACAAGCCAGCTTATGCGCGATTTTGGTTCAATCCAGTCGCCGTTCCACGCATTTATCTTGAACTTGGGGCTTGAGTCTTTGCACGTAAGAATGCCACGCCACGTTGAAAATGGCCAGGCGATCGCAGAATTCCTGGAAAAACAGCCACAGGTTCAAAGTGTGAATTATCCTACTTTAAAAGGAAACAAATATTACGAGCTTGCGAAAAAATATCTTCCGAACGGCGGTTGCGGTGTAGTTTCTTTTGAATTGAAAGGTGGTCGTGCTGCGGCGGAAAAATTCATGAAAGCACTGAAACTCTGCGCAATTGAAACTCATGTTGCGGACGCAAGAACTTGCTGCCTGAATCCGGCCACTTCAACCCACCGTCAGATGAATGACGAGCAACTTAAGGCGGCTGGAATTCCTGCCGGCCTTATACGAATTTCCTGCGGGCTTGAAGACAAAAATGATTTGATTGCAGATTTGCAGCAGGCGTTGAATTCTTTACAAGGATTTGTTGTATGCTAAATCTATAAATTGAATAAACAAACGAAGAATTATTGTTCAATGCCAAAAAGTTTTTTCATATTGTTCTGAATTTTTTCGTTCAGTTTTAGACTTTGCATTTTTCGTTTTGAAGCAATATATTCGTAAATGTATTTTAGATTCTCCGGGGAATTTATTGTGCCTTTTACAGGAATTGGCGCATAAAACGGAGAATCCGACTCAATAAGAAGCCGGTTCAGCGGAACATACGAAACCATTTCCGCCATTTCATTTTTGTTTTTACCGGAAAAAGTTACCGATCCGTCAAAACTGATGTACCATCCCATATTCAAGAAAAATTCAAGTTCAGACTGAGAATATGAAAATCCGTGAATTACGCCTTTATTCCATTTTACGGCACGCAAAATATCCATTGTGTGCTGAAAACTTTTGCGCGAATGAACAATCACCGGCAAATCAAGTTTTTTCGCAAGAAGAAGTTCCTGCTCAAAAAAATTGCGTTCCTCAATTATTGTGCTGCGGTCAAAAAAATCGTGCGCGCGTCCGCCGTTTTCCGCTGATTCCCAGTCGTGGTCAATTCCGCAAGGTCCGACTGCAACCAAGTGCGATGAAAATTCGTTTTCAGAATTCGTAAATTCATTTATGTTTTTTTCAAGAAGCTTTATGATTTCATCGCCTTTTTCAATATTTTCAGAAGTCTGCATCACTCCAGCACAAAAATAGACCGACTGCTTTATTTTGCGGATAAGATTCGCCTCTTTCTCCGGGTCAAAAAAATCCAGACACTTAGAGACAAGTTCCGTGCGTTTCCAAATATCGTCCGCGGAAGTTCCAGCGTCAAGCGCAAGACATTCGTGCGAGCCAAACCGGGAAAGAATATTTGCACCGGCTTCCAGCCCGAATTCCTGCACGGTAAGATAAAAGTTTAAGAAAGAATCCGCATACATACGGATATTTTACCACAAATAAAAAAAATGTTTTAGAATACTTTTGTAAAAAAAATTATTTTTTACTGGGCGCAACCTTTCACTTTCGTTTCAGGTCGGGCTTTTCGCAATTCCGCTGTCGCTTCATTCTGGACTGCGCCTATTTCGCAAGCTCAATAATCACAGTCCAGAATGCTGACGCATTGCTACAATCCCTTGCGCAGAATTTACTTTTTCAAAAGATATTCCGCTACAGCCTCATAAGCCGGAATTGAAAGCGGATCGATGTACTTGTTCGACGCGTAGTAAGTTGAGGCAAAGCGCGCAATCACCATCTGCGCCGCCGGGTCAATGTAGATTGCCTGGCCGTGAACACCGCGAGCCATGTACGCTCCGTGAGAATTGTTTGTAATCCACCACATATTGTGGTAGCTCCAGTCTTTCAGCTTTGGATAGTCGCCTTTTGCAAACGTCGCCTTGTATTCCTCGGAAGAACCGCCGGTCGCAATATTTTTTACGGCCGCTTCTGGAATAATCTGCCTGCCGTTCAGTTTCCCGCCGTTTCTCATCATCTCGCCAAAAGCCGCCATGTCTCTTAAGTTCAGGTCAAAGCCACCGCCTGCAAACGCGATTCCAGAAGGGTCAACCTGATAGTAGCCGTCGTAATGCGCGCCAAGAGGCTTCCAAATCATCTCTGAAACCATATCCGAAAGCCCCTGCCCTGTTACGCGCGAGCAAATCCAGGCAAGAAGCTCTGTGTTCACGGTTCTATAGCCGAATGCCTCGCCGTGCTCTGCGTCCGGAAGCTTTTTCACCGTTGCAAGGTACTCGTAGTAGTTTTGCGGACCTTTGTAGTCTGCCGGGCGGAACACGTTTCCTGCCGCCGAGTAAGCCCAGATTTCCGCATTCGGGTCGTTATAATCCTCGCTGTATTTGATTGCAGTCGTCATATCCATAACCTGCTGAACAGTAGCGTCCGCAAATCCTGAATCTTTCAGTTCTGGAATATATTCAGCGACTTTTTTTGTCGGGTCGAGTTTTCCGTCCGCAACAAGGATTGAAGCGATTGTTCCCGTGAACGACTTGCTCACAGACATTGCCGCGTGAAGTCCGTCCGGCTTTAAACCTGCAGGGTATTTTTCGTAGACAACTTTTCCCTTGTGCATAACGATGATTCCGTCAGTATAATTTGCGCCAAGCGACTCTTCGAAAGTCATCGTCTTGTCTGAATCCCATGGCGTGAAAGTCACGTTTCCAATCGCCGGGTCAAGCTTTGTCTTTAGCTGGTATTTTTTGCCGTTACCTGCCGAAACATTGCGAGTCGGAAAAAACTCCCTCATATGGTTCACGCTGTAGCGCAAAGCCGGAAAGTCAAAGAACGAGCCGTCCGAAGCGTGAAGCGTCTTTTCCGGTTCAGGTGGAAACCCCTGCATCCAGCCCATCGCATCGGGCGTAGTCTGTTCCGCGTTTGGATAATTCTGTGAAAATGTCATAACGCCTCCAAAAGTGAGAAAACCAAAAAAAATGAATAATTTTTCAAGCAATTTTTTCATAAAACAGCCTCCAGAAAATTTTTAAGGAAAGCCGCTGCAAGGCACGAAGAAAAACCGCTGCAATTCAAGTTATGATTTAAATATAGAAAGAAAACTTAGAATGGGCAAATATAAAGTTGAATAAACCACCCAAAAAAACACTTCGATTGAACGTCCAGTCTATTATTCCAAAAACCTTATTGCATTAATATTGTGGTTTCAATATATTTTTGATACTGGTATAAAAATGAATAAAATAATAATCAGAAAATATATAGAAAATGATGTTCCGGCTATGTGTCGAATCTGGAATGAAGTTGTTGAAGATGGAGTTGCTTTTCCTCAGGAAGAGCAATTGAGCGCCGCGGACGGAAAAGATTTTTTTGCGGCACAAAGTTACTGCGCTGTAGCGGAAGATTCAGAAAGTGGAAAAATTCTTGGACTTTACATTCTACATCCGAACAATATAGGGCGTTGTGGACATATTTCAAACGCAAGTTATGCAGTTAGCTCCGAATGCAGAGGACTTCATATCGGGGAAATGCTTGTAAAAGACTGCATTATACAAGCACACAAAATTGGATTTAAAATCCTTCAGTTCAATGCGGTTGTCGCAACAAATTTCCACGCACGGCATCTTTATGAACGACTAGGATTTATTCAACTTGGAACAATCAAGGGCGGATTCAGAATGAAAGATGGACATTTTGAGGATATTTGCCCATATTACAAAGAAGTTTGATTTTTGCAAAAATCCAGAATCAGGATTATAATTAGTCTAAATGCCGAGTTTTATAAATTCAACATTTAGACTAATTAACCTGTTTGCGGAGGATTTTTATGCAGTTTGTAAAATTGCAAATTGGTTGTTTGATTGTAACTCTTTATATTATAATAACTTATTTAAGGGCGACTTTAAAAACGAAAATTCCCTGCAATAAATTTTTTGACGCTCTTATGATTGTTGCTCCCTGGGCGGTATTTTTTGACGGTCTGACAGCCTGGACTGTAAATCACCTTGAAAGTATTCCTGACTGGCTGAATAAATACGGACACCTTTTGTTTTTTGTCTTTATGGATTTAACGATTATTGTAACCTCGCTTTACATGTACGACCAGATTGTAGGCTTTTGCAAAGAGCATAAAAAAAGGAATTTTTTTCTTTTTCTGCCGGGAATTATCTCTCTAATTCTGATTTTTACCGGAATCAATCAGCTTGAATACATTCAGGGAAAAACGACTTTTTATTCAATGGGATTTTCAGTTTATGTCTGCTTTGTTTCGCTATTTCTTCATTACGGAATTATTTTAGGTCTTGTTGTTACGCGTCACAAATATCTTGCAAAGGATAAAAAATTCGGAACAGTTTCAATTATCGTGATTGTAGGAATCATTCTTATTGCTCAGATTATTTTCCCAGAGATTTTGCTTTCTTCAATCTGCCCTACCATTCTTCTTCTGGGAATTTATGTTGACTTTGAAAATCCTGCAATTAAAAAACTTACTTTGTACAGCGACAACATGGTTGAAGGATTTGCGAATCTTGTTGAAAACCGCGACAGCAACACCGGCGGACACATCAAGCGCACTAGAGCCTATGTCAATCTGATTCTTCAAAAAATGCGCCACGACAAGCGTTATCAAGATATTATGAACAAAGACTATCTGATTAACGTAAGCAATGCGGCTCCGCTTCACGATATTGGAAAAATCGCAACGCCTGACCATATTCTGCAAAAGCCAGGAAAGCTTACGGATGAAGAATTTGCGATTATGAAAAAGCACGCATCTTGCGGCGGAGAAATTATTCAGAACACATTCAAAAATCTGGATGACGCAGAATTTGAAAAAATCGCATACGAAGTTGCAAGATTCCACCACGAAAAATACAACGGAAAAGGCTACCCACAAGGACTTGCCGGCGAACAGATTCCACTTCACGCGCGGATTATGGCTGTTGCCGACGTTTTTGACGCCGTTTCCCAAAAACGCTGCTACCGCGACGCAATGCCGCTTGACCAGTGCTTTTCAATCATCGAAAAAGGCAGCGGCACAGACTTTGACCCGCAGATTGCAAAGATTTTCTTGGATTCAAAGGAAGAAGTGGTCAGGTTGATGGGGAGATAGGATGATTGGGAAAATCAACAGAAATGAAAAATTCTTTTGCCCCAGAAACTTTGTACATTGCAAATGAAGCCCATTACGAGCAAGTGGCTGAGCGGATAAAAGACGTAAAAAAAACTCTGTGGATTGGCACTGCAGACATAAAAGACCTTTACGTAAAAGACGGTCGCGGCACAAAACCGCTTTTGGAAGTCCTTTCTGACCTTGCAAAACGCGGAGTTGCAATCCGCCTTATTCACGCAAAAGAACCAGGACCAGCGTTCCGCCAGGATTTTGACAAATATCCAGTTTTGATAGAAGGAATGGAGCGAGTTCTTTGCCCAAGAGTTCATTTTAAAATCATAATTTTTGACTTTAAGACAGCGTACGTGGGTTCTGCAAACCTGACTGGAGCCGGACTTGGCATGAAAGGCGAAAACACCCGCAACTTTGAAGCCGGAATTTTGAGCAGCAACAAAGACTTTGTAAAAAACGCCACCGACCAGTTCGACAGCGTTTGGATGGGTAGTTTCTGCAAGGGCTGCAGACGTAAAAAATTTTGTAGCGACCCGATTATTTAGTTGTTTTAGAAATCAAATTTATCAAGTTCATTTTCTATTTCTTGAAGTATATCCTCCGATTGCTGTTTTTTTCTACTTTTTTGTTCAGCCAATTGTCGTTTTAAATTTGCAATTTCATTATTTTTCTTGGTCATCCACTGATTATGAGCAGAAGATGATATTGATTGATCCAATTGTTTCTGTTGAGCAGCAATTTTATTGTGTGTTCTTGTATCCCAACCTTTTTCCCAGCGAGATTTTTCAACTTTTTTTGTTTCTTTTTATATGCTTATGGTTTCTATTGTTTTTTCAGGCATTTTTCATCTATATACCTATAACCATTTTCACGAGCAAATCTTTCTAAATCAGAAAATTCTTGTTCCTTATCTTTATTTCCGATAAAAACTAATGATTCTAGGTAGTCTTCAAATGGATTCTCTGTAAATAAAATTTTGTCGCAAAAACAAACAAAAGTTCTCAGTTCTTTACAATCTTTAAAGGCATCTTTTTCAATAATTAATTTTTTACATTACTGTATGCAATTGTGTACAACCAGAAAATGCTTTTGCTTCAATTTTAAAAGATTCACCTTCTTTTTTATTTAATTTCAACCATTTTATTTTAGAATCTTCATCATCGTTATTACCGCAGACTTCACCACAGCAAAAAACCTCAAGTTCCGAGCAATCTTCAAAAGCTTCTTTTTTTATTGTTTCCAATTTAGTATCAAAATACACTCGTCTAAAGTTCCATGGAGCATAAAAAGCTTTTTCTGAAATGACCTCTATATCTTCAAATCTATAGGAATCGTCCATGTTTTCAAATTCTGTAGGCTTTTTTATTTCTTTAGGTTTTCCTGCATCTCCAGTTTTTTCAACTTCCTCAACTTTTACATTACTTCCAAAAATAAAATATTTTAATTCTTTTTCATTCTTAACAAAAATAGGTTTCATAAAATTCTCCTTAGAAATACCACTTTAGTATTACTCCAACAATAAATATATATCACTATTTTATTACTGTTAATTTTATAATACTACCAAAGTGTTATTATAAAAATATGGATTTTCGTGATCGTCTACGTGAACAGATTGATTTTCTTGGACTTTTGGATAAGGAAGTCGCGGCTCGTGCTGGAATTTCAAAAAGAGCCATTGACAGTTATGTAGGTTCGCGCGGATGTATGCCGAGTGCAGATATTGCCGTCCGCATCGCACAAGTGCTCGGTGTTTCTGTTGAATACCTTATCACAGGAAAAAATAATGTTCCGAATGAAATCCTTTCACCCATCAACAAAAATGAAAATCCCACACAAAAAGAAGAACAGAAGCTTTTAAGGACATTTACAGAACTTTCCCAAAAAGACAAAAAAACCGTGATTGCACTTGCAGAATATTTGAATAACTCACAGTAAAAAGCATATATAATAGAAAAAATCTTGCTTTTTTTTACAAAAATTTTGTTTCGCATATAAAAAATCACATTTTCTTCTATTATACAATGCGTAAATTTCATAACTAAAAATTAATGTTTGTTCCTTTTGATAATCCTAGCCAACATTTTAAATCTTGACTAGAATATTTTTGTGTGCTATTCTTTTTTTATTAAAAGATATTTTGGAGGTGTCATTATGTGCAGAACTTCAATTTACGAGGCGCGGAACAATCTTTCTAATTTTGTGAAAATTGCAGAAGGCGGTGAACCTGTGGAACTGACCAGATACGACAAGCCGGTTGCGGTGATTATCAGCTATGAGGAATATGAAAAGAAATTTTCATCAGAAGGTCCGAGTTGGCTTTCAAAATGGCGCGAAAAATATGCAGATGTATTGAGCGATGAAGGAATTCCTCTTCCGCCAAAAGTTTATCCAGACCCGAATAGGGTTATTTTTGAAGAATAACTATTCAAAATTTTTTACAGGAGTTAAAAATGAATAAAGTTTATTTATTGGATACAAATATTGTTTCGGAATTTTCAAAAGAAAGACCGAACCAAAATGTAATCGCGTTATATGAAGCACGAAAAAAGATGTGCGCAATTTCTGCCGTAACCTGGCAGGAATTAATTTATGGTATTTCAAAAATGCCAGAAGGAAAACGCAAAGATTCAATTTACGCATTTACAGAAGATTTGAAAAATAATTTTGAAATAATTCCTTATGACGAATTTTCCGCGAATATTTGCGGACAGCTGCTTGGAACTTGTGCTAAATGCGGAAAAACTCTGCCATACGGCGATACCCAAATAGCCGCAACAGCAATCGCAAACGGAATGGTTCTTGTAACCCGCAATGCCTCTGATTTTGCAGAAGCATCAGAAAGGTCTTTTTTAAAGGTTGAGGATTGGTTTTCTGCATAAAAATGCTACTGATTTTAATTTGCAAACGAATAAAAATACTGATATAATTTTTTTATGTTACAGATTGATGAAAATAATTTAAAAGATATGCTTTTTAGAAGAAAAAAACATATAAAGACAAATATATCTGTTTGGGAAACACTGATTTGTTTTGCAAGTTTTATTTTATCGATTTTTCTTTCTGATGTTTTTAATGCTGATTTAAAAATAAAAATTGGTGTTGGAATCGCTGGAGCAGTTTATTTCATTGCTTTTGCCTGTAGTCTTTACGGTGCAAATTATTCAGTTGATGCTTTTTATGAAGACATCTGCTCTGTTGCAGAAAACGAGCATAATTTTTCTTTGCTTTTATTAACAGATTCATCTGGACTGTATCCTGAAAATTTTCTTTTGACTTATGAAAAACGATGGAAATGTTATCTTTTTCCATTCTTAAGAACAAATATAAATGATGATGAAAAATCTATAAAAAATTATGTTGCAAATTTTTTGGGAATAAAAGAATTTTCTGTAAAAAAGATTAGTGAAGAAAATTTTACGAAACATTCAGTTTCTGCAAATCTGCAAAAGACATATCATCATACTTTTTACTCAGTCTGTTTTGATGCAAAGAAATATTTAAAAGGAAAAAGAGCTTTTAAGCTTAATCGGCAAAAATATAAATGGTTTACAATTCCAGAAATGAAAGCTGATAAGAATATAATCCGCAGAAACAAAGATAACGTTGAATATATAGAAAAAACATTTATTTTTGAATAGAAAATTCTTTGCCCCAAATTTCAACTAATCTTTCAAGAGCAAAGGTGGCATTGGCTGGGCTTGTTGAAGGAAGTATTTTTAGCATTTGGCAGAGATTTTGATTTTGATATTTTAAAAAGTATTTGGCGGCTGTTTTGCCATTGGCAAGAATTTTTGAAATCTTGCTAGCAGAAACAATTTTTTCAATATCAGATGGAATTACATTGCGGATGGAACTGTCGGATGAGCCATTAATTGTACATTCTTTGATGGAGTCGTATACGGCAATTTTATGCTTTTCCAAAAACCGCTGTTTTTCTTCTATTGATGTAGGTGTATTTTCAGCAAAAATTTGGGCAAGCATTTTCCAGAAGCGGTTTTGAGGATGTCCGTAGTAAAAACAATTTTCCCTTGATTTTACAGAAGGCAAACTTCCTATAATCAAGATTTCTGAATCTGGGCGGAAAAATGGTTCAAACGGATGGATTATGTGTTCTGTCATTTTTTTACAAGAATCAAAGTGTAATAGCAACCGTCGCTGACATTATTTGCTCCAGCCTTATTTACACTGCTGACAGCAAAATAATTCACATCAGGATTTTCAAGATTTTTTTTAGCTCTTGAATTTGAAGTCCAAAGATTTATAATTTCTTCAATTGCAAAATCATCCATAGTCATGGTATTGCTAAAGGCAACATTTTGAGCAACGAATTTATAGTCATCAGATATTTTTTTTACATTTATATTAAAAATCTGCTTTTTATTTGCCATTTTTTTTGAATGTTCTATGCAAATTTTGTGCAAGCCTGAATCATAGCACATGATGGAAGCCAACCCTTTTTGTTTTCTGTATTTATAAATTGCATCTAGAATTTTTTTATCATAAGAACCGCAGGTGTAGAAACCGTCTTCCGGAACACTATAGTTGTCTACAAGCTTTTGTTCCTCCGCGGACTGGAAATCTTCTGATGTTATTGAATTTATATATTCAGACTTTTCATCTTTCTCTGCCCCAGAAACTGAATCACAGGAAACTAAAAATCCAAAAGAGAAAAAAGGAATCAATAAAAATGCGGGCAAAAATTTTATATTCAGCACAAATCTATTTTAATGCAGATTGACACTTTGTCAATCTTGCATAATAGGCTGTTATTTTACAACCGTTAAAATCATCTTGAATTTTGTAAGTGCCTTTAACGAATGTGAAACATTTTTTGGCATTACAATTATCTGCCCTGCTTCCAAAATGTGAGGAACTCCTCCAACTGTGATTTCTGCCTTTCCGTCAAGAATTTGAACCATCGCGTCCCCTGGAGCGGCATGGCTTGCGATTGACTCATCTTTGTCGAATGCCATCAATGTTATTCCAACGTTTGGCTGCTGAGAAAGTGTCATGCTGGCAACTTTTCCGTTTTCGTATTGAACCAAATCTTTCAGAATAAGCGGAGTTGCGTGTTCAACATTTTTGATAAGTTTTTCTTCCATAATAAAATCCTTCTATCTATTAAATTGAAATCTGCATGATTTTAAATGCTTTTTGGGCGGAAAGTCTGTGCGCTTTTCCAGCCGGAATCTTTAAAACCTGTCCTGCACTAACAGGAATTGAATCTTCCTTTGAAACTATGGTCATTGAGCCTTCAATGACAAAATAAAGCGTGTCCTGCGGATAAACTTCCTCGCTTAAATCCTCGCCATCCGCAAATGCAAGCAAAGTTATGTTGGCATGCTCATTTTTTGAAAGTGCCATGCTTACAACTTGATGAGGTTTTATTTCCACCAGAGAATTCAAACTTTCAGCTTTTTTTTCGTTTAGATTTCTTAAACTCATGCTTTTAAAATAGAAAGAAAATGATAAATTTTCAAGAGAAATATTTAAATGCAAAGAATTTTAAGCAGCTGATGCAAATCACTGATTTCATAATCAATGCGAACATTTTTGTTGTTTGTTTTGCCATGCGGATTGAACCAGCACGTTTTTATTCCAGCATTGTTTCCGCCTTTTATGTCACTTGTGAGCGAATCGCCGATAATCATAATCTGATTTTTTTGAATGTCGCCGATTTTTTGAAAAACCGCATTGAAAAATTCGATATTTGGCTTTTCAAATCCGACTTCATCGCTGATGAATGCGTATTCAAAAATCGGCTTTAGCTCCTGCCCTTCCAACTTGCGTTTTTGGTTTGCGACAAGTCCGTTTGTTACAACAAACTGCCGGATTTTTTTGCTTTTTTTTATTTTTTGAAGGACTTCCAATGCGCCGTCTATGAATATCAGCTTGTCGCCCAAATCAATCTGATAATTTTTGTTGAAAATGTCGGCGTTTTGTTCCGGCAAGCCGTATTCAGCGAAAAAATCTTTAAAACGGTTCACAAGAATCTGATGTTTTGACATTTCGCCTTTTTCAAGTTTTTCCCAGTAGGAAATATTTATCTGCGAATAGCGGTTTACCATTTCGTCTGTACAGAGTCCAAGATTGAGGCGGGCAAAACCTTTTTTTATTGCGTAGTTTTCGGTTGCGAGAAAATCGTTTATAGTGCCGTCCAAATCCCAGAGGAGAATTTTTATTTGATTCATAGTGATATTATAGTAGAATTTTGAATTTTTGTGAAAGAAACGCTCTCAGAGAATGTCCCTAAGCCTAACAGCTTAGGGATTGGAAGGGTTCGGGCATTTTGGAAAAATGCCCGAAAACAAACGCTTGCGTTTGGTCGAAGGCGAAAGCCGTAGCCCTGAAAAGCCCGGCGGCAACTTGTTGCCGAAAGCTCCAAATTTTTATCTTTTAAAAATTGCTTGCCAGATTTTTTGAAGGTTGAATTTTAGTTTTACGCCGAATCCGTTGCCGTTGTTTGTTATGTCGGTGACGAAATTTGGCAGGTCGTTGGATAAAACGGAAAATCGGTAGCTGTAATAGATGTCGATAAGAACGTAGTCGTAAATGCTTTGTTTCCAGCCGATTTGTGGGGCGAGGCGGATTAGTGCGTCTTTTTTGTGGTCGGAAGGAACGGCATCGCCTGAATACATTAGAAAATCGGTTCTGCAGCCGAAGCCGATGTAAAGAAAATTTAGGCCTTTGTTGAACGGATAGTAGAATGTGTTTAGCGAAATGCCGACTGTTGTGATGGTTGTGTCGTAGCTTGTGGGGAAAATTGTTGTGTGGGAAAAATCGCCTTTTATGGAAAGGAACGGAATTACCAGCTGCTCGTAGGCAAGTCCCAAGCCCCAGCCGTTGTTTTTTAAGCCGGAAAGAAGATACGCTGTGTCGAGGGAGAAAATCCGTTTTTCTTTGAAGTTGAAATTCTGCGAATTGAAAAATGATGTTTTTGGTTGCGGCTGGTTTTGGGCGAAAAGCGGCTGAACAAAAATCAGGAGGAATATTAGATTTTTTATTAGTTTTGAAGCCATATACGCATCCACGAAAAGTCCGTCAAAAAATATTTCTTTGAGTATACTAAAGATTCAGTCATTCTGAAAGAAAAAATTTTGCTTTGGCGGAAGAAATTGATGCGCGGTTAGGTTTTATTCAATCAACGATAAAATCAAGCCGTCAATCACTGCAATAATCAGAAAAAGCGCAATTCCTTTTAAGAATGAGACAAAATGCTTTTTGGGATTTGAATAAAGTTCCGCCCGGTCTTTTGTTCTTTCAAAACGGATTCTTTTGGAATGTCGCCACCACAGCATATCAATGACTAAAAAATCAAAAGCGTTCAGAGCCTGCCCTAAAATCAGCAGATTTATAAAGTTTGCTTTAAAACTTGGCTTTTTTAAGAACAGCCCGAAGACAAAAAGAACGACTCCAAAAACAAGAATATTTGACGCGAAAGACAAAACTGGAGAGACCGATTTGGTTTTTGGCTGCAATTCCGGATTTTCCTTGACGATTTTCTGGACTTCATCAGGATACGAAGCGAAACTTTTGATATTTTTTTTATCACTTCCGGTGTTCAGGAAACAGATTCCCCAAAATATAAGACATAAGATTGTGAGTTCGAGAATTAATAATGGCATTTAGTAGGCTCCTTTTATAGCCTGTGTACAGGAAGGAATAATGTTTTTATAGAAACAATTTAAAATTCCCTCTTCCTCGTTTTTCATAAGTTCGCAAAATTTCTGAAAGTTTTCTGCGTTCTGCGGAATTTTAACGCCGAGCACATCAAGAGTTCCGCCGAAACCTGCAAGATTATAGCGCCGGTTTTCAAAATCCGTGCTGTCGTCCGGGAAAATAAATCCGCCGCGGGAAATTTTCATCGTGTGCATATACGAAATGACCTGATACAAATCTTCACGGCAGAGATTTTTTTGAAGCGGCTTATATTTTGCGTCCAGAATGTATTCGCCTTTTTTGTAAAAATCCGGGTAGATTCTGCGGTAGTCCTTGTCGAAAGTCAGCTCATCGTTGTCCGAAAATATTCTAAGTCCGCCCTTGTGAATTTTGTTTTCCGGGTGAACAAAGCCGAGCGGGCGCAGAATTGTGTTCAGATATTCCTCCCAAAGCCACGCGCCGTCAAACAAAAGTCCGCAGACTGATTTTTCGCCTGAATGATAATTTATTTTTGAATGGCTCAGAATCGCAAGGCAAAGTTTTTGAAGTGGCTTCCATCTTGTGAAAAACGGATGGCTCACGGGCTTTGCATTTTTTGAAATTATTTTCTGCCGGTCGTGAAAACTGTAATTCTGCGTAAGCTCGACAATCTGGCTGACTGCGGATTTTGTTTCGGAATCACAGTTCAAGACTGATTTTCCAAACGGCTTTGTTTTTATAAATTCAATTGTGTGGCGCACGAGTTCGGTAAGCGGATTGTCAAAAACCTGCGTGCGCTCTTTGTACGCGACTTTTCCTGCGAACGGAATATTCTGTCTGATGTGCCGCGAAAAATTCAGCGAGCCTTTTACGTTCGCGTCGTTCCGCTCAAAAGTTCTGTAGGTCTTGAAAATTCCTTGCCGAAATGCATTTTTTAGGACAAGCGGAAAAGTAAAAATCAGGAGGTCAAAAACACTGCCGCCCGAAGCGTTGTAATTCAAGCTGAAAAGATTTTCGCCAAAAACTTTTCCAAGCATATAGTGAAGGAAAAAGTCGTTTTTTGACTTCGAAAAACGCGAGGCAATTTCAAGCTGAACCGCGCCGTTTTCTGCACCACCGCCAGAACCGACACCGACAAAGCCCATCAAGTTCCCGGTTTTGATTTTTGCTTCGGAAAGATTTTCAGCACAGCCGCACATCTCGAAAATCGGAAGCTCGCCGATTCTGCCGTAAGATTTGTCTATTTCATACGGAAAGACAAGAAGATTCTGATTTTTCACCGCCAACTCTTTGATGGGAACATTCGCAATACGAGAAAGAGAAGAATAATGAGCGACGGAAAAAGGTTCTACGCCGCCAGTTCGGGAAGAAACGCCTTGTATAAGAAAAGAAATTTTTTGCGAGCAGTTGTTGTCGGTGGTTTTAAGATGGAGCATTTAAAATCACTCACCCTCTTCTTCTGAATTATTTATTATCGTTGAACCTAAGCCAAAATACGCATCCTTAAGCTTTTCAAAATTTTCTTCTGCATTTTCCGTGCCACGGAGATATTCTTTCAGAAGCCCTTCCAAGTGGTAAGTCCAAAGTTTTTGGAAGCGTTCGTTGGTGTCGCCTTCAAAATCTTTCAGCTTTAAGAAATATGCGCCGCCGATGTGATATGATGAAGGCGAAGAAAGTTCCGTGATTTCTGAGATTTCGTCATTCAGTTTTTTGAGGCGGTTTTCAGCCTCGTCCGCGATTTCGCCAAGCGTGCTGAGCATTTCAAGGTTTTCAGACGCTTTGATTTCCCTGAACGCAAAACGGCGGCGGAACGCAAAGTCCATTGTGTCAACGCTGCGGTCGATGTCATTCATTGTGCCGATGATGTAGACGTTTTCGGGGATAAAAAAATGGCCGTAATCTGACGGATTTGAAACGCGCAACGCCTTGTCAAAGTCGTTTCCCTCAGTTTCAAGATTTGCGTACTGCGTGCGGATTGTTGAAATCATTTTTTCGCCGGACTGATGTTTTTTCAAGTCGTCATAAGAAACACGGTAGCCTGGCTCAACTGCATAAAATAATTCGCCGAAGATTTTTGAAAGCTCGCCTCGGTTTATTTCATCGATGATGAAGAGGAATTTCTTTTCCTGAACTTTTTCAACTTTTTGAACAATTGAAGTTTGACTTTCAGCACGAATCTTTTTATATAAAGTTAAAATATATGAATCCTGTTGCGTTCCCCACTTTCTTTTGAAAAAATCTCTTATTTCGTTCGCAGAATTGATTTCAGCATCAGAATTCAACAATTCAATTAAATCATTTTTAGGAAGCGCAAGTTCTTTTACTTTTTCATTCGCAGGAATTTCAATGAAAATATTTTTTTCAGAATTATCGGTAACAAAGAACTTATTTCCTCGCGTAATTTCATAAGTTATTTTTTCATCTCGAGATTTTTCAAGAAAATTTTCAACCTTGTCATTTATGGAATTTTCTTTTTCCAAAACTTCAACTGATTTTTTGCTATCAATCAAATTTTGCAACGCCCTTTTGCAGAATTCCTTGAACACGCCGTCTTTCCGCTCAAAACCGATTTCACCATTATTCTGGCTTTTCGGGCGCAAGCCTTCGACAAAATCCGTGTAGTCGTAACTCGGATGAAACTGGACAAAGCCGATTTCGTTTGGTGAGCAACCTATTCTTTCCGCAATTTGTTTTGCAAGAAAAGTTTTTCCAGTTCCCGGCGCGCCGTGAAGAATCAAGTTGTGAGTGTGCTGAAGAAGTGATGTGAGCTGGTCAGTCAAGTTATCGGCAAGTTGATTTCTATCTTTTTGCAACTTAGCTAAAAATTCTTCGTATTTTAACATGCCATATTTTAAAGCTTGATTTCCTGCGTTTTTATTAACTTCATCGAAATTAGAAGCGTTAAAAATTATATTTTCTACATTACGATAAAATTTTAAATCAGAATATTCAAAAATTGAAATTTTATAACAATTCTGAATATCAAGTTTCGTAGGTGCACTATTTAATTGAGAGCAATAAGAATTAATTGTATTTAACGAATACTCTGTTCCATCTTCTTTTTTCTGTTTTGTCATCCATTCTTTAAATTTCTCTTTTAAATTCATATTTTTCTCCATAAATGGATATTTTTGCTCATTTTAGTCAATAGTTTTTTATTTTCTGAAGGAGAAATAGTTTGAAAATATCTTGAATATGTAAATTCAATTTTTTCATAAAGTAAACGTATCATAGTAATTCAAAAATCTATATCAAGGAGTGAAAAATAGAAAAAAGGTATGCCCATAACACAGTTACGATACCTTTAAGAGTTGAATCAAGTTATATGATTCAGTGAAATTTTACATTAAGCCTTCTGCCATTGTTCTTCTGAACAAATAATCATCATAATCATCTGAAGAACTTGAAAACATATAACTTGGAATTCCATCTACTGTCGCTCCAGTTTGTTCCAGCATTCCCATAAAATTACGATGGCATTGGCTTCCGTATTCGTTAATTTCACTTTGGCAAGAACTTACAAACTTCTGCAATTTTTTTCTATCATCGGGTGATAAAAAAACTTCAAGTTTTGTAAACAATCTTTGCATTTCAGACACTGCATTTTTAGCCGATTCAAATGAATTCGTATTGCAGAATACCTGATTATTCCGTTTGATATTACCTAAAATCGAGCAAAATCGTTGATAGTCCTTTGTGGAAAGGCGATTTTTGCAACTCGTCTTTAGATAATTAAAAAGTTCTTGTGTTTCCATATTAACACTCCTTGATATAATTTATCTTTATCCGCAACGCAGATAATTTACTAAATCAAGGTATAACTAGTTTAAACAAACAAGAGGAAAAATTCAACGAATTTTCTAGTCATTCTAAAAATATTCATCGGATTTTGTATGAGATAAAAACTCACCTCGCCGACTTTTCAAACATCTGCTCCAGAAGATATTTTCCGCTTGCGGTCTTGAACACGTTCGCCTTCATCGCCGGAATGGACTCTCGTTTGCAGTAGCCTTCCATCACATTCACTATAAAGTCTGCCTCAACGAGAATCTGAAAATCAATTCCATCGATTGCCTTGTACGTGTGGTGATGTCCGATTATAAAGCAGATTCGCTCAACGTCGCAGGCAGGAAGCGAAAGTGGCTCAAGAAGTTTCCGCGCGATTGCAGGACCTTCCGCCTCCTGATGCTGCGGCTGGCTGTTTCCGTATTTTTCCTTGCTCGCCTTTACACCGATGTCGTGAAGATACGCCGCGACTTCCGTTATAAAAAGCGTGTGCTCGTCCACGTTTTCCATCTGCGCGATAAGCCGGCTGTAGCCATGCACCGCCATCAGGTGATGAATGTTAGATCCGTCCGGGTCGTAGTCAAAGATTGATTTTAGAAGCGGGGTCAGGTTCATTTTGTTTTTGCTCCTTATGTGCTGTGATTGAGGCTGTCGTCCGAAGGCGTTAAGCAATCACCAGTTTATACATTTTATCTTATCATCAGGATTCATCTTTTGCTTCAACAATTTCCCGACGTCCGTTTTTGGTCGCACCGACACGGCGGATTATATTGTTTTCCTGCAATTTTTTCATATTTTTTATGACGTTAAGCCTTGCAATTCCAAGTTTTGCGGAAAGCTCTTCCTGCGTTATAAACGGATTTTTCCCAATTTCAGCAAGAATCTTTCTTTGATTTGCAGTAATCTTTATAGTAATCTTTGCAGTAATCTTTTTTGCGGCATTTTCCGTGGAAATAATCTCTTCAATCGTTCTTAAAATCAGATTCAGCATAAACTCGATGAATTTTGTGCTGTCAGCAGCCGTATCGCTGGAATTCAACGCATTGTAATATTCAGCCTGATTCTCCTTGACAAGGCTTTCAACAGAAATCCAGGCGAAAATGCTTTTCCATTCCTTTAAAATAACTGTCTGCCAAAGCCGCCCCATTCTTCCGTTTCCGTCCTCAAAAGGATGAATGAACTCAAACTCATAATGAAAAACACAGCTTTTTATAAGCGGATGAACAGAGTTTTCCCTAAGCCATTCAAACAAATCCGCCATTAAAAAAGGAACTCTGTCCGCAGGAGGCGCAAGATGAACAACTTCCTTTTCCGTCAAAAATTCCCACACCGCCACTTCTGTACTTTCCGCTATGTTTCACAAGCTCAGACATCATAAACTGATGGGCACGCAGCAAATCTTTTTCCTCATAAGGATTCAGCTCAAGCAAAAGGTTGTAAGCCTGAACAGCATTTTTCACTTCCTGAATTTCGTTAGGAGAGCCAAGAACACGCTTTCCCTCAATAATCGCAGTAATCTGCTCAATAGTGAGCGAATTGTTTTCAATAGCCAGCGACGAGTGAATGGTTTTTATGCGGTTCTCTTTCCGCAGTTCCACATGAAGCGGACTTTTCTCAAAGCTTTTCAGCTCCCCGATTTTCTCCGCAATCTGCGCAACGAGATTTATAATTTCATCTGTAATCTTGAACGGCGGTTCGTATGGCATTTTTTCTCCACCATTATTATACCACAATTTTCTCAAAATATCTTGCGGAGGAGCGGCATGAGCTCGAATGACGTTGCTGTGGAGAGAATAAATCTTTCTGTCCGATGAATTGAATAAGTGAAATTTTTAGCAGGCATCAGCAAAATAAATACTTATTATATGATTTAATTGTTTCTTTATTTCTTCAAAATCACAGTTTAAATTCAAGTTTTTTACGCTTATTTTATTTCCGCTCATTTTATAATCAGAATCTGGCTGAATTTCATCATGAGTTTTTGCATATAAAAGAAGCCCAGTTACTTCTGTTTTTTGAGAGCTTAATTCTGCCTGCTTATTCTTAACATAAGTAAAAATTTGATACAAATTCGCAGAATGAACAGAATGTTTATTAAACAAAATTTGCGTATTGTGAGAATAAAACTTTGCATCAATTATCAAAACGGTTTTATCTTTTTCTAAAAGAATATCACTTTGCATTTTTGGCAAAAGACAGGAATTTTCATCATCAAGCTGCCATTCGATTTCGGAAGACGAAGGGTGAAATTCTGGAAAATGTTTTTTGTAATATTCAAGAATAAATTTTTCATACAAACGGCTCATTCTCTGCTCGTCAAGAAAGTCCATTAATTTTTTAGAACCGTTTTCTTGCGTCTGCAAAAGACCTTTTACTACAAGATAACATATTCCCATCAACATTCTGTAAGTACGATTATTGCGAGTATAATGAAATTTCCAGTTTATTCTGTGCAAATCGATTGAATGAACAGAAGAAAAATAAACAAGCAGCTTCTTTAGCTTTGTTTTTCGTTCTTTTGAAATATTTGATTGAATCAGCAAATTTACGGTGGATTTTAAAATTCTGTTCATATAAGAATCAATAGAAAATTCATCATAAGAACAAACTAACCGCCGTTTCAGAAAACTTAGTGAATTAATAGAGTCGTTAACTTCTATTTTTCCTCTAATAGCAGAAAGAGAATCTTTTTCTGTAATATACTCCCTGTTAAGCAAACGCTTTATTTGAAATTCAATGCCTTTTATCAGAATAGCCGCAAACATATCCCCGGTGTTTTTAAATTCTTCTGTGCAAATCTGCTTATAGCCATTCTCATTCAAAATTTGAAATGCATAAGAAAGCATATAATAGATATTTTTTATTGGAATATTGCAACTCAATTTATACAGCCCCTAAGTTCATTACTCCAACGATTTACTTCATCGGCATTGTCAAACCAATATTCCTCAAGCAGTGGAATAATCTCATATTCAATAACATTGCTTAACCATTCATCGGTAACTTCAATTCCATTTTCAGGAACAAAATAACTATGTCCTATCCTAAATCCTTTTCCTAAAGACTGATCATCTGAAATATAACGGTTTAATATCTTAATCTTATCAATAAGCTTTGGATAATTTGGATTTTCAACTGAATTTTTACGATTTTCAAAACTTATGCTTTCAGTTTCAAAAGCAGGCTCAAACTCAACAAAAGCAAACCGGCGGCGCAAAGCATAATCAATAATTGCAAGGCTCCGATCAGCTGTGTTCATCATTCCAATGATATAAAGATTAGACGGAACCGAAAACAATTCTTTTGAATATAAAAGCTGAAGCTGCTGTCCACGCTTATCTTTTTCGATAAGCATCAAAAGTTCTCCAAAAATCTTACTCAAATTACCACGGTTAATTTCGTCAATGATAAAAAAGTATTTATTGTCTTTGTCAATTTCTGCTTTTTTGCAAAACTCATAGAAGATTCCTGGAGTCTTTACAAAACCATTTTCATTCGGACGGTATCCCATAATAAAATCTTCATAGCTATAACTTTGATGAAACTGAACCATCTGAACTCTTTCCTTATCAATTTCTCCAATAATTGAATAAGCAAGTCTTTTTGCTGCAAATGTTTTTCCAACTCCCGGAGCACCTTGCAAGATAATGTTTCGTTTTCTTTCAAGAAGATTTACTAATGTTTCATACTTTTGTTCAGACACAAAAACTTCATTTAAGAAATCACTTTTTGAATACGGCTTGTTTATTGTCTGAATTTTTTCTTCATCTTCCTCCGCTATATCAAACAAAGAATTAAGAGTTTCAACATATCCCTTATAAACTGTAATATCGGTTAAAGTTTTTAATACAGCGTTTCCCGGATGAGTCCATTCACCTTTATGCGTCCAGTTGATTTTTCTGATATGATTATATCCATTGGGTCTATTTTTATCATAAATATAATCAGAAGTAACAATTCCTCGCCCTACAATTTTATACATTCCTTCTTTTACAAAAACTACATCATTAGGCTTTAATTCATTAGCAAATTGCCATACTGCAAGACCGTCATTCTTAAATGACTTATCATTACCCCAAACAGTTTTCATTTTATTTTTTATGGCGGTCAGAGTGTGGTATTGCTTTAAATCTCCAATTTCTCCCCACCCAATTGCAATAATTCCTTCATTATAAAACTGTTCCCAATACTTTGCTCTTTCTCCTGGAGCATACATCCAGTAATGAACAGAGGAATCCTCTTTATTTGTCTCCGAATCTTCTACAGCATCCTGATAGTAACGGCTTACTTGAAAACCAAAATCAACTGTGAGAGTTCTAAACTCAGGATCTGAATAACAACCATCATCTAAAGAGTTTTTAAATATTTCTATCAGTTCTTTATCTTTTTTTATTACTTCTGCTATTTTGTCATACAAAGCATTTGTGGCAAGAAGATTTGAAATTCCTTCTCCCTTTTTTATTACAGGATTATCACAAAGCAATCGTTCGACTTTAATAACTTCGCTAAATTTGTAAATATAATACTTATCTGGGTAACGAAGCCAAAGATATGTACTTATTGAATTTTCATTCTGATAATTTGTTTTCCATATTGAATCAGGATTTTTCTTATTATGATTATCAATAATCAACATTGATTTTGATTTGAAGTTTTTAACTCGTTCTTCAAGCGGAATAGATTCATCATAAAGATTCGCAAACATTTCTTTTGTCGTATTCAAATCTTCTTCCGCAAAATCAAAAATTTGCGGCAACGGGAAAGAACCTGCAGAAACCAAAAGATTTTTGGATTTTTTAGTTGCCTTTTTAAGCATTCCTATAAAATCTTCATTTTCGTTCCAATTATCCTGAAAACACTTAACGGCTTCCCATTTGTATTTTTCCTCGCTCCAATGCTGGATAAAACTTTTTCTATAAAAAATAAGGAGTTCTTCAAGCCGTTTTTCAAAAGAAGAATTTTCTTCTTCGCTAGATTTTAGACATCTCGAAATTTCTACATTTGATTTCTTTTCTTCGTTCTCCATTTTTTTCCTCATATATATAATTTTCTAATTTTTATACTTCCCCGCCATTTTCTCGCATTCCGCGCGGATTTCTTCCCTCAGTCTTTCAGGCTTTATCACAGTGACGGAATCGCCGAAGCCCATTGCCCAGGAGAACACCATCTGTTTCTGGTTCGAGCTGAATTTCAGGAGAACTGTGCCGTCCTCATGCTGCGCAATCAGCTGATTTTTGTGCCATTCGCGCTCAAGGACGTAGTTCGCCATTTTTGCGGAAAAAAGGAATTCATATTCCTCAGGCGGCTCGGGATTGTTCCAGATTCCAAAGTTCAAGTCGATGTGCTTGTGAATATCAAAATCTTTCGGAACGGAAAAAGTTTCGCCGGCAGAAACAATGTTTTTTATCCGCGAAAGTGCAAAAACCCTAAAATCTGCCGCGCCGTGGTCTAATCCCAGCACATACCAGTTTCCTTTCTGGCAGACGACGTGATAGCAGTCAAAAATCTTTTCCTTAAAAACCTTGCTCCCGGAGCTTTTGTATCCGAACGAGACAACCGAGCGGCTTTTTATCGCCTTGAAAATCTGATTGAAAACCTCCGCATCGATTTTTGGCAGCGGGTCGGAAATAAAGCTGATGTCAGTGTTCAAAAACGAGGAATCCACCGTAACCGTGTCGGGCAGAAAAGACGCGATTTTCGCCATGATATTCTTGAACGAGCGTTCAAGCGGCGTGTTCTTGTACTGCTCCAAAAGCGGCATCACCGTTGAGACCGTAAAAAGCTCGCCTTCCGTAAGCACGACATTCGGCACGGAAAAAGTCGGGTCGGTGTAATGGTACATTCTGCGCGGCTTGTCGTATTCAAGCGGAGCGTTCATTTCGTCCCGGAGCCGCTCAAAATCACGCTCAATCGTCCGCCTGTTCACCCCGAACTTGAAAATCAGCTCGTCCATTCCCACAAAAGCCCCGCCGCGGAGCATCTCGTCAATCTGAATAATGCGTGTAGTGCGGCGGATGTCGTCGCGTTTTTTGTCAAAAGCCATGTTTGATTCCTTAATTCTGCTTTTTAAAAAGAATTTTTCGGAAAAATTCCGCAAATCCGTCTTCCACCGCAAGCTTATCAAGCTCGTTGCCTGTAAGTTCGTAGTAATATTTTCCAGTTTTTATATCAACCGAAAGACTGTCGAGCGGAAAACCTTTTTTCATCACCGGATAAGGCTTGCTCGTCAAAATAAACGCATTGCTTCCCATAGAAGGCTCCATCGCTTCATAAATATGATTCTCATCCGCAACAAAGCAGATTGCATTTCTGTAGCGCGCTGTCGGATTTCCATATTTTTCCGCCAAAGCAGAATAATGGGCTATCATCTGTTCATCAGAAAGAACATTTCCGTTCACGCGGCGCACATGAATACCCGGCTGTTCGTTTTCCGGCACGCCGTCAATATAAAGCCCAGAATCACACGAGAAAACAGGAATACGGAACGCATCAAAATATGCGGCAGCCTTTTTCCGGGCATTCTCAAGAGGAGTTTTTCCGTCCTCGACAACATCAGGAATCTCGCACCCCAAATCTTTCAGCCCGATAAGTGTGATTCCAAGTCCAGACAGCCGTTTTTTCATCGCGTTCAGTTTCGCCGGATTTCCAGTCCCATAAAGCAACTTAATTTCTTCCATATTATTCGATTATACCACAGTTTTTCTTTGGGTGTGTCTGCAAAATGATTTGCCTATTCCTGCAAAAGTTTTTTCACTCTCCGTTTAAGCAAAAAGACGACAAGAAATTCCGCAACGGACAAGAACGCAATCAGGATACAAAGAACCAAGTTTTCCATACACGCCGTCTGTCAGACTTCGATTTTCACGACGACATCCCGGCCGCCAATCCGCATAAGCTCCGCCTTGAACGACATTTTTTCAGGTTTTGCGGCACGGATTATTTTTGCTGCGGTCGCGTGGATATAGCCGGCTTTCTCAAGCCCTGGGTTTCCTGCGATTTTCGAGTCGAGGCTTTCCACCATAACCGCAACCGCGTTTTCGTCAGCAGGATTGTACGGCTCTGCCTGAACTGCAATTTCAAGCGAGGAGTAAAAACCGTGTTTCGCCTTTCTTATTTTTTCCGACTGAACAAGCAAATCTTCCGCATCAAGATTTTCCGCAAGACCGTCAAGATAGTCAGAATACGGCGACCAGCTGTGATAATTCATTCCGACAACCGGAAGCGTAAGGCAAACTTCATTTTCCTTAAAATAACGCACGAACGCCTGCTCCAAAGTCTCAGACTCAGGATGATAAGAGAGCTTCTTTTTAGCCGCGTCGAATACAAGCGGAATCTCGTTTTCTTTCATATCATAAAGTCTGCCGAGCAAAAGCGAAAAAAGAATTTCCGCAGAAACAGGCTCGATTATAAACTGGGTAAGCCGCGCAAATTTCTCAAACGATTTTTTCCGCCTAAGATAAAGCTCGCCTGCAAGAAGCGAATCCCCAGCCTCAACCGCGCAGAGCAGCGCACCGGCATGAAGCAGAAAATCGAAAGTGTCCTTGTCTGAAATGTCAGTTTCCGGCGAAACGTAAATCCTCGGCGTACAGTTCAGCTCGTCCTGCAAAAACACGTAATAGCTCGGCGTAAAATAAGAGCTTGATGCAAGTTTCTGATAATTTTCAACATTCAAGCACGACAAATTTTCAACTTTTCCGCAGAAGTCAAGCTGCCCCGTCCTGCTCTTTGAAAACTCAAACCAGTTTTTTCCGCAATCAATAAGAATCTGCTTTTCCGACATAACAACCTCCAAAATATGCGGCGAAAATAAAAAAAATCGCCCTTTCGCTTTATTTTTCTTCATTATAAAACGCAAGAACGACATGGAGTGTCGGAGGAATAATTTTAGATATTTTTTCTATTGAAATGCGTTATGAATCAAAAAATCACCGCCAGCAGAAGCGGCCTATAAACAGCCTCTTCCACCGGCGGCAAAAACTAGAATGATGTTCTATGCGGAAACTTCATTTTCGTCAGTTTCTTCAGAGGAAGATTCCAAAGAACTTTCTGTAACCACATTGACTTTTGAAAAAGCCGTTGACTCAATCTCTTTTCTGATTTCCGAGCACGGAACAAGGACAATCCGTTTGCAAGAAATGTCCGCCGCCTCAACATCAGAAGCCTTTTCCTTGCCCTTCGCGCTGAACGAAAGCCGGATTCTTCCGAACGAGCCAAGCTGAACAATAAAGCCCTTTTTAAGGAAAAGCGGAAGTTTTCTTACCAGCGAAGAAAGAACCGCCTCAACATCGGTAACGTTCAGCGTACAGCCGTCGCTAATATCTTTCGCAAGGTCAAGAATCGTAAGCTCGTCTGAATAAAAAGGCGAAGCATGAAACAGGTATGAACCCTTTGCACGCGGATTCGGACGTTTTGTTATTTTGAAATTCATTTCATCTCCTCGCAGCCAAAACTACAGACTGCAATTTTAGTCAGCCGCACAAACTTTTTGCGGCGCATAATTATTCATGCGGAAATTCCTTTTTGAATCCCGCAAGGCCGGAACATACGTGCTGATTACATTTTTTTCACAAGCCGTTTCCGAACTGTTGACTAAAAGAAGAGAAGAACCTATAATCAATAGTACACATTCATTGAACAAGATTCTTCTTGCTTCTTTGACCAAGCCGCTTTAAGAAATTGCCGTTTCTTTTAAGCGGTTATTTTTTTGCCTTTTACACTTTGAACAAGCATAGGCACACCTCCTTTTTAAAGCCTTCAGGCTAATTTTATTTTTCTTCAAGCACCGTGCGGATTTTTTCAATCTGTTCTGCGCTCAAGCCCGCATATTTCTGGGCAAACAGAATCGCAAGATTTTTCTGCCCTTCCGTGCTGCCAGATTTCTTAAAATCCAGCTGAACCGCATTGCGCGGAGTTTTAAGCTCAAGCTCCCTAAGCTCGTCTTTTGCCGTATCATCCAACGAATACTTTTCAGAAACCTTTTCCGTAAAATCAACAGGAATAACGCGCTCACCGCTTTCAATCGCAGAAAGATAAGAAGGCGCAATCCCCATATCCTTCGCCATTGCCGCAAGCGTCTTGTCCTTGTCAATCCTGAGCTTCTTCAGATATTTTCCGTATTCAGTCGCCGGCATATTCCAAACCCCTTATTCTCTCCTATCTGATAATAATATACACCTTGTGAAATAAAATTGCAAGTAGAAAATAGGAAAAAATACATTTTTTTCCTAATTATACACACCACGATTGCATTTCCACTCACAAATAAAGTTCCTGATTAAGGGAGAACAATCTGATTTTCTTCACATACTTGTTTTATGATTTTTAATTGTTTTGCGGATAGTCTTTTATAAACTTCGCTAAATTTAATTTTATGCTCTGTTGATTTTCCGATATGATAAAGAAGCTCTTTCACCGCAGCAATATCTTTTGCTCTTTTTTCTCGAGGCTCACGGTCAGGATTTGTAAGAATTTTTTGAATCACATAAGCAGAAGGCTCTGGAATTATGAGCGTATATTTTTCTCCGTCTGTTGCAGTTGCCTCAATTTCTCTGGCAAAATCTGAAAGAATATTTATAGCACGTAATCCTTCAGATGTAATTCCGAGAGGTTTTATTTCCACCTTTCCAGCAGTTCCAGCACCAAGAACTCTTGTAAGAAATTCAAGTTCAAGAAGATCTTCTTTATAAAATCTCGAAACACCGTCAACTTCATCATACACATAGCCAATAGATTTTAGCTTTTGCACAACATTGATTTTTTCTTTTGGAATATTAATGTTTCTATAAAAAAAGTCCACATCACGAGTTCTTAAATTAGGCATAAAATCTGTTTTAAATAACGGCGGAAATAAATACTCAGCCCAGCTGCCAATAATCATTACATGACGTAATAGACCGATTTCGTCAAATGCTTTAATTGTCTGCCAAAAAGCCTCTTCCTGCTCTTTTCTCATTTTAATGCCTTTAATAAATCTTTTTGTTCGAGTTTTAATTTTTTTATGAGTTGCTTATATTCATTCCGCTTATCTAACTGCATCTGCAATTCATCTGAATCAAACGTTTCATTTTTCCCTAAAAATTTAGAAACAACTTTGTTTCCTTCTCTGTAATTTAAATACAAATATTCATGATTACCTATTTTTCTCTTATAAATAGACCCTTTAGGAAGATTTTCCAATTCTTTTTCATAACGAGATACTAGGTGCTGGTTTCTTTCTAGTTCATCCTGAAAAACCGCTTTTACTACATCCGATTTCATATAAACACACTTACACTACAAATTTAGTGATTTATATCATATTGTAGTGTAACTATAATTTACACTACATTTTTTAATAATTCAAGATAGATGTAGTGTAAGTTTGCAAACAAAAAAACATATTTTTTAATGGCAAGCTCCAAAAAAATGCTGGACAACAATAGCAGGATGCATTAATTCTAATAATTCCAAAAATAAATGAAATATTTGATATATTTAACGTTTGAAGGATAAAAGGTTCTACTTGTTTTCTAACTAATTGAAAAAAGAGAGCCAAGTGAGAAACCTCAACGCACCGCATAAAGGCAGCACTCTTGACCCTTATTTTTATAATACAAATAAAAAGTCTAAAAGTAAATAATTTTCACTTGCACGTGCCCTGCTTTTCAATCTCCTGCTCCACGAGTGTTTTTGCGTTCTGCAGAAGCTGCCTGCTTTCTGTCCTGCAGGAGAACGACGACTGAACAAGCGACGCGATTTTTGACTGGATTTCGGGCGGAAGAATAGGAATTGGAAGATTTAAAATATCTTCATCTTTTATAACAGGATATGAACTTCCAACATTCCATTTTAAAAGCCATTCTCTATAAACCTGAGTCCTAAATAAAACCTGCAAAGTCTCTTTTTTATAATCAGATTTTTCATGCAAGACAGTAAATGCCCCGCTCCCAATTAAATCATTTTGTTCAAAATCAACAATTGCAACGGCTCCTCGGTAAGGGCGGACTTTTGAAATCAGAATATCACCTTTTTTAAGAACTCTTTTTGCATTGTCTGGAAGAGCAGAAGCTTCAATTCTGTTAAAAGAAACAGAACCATCTCCAACATTTACATCTCCAATTTCAATATAGTTGTATTCAGAGTTTTTATAATTGCAAACATCAACATTTTGAATAAATAAATTTGAAACAATTTCAAATCCGCCTTTATATGATTTTATTTTTTCTTCTATTAAATCATACTTTTTCTGGTAATATTCAGAGTCCAGCCTGCCGCTTTGGAATACATCGGAAAAGCGTTTTATTGAGACATTCGCGCCGCCGCATGGCTTTGAAAATTCTGACAGATTTTCGCCCGACATTCCAAGCTCGCAAAGCAGGAGATTCTCCGCCTGGGCGTAAAGCGACTTTGACTTCTCAAGTTTTGCGTGCGCGGATTTTACAAGAGTTTCAATTTTTGACTGGAAGTCTTTTGAGAAAGCTGGTATCAGCAATTCTTTCAGCTTGTAAATAAAAAGATTCAACTGAACGTTGCCAGTGCTTTCCCGCATTGTCTGCAAGCGTCCATACTTTGAAAGCAAAAAAGTTGAAAGAACATAAGGAGAATAATCTTTTTTGATTCTTATTATTCCAACATGGCGGTCACAATTCGCAGGAAGAATAGACTCGTCCACAACCGCGCAGTTTCCGATTGTTCCGACGGTTGAAATAATCACATCGTTCTTTCTCAAGGCAGTTCTCGGATTTGCTTTATGCGCTTTTTCCGAAATAAAAACATTCCTTGATAAATCAAAGACATTTTCTTTTGGCGAACCGGCAGAAATCAAATTGATACGGCTGTTTTCATCATAATCGATTGAAGTATGGATTCCGTCTGTTACTTCCGCAATATCGTTTATTTTTATTGTTCCAAAATCGGAGAGCCGTTTTATTCCTGAAATGTTCTGCTTTGAAAAATATTCCGCATCGATTCTTAACTCTTCATTGAGCATTGAGAGTTTTATCTCGCTAATCTCCAGCCCTTCCAGCAAAGCGTTGTACTTTTCCTTGTTGAAAGGGCTGTTTAGAAAAAACTTAACTTCTCTTTTTTGGCAAATTCCGCGAAAGCCTCGGCTATTCCGTCCTGGGTAAGCCCCTCGTGGTTAAAAAGGTCATGGTCAACAATAAGGTGTCCGTGGCTGTCGAGCTTTAGAGCGCCGTCCGTTTCCTTTACATAAATCTTGTCGCCGGAATTGTCCTTGCTTGGCTTTTGCATTGTGGCAAAGAAAATGTTGTAGTCGTCTTTTTTAGGGCAGAGCTTCTCGTCCCATTTCTGCACAAAAAGAACGCTTGTCTTTGTTCCTGTGTGAGGCTTGAACACATTCTGGTGCAGACCGACAACCGCAAGAATTCTGCATCGCTCGGCGATGTAGTCGCGGATATATTTGTCGCTTGAATTGTTGAATCTTCCCTGCGGAAGCACAATCGCCATTCTGCCGCCCGCTTTCAGGAAATTCAGATTGCGCTCAATAAAAAGAATGTCCCTGCCGACCTTGTTCTGGTAATTTCCTTTTTCATTTTTGCCAAGTTCGTATTTTGTGATTATGCGGCTTTCCTTTATGTCTCCTGCGAAAGGCGGATTTGCCATAAGCACGTCAAAATTAAAGTCCTGATTGCTTTTTTCTACCTTGCGAAGTTTTCTGAGTTTTTTAAAGCCTTCAAAATATGTGTCCTGCCAGTTCTCGTCTTCCGTGAACTCGTCCCACCGCTCATAGTCAAGATTGTTAAGATGAAGAACGTTTGTCTGTCCGTCGCCTGCAATCAGATTCAGCGTTCTTGCCACGCGCACTGCCTTCTCGTCAAAGTCAATTGCAAAGACTTTCTCGCGCACGTAGTCTGTACATTCCTCGGGCTTTTTCTCCAGAGTAAAAAGATGGCTTCTTGAAAGTCCCTTTTTCTCCAGAATTTTCTGCCAGACATAAAAAATCGTGTGGACAGGAAAACCGCAGCTTCCGGCGGCTGTGTCTATCATCGTCTCCTCTTCGGTAGGATTGAGCATCCGGACGCACATATCAATGACATAGCGCGGAGTAAAATACTGTCCTTTCTCGCCTTTTGAGCTTTTGTTTATGAGATATTCAAAAGCCTCGTCCACAACCTCAAGATTCGAGTTGAAAAGCTTGACGTCCTGCAGGCTTGAGACGCACACAGAAAGGTGAGACGGTGTAAGCACGATTTTATCAGAGTCCTTGAAAACTCCGGCCCATTTTTTCTTTGCGCTGTCAAAAAGCGACTGGATTTTTTCTTTAAGCTCAGTCTCGGTGTAGCCGTAGTTTCTGAATTCAAGAGTTCTGTCCTTTTTGCGGCCGCTTTCCATCTCGTCAAAAAGCTTTGTGAAAATCAGCTTGAAAACTTCCTCAAAGACATCGACTCCGGCATTTGCAAGAACCTCGTCCTCCATTTCAAGAATCAAACCTTTAAGGCTTTTGCGCTCATTTAAAAGCTTGTCCTTTTCCACAAGGTCTTGAATCGTCCATCTTTTTGTGAGAATTTCAGAAAGCTTCTGGCCTGCCTTTGGAATGTTCGGAATGTCCTCAAAATAATTCGGGTCTTTTCTGTTGTAATAGGAAATCTGGCTTCCGTTTGTCCAAACTCCGATTGGCGCGCCTGTCGCGTTGCAGTAGCTTTTTAGCTGCTCTTTTCCGTCTTTAAGCTTTGGCTTTTTAAGCTCGACGATTATGTAAGGAACTGTCGGGCGGTCTTTGTCAAAAATTACGATGTCAGCCCGCTTTTCCTCGCGCCCGAATTTTACAGGATATTCAAGCTGGATTCTGTCTGTTCTGTAGTCGTATTCGTTTATAAGAGTGTCAAGATAAAGCTGTCGCACACATTCTTCCGGCGTGAGCTTTATTTCCTTTTCGCGCACAAGGCACTGCGCATAATAAATTTCCTTGCCGTTTTTGTCCGTCTTTACGGATATTGAATTTTCCAGAGCTTCTATCTGCTCCGTTTTGAACTGGTCGAATTTATATTCTGTGTCTTTTAAGATTCTTGAGATTGAAACTGCCATTTTTTTGCTCCGGGTGATTTCTAATATTCTACCACATTTCACCTTTTTTTTCTTCTGTATAAAGAAACCAGCCGTCTACCTCCTTCTCACCGCTTCCCTGTAGAACCACAGTTCTTCCGGGCATTTTTTTATTATGCGCGCTTTTATCCGCTCGGCCTCGCGCTGGTTTCCAGACTTTTCGTAAAGGCGGAACAGCTCAAGGTCGCGTTTTAGGCACAGCTCTTCTGCAAGGTTTGAGCGGTCTTCAAAGTCGTCTTTAGTTGCAATCTCAAGTGCCCTGTCGTAGTAGAGGGCGCATTTTTCAGCATTGTTTTTTATGCGCGCCTGATAAAGGCCGAATGTGGCGCACATATAGCAGTTTGCCATTATGTTGCTCAAAAAAATATCAAGAATTTTGCCTTCAACGTTTCCGCCGGCTTCAAGTCTTGAATAAACAAGATTGTTAAAAAACAACGGCAGGTCATCGTGAGTCTTTTTATATTCGTAAAAAAGCTTTTCAAGCTCTACTGAACATTCCATAAGAATCTCAGGATTATATGAAATATCTGCAAAAAGCCTGATTTTTGTGTTCAGTATGCAGACCTTTACTTCCGCCATCTCCTCAGTCTGGACGCTCTTTGTGCATTGCCATAAAAAATCAGCATACTCCGCGGCGCGCGCAAATTCTTTTTTTTCAATCAGAACTCGCATAAAAAGGTCGCACACATCAAGGAATTCTTTTTTATTTGAGGGAACAAAAACCGCTCCGAATTTTTCCTCAAAAACCTTTAAAGCCGCGTCATACTTTTTCGCCTTGCACAATAAATCCATATATATAGAAGAAACATTGTGTTTTAGCCTCTTTCCGTCTGTTTTCTTTAGCTTTAGATATGACTTTTCGGCATTTTTTAAGGCGCGGTCGCTCTTGTTCATCCTGATATTGCAAAGCGCAATGTTGCTCCATATTCCGGCGGAAAAATAATCCTGGACGCAGATTTCCTGCAGCACTTCAAGGCAGTCGGCAAAGCGTTCCTGCTCAAAATAACAGTTGCCAAGGATATTCATAGAGTCTATAAAATATTCCCTGTCTTTTTTTGTGGAAGAAAATTTTACAAATCTTTCCATAAAGCGCGTAAAATATCCTGTTTCTGTCTTGAACGCAGTTTTATAGAAAAAGTCTGCAACCTGCTTTGATGAAGGATTAAGGCAGGCGGCGTTTTTAAGCCAAAAGACAGTCTTTTTATAAAGCGCGCATTTTCTTTTTTTAGGCTTTTCCTGATTCAGCAAGGCGCGGTAAAGGTAAGCGAGCATAAGGGCAACATCGCTTGTGTTTTCAATATTGTAAAAAACATAGCGGAATGTATGAGCCGCCTTGCGCAAGTCATTCAAAAGAACAAAAGTAAGGCCGTACTGGCACAAAAGCTCATAGTTTTCTTCCGCATCATCGTCCTGTTTTTCAAGAAACGATTCTATCATCTTGTTTGCGCCGCTGTAGTCACCGGCGGCAAGCTGAACGCAGGAAAGGCTTCTGACAGTTTCCGCAGTCTCACTCTTAAGAATGCTTTGAGAAGCATTTTCTGTCCTGGAGAGATTTTTTAAAGCTTCCGCAACAAGCAGACTTTTCGTCTTTTGCTCCTCAAAAAAAGCGTTTTCCTTGGACTTGATTTTTTCAAGGCATTTTCTTTCATTCTCAAAGTCGCCCAAAAGCTTGTAGTAGACAGAAAGCCGGTAATAATAAGTGTCAGAATAGCGTTCATTCTTGGCAAGCGAAGAATTGTCGTTTTCAAATTCCGCAATCTGGTTTTCGATTTTTTCCATAAAGATTACGGCTGTAGACTTTCTTACCTCAAGCTTTGCGGCCTTTGAAAAATCGGTAAAATCCTCAAGGCTAAGCGTAAGCGTAATTTCAGGAAGGAGAGTGTCAATTTTTATGTTGGAAACGGTTTTTTGGGCAAGAGAGAGTTCTGTGCTGGTTTCGGTCGTTGTCATTTTTAAGCCTCCGTTTTTGGCACTGCAGAAACAAGCCGCGCCGCTGACTTTTCAACAAGGCGTTTTTTATGCAAAGACTTCCGCCTTTTGAACTCTGAGCGAAGATGAGTGTTCTCCATAATCTTTGAAAGGCAAAAAAGCTTTCTGCGTATTTCAGGAAAATCTTCTTTGCAAGGACGCTTTCTCCAGTCAAACGAAGTGAACCGCTGGATAAACAGGTCAATTTCCTGCTTTATAAAAGACGGAATATCCGCCTCATCTCCCAAGGCAACAGGACGAACCGAGCGCGAAAATTCATCAAGATAAGAATTGTACACTTCAAGCCTTTCTGCAAAGCTGTTTCCGTCATTTGGATAAACGCGGCAGTTTTCAAGAGTTTCTATATAGCCCGGGTTCGTCTCATAAAGTTTCTGTTTGAATGTGCGGCAGCCGAAAAGCTCGTAAAGCATGCAGCCCAAGGAATACATATCCTGCGCAGGGGCAAGGTCTTTTTCAGGAGAAAGACCGCAGAGAATTTCAGGCGAGGCATAGCCTTCTGTTCCGTGCCATTTTTCAGGATAGAGGCGGATTTTCTCGCGGATATTCTTTTCTGCGCAGCTTGAGGCAAAGTCAATCAGCACAACACCGTCCTTTTGCCTGCCGGATTTTGCCATAAGATTTGAAGGCTTTAGATCACGGTGAAAAACTCCGCCGCCATGCACAGAGCATACAGCGTTAAGAATCTGGCAGAACAGCCTAAGCCTTTTTGCATATTTTAAAAGCGAGGGACTGCTGTTGTCAAAAAAAGCCTTTTTAAGCTCGATATTAAGGTTTTCGATTGCAATATAGCTTAGCGTGTGCGAAAAAGTTTTTCCGCCGGCTTCAATCAGAACCGGAGCGCGCGAAAGACGGCCTATAACAGATGGCGTATGGCGGTTGTTTTTCAGCTCAGAAAGGATTTTGTCTTCCCATTCAAAAAGCTTTTCATAGTCTATATCGGTGTCTATGTCAGAAATTCCTGCAATCCGCTGGGAAAAAAGCGGGTCAAGGCATTTTAGGACAACCTTCTTGTCTGTAACGCTGTCCACCGCGCGGAACACAAAAGAAGAATGGCCGTCAATCTTCTTAATCTTGCTCTCATGCTCAAGCACATTCAAAAGCTCAAGGTTTTCAAAGCGGTCAAGAATAGCATCCGACTTTTTAATTGCCTGAACCGCGCAAAAATTCAAATCTTCCTGGCAGACGCTCTCGCCGTCAGAATAATCATCAAAATCAAAATAAAGCTGGCTTTCATCGTTATACAAATCCGCAGACTCTCCCGAATGTTTTTATTTTATAAGAAAATTATAACATATTTTTAGCGGATTTGCAGGGGAAAGCTATTTTTATTCCATATACAAATCGCTGTTCAAATCTTCGCCTTTTACAACGCTTTCAATGATTTCAGTCATTTCCTGCTTTGAAATCTGGGGGCAGTAATGAACATCAGGAATTTCATCCCTAAGTTTTTCAAACAGTTTTTTTGCAGCGGTGAATTTTCTTTTCTCCTCCGGGTCAATATGGTCTTTGTCCTTGTCTTTTGTTTCAACTACAAGATTAAGCTGCTTTTTGCCATCATTGCGATTTATCACATACATAAAATCCGGGCTATAAGTTCCATCCGCAAAAGTCGGAATTCTCACTGTCCGGCGGGGAATTTTTCCATAAACTTCAACACGCGCAATATTTGATTTTATTTCGCTAGTAATATTTTTACGTTCAAGCTCAGAGTCATAGGCGCATGAATCGTAAAGATAGCTTTCAAGCGGAGTTTCCTTGCAGTTCAAAACACCGATGTCGTTTCGGATTACGTACTCTTTAACCGCATTTTTTTCATCACAAAGAGGGTCATTTACCGGCGCATTGATTTTTTCATAGGAATAACGCTCGGCAAAAGTCTTTATGTACCAGCTTCTATAACCTTCAATCAATTTATACAAAGTCTGTCTGCAAAAGAATTTTTGAGGCAAAGGATTTTGCTTGAAATATCTGCAAAAAACTTCATGCAAAATGCCAATCGCTATGCCGGTTTCCTTTTGCGCTTTTTTCAGGAAATCTGAATATGAAAGCTCCTTCTTCAGCGTAAAAGCTGAACCTATTTCCTTTGAAAAACCAACTGTTCCGTCCGCTTCTTTTGAAGTCTGCTGAATTGAAGTTTGAACAGCCGATGAGCCGTCAATTCCTTTCTTGAGCAGCTCCCAAAGCATAGACTTCAGTTCTTCTTCGCTCGCTTTATCAAAATGCAGGTAAAATTTTTGGTTTATGCTGTGCCAAAGTTCTGCAAGCTTGTCATAATTTTCTTTGCGGATTTTTACTTTTTCGCTGTACCTATTTCCAGCCGCATTTATATTTACAATTTTTCCTTCATTCAAGGCAATGAACAAATCCGGATAATTTTCTTTGAATACGGAAAGATTTTCTTCAATCGGCTCTCCCTTGTATGTGACATATTTCTTCTGAATCAAATCGAACATAAATGCATTTATGTCAATCTGCTTTTTCTTTGCGTAATTTTCAAGGAACGACTGGCATATTCTACATTCTTTTTCTGCGCCTGCATTGATTTCAGCCAAAAGCTTGTCTGCGAAATCCTTTTCAGAATAATCGATAATGTAACGAAGGTAAAACTGTCTTTCACTCTGTCTCTCGCCGAACTCATCTACTGGCAGACGCAAACCGCGCCCGACTTCCTGCAGCTTGCTTGTCTCGCTTCCGCTCGAGCGCAGTTTTGCAATCACAAAAATATTCGGATTGTCCCAGCCTTCTTTGAGCGTCCATTTTGAAAAAATAAACCTGGTCGGCTCCCATTCTCCGTTTTCTTTTTTTATTCTGATTATTTCATCTTTCTGGCGAAGGACTTTATCAACTTCCTCTTTTACTTCTTCGCTGTCCGTGTTGTTGTCTTCCGCAAAATATCCGGCAATTGTCTGTCTTAAATTTGCAAGTGAAAAAGAAAGATAGTCAGCATATTCCCTTTCTTTTTCAATCTCAGATTTCTGGTATTTTTCAATCAATGCGTGAAGTTTTTCCTTTAGGAGCCGCTCAAACTCACCGCGCAAAAATCCGTCATTGCGGAATGACTCAATTGAATCAATAAAAAAGAGAGAAAGAGTTTTTATTTTACTAAGTCCGCCGCAAAAATTGCCATACTCCTTTTCAAAATGCCGCTCCAGCGCAAGATTCAGCATTACAGTCTGAAAACTGTCAGAAAAAACTTCAGGATATAAAGACTCGCTTTTATGCAGAACCATTCCGTTGCTAAGCTCAACTTCCGTTTTAGAAATTGCTGAAATATGAATGTTTTCAAAACTTGAATCAAGCTCGGAAAGTGAATCTGTCTCCTGCAAATCAAAAGTCTTCTTTGTCTGCTCGTTCTGAAAACGCACAGTTTTTCTCTCGCCTTTTGCAGCATTGATTCCAAGAACCTTTATTTTTGTCTTGTCCTTGATTTTTTCCTCATCAGCAATATATTCAACCTGAACCCCCTTTACAAGATTATCGTTAAACGCCTTGCAGGAATTCAAAGAATAGACGACATTTTCATAGTCTGTTTTGCCTTTGCCCATTTCAGGAAAAGTCGCTCCGTAGCGAATAATCACCTGCGGGCTGATTTTTTCAGCAAGAGTTTTAAATGTTCCTTTTGTACGGTTGAATTTATGCGGCTCATCAATAATCACGAAAGGATTTATGCTCCGCAGAACTTTGTAGGGATTTGTAAAATTTCCAAGCAAAGTCTGGTCGTATTCCGCATCCATTGTTTTTGCAGAATTCAGCATTCCGCTGTTTGTCAAAAGCACATCGATTTTATTTCCGTTCAGATCAATATTTTCCGCAAAAGCCTGAATGCAGGCAGGAAAAGATTTTCTTCCGCGTGTGTTCTGTTTTTGAGAATCAAGCACATGAAGCCGCAGCTCTGTTCCGCCATAAAGCGACTGCAAATCGCTTTTCATATATGAAGACTTTAGGAAAGCTTTTGCTCCTTCCTTGATTGGAACTGTAGGCACAAGCAAAATGAATTTGTTTATTCCATAACGCTGATGAAGCTCGAACATTGTTTTTGTATAGACATAAGTCTTTCCGGTTCCGGTTTCCATTTTTATGTCTATGTTCAGATATTGCGGACTTGAATCAGTATAGTTCTCCCGCAGATTTTCCGGAACAGAATAATCCTCTGTAAAACAATTCTGCTTTTCGCCTTTTTGGATTTGCAGGATATTTTTCTTTATAGTCTGTATGTCGCCTGTCATCAACGGGCATTTTGCGCGTTCAGTAAAAAACTGCGGCTCAACATTGTCAAAAACATGAACAACGGCATTTATCGCGTTTGTCTGATGCGGCAGATTCTGTTCGAGTTTCATTTCAGTACCTTATAATCGGCTCAATGGGATTACGGTTCTTGAGCGTCTTTAAATTTGCTGTAAGTGATGTAAGCGAATTAAAATCAAATGAATAGCCGTATGCAAAAACCTTATCAACTGTCAGCTCAAAACTTTCGATTTTGCGGATTAGCTCCTTTATAGATTTTTCCTGCATTTCAGTAAGAAGATATAAATATTTTCCGATTTTCTCATCTTCCAGAAGATACGCCGTGCAGCCTGCAATGTCTACTTTTTGCTGAGTACAGTTAAAGCCGAAGCCGTCTTTAATCTGCCATGTCTGCAAAACTGTACTTTCACCGAGTGATTTTACAATGTCGTCGTCGCTTGTAAAAAGCTCATCTGGATTAAAAGTCTTTATTTTGTCCAAAGTGCTCTGCGGTATTGATTTTAAATAATATGTTTTAAAATCCAAATCAGATTGAACGTTCGGATTCTCTGATTTATTTTTTTCTGCCGCCCGCCTGATTCTCTCGCGCCCAATCTGGTCTATTGTTTTGAATCCTGCCTTTTCAGCCTCGCTTCCTTTTTTTACAGGCTCGTCAATCTGCACCATGATGAATTTTCGACTGCCGCCGTCCTCTGAATTGAGTTTCATGACGGCATGGGCGGTAGTTCCGCTGCCGGAGAAAAAATCGAGGATGATGTCATCTTTTTCTACATTTGCCACATTTAAAATATTTGATAGAAGTTTCGTTGGTTTCGGATTACTGAAAATATTTTTCTTTCCATCAAATAATAAAGTCATTTCATCATTCGCACCCTGATTATGCCCAAAAATATCATGAGTCCACCAATTTGTTGCACACTGCCCCTCTTTCTCTCTTTCAGACTTATAATATTTTTTTCGAGGATAGCCATCTCCATTTTTAGGAAAATAAATTCTTCCTTCAAGCAAAAATCTATTGTATGTTTCTTTATCACCCATCCATTCTTCATCGAATATTTTTCCAGCGGGAGATGTTATTTTATATCTTGAACCAGATTGCTCTGAACCAACTTTCCATGGCTTGCTAGCCCATGACCCCTTTGGGTCGTTATCAGGATTGGAAAAATTCGCTGTTATAGCAAGCTTTCCAACACCAACTTTTTTTAAATTTTGAGAATTTTTTGCATAAACTAATATATGTTCTGCGACTAATCCTATCATTTTTGTTTTATCATTGGGTTGATTGTGCCGTCGTCTCCAATTTATATTCCCTTCAAAATTCCCTTCACCAAAAATTTCATCGCATAACCGTTTCAGGTTCGCCTGTTCATTGTCGTCAATACTTATGAAAATAACGCCGTCATCGCGCAGAAGCTCCCTTGCAAGAGCAAGCCGCGGATACATAAAGGTAAGCCATGCGGAATGGGTGCATTTTCCGTCCATACCGACAATACGCTCAGCCTCGTCTTCCGGAATATCCAGCTTTTCAACCAGTTCTTTGGAAGTGTAGCCGAACTTGTCATTGTAAACAAAATCATCTTTGCCTGTGTTGTACGGAGGATCTATGTAAATGCATTTTATTTTTTCCGCATAGGAATATTTTAAATGTTGGAGCGCATCAAGATTGTCTCCCACAATGTAGACATTCTCACTATTGTTTTTGTCATTTTCTTCATCTGGAACAATCACAGTCTCGCTGTCCAAGTTTGACTGATAGCGCGCATAGCTTTTTCCAAGAAAATTCAGCGTAAAGCCTTCTTTTTTTATTTCCACATTGTCAGATAAAAGTCCTGCAAATTTTTCCGTGTCAAAGTGTTCTTTTATGATATTTCCGTTCCCGTCTGTTTCCGGCTTGTCAAAGCATTGCGGAAAATATTTTTTAAGAATTTCAATTGCCTTGCTAGACGGTGTTACTGATTCATTTGCGGCTTGAACATCGGTTTTCATAAAAAGTCCGTTAATCTGATTAAAATTGATAACTTTTAATTTAAAATAGTTACCAAAATTAAGTATATCACAAATTTGATTTTTATGTGTAATCAGAAAGGAAAATTTCTTAATTAAACTAATCTCATGACTAAATACGAATCTGATTTTATATCCAATTTAATCTACTACAGGGAACTTAGAGGCTATACCCAGTCCGTTCTTGCAGGCTTGTGCGACAGGACAAAAGGAAACATCGGTGTAATTGAATCAGGAAAATCCGCTCCATCTTTTGAGATGATTATAAAAATAGCAAATGCGCTTGAAATTCACCCGGCAGATTTGTTTTTGCGCAATGCAAGCCAAAGCCGCGAAAATATCCGTGACTTCTTTGATGAGGAACTTTTTGCAAAAATGAGAGAAATGGTAGAAAAAAGATTTCCGCTTTCAAAAATGGATTAAAACATTCAGTTTGTTCAAATTCCAATTAATAACTACGCAGGCAAAAAATTTTATTCAAATCTGTAAAAATATACCCACTATGTTGGGCAAATATAGTGACTATATTTTAAAATAAAGTAACTATATTTGGAAATATAGTTACTTTATTCGCTCAACTTAGTTACTTTATTTTTTACGGGATTTTGAAGCGGAAAAAAAAGCTTGATTTATCAGTCTATTTCCATCAAATCTTCTGCGGAACATTCAAGGACTTTTGCAAGCTTCAGCACGGTTTCTGCCTTTGCTGAATTTATATTCTTCTGGCCCTGCTCGTACTGCTGAATTGTGCGCAGCGGCACACCAGAAATTTCTGAAAGTTCTTTCTGCGAAAATCCCGCCGTTTGCCTCTGCAATTTTAGATTCGTGCTTTGCTTCCTTGAATTATAAAGCTCTGCCATTTTTCCGCAGAAATGAGAAATATCCATCTCATGATACGGGCTGTACATTCCAAGAATCTCTTCTATCGGTATCAGAGAATCTATTTTCTTGAATGTCAAATTGGTCTGCCATTGAAAATATGCCAACGCCCAGCCAGCCCAGTATTCAGGACTTTTGTTTGCGGCCGGCCGGTATTTTTTTGCAAGCGAAAAATCACCGGAAACTTCAAGAGCAAGCTCAACACCGGACTTTCCTGCAATCACAGATGACTCGCCTCTTTCAAATCTGGCTGAAATTTCAGACAAAAGAAACTTTTTATAAAATCCGCATAACATCTCTTTCAAGTCGTAGACAGCAAAATCGAGCATTGAGCCAAGATTGCCCTGAGCCTTTGAAAGATAGGTTTTATCGTAGGCGTGAATCATCGGCTTTTATCTCCTCGTCAAGAATCTGGACAATATACAAATCACCGCGCTGTCTTTTATTCCGCTCAACATCAAAATATTCACGTCGCATACTTGTATCCCTCAATTCTTTTTTTGAAAACCATTCTGAATAATCGGCAGTTTCAGCTCCAATAAATCTTATTGCGTCAAAGGATTTTTTGCTTTTCAGGACAACTTGAATGCCTAGCTTTCCAAGTTTCATGGCGTTTCCAAGTTGACGGACAGAGATTGTTCCGTTTATAAAATCCTGAGCAAATGAAAAATAGCTGTCATCTGCCCTATAGCCAGTAACAATATCGTAATCCTTGTAAGGAACAGAAAAATTTTTCAGGAGATAATTTTTTGCCTCTTCGGCAAGCGCCGAGCCAATGTCAAAAATTCTGTTTTCAAGAAGAATTGCAAGCCAATGAAGAATTGTGTATTTTTCAGAATTCAAGTCCAAGACAGTCAATCCGCCGGTTTCAAGCTCATAAATATTTGCATATCCGTTTAAATTTTTTGAAACGCCCCATTCCTTAGCCATATCAAGCTCTTCCGTGCAATAAAATCCTAATCCGTAGTCGTTTATTGCCTTTCCAAAGCCAAAAATGGGTTTTTCTATAATTTTATTTGAACCATGATAAATCTTCTTTTTCACAACTATATAATACTCTTATAGGAGTAGTTTTTCAAGAAAAGCTATCATTTATTGCTTGTGTTTTCCTGTGTAAACTGAAAAAGTTCAGAAAAACAACAAGTTTTTCAGTTTTAGACTGAAAAACTTCACGCATAAAAAGCTATCCGCAGCCAGACGACTAAAAGCCTTTTCCAAAAAAACGTACCTTTACTCGGAAACCGCCCTTTTTCTACTGAAAACTATTTCAAATTCCGTAAAAGTTTTCAGTAGCAGTGAAAACTTTATTTTCTTACCATCCCCCTCTTTTATGATTATTTTCTTTGTAGATTGCATGCATTTTTTTCTTTGCTTTTTATGGAGGTATGTATAAAAAGCAGAATCAGGAAGATTTTCTCTTTGGCCGCCGTTTTAAGCTGCATTGCAGGTCTTTCAGCCCTGTCAGTCTCCAAAAAAAGCAATGCAAGCCTTGAGCCTGTAAAGAATTTTGAGCTTGCGCGGTATCTTGGAAAATGGTATGAAATCGGGCGTTTTGACTTCAAGTGGGAAAAGAATCTGAAAAACGTTGCGGCAGAATACTCGCTGAACAAAAACGGCACGGTCAAGGTTGTAAATTCAGGTTACGATTACGCCGCACAAAAAGAAAAGCAGTCCGTGGGGAAGGCGAAATTCGCCGGAAATAAAAACGAGGGAAGCCTGAAAGTGTCGTTCTTCGGGCCGTTTTACAGCGACTACAAAATTATCGCTCTGGATTCAGAATACAACTATGCGCTTGTTGCCGGAGCGAACAAAAAGCTTTTGTGGATTTTGAGCCGCACAAAGACGATTCCTTCCGACGTAAAGGAAAGCTACATTCAGACTGCCCAGAACGCAGGCTACGACTTAAGCGGTTTTGTCTGGACTGTGCAGGAATAAGGCATATTTTCATTTCTCATCTTCCGCCGTTCAGAAGCGCGAACAGCGGAGGACAGATTTTTTTCAGCAGGATTCCAAAGCCTGTTCCAAGTGCGACGACAAGAACCGAGACGCCGAAATATTCCGCCATGCAGAAAAATGTGTTTGTCATCGGAAGAATTTTGCGCCAAAAGGCTTGAATGCAGTTCAGCAAGAACGGCATGTGGATTGCAAAAAGCCAGAACGAGAATCCGGCAAGATACTTTGCCGCCGCGAACGCCTTTTTGTTTGAAACGATAACTGCAGAAAATTTCAAGAGGACAAGGCAGGAGACCGCGACCATGAACCAGTACGCGCACGAGTATTCGCCGTAGAATTTCCAGGTTGCAAGCCACAGTGCAAGGTAAAGCGGAACCAGTGCCTTCCATTTTATTCTGTCCGCAAATGCGAAAAGGTCAAAATTGGATTCCGCCCAAAAAAGTCCTATTATATAGAAGAAAAGTGCCTGAGATGCCACAAAGAACGGCCGGGTGTCAGAAAAATAAAAGAACGACACCGCGAAAAGAGCGCACACAGGAAATTTCCGCACAAAAAGACGAAGAACCGGGGAAATCAAAATCAGAATGAAAAGGTCGCGCACAAACCAGAGCTGACCGACATACCCGCCGAACGTCCTCCCCTCCGCCATGTTCTCATATCCAAAAAACGCATGAAGCCAGCCTTTTACGCCCCACCCGCTCATCGGAAACCAGTTCTTCCGCTCAATCATACCAGGAAAAACCGCCTGAATCAGAAGCTTGAAGCCGACGTAAATTCCGATGTTCAGAAGCGGCCACAGAAAATACGGAACCACGAGCGACTTCGCCTTTTTCTTGAGCAGAACGCCGTAAGAGTCGCCTTTCATGAACTGCAGATATGAGGCGAACATAAAGAAAAGAGGAACTGCGCACCTTGCGATTCCGTCCGAAATAAAAATCTGAATCCAGCGTCCGAAAAGTCCGTTTTCGTAGTCAAACGGCGTGTATCCGTACTCAAGCGCGCCCTTCAAGATTTCTTCCGCCGTAAAATTGTTGTGGATAAAGACGACAAGCACAATCAGAAGAAAACGCAGCGCGGTTATGCGCATTGAAGTTTGTGCCGGAATTCTCTTTGCCTTTTCAGCGCAAAAAAGTTTTTTAAATCCGTATTTTTCAGAAATCGCCACAGGATTTTGGGCAGCAGTTTCGTATTCGACAGTTTTGTTTTCTGACATGGACTTTCCCCATCGTAAAATGAAAATTGTTTATCGAAAGTTATAAAATAAACTATTTTCCATTTATATCATTTAAATAAACTAAATTCCACTATTAAATGCAAAATAGCAAAAATTCCATAATGATAAAAATATGAATTCTTTTTGGGACAATGTGGCGGCGGAGCTTGAATATCTTGGAATGACGAACAAGGCACTTGCCGAAAAAGTGGGAATCACCGCGTCAAACATAGGCAAGGGGCAGAAACAGGGCTCAAGTCCGTCAGCGGAGACAGCAGTAAAAATCGCAAAAGTGCTCGGCGTTTCGGTGGAGTATCTTGTTACAGGAAGCCAGCCGTCCGACAAAAGTTCCCACAGCGCGGAAAACGAAAACCAGATTCACTTTTTAAGGAAATACCACGACCTGATAGAAAAATGCGAGAACCTGCCGCAGGAAAAAGTGCGGCTTTTAACTGAAGTTGCGGAGGGGTTTGGGAGGTAGAAAGATGAAGTCTTGGATGCGGATTTCAGCGAATAAATTTCTCCTAACGGATTATTTATTCAGCTCCAAAACACGTTCCACAGCATACAGCGGAACATTCGTCATCCAGTCCTGCTCGCGGTACTGCGACATTGAGAAGCGGATGCCGTGTATTCCGTTGTCCAGTGAAAACTGACGCATGGACTTTGCGCGCAGATTCTCCTCGGCCTTTACTTCGACAGGAATTATTCTGCTGCCGTTTTGAAGCAGAAAATCAAGCTCCTGTTTTGAGTCGTCCGCGCTGAAATACCAGCAGGATGTGTTCTTTAGATTCAAAAGCTGCTCAAGGACAAACTGTTCCGTAAATGCGCCCTTGTATTCCTCAAAAATATTGTCGCCAATCAGAATATTTTCAGGCAGAGTCTCAACAATCGCTCCCAAAAGCCCGCAGTCCAAAATAAAAAGCTTGAAGGAATCAAAGTCCTCGTAGAATTTCAGGGGAAGGCACGCTTTTTTTATTCTGGAAATTTTATGCACAAGCCCGGCCTCAACAAGCCACTGAATCGCCGTCTCAAAATCCTTTGAACGCGCGCCATGCTTTATCGCGCCATAAATGAAACGCCGGTTTTCTTTTGCAAGCTGATGCGGAATCGAATTCCAGACAAGGTGAATGCGCTGAATGTCTTTTGGATCTGCGTGCTTTGAAATATCTTTTTCGTAGGAATACAGAATCGCCTTTTGAATCGTGCGGATTTCCTCGACGCTCCGGTTCTCTGAAAACGCAAGGACAGCTTCCGGCATTCCGCCTGTAAAATAGTATTGCCGCAAAAGTTCCTTGAATTCAGTATGGAACGAAGCAAGATTTTCAAACGGCTCATTCAAAAGGTATTTGCAAAGATTCTCGCCATGCACCGCAAGGACAAATTCCGAAAAACTCATCGGATATAGATGAAGCAAGTCAACTTTACCGACAGGAAATCCAGTCCCGGCATGAAGGCTCAGCCCCAGAAGCGAACCGGCAGCAGCAACATAGTATTCCCGGCCGTCCTCGCAAAAATATTTAAGGGAAGTAAGAACCGGCGGAATCTCCTGAATTTCGTCAAAAATAATGAGTGTGGATTTTTTTTCTATCTTTTGCCGTGAATAAATTTCCAGTTTGGAAATGATGGAAGGAATATCGAAAGAGCCGCTGAAAATCTCACGGATTTTTTCATTCTGGTCGCAGTTTATGTAGACAGTGTCCTGAAACTCCGTGCGTCCGAATTCCTTCAAAACCCAAGTTTTTCCAACCTGCCTTGCGCCGTCAAGTATAAGCGGCTTTCTGTTGTCCTTGTTTTTCCATTGAATCAAATCAGATATAATATTGCGGTTCATACGTGTAATATTTTACACTAAAATACCCGAACTTTGCAAGAAATTTACACTAAAACAGCCGAAGTTTTTAAAACGAAACCGGCAAATTCCAATCGTAAATCAGTCGTAAAATTTTACGCTTGAAAATACGCTTGTTTTCAGCTACAATTTTCTCATTATGAATGAGGAATCGAACCGAATCCGGGAAAATAGAACTTTAGAATTCAAAGAGGATTTAACCAACACATTTCTAAAAACTGTAAGCGCTTTTTCTAATTATGACGGCGGAATCATTCTATTCGGTGTGAATGACAGCGGAATTCCTGTCGGTCTTGAAAATCCAAAACAGGCTTGTCTTGATATTTACATCACAATTCAAGGAAACGGCCGCGGAACGAAATATTGCAAAAACTAGAAAAATGAGCAATGCACTTGCAGAATGTCGTTTTTCTGTTTACACAATACGGGTCTTCCTTTTGAACTACAAAAAAAATTGACTGTTCGATTTTAAAATCCAGCTGTTCTTTTATATTCCCTCCTCTTTTCCCGCGTATTCCGGGAGTAAACTCCCTATAAATCTCGGCGAAATGCAGTATAATATGCTGCATGGCAAAAAACATAATTCTTTGCGACGACCATTCGCTTTTGAGAAACGGAATAAAAAACTGGATTCAATCTTATTCAAATTTCAAGGTTACGGACGAAGCCGGGACATGGGAGGAATGTAAGAAAATCGCAGAATCGTTCAGCCACAGCAAAAACGCTGAAGATGCCGGCTGCGTTGCAATCGTTGATATTTCGTTTAAGGCGGAATACACGAACAGCGGACACGAGGAGTATTGCGGTTTTGAAATTATCAAAATGTTTTCCGCTCTTGGCATTCCCTGCATTGCATATTCAAGCCACGATTCAGGCGGATTTGTTGAACACGCGACAAGCGCAGCAGTCGGCGCTAAAGGCTTTGTTTCTAAAAATGCAGACGAGACTGTTCTACTTGCCGCGCTTGAAGCAATCTCAGCTGGAAAAACATATATTCAGGCGGAACTCGTAACAGGACTTCTTGAAGTCCGCGACATTACACAGACTTTTACAAAAAAGGAAAAGCTGGTTGCAGAAAGCCTTACACTCTACAATACAAACGCCGATGTCGCCGCGACGCTTGGCATTTCAGAAAAGACAGTCGTTAATTATCTTACGATTTTATATGATAAAGCGGGCGTAAAAAACAAGCTTGAATTCCTTGAAAGAATGGGGCGACTATGAAAAAAATCGGACTTACCGCACCTTTAATTCTCGCAGCCGTTTTTGGAAACATCGCCACTTCATTTTTTTCCGCCGTGCTTGAACTGCCAGCTTTTTTTGACACAATTTTTACAATTGCAATCACTTTTTACGCAGGACTCGTTCCGGGCATTATTGCTGCAGCCTTGTCCAATCCTCTGATGACAGTTTTGCGCTGCTTAATTTACGGAACAGAAATCTTCTATTTTGATTTTTTGTATTCTGTCTGCGGAATTTTTATTGTTTTTGCAACATGGACAATAAGCCGCAATAAAAAAGAATTTTTCTTTAGCCGTGCAGTCACCGTTCTTTACCTTCTGGTTATCGCATTCGCCTCATCATTTTTAAGCTGTTTTTCCGCAAGCTTTCTCGACACATTCATCCGCCCGCTATTTAACAAATCTTCCGGATTTTCTGCAATCGATAATTTTTCCATCGCATTTCAAAAATTAAAGTTCAACGTGTTTTTGTCCTACTTATTGCCACGGATTCCTCTTACCGTGCTTGACAGGCTTATCTGCACTTTTGCAGGCTTCGGCATATACCGTTTTGCTGAACAAAAATTCGGGAGCAATGCATGACGGAAGAATTGATTTCTGCCCTTAATCTTTACACATCGTTTTTTCTATTTTTGATTGCACTCTGCTTTGCATCTTTTATAGTAATTCTGCTGATTTTAATACGAAACATAAAAAACAGAAAATTTCTCAAAGAAAACCACGCTTTTATTTCGGAAATCATTCAAACCCAGGAAGAGGAACGAAGGCGCATAAGCCAGGAACTGCACGACACGATAAGCCAGAACATAAAAACCCTTTTGCTAAAACAAAAAGAACTTGAAGCCACCTGTAAAGACGAAAAAATCTGCACGGAGATAGAAAAAATAATCAGCCTCGAAAAGCAAAATCAGACTGAGCTGCGCTCTATCATTCAGAATTTGAATCTTCCTGTCCTAAAAGGCGCTCCTTTTAAAACGGTGATAAATGATTTGTGCGAGCAGTTCTCTTCTCAAAGCGGAATTTCCTGTTCATTTTTTGTTTCTTCCGATGTCCCTCTTGAAAAATTTTCAACCGAGCAGAGACACCACATTTTACGGATAATCCAGGAGGCGCTGAACAACGCAAAAATTCACGCCAACTGCAGCGAGACAAGCGTTGTGATACGAAAAGAAAGTGACACAATCTGCATAATGATTTTTGACGACGGGCAGGGCTTTGATGTGAACAGCCGCAAAAACGCAGGAGGAACACACGGAGAAATTCATTTTGGAATGAGCGGAATGGAAATGCGGTCAAAACTTTTAGGCGGCACGCTCAACATAAAAAGCGACAAGGAAACTGGAACAGAAGTAAGAGTTGAAATTCCTGGGTGAAAAAACAATTTTTTACAAAAACATTGCCATGTAAGCGTGTTTTTTGGGGACTACAGAAAAAAAACAAACTGCTCCGAACCGTGTTTGTTGAATGATTATTTTAATCATTTGAAAGTTAGATTTTTCAGGACTGAACTCCCGTTTTTTACAAGGCTCAACTCTCAATACAAAACAAAATCCTCCTTGTAAAATAATTTTCAAGTTTGAGTATTCGGGCTAAAAAAGTCGGCGGACAGTAAACGCGGAGGAAAAAGATGGGTATTTTTAGCGGTGTTTTTGGAGAATCTAAAACGGAAATAAATGTCGTAAATGTCCAGGAGGATAAAAATGATCCTCAGGCCAGAAAGATTGCAGGAAATGCAGTAATGCAGTTTCTTGAAAGCAATGAATTTTCGGCAGCCAGCGAGGCTGCTCAAAAATATGCAAGAGCTTTCGGCGACGAGTTCATATATTTTTATCTTCCGGTTTCCAATTTCTTTAAGAAACTAAGAAATACAACTCAAGATATATATGATTTAGAAAATGGAGAAGATTTTAAATTCGGTGCTGATTTGGCTGAGGCTTCAAAAAAGATGCCATCCGATTTTGAGCTTACAGAGGAACAGGCACAACAGCTTGTAAATGCAATAAATAAACTTAAGAAGAATCAGAAAAATGAGCACAAATCCATATATGACAAATACAAGCGTACAAAATCAAATAAGCAGCTTGACGAAATGAAACAAATAGAAAAACACTTGCTTGACGGCTGCTCCGCATTATTCGTCTATAAATGTGTGGCTGAAAACTTTGCATCTTACAAAGGTTTCAAAAATTTTCAAATTGGACTCGGACTTACAGAAAAAGATTTCGCATTTCCAGGTCCTGACAAATCAGACGCATCTTCAAAATTTTCTTTTATGGAGAGTCTTTCAGAAATGCCAGATGCAAAAGGCTTGTTCGCTGTTTATAAACTTATCTGCAGCTATCAGACTGAAAAGAAGAACACAGTTTCTGTTGGCGGCGGACTATGCTCTGCTTCAATCAATCTGAATAATGGATTTTTGTTTTTCGCAAAAAGCTGCAAAATTCGGCTTTCGTTCTCAGGAGAAAGAACACGTCTTTTTTCAATAAAAGGAAAAATCAATCTAAAAAAATATCCAGAGCTTTTAGAAAAAGCAAATTCCTTCAAACTTTGGAAGCCTATTGACGGAAAGCCTGAAATTAAGGTTGATTTTTCTTTTAGGAATGAAGAGTTCAAGCAAAAAATGGACGAAATCCCAGAAATAACAAAGACTATTGACGCTGAAAATGCAGAAATAAAAGCTGCCCTAACAGCAAAATAAGTCAGGACGGAAAACAAGTCATGGCTTGGACTGGACATTTTGTTGAAACAAATTACGAGGAACGTGCAGAATTTTTATATCACTTTTTAAAAATGCATGAAATCTGTACAAAAGACACAGAGAAAGCCTTTTCAGACACACTCAAGTTTATTCTTGGCGGAATGATGATTAGGAAAGAGCCTCGTTATATTTCAGAAGGTGTTCAAGCATCTGAAAATGATTCCACAGACGAGCACACAATTCCTTGCAAAGTTTTGACAGATTATCTGATGGGAAAAATAAAAAACAGGAATACGTTTCCTACAAAAGAATTTCTTTCAGAATTCATAGAAAAACTTTCAGGAATTGGAAAAATCACGAAAGCAGAAAATAATAAATTAAGCAGAATCGGACTAAAACAAAAGTTGCCAGAAAAAATTACGCTTGATGATATTATTACTGGCTCTGTGAACCATGCGGTTCGTTATGAAAAAGCAGGAATAGTTTTCTTTGAAAAAAATTGAAATTTCACGAGGAGATAAATAATATGTCTGATTCAATTATAAAATTAATTATTTGTGCTTTTGGGGGACTTCTTGCCAGTGAAGGAGTTGTAAGACTTATCGGAAAATTCAAGTACGGCATTTGGGCAGCAATTTTGCCACCAGCGACTTGGCTCGAAATTATAAAAAAATATTTCGTACTATTACTGATTGTATTCTTTACGGTAACTTTTGCGCTTTTCTTTTCAGGCATCATCAATTAACAAGCTGAAATCTACGCAAAGATTTATTTTGCAATCCTGAAACTGAACTTTTTATCTTGACTTTTTATGGGAGTAAAATAAATGAGAAAGATTACAATTTTTTTATTTCTGCTTTGTATCGCGATAAATATATCTTTTGCTGATTCAGAGTCGGATTTTGAATTTACTTCATATACTGATAAAAAAATCGGGAAGTACATACAAATTACAAAGTATATTGGCAATAACGCAAAATGTGAGATTCCCGAAAAAATTGGAAATTATCCTGTCTTGGAAATTTATTGCGGAGATTCTTTGTTTGCCCCAAAAAACAAAATCACAGAACTGGAACTTCCGAGTTCGCTTAAAAAAATTGGGAATAACACTTTTAAAAATCAAAATATAAAAACAGTAACAATTCCCCCTTTCTTAGAAACAATTGGAAGAGAAGCTTTTGCGGATTGTGGAATACAAAATCTGATTGTCCTGCCGAGAACTAAAAATTTGAGATTTAAGGCAGGCGCGTTTAAGAACAATCATCTTACAAAATTAGATTTTCCTTCGAATGTCGATTATATTTTTGAAAACGGAGAGGGTCTTTCTGCCCATACCTGGGGAATTCCTGATGCTAGTATTCCGACCTATCCAAATCCTGTATTCAGCGGAAATGATTTTGAAAGCTTTGTCATTGAACCAAATTGGTACTCAGAGCCAATCATTAATTTTGGAAACACCTGGAGAAACTACAGCGGCGCAATTGACTATGAAGACTGGAGAGGAAAACTTCAGAAAGTTGTTTACAAACCTGGCTGCAGAAGTTTATCCGTGATTGCAAGCAAAACTGTAAAAAGCATCTCAATTCCAAAAAGCATCGGCATTGGTGAAAACGGTAAACCTCTCAAACAATATCATGGAGCGGAATGGTGCACACCAAATATGACAATTGATGGAATAAAATATGAAAAAGGAATTAAGACTCATATATGCGCAAGATTAAAGGAAAAAATCACATCTTTACAGAAATTAAACTTGGAAGATGACGGCATAGCAGTCTATGAAGTTCCAGATAATGCATATTGGTATTTTGGTGAACACGGGGAACCTGTAGGGGCTTATACTGACAGTCGAAAATAGCGAAAAGGAAAAACTTATACGGCAAAAACCCGACCAATGCACGATTGAAAAATTCGGTGGATAAAACATGGAATAAAGAACTGGATTCTATCTTATTCCATCTGGCTTTATTGGAAAAAAGCAAGGGAGAATGTTAAAAATCAAAATTAAGTAGAAAATCAAATAAATCTACTGTAACAATGCCTTTTTCATCGACAGAAGATTTCAGATTGTTTTTTGTAATTACGATTTTCTTAAAGGAATCGCCTATGTTGTAAAGTGATTTTTTTTCCTGAATCTCTTTTTCCGCCGAATCCATGCTAAGAGCTGATTGGATGTAAAATTTTTGGTTTCCAGAATTGGCTATAAAATCCACTTCAAGCTGCTTTTGCGCATAGATATTTTTTCCGTTGGCATCACTGCGTTCTGTTTTTTCATTTATGTTCACCTCGCCCACATCAACCAAAAAGCCCCGGTAGCGAAGCTCGTTATATAAAATGTTTTCCATGATGTGAGTTTCTTCAATCTGACGGAAATTCAGTCTTGCGTTACGGACTCCCATATCTTCAAAATAAATTTTAAATGGAGAGGAAATATATTTCTTTCCTTTTATATTGAATTTTTTTGCCTTTGAAACTAAAAAAGCGTCTTCAAAATATCCGATAAAAGTTGTTATCGTGCTGTCAGTAATTTCCTTCTTTGTGAGCGTTTTAAAAGTATTGGCAAGCTTTAAAGCATTTACAGGCGAGCCAATCATAGAAGAAAGCATGTCAAACGTTTCTGCAAGCTCAGACTGCTTTCTGATTCCGTTGTGTTCAATTATGTCTTTTAGATATGTTTCCTCGCACAAATTGTTCAAATAAGAAAAACGTTCCTCATCAGTTTTCATCAAAGCGACCAAAGGAATTCCGCCTGTCACAATATAGGATTTCCATGCCTCCTCTGGTTTTAACTGCAAGCCTTCGCAATATTCAGAAAAACTCAAAGGCAAAATATGAACCTCCGAGCCGCGTCCTTTGAATTCCGTAATAATATCAGATGAAAGAAATTTTGAGTTTGAACCGGTTACATAAATATCAAAATTTTCATGCCGCAAAAAACTGTTTAATGTTCCGACAAAATTTTCAAGCAGCTGAACTTCATCCAAAAGCAGATAAAAACTGTCACATTCATTTGTTTTTTCTTTTATGAACGCACGGAATTTTTTGGCATTTACTAAATAAGTTCCGTTTTTCTGCATAAGACGGGTTTCTTCTTCTGGAAAAAATGAATCAAGCAAATCTATGTTCTCGTCAGAATCAAAGGCAAATTTGATAATTTGATTTTCGGAAACTCCCTTGTTTTTAAGATATTCACAGAAAATCCTGTTCATTAAATAAGACTTGCCTGCACGCCTTGCTCCTGTGATTATTTTTATAAGGCCGTTCTTTTCACGGACAATCAAACGTTTGAGATAAATATCACGTTTAAAACTCATTTTTCTTCCTTCTAATGTTATTGCAAAAATTCCAAAGTCTTTGGCTAATTTCTAATAGGAATTTAGCAAAATTTTTTTTTCCATTCAAGTGCAATCGGCGGCAGCTTCTACGAATACGGCGGAAAAGCAAGAATCTTTTCTTAATCAAAACTTTCCACTATACCTGAAACTTTTATTGAATTTTAAAACTTTTTCGGTTATACTAGAAACAAATGAAACAGATTGCGCTGGACAGATTCGGAACTGACGAAATAATTTCTCTTTACAAGGACAAGCCCGTAATAAAAGTGCTTCAGGGAATAAGGCGGTCGGGAAAGTCGTTCATGCTCGAGCTTCTTTCACGGAAGATTATGGAAAAAGGCGCGGCGGAAAACCAGATTCTTCTATTAAATATGGAAGATTTTGAGAATGCGGAATTTTTGGATTCAAAAAAACTCTACGACTTTATAAAATCAAAAAGCGAGGCGGTCGGCGGAAAAAAGCTCTATCTTTTTCTGGACAAGATTCAGGAGGTCAGCGGTTGGGAAAAACTTGTGAACTCGCTCTACTCTTCCGCCACGATTGACGCTGACATCTACATAACCGGAAGCAACGCGAATCTTCTTTCTTCCGAGCTTGCAACTTACCTGAGCGGTCGCTATGTCCTGATTCACGTCTGGCCGCTTTCTTACAAGGAATTTTTGTATTTCAATTCTGAAAACGACTCTGCGGCGGCATTCAGAAAATTCATTGAATTCGGAGGATTTCCGGGACTGAAGGACATGATGGAAAATCCTGTCCAAATCCGCTCGTACTTGGAAGGAATATATTCGACTGTTCTTTTAAAAGACGTGATTGCACGCAACAGAATCCGAGACACCGCGGTTCTTGAAAAAATCATCCTTTACGTCGCCGACAACACAGGAAATATTTTTTCCGCAAAACGGATTTCCGACTTCATGAAGTCCGGCGGACGGCCGCTTTCCGTGGAGACAATCTACAACGACATAAAATATCTTGAGAACGCGCTCGTCCTTTACAAAGTTCCGCGGTATGACGTTCGCGGCAAGAAAATTCTTGAGACAATGGAAAAATATTACCTTGCCGACCAGGGGCTGCTGACTTTTCTGCACGGCTACAAGGACACCTACATAAACGGCATTTTGGAAAACATCGTGTTCATCGAGCTTCTGCGGCGCGGCTACAAGGTCTTTATCGGAAAAATAGGCGATGCGGAGATTGACTTTGCTGCGGAAAAGAACGGCGAAAAGCTCTACGTTCAGGTCGCATACCTAATCAGCTCGGAAGAGACAAAGGAAAGAGAAATCCGCCCGCTAAAATCGCTTCTGGCATTGGGCGACAACTTTCCAAAACTCATTCTTACAATGGACGAGCTTCCGCCCTCAAACGAAAACGGAATCGTGCGCAAGAACATAAGGGAGTGGATTTTGGAGGGGTGAAAGGGACACAATTCAATATTAAGAAGAATTTTTTACGGAGAACCAATCAATTAAATACTGGCATAATTCATTTTCATCATATCTTTTTTCTTCTTTAAAAATATCTAACCTAAAATTATTTTGCTTATTGTCTGAAATTCCATTTCCCATTATGTACTTTTCACAATCCTCATTTTTTAGAATATAATAATCCTTAAAATTTTCATCACAAAAAATCCAACGAAGTTTTTTTTCAAAATACTTTGGTCTTGTATTCAATATTTCTGGTTGAAAAGTTACTTTTCCTTTTGAGCCAAAACCTATTCTTCCATTAGATAAAATATAATGTTTAAGTTCAATAAAAAAACGGAAGGATTATCCGAATTGTTACAACATATAATATCTGTTATATCTTTACTTTCTAAAAGTTGAATCTCTTTGCATCTTGGAATAACTTTTTCTTTTATTAAAAAACGTATTTTATTTTCTAGTTCCTGCTCTGTAAAATTCATTCATATTCTCCATGATAAACTTAAGCACAGTTTTATTGTATTGTTCAGATTAAAAATACTCAATTCTCTCCTCCACCTAAAAAAAAACATGCGCTGCCACACAAATCACCACTTTCTTGCTTCAAACTTTGTTATTTTTAACATACAATAAACCGCATAACAGTTATGACAAAAAAGGATTTTCTTCTTTCGCTTTCAAAAGATGAGCTTGTGGAGCTGATTTTTGATTTTTCAGAAACAAACCGGGAAGCTGGTGATTTTATTCAGAAAAAAATCTATCAGGCGGAAGCTTTTGGACAGAACAACAAAAATGAAAATCTATCAGAAAATCCTAAAACCAGAAATGCGGAAGTTCCTGCTGCGAATATTTCTGCGGACACCAATGCCATAAACCGATTTAGTTCCCCGGAAGAAAAAATCGCGCTTTTCAAATCGCTTTTTTCCGGACGGACCGATGTTTTTGCCCTTCGTTGGCACAACGAAAAGTCAAATAAAAGCGGATATTCGCCGGTATGCAAAAACAAATGGCTTTCGGGAAAATGCGACTTAAAAAAATATTCGTGCGCCGCCTGCCCTTTTAGGTTTCCTGAAAGCCTGTCTGATTCAAGAATCTACAATCATCTTGCCGGAAAAGATTTACACTGCCGCGACGTGATTGGAATCTATCCGCTTCTTTTGGACAACTACTGCAATTTTCTTGCATTCGACTTTGACTCGCACAGCAAAAATTTTGGGGCTGCAGAAAAAATTGACGGTGAACTAGACGGCAACAGCAATTCTGAAAAATGGAAAAGCGATGTTCGCTCAGTCTGCAAAACCTGCAGTGAATATTCAGTTTTTCCTTCCGTTGAAATTTCGCGTTCTGGAAACGGCGCTCATCTGTGGATTTTCTTCAGCGAAAAAATAAAAGCAAAGACGGCAAGACAATTCGGCTCTTTGATACTTCAGGCGTCAATGCTGAAAAATCATTCGATTTCTTTTGAAAGTTTTGACCGGATGTTTCCGAATCAGGATGAAATTCCAAATGGCGGCTACGGAAATCTTATTGCGCTTCCGCTTCAAGGCCGGGCCGTTAAAGAGAAGCATTCTGTTTTTACCGATGAATCTTTCTTGCCTTATGACGACCAGTGGAAATATTTAAGTTCGGTCCAAAAATTGTCAAACAAAGAAATAATTGAAATTTCAGACCAGATTCAAAAAAAACTGGGATTTTCAATGCCGTACTGCAAAGAAGAAAATCCATTTGAAAATAAAAAAACATCTTCTGATTCACTTAAAAACAAAGACGCAGAAAATGAAGAGCTTAACCCTACAGATTTTCCGCAAAAGGTAAAAATCACCCTTACAAACCGCATTGAAATTCAAAAAGCCGGAATCTCCGAAAAAGCACTGTATATCTTGCGGCGGACGGCGGTTTTTCTGAATCCCGAATACTATAAAAATCTTCGCCTTCATTTGCCGCTGTATAATATTCCAAGGTTCATCGACTGTTCCAAAGAAAACAGAGAATGCCTGCTTTTGCCACGCGGACTTTTGGACGAAACGCTTGAAACCTTAAAATCTGCAAATGCCGAATACGAAATTGCGGACAAAAGAGAAAGCGGAACAAAAATCGACTTGGCTTTTAAGGCTGAACTTTACGATGAACAGAAACTGGCTTTAACCGGAATGCTCAAAAACGGCACAGGAATTTTATCCGCAGGAACAGGATTCGGAAAGACAGTCATTGCGGCATCCATTATCGCAAAACGAAAAACAAACACTCTCATCCTTGTTCAAACCCACGCACTTTTAGAACAATGGAAAAAATCCGTCAAAACTTTTTTAGACTTCGCCCCCGGTACAATCGCATCAGGAAAGGACAACTCCACAGGAATAGTTGACATTGCGATAGTAAAATCCTTGATAGAAAAGAATTCTGACAGAGTAAAACCGCGAACTCACAAATATGGAATGATTATAATAGATGAATGTCACCATGTTTCCGCATTCAGCACGGAAAATCTTGTTGCAAGTTTCTGTGCAAAATACGTTTACGGCTTGACAGCAACTCCAATAAGGCGCGACGGTCATCAGAAAATCATTTTTTATCAATGCGGAAAAATTCTGTTTTCTACAACCTCAAAGCAGATGAACAAAACGCAGAATTTTGACCATTATTTTATTCCCCGATTTTCAAATTTTCATTTTAAGCCCGACTCAAACGCGACAGACAAAAACCGTCCAATCAACAGCTGCTATGCTGAGCTTGTAAAGAACGAGGCACGAAACGAACTGATTGCAGAAGACGTAAAAAACGCTGTAAAAGCCGGACGCACTCCGCTGGTCTTGTCTGACAGAATTGAACACCTCGAAACATTAGAAAAGCAGCTTAAAAATGCCGCAAAAAATGTGATTTTGATTACAGGACGCGGACCTTCAAAGCAGAAGAAAACGCAGCTTGAAAAACTAAATTCAATCCCAAAAGAAGAGAGCCTTATTGTTCTTGCCACGGGAAAATATGCAGGAGAAGGATTTGACCAGCCGCGGTTGGACACTTTGATGCTTGTCTTTCCGTTCAGCTGGAAGGGAACTCTTGCGCAATACTGCGGACGGCTCCACAGAAATTTCGCAGGCAAAAGCGAAGTTCAGATTTATGATTATGTGGATTTTAGAATTCCGATCTTTGACAGAATGTATCAGAACAGGCTGAAAGGCTACAGGCAGCTTGGCTATTCTGTAAAAGTGAATGATGAAAAATGCGTCGGTCAACAGGAAAATGCGCACTCTAAAATATATTCCTTTGCCGAATATAAAACAGATTTTGAAAATGACCTTGCCTGCGCAGAAAAATCTGTCACAGTGTTTTTGCCGTATCTTACAAAAGCGCAGGTGCAGAATTTTATTCATTTGCTTTCAAAGAATATTTCAAACGGCGCAAGGTTTCTTGTTTTTACAAAACGTGCGGCAAGCGCAGAAACTCAGAAAAACCAGGACGCACTGATTCTTCAGCTGGAAAATGCCGGCGCAAAAGTTGAAAAACGGAATGAGCTTTCCCAAAAAACTGCAATAATCGATGAAAAAATCCTTTGGTACGGAAACGTGAACTTTTTAAGCGCGCCAAATTTCCACACGTCCAGCCCACAAGAAAACGAAGAATGCACAATCCGCATTTTCAGCGCAGCGGTAGCACAGGAAATAGAAGCGGAGATGGTCGGGAAAAAAGAAGTATGAGTTCTGTGTGTTTTTGTATTTTTATGATACTAAAAAAGAACTGAAAGATTTTTCCACTCACTGTTAGCGTTTATTATGAAAACCTTAAAAAGCGATGCACTTAAACAAGGTAAAGTTTTCCTATTATTTTTCCCAACCTCATATCCCATCATTCTGTAAAAGTCCTCTTTCCAGATTATGTTGCCGCAGCCTTTTCCGTTGGCGGTGTAGTTTGTGCAGGCGAGAAAATGGTTTGAGCCGTCTTTTGATGACTTTACAATCAGATAGCCGTCGGCGCAAGAATCACACTTCATAATTGAAAGCTTGCCGGAGTCAAGGCGGTTTGTCATAAAGTCGCAGATTTCAGGCTCGTTTGTGCAAATCCAAAGGTTCAAGCCATAAGCCACCTTGTATTTGTGCTGCAGCGGATATCCGCAAATCGGGCAGGACTTTTTCAAAAGCGGATTTTCCTGCATTTCTTCGTTCCACTCGCCTTTCAGCACCACATTTTTATAATCATGTTTTATTTTATATGCGTTTTACAACTTTTACCATAAAATATTTCAGCCGAATTGTCATTTATGGTCAGAAAAAAACTTAAATTGAACTAATTCAATTAAAACAAATCATCCAAAGCAACAACAGAATACTCCGGATTTTTTTCTATCTGTTTTTTCACACCAGAAGTAACTCCGTTTTTTGAAAAAATAATGAACGACTTATTCGGCTGCCTGACACAAAATGCGGAATCCTGCAAGTCTTTTAACTGTTTTTCGCCAAAAGGTTCATCTGTATATTTACATTCGCAGATGACGGCATTTTCATTGTCCGTTGCAAGAATGTCAATTTCTTCCTGCTTCTTTAAAACCGGGTTATTGCCCCACCAGCGACCAAGATTTTCTGCAAAGAAGGGCATTTTTCCGTTATAAAACAGTTCTTTCAAATATGTCTCGCACACTGCCTCAAACCTATAGCCTGCAAAAGCGTTAAGCTTCTCCTTGGTAAGTTCTCTTTCAAAATACAACTCAGGCGAAATCAATCCGTTCAGCATATTCCGATGTTTAAAGATAAACGCAAAATAAAATGCGAAATAATTATCACAAATCGAATACAATGTGTTTCTGCTTTTTTCTTTTTCGCCGCAAGGAACTTCTTTTTTTATGAATCCCAGATTTATCAGGACATTGATATACTTTGCAATTTTAGCCGAATCATCGTCAACTTTGTCCTTGATTGTGTTAAATGTTGAAGCGCCTGCATTTATAGCCAGCATGATGTTCTTATAGAAATAAGTTTCTTTCAGTTCCATCCGAAGAAGAGTTTCAATTTCGTTAAAAAGGTATCCGGTGGTAGAAAGGCAGTGTCTGATTACATTCTCTTTAATAGAAAATTTGTCGTCAAAAAGCGAGAGATAAAGAGGAATGCCGCCCAATATAGAATAAGCCAAAAGCGCATCAGAATTTGAATAATTTGGGAAAAATTCCCTTGCCTCTTTATAAGTAAAAGGAAGAAGCTTCAATTCAGAAGTTTTTCTTCCGTAAAGCGGTTTTGCAGAATCATCGATTATCTCTTCGATTACAGAAACTTCCGAACCGCACAATATAAGAAAGATGTCTTTTGATTTCAGAATTTTATCAATCGCATTTTGCAGACCTGAATCAAAAGCCGGATTTGAATTGTAAAGATAAGTGAACTCGTCAATTATCAACACAAGCCGTTCTTTTATTTCTGTATTTTTAAGAAAGGAATAAACATCGTTCCAAGTAGAAAATGAGTTCAAAAAATCCCCTGCCTTTAGAACTCTATTCAACTCTTCGCAGAAATTCTGAACATTGCTTTTTTCGGAAGATTTATCGCCTGTAAAGTAAACAACATTTTTCTGGTGATTTTTTGCAAAATGAGATAAAAGATATGATTTGCCGACTCTGCGCCTGCCATGAAGAATCAGCATTTCAAATTTGCCGGACTTATATAGCGATTCCAGCAAATCAAGTTCCTTTTTCCGCCCGATAAAGATTTCTTCATTATTCATATAATTTACTCCAAAGTTATTTACTCTAAAGTAAATTATATTTTATTTCAGATAAAATTCAAGAGTTCAAAACATGGAGCCATTTCTAAAATTCTTCTCAAGAAAAAGGAAAGGTATCTGTATTTTTTGGTGGATAAATTATTATATGACTTCCCATGCCGTTTTACCAGTTTTGTAGAATAATTTTTCTCTGCGGACTTTGAATTTTGACAACTGCATCCAAACTCTCACTATATGCAAGCCTCATGCGTTATCATGCTCGTATGAAACAAGACGACAAAATCGGAACTTATTTATTTTTTGGAACTCCTGGAAGTGGAAAAACGAATGTGCTGTTCAAATTCCTGCGTCAGAAACTTCTAGAAGAAAAGCGATACGGCAACGGCAAAATGACAGAACCGCCATACGAAGTTCTTTCCTTCAACAGCTTTAATATCTGCGCCAGTGAAATGTGCCGGAAGCTCTGCCGTATGATGAGTATTCCGTGCAAGGCTGAAATCAGCAAATTTCCGAAAGATTACAGCTATAGCCCGCATAAAACTTATTTTGTGGACACAAGCGGAAAACTTGACGTGCAAAAACTTGTATACGATTTCTTTTCAAATGGTTCGTTCGCAGCAAAATGTTTTCTGGCGATTCCAGCGGTTATTGACCTCCAGATTTTGAGCGGAATTTTAGAGCAATATGCCTTTTTAAAGAATTTTAAAGTTGTCTTGACTTTCTGTGATTTTGCAAATGACAAAAAGATAAATCAGCTTTCAGAATTTTTTGAATCAAGAAAGATAAGGATAGCAGCCCGCAACATTTCAGGAACAATCGATGGGTCAATGGAATTTTTGTAGGCTCATTTTCCGGCGACGACAATTTTCCGTACGGTAAACGCGTCGCAACAACCATGCTTGAAGTTGCAGAGTCCGCACGAATCATACACAAAAATTTTCTAATGAAGAATCAAGTCTTATTTTTCCGGAAGCCTGATTTCTCCAGACGACTCAACCTTATTCTTCAAGCAGTTTGATTTTTCCCAATTTTTCAAGTCCGAACATCACATCAAGAATTTTCTGCTGCGCCTCCAAGGAATCCTTGCGGGAAACGTTCGTGTTGTACTGCATATCTTCCATTATCATCTGCTCCGCACATTTTGACATATTGCGGAAAAACGCATCCTTCACTTCCGCACTCGCTTCCATCAAAGCATACTCCAGCTCCATAACATCGATTTCCTTCAAAACCAGCTTAACGGCACTGTTCTTTAAAAGATAAATGTCGTCAAAAGTCATCGCATTTTTCATGTCCGCCTCCAGTTTTGTTTTACGAAATATTTTTATTCAGCTTTAAAATTATAATAACACGGCGGACTTGCACATAATGACAGCCTGATTTTTGTTTTTTTAAAAGAATATTTTTCGTGATATAATTTTTAGGCTTGCATTATCTGACAGCGTGATGGTGTATACTGAAACTACAGCGAGATGAAAGGATGGGAAAATCAAATTATCCACAATTAGATGAAGGACTTGATGAGAAAGTTTTTGGTTATAAAGGAATTGAATACAGCCTTTATGAATTACGAAATTCTGCAAATAATTTTCGTACAGATGACGCAAAATGTTATCGTAATATCGCAAAAGCAAAATATTCAAAAATATATAATTGTGAACAAGACTTTGTTCCAGTAAAACTTTTGGAAGAAGTATACGGATTAGACGAAACTTTCAAAGAAATATGGCGTGAAGTCCCTGATAACAAAAAATATACTGTGAGTAACCTTGGTCGAATAAAGCTAAATGGAATTCTCGTTCACCAAGATGATGAAAATTTTAACGGTTATCTTAAAATGACTAAAACTACAGAAGGCAAAGATTCAGATAATCGCTCTGAAAATATTTATATCTTTGTCGCAGCAGCCTTTTTACCAAACTATAAAAAAGGAATGCATGTTCACCACATCAACAACAACGGATATGACTGCCGCCCGGAAAATCTGATTCTGCTGACTCCACCACAACATTCAAAAGTACATGGATTTCCTCTAAAAGGCGATGACAATTCATACGAAAAGGTTTCACAAGTTGGGCAATAGACGGCTTTCGCTTTCCAATTACCGCAGGGCCTTGCAAATTGACGAGCTGATTGCAGCGGAAAAATATCCGAACGTCGCTTTTCTGATGCAAAAATTCGAATGTTCGGAGGCAACAGTTCTGCGGGCAATAGAAACTCTGCGAAACGATTTTGGCGCGGAAATATTATACGACCGCAGCAGAAAAGGCTACTACTATGCTGAACCGCACTTCCGTCTGATTGCGAGCTTCACGACCGAAAAGCAGATTGTCGCCGCGCACCTGATGACAAATCTGCTTAAAGTCGTAAAGGACACTCCAATTTACAATCAGGCGATTGAAGTCTACAAAAGCCTTGAAAACGAGCTGGACGGAAACGAAAAACTGAACGCGGCAAAACTTGAAAACCGAATTGTGTTTCTCGGAATGGACGCAATTAGAATAGAAGACAATCTATGGAATCTAATCGAAGAAGCCATGATGAAAAACCGCCTCATTCAGTTCGACTATTATAAAAACGGCAGGCGTTATGAAGTTACCGTCGAGCCGTGGCAGCTTGTCTATTTTCAGGGAATATGGAGCTTGTATTGCTACAATAAATTTTACAGGGAAACTCGGCTATACAATCTTCCTGCAATCACGAATCCAAAAATCTTGGACAAAACTTTTGAGCTTCCGCCGGACTTTGAATTTGAAAAGCACAGCAAAGGCAGCTTCGGAAAATTCATCGGAAAAGAAAACTACAGCTTCAAACTGAAAATTCGGAAAGAGAAACTTTGCTACATCCGAATGTACAAGTGGGCGGACGACCAGAAATTCGAGAAACAGAGCGACGGGACGGCAATCATGACATTCACAAGCAACCAGTACTACCCCGTCTTGAACTGGATTCTGGAAAAAGGAATGTACATCACTCCGCTTGAGCCGAAGAAACTAGTTGATGAATGGAAAAAGAATGTTCTTGCGATGTATGAGGAAGTGCGGGAGGTGTGATTTTGTTTTATCGGATGAGTTTTTACTAATCTTGTTGTTTATTCAACTCGTCAATAAAAATAGAAAGATTTGAAAACGCTTTTTCTGATTCTGTACTGGTAACAATATTATCTTTTGCAAGATTTCTATTTTTCCAAAGAACTTCCTGTTGTACCAAAGACAAAGAACCTTTTATATATGAATTCCATTCTTGATGCATTTGCAATTTCTGAAGGCATTTATTTACATCTGTTGTTTGACTGTTAATTTTTTCAATATGTGCAAGAAACCAGATTTCAATACAAGGATTACTTAAAAGACTTGTTGCATCACATCGCTTTATTGTATCAACAACTTTTTTTACATCCGCATCATACATAAGGTAACATTGAATTTTATCTGCAGCATTTATTCTAAGTTCTTTTTTATGCCTATCAATAAGGCGTTGATTTATCTTTTGCCCTACTATTTTTGAAATAACTTTTATAGGCAATCGATATTTTTGTCTGAGCATATCAACATAACATTCTTCCGTTTCACCTTCACATAAAACAAGAATTACCTGTTTCATTTTTCTAGAAGCACGTGATTTTTCTTTTTTCATATCACTCCCTAAACAATTTCTTTATTAAATCAATGGAAGAACTTGTATATGGAACAGCATCAAAACGCCCCTGTAAATATCCTTTTTCCGCATCCATATTTTCACGGAAATCTTTAAAATCATAAAGCGAGTAAAAATCAGTTGATGCATCCTCCTTTTTATTTGTAAAACAAATCTGATCTCGCCTGAATTTTTTAACATTGATTAGATTTGTATTATGACTTGTAAAAAGAAGTTGAGCATTTTTTGAGGCATGAACCATATTGACAATAAATTCCGCAAGTTCAGTATGCAAACTCTGGTCAAATTCATCTACAATAAGGCTTTTTCCATTTTTGCACACATCAAGAAGAACAAGCAGAAGTGAGAAAATCTGAATCGTTCCGTCTGATTCTTCTGAGAAAAGGTCAAAATGAATACTGTTGTTTTTTTTATGTACAGTCAAAAATCGAACTATTGTTTCATGCTGCATGGCTGGAATACTAGGTATTGCCGCCGTTCCAATCTGAAGATACGCAGGCGGAATAGGAACGTTAATTTTTTCCTGCTTTACGGAAATATCAACGATGTCGCTGTCTGCCATCTGCAAGGCTTTTAATAAAAGCTGTTTATTTTCCTTGAATAATGAAACTGCATAACTTGTACTAATCTTTGGAACACCAATAAATGAATTCTTCAAAAAGAAATTATAAATCACTTTTGCAAGTTCCCTATCCATTTGACTTGCCCGACTTATAAAAAGAGAATTACGACTAGTGCTATTTGCAACATCAAACGGTTTTATAAAGTAACCTTCGCCAAAACTATAAATTTCATCTTTTCTTTTTCCAACCTGTTCATTTCTTGTGAATATCTTTGCCTTTCGCTTTCCGGGATAATAATATAAACTTTCTGAAACAATTTCTTCCCGAGTAAGAGAGAATGAATATTCATACTCAACTTCATTCTGAATAAAATTGATAGAAAAACTGCTTGGCTTTTCATGATAACCATCAAACTTAAACGGCATAAAATTAAAAACAGAACCATTATTATTAAGGTGAGAATAAAGGATTGTTTGATAGCAAAACGCCAGAGCTTTTATTATGCTGGATTTTCCAGAGGCGTTTGGTCCGAAGACCCCAATAGTTTTTAAATATTTTTTTCCATTACAAATAAATATATTATCTGAAAGTTCCTTTGCATTCTTAGTTGAAATATTTTCAGCTCTAAAATCGACAGTAATTTCATCTTTTATCGAGAAAAAGTTACTTAAACTGAATTTTAACAGCATAAAACACCTTTTTTTGTAGAATTACTACAAATATAGCACATTTATCAAAAAAAAGATAGAGTTTTTACAGATTTCTACACTGAACATTCTTCTGAAAAATTGATTTTTTTTCAGAAGAGCTGCTTATTCTGGCAATGACTAGGTAAAAATGCTTATGCAAATTAAGGTTTACTTTTTTCGTTGCTTTTGTTTTATTTTTTTTGAAGTTATTTTCTCCAAATAAAGTGCTGACCCTATTTCTTGCAAGTTTATAACGCTCGAAAAAAGAATTGGTCCTAATACAGATATAATAATTATAAGTATCAAAAAATATAAAGCTCCATCAAACCAGAAATTCAATATTTCTCTATAAAAAGTTATATAAAACATAATTCCCAATGCGGAAACAAAATATCCGATTACTGGCATTATATATGCTTTTCCATTGATTTTACCTTTAAACTTTTTACCATCAAATATATAATTTCCATAAGCATCTTTTATTTTTTTCATAATCGAATATGCATCAGAAGAATTTAATATAAAATCCATTTCTTTTTTAGAGAGTCTTATTTTTAAATAAGACTGTAGATAGAAATAGCCCATTGTTTTATCTTTCTGATACTCTGTTCTTATCGCTTTAAATTTCATTGCTTCTCTATTAAAAACTTTGAAATATTTCTTAAAAAGAAATCCCATAATAGCAAGAATTATTGGCAATATAAATTTTGTTGCAATTTCAATCATAAAAATCTCCTATAATGCTGTCATTTACAATCCGTTTAAAATCCTAAACAGTTAATATTCTTTATTGAAATTTATCTTTTCTATATTGTTCTGCTAAAAACAAAGAATCAATGGTTTTCATCGCCACATTCTTATCTTCAGCATTTAGACAAGTAAAACTTCTTAGCATATACGGATAATCCTGTACTATTCTTACAAGCCATGAATCAGTATATTTTGCATCTGGTTCATTTCCTGTAAGAATCCATTCATAATGAACTTTTAACTTATCAGCTATTTTTAATAACTTAACAAACGATGGATTGAGACGTCTATTTTTCCAATTATACAATTCTCGAACGCTTACAATATCAATTATAAGTTCATAAAATTTTTCATCATATTTTTTACTAAAATTTTGAGTTAATGATTCAATCTGATTCTCAATCCTATATACTATACATTCTGGACTTAATCCCAATCTATCTTGATAAGTAGATTCTGTCCAACAATCATCCAGTTCACCAAACAAAAGCCAATGTGTTGAGACAGTCAAATATTTTGCAATTGCATACAACATTGCAGGTTCAGGAACAGTTCCTCTTTTTTTCCATTGAGCAAATGCAGATGTGCTAACTCCTATCGCATTTGCTAAATCTTTTGCCTTTAAATCATAATCTACAAGACAGTCTTCTATTCTATCAAAAATTGACATATTTATAATATATAGCAGAGTATTCATTTTGTCAACATTTTTTATTCATATTGAATATAAATATCACAATACTATATCAAACCGTTATTACTAATATATTATTTATCAAACAAGACTAAAAACACTTTCACATAAAGTATCTACTATTTCCACTCTAATCTTTGATTTTTCACAGAAAGTTTCTTTTCTTTTTCCAATTCTTTTATAATTTGACTTGTAACATTGGTTATATTCTTATCTGTCACACTTTTTCTGTCGAGATTTTTCAGAACATTTTTTAACGTAGCAATTTTTTTAGGTCGCTTCTTATTATCTATCTGTAAAATCTTTTTTGACAATTCTTTTATCAACTCTAAATTTTCATTTGCGCTTTTAATTTTAGAGGATTTTTCTTTTTCATTTTCCGTTGCATGACAAATCGCCTTTCTTTCTATCTGAACTCCCAGACTGCGAAAGTGTTCAACAACAGAATCATAACCTTTATCGTTGGAAACAATAACAAATTCGGCTCTGGAATTTTGCCCCATTGCCAAGCCCACATAAGACGATAAAACCATATCTAACGCATTATTTCCTTCAGTTAAAATTCGTATTGGCGTCAGATTGAAAGACGTTTTTTTATCAATGGATTGAATATACTTTACACAATTGTTGTACCAGTTATTCTGGTTTGTATTTGCACCGATGAAACATATTATCTGCGAATTCAGTTCAAGATATTTCTGTTCATTCAAAAAATCTATAAACATTTTTGGATTATTTACGTTATCGCCATCTGCAAAAATAAAACGCTTAACATTTATTGTCTGAAAAAAATCTATCATACTATCTCCATTCAATATCACTCGAATTCATCAACATATCCCTGATCCATATCCCAATCAAAAGGAGCTCTGCCATTGTAGTCATCATCAAATTCATTCTTAGCTTGTCTGACCAATAATTCCGCAAGTTCCAAACGTTCCGCTGAAACATGAATCAGTTCGTCCCATTTTTTGAAACCGGCTATCTTAGCAATAAGATGTTGCGCGCATGAAAGCTTTATGTCATGCTCATCCTTATCACTGAATCCATAGCATAGAAACAAATCTTTCATGTCATAAAATTTTGGGGAATAATTGTAAGAAATAGAACCGTTACTTTCTACAGTTTTTGTTTGAGTTTTCCAGTCTTTTAATAGATTTTTGGCTTCTCTCTTGAAGAACTCAAGATTTGACATAATGTTACTCCTTGAGCATACTTTTTATTGTATCTGCTTATTTGCTAGTACCTTAAGCAACAATAAACCTGATGCACATAGGTAATCATTATATTTTGACATGGTATGATAAAAATCTTCGCACTAGCCGCAAGTTCTACCACGGAATTTTTTTTAATATACGAAGATTTTTTATTATGGTCAAGGGGATTTTATAAAGGTTTGTCTCATTTTCATTCAGAAAGATATAAATTCCATTTCTTTTATCTGCCATTGAGAATATCTTTATAACAAGAGCAGTTTTTAAAATTTATAAACTAAGAAATAGACTAAAATTCGCTTTAGCTATCGTTAAGTTTTACTTTCTTATAAACCAAAAGAATACCCTTTTAGCCAACACCAAAATGATTTGCCAAATAGCATATTCATCAAAACTTTTTTCTTTTTCTTGTATAATCACCTGCGTCTTTGGTTCATTTTTTAATCTTGAAATTTCATTCTTTAATTCTTCTATTTCTTTGCTTGTATCTTTTACTTGCTGTAATAGTTCAAAATTTTCCTCAGCATCTATTGTTGAAATTTTATCTAAAGCTATTAAAAAATCATCTTCTGTCGGTTCTCGCTCTGTAGGTAAATTATCTTTCAATAAAAGATAAACAGATCTCCAGTTTTCTGGAGGAATATTTTTTTGACTATATTTTTCACTTAGCGTTTCAAAAAATCTATTTATATGCTGGTTCTTAAAAAAATCTATAGAATCAGATACTGACATCCACGTATTCATCAAAAAATCTGATGAAATACACTTATCCGATTCTATCCAAAAAATCAGGTTTATTTTATAAAGCGTAAGCAGATTTATATAATCACTTTCATAAGTTCTTTTCATATATGAAGCAAACCATTTTGTAAGAACAGAATCACTTGTTGCAATTAATTTCTTAACACTGTAAATATTGCTTATCTTTTTTAATTCTCCAGTTGAAAAAATAAGTTTTATATCATGTTCGGCAGACTCATGAGTAGTCTGAAATCCTTTAAAATTTTTTAAATTAGATACTAAATCCAAAAATTTATCACTGTTTGGCAATGTAAGCTTAGAATTAATAGTGACATAAATTTCATATTTTCTCTTGAAAATAGATATTAAATACTCTTCTGTGTTTAGTAACAGCTGATTAAATAAAACAGGATTATTTTTCCGAAAGATAAGAATATCGGGATTTTCTTTAGAAGACAGCAAACCTCTAAATTCTCTTACAGAAAAATCATTTATTTGTATCGAGCATCCATTTTGTTTTAATTTTTCAACAAGATATTCAACAAAGAATTGCCTTTCTTTTCCATTTATACCAAGCAAATAAACTATAAGATTTGTATCAAATACAACTGTATTTCCATTTAACCGTTTCTTACTTCTTTTTACAGAATAAAAATATGAAAACAATAGCCATGAATATATTAATTTATCTAAATATTTTTGTATTTCATAATCACTTTTATTCTTATATATTCCTGTTATCCATGAAATTAGGATTTTTGACAACTCAGTATCTTCTTTTACATCGACATTTGTTATTTTTGAGAAATATATTGAAATAGTATCATAAAAATCTTTATATGAAATTTTATCTACACAATTATGCTGAAGATGCAAATTAAACTGATTGTATATTTTTCTTGTTGTATCATCTAAGTTTTTCTGTTGGAATTTATACTTTTCTTGCAAAGCTATAGGTTCTTTTATAAAAGTAACAACATCTTTCTTTAATTTGAATTCTGAATTATAACCTTCTACTTTTAATAACAATGATTTTATAAAGGTTGGAGGTATTTCTATTTTGTATTTTGCAAGTATATATTTCTGAAAAGCACTTATAGTCAACGAACAAGGAAATTTTTCATAAGGATAATCTGCAATTACTTTTTCAAGAAATAACTTGTAAACAGTTTCTTCTGAAACTCCCTGTTCATAACAACTTGATAAGAAGTAATACTCGAAAAAATCAGTTGTCATATTCAAATACATCTCCTCAAATATTACTCAATATATTTAATAAATTAACAGAATTTGTTGCGATTCATAGTATTTACTAATAAAAAAACAATAATTAAAAATAAACAACAGACATGATTATACTATAAAAATATAATCATGTCATAATCACAGAGAGACAATATGGTAAAAAACATTCTAAAACTATAATTTTTTACAATTCAATCCGCAGATAACCAATCGGAATGTTGAATTCCTTATTGACAAATTCCAGGTATTCTTTCGTTGCGGAATCAAGCTCCGGCTCTCCTACAACGAAAAGTTTTGAGGCATTACGCACATCAGTATAACAGCAATAATCAAGCAGCTGACCGAACGCATCTCTGATACAGTCCCTTGCGGAATTAGCGACTTTCACTTCATAAAAATAATATTCTTGGTTATCTCTTACTACAACATCGATTCTGTTCAGTCCTATGTAATTTTCAGCGACAACATTATTCACTCCATATTGCCGCTTGAGTACTGAAACAAGTTTCTCCTGAATCATTGAATGTCTTATGGAAAAATCTAGTTCTTTAGCCTCTATGCTAAGATGACGCTTTTTAGGAAGCTTGTACGTTGAATCTGAAAAAACAAATCTGTTTTCCTTCTTTATAGACTCTCTACTTTCTTTTAAATTTTCAGACTCCACTTCTTTATAAACAGGAAACATCGAATCAAAAGTTTTCATTATCTCTGACAAATCATAGGTTTTCTGAATTTTTCCTATAAAAATAAAGTTGCCCACAGAAATATCCTGCCCAGAAATGCTTCTTACATCAAAAATATCACTACGCTGCCCGTTATTCCAAATCCACATTTTATAATCATCAAACAAATATGGCTTTGACAAAATTATATAGTTCAGTTTTCTGATTTTCGGATAGAGAACCGCAGGCTCAGGCAAAGAACGGCTTGGCTCTAAAGAAAATGCGAATCCAAAGCGAAGACCTTCATTTTCATTTCCAATATTGAACTGCAGCTCGGTTCTTCCGCCGATATGGAAAGTCCAGTTTTCATTTATAGGCTCATCGGGAAATAAATTATACGACTTTGGGCGGCTTAACTTTTTTGCCTTAACCCGAAACTGCTGGATTTTTCCAATCTCGTAATTATTCAACTGACTGTTTATGTCCTTGCTGATTTTCCTTAAATCCATAAAAACTCCGGTTATTAATTCTAGTTTATAATATAATGAATTTGAAGAATTATTCTCACCCTTCCCCATGCAACTTTTCAAAACTGTCGTTTTTCCTTTTTATTCCGTCCAAAAATCCCAAGAAAATGTATTTCATGCGCTGCAAGCGGTTCGGGAGGAAACAAAGGTAAATAAGCGGCATAGGAAACCACATCAGAAAGAAACGGATTTTATACTTTACAGGAACATAACGCCGCCAAAAGATTTTTATTGAGTCACGGAGCTGGTAATATTCACGTACAGGATGATTTATCCGCAGGTTGAATTTTCCGATTTTCTTCACGCCTTTTCCCAAAGTGTGAGTCAGTGTCAGTGCATTGCAAAGAACAATCTTGAAGCCAGCTTTTTTCATCCGCCAGCAGATGTCCCAGTCCGCCATGTCAAGAAAAACCGCCTCGTTCCAGAATCCGATTTTTTTCAGGACGGAATATTTTGTCAGAAGTCCGGAAGTTATCATCGAGGAGACCGTATAGCAGCTGGCAGAAAGAACTTCAATTTTTCGGGGAGCAATAATTTTACCGGAATTTGTATCGATATACTGTGGACCGACACAGCCGATTTCATGATTCAAATCAATTTTCTCAAAATTACGAACCAGAGTCTCAGCGTAACCCTCACAGATTCTTGAGTCCTGGTCAAAGAAAAAAATGTAATTCTCATCATCAAACTGGCGGCTTTTCAGCGCAACATTGAACGCCTTTGAAAGCCCGAAATTTTCTCTGTTCGCAATGTAAATGCAATTTTGGATTTCCGCAAAAAGATTTTGGCTGTCACAGCCAGGCGTATTGTCAGAGAGAATCACACAGTCAACCTGAGAAGCAAGAACTTTTATATTCTCCGCAATTTTTTCATTCGGATAGAACAATGTTACAAGCGCATAGACTTTTGAACTCATAGGAAACCTCTTTTAAATAGACACAAGCGAATAATAAAAATTATTCAAAAACGACAGCATCAAACAGATGCAGATGAAAAAAATATATCCAACCCATTTTTGTCTGAAAATATTTATAACAAGAGGAAGAAGAAATATTATAGATGGACGAAGCATCTCGCTGAATCTTGAAGCCACGATTGGAACACTATTCAAAAGCGGATAAACAGCAATGCTACAGAAAAATATTTTCATAAATATCGGAAAAAATTTGTAAGACATGAATTTTCTTGAATTAAAAGCAAGCAGTAAAAATATAAAAATATTTATAAGCTGATTAACATTGAACAAGTCAAGATTCTGATTCATATCCGAAATAATCGAAAGATAATAGTAGTTGTCTTCCCCTAAAACAAGCAGAAAAAGCTTTATAAAATTTATATTCAAAAAAGCTGAGAAATATATAACAACCAGAGCTAATATCCAAAAAGCAGGATTAAAAGAATTTTTCCTGAAAAAAAGAAAAACAAAAAATGCGGCTGAACTTTTATGAAAACATACAGCAATCGAAATAAGAAGAATATATATAAAATATTTTCTCTCAACAAGAAATCTGATTGAAAAGAGAAAAATCGCAATTGCGCAGCTTATTCTTATCTGCACAATATCGTGCAGAGCAAAAGAGGTTGAAATATATGTTACAAGAGAAAGCAAAGGATAAATTGAAATTTTATCAATTGTATAAACTTTCAGCGTAATGCTGATAAGCGAATAAAAAAGAAGAAAAATGAAAAGAGTCGGACTTAAAAATCTGATGACTTTTGCCATAATCTCAAAACGGTTTTCAATTACTTTATCCGCATGATTGAAGAAATCAAAATAATTATGATAATCAGCAAGACCTGCCGCATCCGCCCAGAAAAAACGAGAAAGCGCAAAACATAATATAGGAACAAGAAAGAACACAAACGCAGAAAAAGAAAAACGCAATGTTCTTTTATAGTTTTCCTGAACGACAGTCAGAAAAATTCCCATCGCTGTGCAGAACACAAAAATCAGACTTTTTAACATTCTTCTATCACCTTCTGGAATTTTCCAACGGCACTTTCCCAGTTGAATTTCTTTATATTTTCATTGCCGTTTTTTGCAAGCCGAATCCGAAGCTCATTGTCAGAAATCAGTTTAATAATATTTTCCGCCAAAGCCTTATAGTCAAAAACCGGGGAAAGAAGTCCAGTCTCGCCGTCAGCCACCATCGAAGAAAAACCGCCGTTGTCAGTGCAGGCGACAGCGCAGCCGCAAATCATCGCTTCGGCAACCGTAAGCCCAAAACCTTCAGTGGAACTTGCCGCAATATATATAGAAGAATCATTGTAAATCTTATTATGAAGCTCCTTAGAAGGGCTTTTATAATAAGTAAACCACTCTGGAAAGTTTTCCGGACTGTTGAAAATCCCAAAGACAGAAACGTGAAGCTGCGGAAACTTTTCGTGAACAATTTCAAGAGCCTTTACAGAATCCTCGAATCGCTTTTCTGGACGAGTATGATACATCAGGCTTATTTCATAAGGATTCCGCTCCTCAATTTTTTTAGAAAGCGTAAAATATGAAAAATCCAAACCGTTGTAAATTAGCGCCGCATTTTCACCTGCGCTCTGAACTTTTTCCAAAAGCCACGGCGTTATGACAACTTTTTTCATAGGAAATCTATAGCTTTCAAAAACTTGGGTTTCGGAAAATGGAAACCATTTTTCGAAACCCTGTATCAGATAGATACAGGACTTCGAACTGTCGAGATTTAAGTTGTGCAAAGCAAACGCGCTGTCAATAAAAGTTGCGACAAGCACATCATATTTCTTAAAAATTTTCCTGCTGTAAGAAAAAGAGAATTCCTCTTTTACGTTTTTTAATGGAAACCATCGCTGCCGATAAAGTTTTAGAATTTTCAGAGGCAGATATGCAAGCAGTTTCTTTATCCGCACAAGCAAAGAAAACTTCATTCTTTTTGTCATAAAAAGCGGATAAAAAACAGAAACCTTATATCCAAGCGCGGACAAACGGTTTGCATACTCATAGGCGATTTTATACCCGCCGACAGCACCATGAGAAAGCCCCGGCATTATAAAGCAAATTGATTTTTTTGGATTCATACTTCGCCTCCGTAATTATGAGTTATAAACAGAACAAAACTTTCTGAATCTGAAAATAATTCTTTTATATCTCTTTTCATAAAGTGACATGAAAAACAATATTTTATTTTTAAAAGAGGATATTTTATAAATCTGCAGATACGTTTCAAAAAATTCATTTTCACCCCCTGTATGGAATATTTGATTTTAAAAGATTTCTACTATAATTTTCACAAAAGCCAATTCCATTTATAAGACAAACTTGTTTTACAGATTCAAAAAGAACTTCCACATTATAATTATTTGGACCAATAAAAATATTACCTAGCCATGGATATCTTTCTTCAACTTCAATAGGCAATTTTTCTTTCTCAATTTTTGCTTCACAATATGGAATAAACAAATTCTTTCCACATCTAGCATTTTTTTGAGCTTTTTCTACATTTTCTATAACAATTCGCCACTCCTGCTCATCTTTAAAACTTTCATGTTTGAAATAAGTAGAAAACTTCAATAATTTTGGTATAATGCTATAAATTGGAGTATTTTCAGACTTAATAGAATCTATCAATTTTTGAATTTCAAGAATTTGTTCATTTTTATTATATATACATTTTTTCAAGTCAATTTTATTTTGATTACATTTATTTAATGTTTCTAATAAATAAGAAGTATCGAATTCAATGCATATCCCTGAAGCATTATCTCCATATAATCTCCATTGATTCAAATCATCTTTTTTTTCTGAAAAAGAAATTACATAATATCCAAAACCTTCAAAAGACTTATAAAAATCATTGAAATCAAATGTCACGTTTTCCTTTTTTAGTTTTTCTTTTACATCAGAATTTTTTTCTAAAGACAATAATTCTTCAAATATTTCATAAGGAATCTTACTTTCTTTACTATCATTCATAAATAAAATTTCAGAAGCCCAAAGAGTTTTATTTTTAATAATACCTAGAAATCCTGTTTTCGATGTGTAATGATACAATTTATCAGGTACTGCTGTTTTTTCCATAATAATTCTCCGAAAATCTTTATTATTAATATTAGAAAATACATTACCTTCATAATCATTTTCCAAAAACTCAAATCCATTTTTAATCCATCTGTCTTTAATTCCAAAAAGTCTGAACAGATTTTCTATCCGCTCATTCATAGAGAAAACTTTTCCTATTAATGGAACAACACCAAATTTCTTCTTAAGAATCAAACTGAAAACGCAGCAATGAAAGCTGTTCGTAACAACATATTCCGCATTGTCTACCAGATAAAGCCATTCAGGAATTGTCGCGAATGTTTTTGTGTAACTGTCAATTTTCGAGTTTCCAGTTACGTAAATTACATCAAGATTTTTTTCAGCAGCAAAATCATAAACGTTATCAATATCAAAATCGCAGGCATTACTGAGCATGTAAAGCAAAAGATAAGGCTTATAAGGAACATTGATTTTATTTTCACTGTAGATTTTTCTGTAATCTTCTGCACTCAAAAGCAACGTCGGATCCGGCACGAGTTCAGCATTCTCATATCCGCATTTCCTGCATAGCTCTATTCCGCCTTTTTCACGCACTGAAACATAGTCAAATTTTGCAATAAGAGGACGGATTTCTTCTATAATATCAGGATATAAATCTGAACAGCTCCAGCTTGCAGCGTAGCTCATTCGTTTTGTTTCAGATTTTCCAAAATCAAGAAAATACGCATGTATAAGATTTTTACATTTTTTTATGTTCTTGCAAAAACTGAAATTCCAGACCTGATCACTTCCCGCAATATAGACATCAGCTTCTGGAGGATTTTCTTTCAGTTCCGAATATGAGCTATATATTTTTTCTGACTGGACAATATATTTGTTTCGGAAATCCTCAAAATGCCGATCGTGAAGTTTCGCTTCCACAATGGATTTTCTTGAATTAACTCTATAGTTTAAATATTTGAAAAGCAGGATTGGATTCAATGCCTTCAACAGGCGAATAAAAACAGGACTTCTTGTAAAATCATTCTGAGAGTTATACCGTATTAAAAAGGCATCGTGTCCTGCGTCACGCAGATATTTCTGGAGTGCATAGCATTGCAAAAGCTGACCATAATTGTCGTTTGACCACCAGAAAGTGAGTATTCCGACTTTCAGTTTTTTTGTTCCAGCCATCTTTTTTTTGGCTGAAAAGATAATTGATTTTATCTGATTTCTATTTTTGAAACTTGTTTTCTAAAACAAGTTTTTATCCAGCAGAAAATCCGTGATTCCGATGTTCAGAACGCCGTCTTCATCGTACCAGCGTTTTCTTATGTCGGCGCGTACAATTATTTTCGGGAATGAATCTCCTGTGAGCGAAAAGGGCTTGAGTTCTGACGCAGTCTTCTCTTCGGTCTGCAACGCAAAAGCCGACTGGACATAGACTTTCTTTCCGCCTTTTGAAGCTACAAAATCAATCTCGCGCGGAACACGCACAGAATTCTTATTCTGGTTCAGCTCCCTTGAATACACAACGCCCACATCAACAAGAAATCCGCGGATTTTAAGCTCATTATAAACCACATTTTCCATGATATGCGTCATCTCCTGTTGCCTGAATCCAATTCTCGCATTTCTTAAGCCAACATCCTCGCAGTAGAATTTGCTTGGAAAATCAAAATAGGACTTTCCGCGAACATCGTAACGCTTAGCCTCGGAAATCAGGAACGCATCCTCAAGGTGCTTTATGTATGAAGAAACAGTAACGTCTGAAATTTCAGTTTTCTCTTTTGAGCGGAGTGTGTCAGCAATTTTTTTAGGATTTGTAAGAGAGCCGACAGAAGAGCAGATTAAATTCAGAATCTTGGAAAGCACATCCTCGCGCTCAATTTTTTTACGATCAACAATATCTTTTATGTAAACCTCAGAAAAAAGCGTGGAAAGATACTCCATTTTTCCCGCTTCATCACTCTTAGAGAGCACAAAAGGAAGCCCGCCGTAAAAACAGAATTCCTCAAACGCATCGGATTTTTCGCCGTCATACACCGACAAGAATTCTGCAAAGCTTAATGGGTGAACCCTTATTTCATCGCTGCGCCCGCGGAATTCTGTAAGAATATCTGATGAAAGCATTTTTGAGTTCGAGCCTGTAACGTAAACATCAAGATTTTGATACTCACGAAAATCATTCAGAACGTCATAAAAAGTGATTTTTTTGCCTTCAGGATTGTAAGGATTCTTAACTTCATCCGAAAGCTGAATCTCATCGATAAAAAGATAAAACTTTTCCGACTTGCCCTGAATCCTGCTGACAACAAATGAGGAAAGCTCAAGCGGATTTCTAAATCGTATGTCGCGAAGCAAATCAAGCTCAATAGAGATGATGTTCTCTGGCTTCGCTCCTTTTTCAAGCAGATAATTCTTGAACAGGACGTGCAAAAGATAAGACTTTCCGCATCTTCTGATTCCAGTTATGACTTTTACCTGCCCGTTCCACATAGACGAGACAAGTCTGTCCAGATACACATCACGCTTAATTTCCATAGCAGAGTTCCTATTAAAAAGTTCAGCCCATAAAGGCGCTACTTTTTAATAAAAAATATCATTTTTTACAAATATGCTCAATACGGTAAAACGGTAAGAAAATTATGCAAAAATCAGGACCTTGACTCAGCTGTTTTTAGTTTTTTGATAACCCTTAAATCAAAAATAGAAATGTCAAAGAACTTATAAAACAACAGGAAAACACCGTTGTCTTATCAAAAATCAATTGTCTTTTCAGCGCGCCTCCTTTTTATTTTTTATATTTCGGATATGCCATAAACATCTTGCTGCAAAACGTTTCGTTTTCATAAAAAAAGAGTCCTTTCCAAATTTTATGTACAACTCATTAATTTCTGTTCTTTCAAAATTTTTAAAGAAGATATTTCTCTTTTTAGGGCGCTTCTTACTTTCAAAATATGCAGGATTGAACTTTACAGCCTGACTAAAATCAGTTTCTTTTATGCAGCAAGAGTTCTTTATTGAATCAACTAGTCTTTTTCCTTTTTCATTTTGAACAATTACAAGACTTGTCCCTTTGTCGTCAAAGAATTCTTTTTCAAGGTTTTCAACTCCCCAAAAATCCGCAAGCGTTATATCTGACTTGTGGCTATTTCCGCGGAATGAGCATTCATAGCAACTTTCGCGAAGTCCGTTATCTTTTAAGAAAAGCTGCATATATTTATCTTTTGTCAAAGTCTGCCTGTATTCACTGCCATTCGCGAAAGTGAATGACAGTGAATACAGCTTCCAGCCGTCATTCTTCCGCCTGAAAGCTGTTTTCACGATCCGCGAAGCGGATTTTTTTTCGCGGAATTTTATATACTTTTGCCAGAGTGCGGGGCTTTGAACTCCGTGGCAAATAACGTCAACGGCAAAAAGATTCTCATAGTCCTTTTTTAGGAACGCCTTTAATCCGGCAATCTGGCATGGTGTTCCTGTGTAAAGGACCTTTCTCCCGTCATCAAGAAATTTTCTGCATTCCAAAAAACTGCTTTCCGTGCGACTCTGCAGATACTTTGACCCGCGGAATCTCTCAAGCCCGCAAATGGAGTCAGTCCAGCCGTGCCTTACAGAAAAATCACTGTCAAATTCCGCACCGAAAACAACGCCTCCCACAGCTATCACTTTTTCAGCAAGAACCGTGAACATTCCGCCGGAAGAGCTTTCAAGACGGATTTTCTCGTCATTGCAGATTGCCGCATACGCTTTTCTTTCTGAAAAATCAGTTGAGTTTTTTACGTTCAGAACCGGGCAAGTTTTCTCGCAAACCCTACACTCAACGCAAAGAGAAGAATCAACTTCAGGGTACAAGAAGCCCTCATCATTCGGTATCATCGAGATTGCGGACTTAGGACAAATCTGTCCGCAGGCGCCACAGCCGGAGCATTTTAGAGAAGGAAGACTAGGCATCAAAAAACCTCCTTCGCATCATATTCAAGACAGAAACGCGTTCTGATTTATTCATTCCGACAAACAAGATGGATGCTGAAGCAAAGGTGACGGACAAGAAGACAACACCAATAAAATTCATAATTTCACCTTTAATGAAATAGCGAGCAGCAGCAGGAACAACCGCAGACAGAACTGCAACGGCAAAAATCGGCAGGTACACGCTCATTAAGAAACTTCGTATAGAAAAGTCTGTCAAAACTTTTACAATAAAAAGACGCACAACAAGCGCAATAAAAGTTATACAGATTGCAGCGACAAGAACACTGTATGCAGGAAGCCCGCATTTCAGGCATACATAGCTTGCAGGAAGATTCATAAGCAGGATTCCGCCCACAGCGCTCTGATAAAACTTTATTTTTCCAGTCGCCTGCGCAAGCGTCATGACTGGATAGCTCACGGAATCAACCAAAGCATCAATCAGAACAAGGCGCGCAAAAAGTACGGCATTTTCAGGAGGATTTTTAAGCCAGACATCCAATACAAACGGCATTTCGAGCAAAAGCGGAAGCGTAAAAATATACATCAGAAAAAATGTCATCCTGCAGCCGCGGAAAGTCAGCGAAAGACATTCCTCTTTTTCTTCCGCGGCATAAGTCTTTATAATCTGAGGACGTATCGCTGTTGAGAAATTCTGGCTGAAACTTGTTACCGCCACGCTTACCTGCGAAGCTATCGCCCTGGCAGCATTCACAAGTGAACCGAAAAACTGGTTCAGAAGAATATTCACAATCTGATTTTTGAATACACCCACAGTGCTTCCGAAGAGATTCCATCCGACATAGCTGAACATTTCGGAAAATAGTTTCTTATCCCACGACAGCCTGAACCTGCATTCCTTGTAATGTCTCCTGCAGTAAAAACGGTAAAGCCCAGTATTTATGGCAGCCACAAACAAAAGAAGTATTCCGTAAAGAATCAGTTTGTCCGCCACAGCGATTTTCAGGACAAATGCAACTGCAAGCTTCAGCACCGCCTCGGCAATGCTCACATACGCATAGATGCTCATGTTCTCATGGGCGATTATCGCGCTCATGTACGGCGCAGTCATAAGGGTGAACAGAAATGATATGACCGCACACTGATAAATCCATTTTGCGGCAGTCATGCGCTCCAGCGGAATCACAAGCTTGTTGCATACGAACCAAAATCCCAAAGTTTCCGTAAAAATGACAATCACAGCAGAAAGAAAAGCGTAGATTGTAAGAGTTACAGAAAATATATGCGGAAGCCCGGCTTCGTTTTTCCTCCCCATCTCAAACGAGAAGAAACGCTGGCTTGCAGTCGCCATCGCGCCGCTCAAAAAACCGAACATCGTGACAACGCCGGCGACAACATTGTAGATTCCATAATCTTCCGCGCCAAGCGTATTCAGAACGACACGCACCGTGTACAAAGACACGAGCATTATGAGAATCTGCCGAAAGTACAAGGCAAGCGTGTTTTTTGCAATACGGGATGTATTGGACATTTAAACGTATTCCCTCACATCATATTTCCCGCGTTTATAGCTCACAAGGAATTTCACCAATTTCATCTGCCTTGCCACGCGTTTGAACGAGAAACTTGCGAACAGCCGGAAAAGCCATTCAAGTCCGAGCCGGATCATAAATTCTGGCGCGCGCTTTGTGTTTCCGCTCCAGAAATCGACCGCACCTCCGTTTCCGAAGATTATCTTTGCATTCAGTTTTTGCCTGTTTTCCCAAATCCACTGTTCCTGAAGCGGGCAGCCCTTGCATACAATCAAGATGTCGGGTTTTGCGGCGTTTATTTTTTCAATCAGATAGTCGCCGTCAAATTTTGTGTAGCCAAACGTCCATTCGATTATCTTTACGTTCGAATGCGCGCTTTCTATGCGGAGCTTTGCGTCCTCAAGGTTTTCGATTTTCGAGCCATAAAGATAGACGCCCACTTTTCTGCCGTCAGGAAGATAGTCAAAAAAATCTGTTCCCGGATAGCGGTCAACGGTAGAATATGAAGTGCCGAGTTTTTTGTTGATTGCGTACAGAAGGTTTATTCCGTCGATAAAGTTGTATTTCGCGCTCTTAAAATATTCATGAAGAAGCGGATTTTTCTCTTGTGCCAAAAAGATTTCGGGATTTATGAACGAGATTACAGACTGCCCAGAACCATCGAGCATCTGGGAGAAAACAGATTTCATTTCCGCAAGGTCAGAAGGAACTGCGAGCGGAATTTCCTCAAAAAGATAGTTTTTCATATCACTCTCCCGCCTTTGCGAGTGAAAGTGAGCTTATATTGCTTTCAAGAACATCTTCTTCCTGCTCTATCTCTTCATCCCTCACCATTTCCCTTCCGCAGTCATAAACCACCTGACCGCAGCCATCCGCACAGAACACCCCAATCACGCTTTTCCGTACTTCCTCGCCGCCAAGCCACACAGACTTATCTTCATCCGAAACTGGCGACAGAGTGCATATATATAGAAGAATTTGTTCAGTTTTGTCCGCCTTGAGCCGTTCAAGCACAAAAGAAAGCATCGCCTCTGTAACGCCGTTCGGGAAAATCATAATTTCCTTTTCCGCCCAAGAGCCGCCGGTTTCGCTTGCGAGAAAATCGTGCATTTCGTTTATTTTTTTCTGCGTAAATCCGTCTGGTGCAGAGCCGCAAAGAATGGCGTGTCGGGTCAAAATCTTCTCCAAATCAAGAGTAATAATGAGAATTACTCAACATCATTTATGACATCTCATTATTAGTTTATGATTATATTATGATTTATCATTATTAACAAGAGATAATTTATGAAATGTTATTAATATAAGACTATGCCAAAAACTTTTAGGGAAAATCTGAGGGAAGAGCTTGATTATCAGGACATGAAGGTCAAGGAGCTTGCCGTTGCGACCGGAATTCCAAAGCCAACTCTGGACTGTTACCTGAGCGCACGACAGGTGATTCCCCCTGCCGACATTGCAGTTAAAATCGCGCGGGCTCTGAATGTTTCGGTTGAATATCTGGTTACAGGAAAGGATGAAAAATCAAAATCGCCAGCGTTTATTCAGATTAATCCGGAGACAAAGTCAATTTTAACAGATTTGGATTCGATTCCGCAGAACATCCAAAAAACCATAAAAAATCTTATACACCAGACAGCAGAATCATTGCAGAATT
>ERZ808267.36-NODE-36-length-84586-cov-13.420568_pt1 | contig 84586 bp, 76 predicted proteins | sample MGYA00521241_ERZ808267 | MGnify/ENA primary metagenome ERZ808267 (study PRJEB31516, sample SAMN03275592) | gut metagenome | biome: mammalia-associated habitat; material: feces | host: Papio cynocephalus | place: Kenya | collected 2012-07-19 ...
GAGGGTTATACCCTCAAATTAAAAACCACCAGCTAAGCTGGTGGATTTTTATTTACAAACTTAAAGCCTTGTGATACAATTATTTTCGCAAAATACAAGGTGTGGTCGGAATTCAATTTTCACCATAAACAAGCCGGAATGGCGGAATAGGCAGACGCAAGGGACTTAAAATCCCTCGATGGAAACATCGTATCGGTTCGACCCCGATTTTCGGCACCAAACGTCCCGTAATCTTAATACGGGACGTTATTTTTACGTTTTAGGCAAATTTCGCTTTGTATGGCAAAGTTTTCATACCTTTGTCGTATATCGGTACAGTTGTACCGACAACGGACGATTTTCAAAACAAAAAACCTATTGCAAAGCTATGCGCGCGATGCTATAATTATAGAGTATATTGAAGTACTATGCGTATACGCACTTGCGTGCGCAGGCGCAATGAGGCAATATGAATTCCACCACTTACGCAAAACGAACGCTTTACAAGCCTATCGACTTCTTCTTCAGGGGAGTTGCCGATTCTTCCACCAAAAACAAAAAGGTGGTTTTCGTCGATGCGTTTCAGGTTATGAACGACCGTTATCTCGGCAGAATGAGCGTAAGCAACTACTTTTACATTGCGGAGAGTTCGGTTCGTATAAACGAGCTTAACGTGATTGCGCTTGAAGAACTTCGCAATTACGACCTCGTTATGCGTGAGAATTTTCTTATTCCCGACGTGACGTACAGCCTTGCGGTGTCCACTCGTTTTTTGGATAACGACAAAGATTTTGACATATTGCTTTCCTTGCTCAAAGATTGCGGATATAAAAAGAGCAATCTGATAATTTCGTTTTTTGTCAGTTCGTTGGTATCTTTGGACGAAAACGGCAAAGCGCGCTACAATCGTTTGCGCAAGGCAGGGTACAAGGTATGCGCTTCTGCGTACGGCGAGGACTACAATTCGCTCGACGTGTTCGGAGAGTTTAATTTTGATTATTTAAGATGCGAGGCGCAATACTTCGACGCCACGCCCAACAAGAAAAAAGTGCTTGCAATGCTTTTGAATTTTTGCAAGACGAATAAAATCGCTTTCGTTATGGAAGGAGTGGACGCACCTGCACAGTATGCAAGATACAAGCGCGAAGGCGTCAAACTTATGACGGGCAGAGCGGTATCGAAACTCTCTCGTTGGGTTACCAACGAATTTTTGGGAGTAAAAGCCCCCGTCGGCAAGGAAAAGGACGCATATCTCAAGAGATTGCAAAAAGACCTCGACGCAAAGAAAAAAGCGGAGGACGCAGAGCTTGACGCGCTTCGTCGCGTGGCAATCGAGAAAGCGCAAGCAGAGGACGGAAGCAAAGTTATGCCGACGGCACCTCGACCCGAACTTGCAAAATCTCCGTACCAGATTAGGCTCGAACAACAAAAACTCAACGCAAAGAAAGCGGCGGAGGAGAGATTGGAGGCGCAGGCACGTCTTATCAATCAGCATCCCGAGGATACGAGCGAAAAGGACAAGAAACTTATTACCGAAATGTCTCGAATGAGATATGAGGGAGACATACAGAGTGCGTTGGCATTGTCGTTCGCATCGCAGAAAAAGAGCGAACTCGGCGTAGACCGCAAACTCGACGACGTAAAAATCGCAGATGAGAAGCCGTCCAAACGCAAGGCAAGCGAACCTGTGAAAGAAATCGTCGTCGACGAGGAAGAAAACAGCGTTGCCGCGCCGATACGTCCCGAAACTCCGAGCGGTTTTGCCACTCCGAAAAAGCCCAAGAAAATCAAAGCAAATTTCGAGGGAGAGAAGAAACTGTACGACGAGTTCAAAAACGATAGTTTGTTCGGCGGTCTCGGAATGGGAACGGGAATGAAAGGTTTCGGCGTTACGATGCACATCGAGAGTAAGAGCGAGGACGAACCCGACCTTGTCGGCAAATATAACGAAAAAGGTCAATGGGTTGACGAGGACGGCAACGTCTTTAACGGCTACTTCGACGTGGACGGCAACTGGGTTGAATACGAGCAATTCGACGTAACCAACGAAGGTCATTACAACGAAAACGCACAATGGGTTGACAAAGACGGCAACGTTTACGACGGTTATTTCGACGAAGAAGGCAGGTGGATAGATTATACCTACACCGACCAAAGCGGCGAAATCGTAGACAACGGCTACTTTGACGATTCGATAGGCAAATGGGTGCCGTTCGGCTACTTTGCGGGCGACGGAACGTATCATAAATTCTGAGCAAAAATCGTCGCTATGGCAACGACAACCCGCACAAGTGCGTATTGCCAAGAACCAAGTATGGTGGGCGTTGCCCACACCTGAATTTATGTCATTCCGAGGAACAACGAACGGTGCGACGTGGGAATCCGGCGCAGCGAAATTCAAAAAACATCTGCACGTTCGTGTGTAGTAGAGACAACAAATGAGCGAAGAACAAACTCAAAACACCGATATTACGCAAGATAGCGAGCAACAGGATTCTCTTGCCGAGCAAGAGCAACCCGAGGAGGCTCAATCTTCCGAATACGGCAAAAAGGGTAAGAAAGGCAAAAAAGACAAGAATTCTGCCCAAAACGCCGAGAAAGAACAATCCCGTCTCAAGAAGGAATGGGAAGATTCTATCGTTGCGTCAAAAAAGGTCAAGAGGGAAGAAACTCGTCGCAAAGTCAAACGTGCGATGCTCATTTTGCTCGTCTTTTCGCTTATCGTTACGTCTATCGTCTATATGATGCTTTTGTTCGTTCAAGAAAACAGCGTTCGCATTACCGCTCGTTCGGAGAATAAAGAAAAGGCCATATCGATGTCCGTCGACAACGAGTATTGGACTCCGTATCTCAACATCGAAGGACCCAAACAGATGTGGGATTTGAGTTATAACCCGATTTACAACAGGGAAAAAATCCCCACCGTCGACGAAGTGCGCGAATTGTTGACTGCAGACGACGTCGAAACGGGCGTTATGAACGGCAACAGATATATTCAATTTGTGTTTATGCTCAAGAATACGGGTAGCGAACCTGCGTTTGTCAATTACGAAATGACGCTCGAGTTTGACAAATTCAATCTTCAGGACGCTGTCAGAGTGATGTGGGGCGAATCCTACAAGAGCAATCCGACAGCGGACGTAAGCGTATATGCGGCGTTGAGCAACAATCAGCGTCTTGCTTCCACCGCAATAAACGCAGAACGCACGGTAGAGGACGGATTTATCGAATACGTCGCATATCCCGTCGGTTCGGACAGGGAAAGTTTTAGTCTTGCCGAATACGAAAACGTGAAACTCTCAACCGACGAAGATAAAAAACTTGCCGCACAGGCAGGGTATTTCGCAACCACGCCGTTTGCGTCCGACGAATTTGTTTTTCAACGTGACACGACGCTTGCCGTCGGAGATATAATGTATTGCTACGTCAGTATATGGCTCGAGGGTAGCGACTTCGATTGCAACGATGCGAGACTCGGCGGATACTGCAAGCTCGGATTAAACTTCTTCGCTTATTGATTTTCAGGTCGCAACATTATCGGTTTTATTGCGTTTTCACTACGTTTTTGTGGAAAAATCGCTCTTTCGCTTATAAATTTATTAAAAAACTTATTGCGTGTTTGACCTGCGCGTGCGAGCGTATGCGTGAGAGCGCACGATGTTATATAAAATGCATATTAGAACTTATATAGCGCATAAAGCGAAAGAAAAGTGAATATCGATGCATAATGATGTATATTTATACAAAAATCAAAAATCGACAAAATTAAAAATGTGTATTAAAATCATACACTTGATGTAAATAAAATCGGTATTTTTGCATCGAAACAAGTTGAAATATAAAGAAAAATTTATTTTGGTGTTGACATCGATGCATAAAAGATTTATAATTCGTGTATAAACAAGTCGCATCTGCGCGCACCCGTACGCATATAATGTGGCGTCGGCAGGGAAGCGTCTCCGTGGAATTTTGCGAAAAAACGAAATTTGACGAATGGACTGCACCTCACGGCAAAGCGACAATCGGTAATCAAAAATAAAAATAAATATAGGGCATCTTGTTTTAGAAAGGGCAAGACGCTCGATAAGGAGAAAACGATGAAAAAGAAAGGTTTGATTATTTCAACAGTCGTTATGGTTGTTGTCTTGATTGCATCTCTCACAACCGCTACATACGCTTGGTTTACGGCAACGGCTGAAACGACCATTGAAAAAATCGATTTCAGCGTCAGTTCAGGTTCCGACGTATCTATCGGCTTGAGCAGTACAAATATTTATCAAGCAGGTGCTTCGTCCAGCGCATTCCGCTCAGGCACGACCACAATCGGCAACGCTTATGCGACAACCGACGATAGCGGCACTTCTGTTCCTAACGAGGTTCTTCAAGCTGGTAACGGTTACTGGGAAGGCAACAACGGTCTCGGCAACAGAATCGATATGCAGTTGAGCTTGACCAATATGACCAAAGCAGTCGGTACGGGTAAATCCGGCGCAACGGCAGACGGCACGTTCAATTTGGCGGCTATCAGAACGGTTGCATCCGCAAATGCTACGGGTATGGTCGTTTCCGAAGGTCTTGCAGAAGTTGCATCTACAAACGGCGCAACTCCCGCATACGGACAAAAAGACTATTTGGACGTCGTTATCGGTGTTCAAGCGGCAGCGGCAGACTTGTACAGCATCATCTGCAACGTTACCATCAACCCCAACTCCGGCGACATCGACCTTGGTATGAACGCGGCAATTCACGTTGCGTGGGCTATTGACGGAATGATTGGCGCAGATACGCCCGCAAATCAAGTCGTAGACGCATACGGTAGCAACAATCACTACAACACGACCACCGCAAGTCTCGCAAAAAAACTCGTTGACGGAAACACTAATACAGTAGCTTATGGCGGAAACGAATCTCAAACGTTGAACAACGGCGCAACGAACATTCCGATTACGATTGCAGGAGACCCAAATACTCAAACTGGAACCGATTATCTTGACAGGTCAACGATTTATCAAATTCATCTTTTGATTTGGATTGACGGTAATGACGGAGACTGCAACGACCAAGCAAAAGGCGTTTCTTCTTCAATCTATATCAACTTCGGTACGACGCATCCTCAAAGAACTCAACAAGGTAACTAAGTATCAAAGTAACTAAACAAAAAAATGCACGGCTCGAATGAGCCGTGTTTTTTTGTGCGGAAATCGAATTCCTCGATTGCAGGGAAGGAGTTTGTTTTTTGTTTTTGCGAGTAAAATGCTATAAAAAGCTGCAAAACGCATTAAATTCTCTAAAAAAAATTCGAACTATGACTGTTTGAGCCGTCGTAGGCAAAATTTGCTATTGACATCGTCGTTTAGATAAGTTAAAATCTATATGTATAGTTATAACTATACGCTACAGCAAAATCATTCGAGCAAAGCGGGGCAGTACGTCTCGTTCAATGGCAATAAGTATGGCTCGATGACGTCAATAGCATTTGTTCTCCTCTCGGTTTCGCTTGTGGCGAGGCATACGGCAATAAGTCTTGGGTTGAGGGCAGAGAAGCATCAAAAGGAAGGTTATTTATGAGCATCAAGGAAAAACTTGCTTCCACAGCAAAAGAGAAAAAACAACTCACACCCAAACAGCAAAAAGTGCGCAACATTCTCAACTGGGTTGCCACGGGTGTTTGTATCGTAGTTATCGTATTTGCATTGGTCGTAGCGATATTTATGATTTCGAGTGCGTCGAACGAAGAAAAACTTATGAAGTTCGGCAAAAAAATCTATATGAACGTCGTTTCCGATTCTATGTCTCCCGTATTTACGAAGAACGACGTCATTATCGTAGAATCTTTTGATAAAGACGTTGATTTGGACAAAATCAAAGTAGGTCAAATCGTTACCTACAAAATGCAAAAGGGGACTCATTTCTATTTCAATACCCACAGAATCATAGCTCTCGAATATGACGAAAAAAACAACTTGAGCAAAGTTATCACTCGAGGCGACAATCAGAACGGCACTTGGCAAGCCGCCGCTGAAGAATACGCAAAGAACGGTTCCGCAGGCAGTTTCGATATTATCGGCGTAAGAGAGTTGGTAGACATCGGCGCAATTCGCGGAACGTGGGGTTCTGTCAACGAGGACGGCACCTATACGGCAGGCAAAATGCTCAAAGGTTGCGGCGCATTCTCCAACTGGATTCAAGACCAAGACCCCGAAAGCGGACATTTCGGCGAATGCATGAAGGTGCGTTTCTTCTGCATCGTAGTGTTGCCGTTGATTTTGCTGTTCGTCGTTTACGCATTCGTGCTTATCCGCACTCTCGTTATTGCGAAACTCGAAAATCAAAACAAAGTCCAAGCAGAGCAAGTTATTACCGTCGACAGTTTGTCCGATGAGGAAAAACGTCGTCTTGCTCAAGAATATCTTGCTTCGTTGGCGCAGGATACTTCCGACCCGACCAAAGTCGTTCAGGACGCGCAAGAGGGTAGCGACAAAGTTGTTGCCTCCGAGCCGCAACCGACGACTGTCGACGACGAGCCTACACTCGTAGACGAAAAAGTCGATACGGAAAGCTCCGACGATAAGCAGGACAATCAATAATGCGTTTTACGCTATCGCACGCTTTTGCGTGCGATAGGCGTTTGCTTTTTGACGATTTTATATCTTTGATATAACGTGCGACGGGAAAGTTGTGCGCATATAAGCGCACGCGCCTATATTCGTCCTATACTGCGTTGTTATTGCTTTCGAGGGGACGTTTCGCAATCGTGCAAAAATCTCTCGCTCGGCGGGAGTCGGCCGAAGCCTTTCGGGTTTTGTCCGCTATGCATAAATAAGCAATTATATGAACATCAATCTTGTATTTGAATTTCTGAAAGCATTTTTAGGTGCGTTTTACGACAAAGGCATCGGAAGTATCTTTTGGGGCATAATTCACATCTTCTACAACGACGGCTACTCTGACGCGTTCAAGAACTACACCGAGTATTTCGGTGCGGGAGAGTGGGCTGTTGCCATTATTTTCATCATTCTCATCGTGGCGGCTATCGTGGCGGTGCTTGTGCTGATAGGGTTCGGTATCCGTAAACTCGTCCGCATAAGCAGAGCGAAAGTCCTTCCGCAGGACCTTGTCGACGAATGCGCCAACCTCAAAAAACAAATCATCAAAATGTCTGCCGAAAAAGACCGCATTCTCGGTATGCGAGTGAGCGACATCGGCAATTACGAGGGAGAGGAAGAAGAAAAAGGCGAGGAGAAGAAAGAAGAACAATCCCCGACGGGCGAATCCCGTTTCTACAAACTTACCGAAATCGACAAAATTTACGAAAACTACGTTCCGCCCGTTTACGACGACGAAATCACGTTGCCCGAACTTTGCGACCGTTTCCGCAATTTCGCTTGCTCTCGTATGAAACTGTACTACAATCCGCGTATTATAAGGCTGTTTATTGCGGGTATGTCCACGTCTCGTCTTATGATACTGCAAGGTATTTCAGGTACAGGTAAAACGTCGCTTCCGCACGCTATGGGTATATTCCTCAACAACCCTGCGACGATTGCGTCCGTTCAGCCGTCCTGGCGTGACCGTACCGAACTTTTCGGTTACTTCAACGAATTTACCAAACGCTTCAATGAAACCGAAGTTTTGAAAAAGATGTACGAGGCAACTTGGAACGACCAGATTTATCTGACCGTCCTCGACGAAATGAACATCGCTCGTGTCGAGTACTATTTCGCGGAAATGTTGTCAATTCTCGAAATGCCGTCCCGTGACGAGTGGATTGTCGACCTCGTTCCGTCGGGGTGGGCAAACGACCCCAAACATATCGATAAAGGTCGTTTTAGACTTCCGCAGAATATGTGGTTCATCGGCACCGCAAACAACGACGACTCGACGTTCGCGATTTCGGATAAGGTTTACGACCGTGCTATGCCGATAAACATCAACAGCAAAGGCGTTCCGTTTGACGCTCCGTGGGCAGATAACATATTTATCAGTTACAAGCACCTCGAAGCGATGTTCAAGGAGTCGCAAGAGGTCTACAAGGTCTCGCAGGACGTTCTTGACAAAGTCAACAAATTGGACGACTACGTTATCGAGCATTTCCGCCTCGCGTTCGGTAACCGTATCGTGAAGCAGCTCAAAGAGTTCGTTCCGTCCTACGTCGGATGCGGCGGAACCGAAATCGACGGACTCGACTACGTTCTCTGCAACAAGATTTTCCGTAAGTTCGAGTCACTCAACTTGTCCTACATTCGTGACGAAATCGACGGCTTGATTTTGTATCTCAGCGAGCTTTTCGGCGAGGAGAATATGCAGGAGAGTAAGGAGTATATCAACCGCCTCAAGAAACTGTTCTAAAATGTGCTAAACGGCGAATAACGGCGTTAGCGCATCTGCTCATCAAAATCACGTACGACTTGTACGTTGGGTTTTGATTCGCACATACGCTGCCTTGTTATTCATCCGTTTATCCCACTTTAGTCTAAAAATGCATTATTTTGCGCTCTGCTTTGTCAGCCGCACTTTGCCTGCAAGTCATGTACTTCAGTACATTTGGCTTGTATTCAAAGCACGCCTTTCGCGCATAGCATCAAAATACTGCATTTTAGCGTCCACAAACAAATTTTAGCGTGGCAGTAACTTACAAAAATAACAAAAAATAACGGATATGGAAGACAACAAAATCACAAGAGAAGTGTACAAAGCGTACGCAGATAAGATTGTTTCCGTTCTCGGCACAGAGGGCTTTTATCAGCAATTCAAAGACCGTGTCGAGAAAGGGTCTTCCGTGTTCAAATTGGCAAAAAAACGCCTTATTCAGGACATTTCGATTGACTGGATAGATACTATCGAAGGCATTCTTCCCAACCTCGATACGATTGTGCGCAATCCGCGTAAATTTATCGTGCAAGAGGAAGATATTGTCGACGTTTCGCTGGCAAGAAGTATCTCTACGGAGTCCGTCAAGTATCTTGCGCAGCACACAAATATGATTTCGAAAGTGGACGAAAAGACGGGAGACGTTACTCCGTCCAAAATCCTCAATATCACGAAAGAGGAATCTTTTGAAATCTACGAAAACCGCTTTATTTACACGTTGCTTTTGAAGTTGAAAGACTTCGTTACTATGCGTTACGACAAGATTAAAAAAGCGTCGGCAACGCAGGATGTACTCGAACTCGACATCGAATCTCGTTTTAATTTACCGAGCAAAAAAATCACTTATCGAACGGAATATTTTGCACAGTTGAGCTTTGACGAAGTTATGAGGCTCGACCCCGATACGCTTACGAAAATCGAGCGCGTCGCAAAAATCGACCGCATTATCACGGACTTTTTGTCATCGTCGTTTGCAAAGTCGATGCGCAATTCCGCGCCTGTCAGACCACCGATTATGCGTACCAACGTCATTTTGAAAGAACCGAATTTCAAAAAAGCGTTGACTTTGTGGCAATTTGTCGAGACGTATCAGGCAACCGCGGGATTCTCGACTTCGGACGAAGTGGAGGACTATCCTATCGAGGACGACAGCGCAAAACGTTTGCGCAGTATGATAACGCTCAACACGATGGTGTTCGAGAGCCTTTACGACCAATGCGAAACCGATTTCGATATGGAGGACAAGGAATTTGCCGACTTTATGCGAGTGGGTCAAATGGACTTCCAAAAAGACGAAATCGAGCGTGACGAATATGCTCAAAAACTCGACAATAAAGAAGAAAACGACGAGGAACAGGAAAACGTCGAGGAAGTGAAGCCGCAAGAGCAAGAGGACGCGGAAAAAGAAATTCCGCCCGAAGTTTTGCCCGAAACCGAAAAGGCGGAAGAACCTCAAGAACAGCAGGAGACCGAACAAGAACCCGAAGTTCAACAAGAAGAAGTCGAAAAAGAGGTCGAAAAGCCGCAAGAAATAGAAAAAGAAGTGGTTGTAGAACGTCCCGTCGAAGTGGAACGCTTCAAGGAAATGCCTCCTAAAGCCGAACAGGAAGAAGTGGACCTCGAACCCGATGCGGAGAAATTCGACCAGCACTTGTTTGAAGTGCGTAAAATATTCAAACGTCCCGACGACGACAAAATCAAGCAAGAGGAGATTATCAAAGTCAAGGACGCAATCGACCGTTGTCTTACCTCTTATCGTCGCATCAAACAGGAAGAACTCGAAGAAAGAGACAGACAAGAGCGTATCCGTCGTCGCAGAGAGGACATCGAAAAACGCGCCGCCGCATTCAAAAAGCAGCGTGAAGAACTCGAAAAGAATTCGGCAAATATCGACGATTCCGCTCTGGGTATGGACCCGTTCAGTTATCAAAAAGCAAAAATCGCAAGAGAAAAGAGTGCGGAAGAAGCGAAAAAGCGCAACGCAACCCTCAAAGTCGATAAAAACGAACGTCTCGAACTCGAAGACAAGAACACCGAGCCTATCAATCAAGCCATTGACGAAATGGAAAAGGCGCGCGCCAAAAAGGCAGAAAGAGACGCGAAAATCGACGAACATCTCGACAATATCGACGCGATTATGCCTCTTGAAAACGACGTTCCGCTTGTTGCGAGAACGAGAAGAAAGAGAGATTATTCCATTGCCAAACAAACGGCGCAAATATCTCAAAATACGGCGCAAAGCAATGACGAAACCGCTAAAATCGGCGACAAAAAGCCCGTTATCCGACTTGCGAAAGATACGCAAATCAACCCGTGGGGAGTTGAAGGCGAAAAGAAACGCCGCATAAATCTCACGCCTGTGGACGAGAGCAAAGTCGCTGTCGGTCAAGTGCATATAAAAGACGACGACAAAGTCGTTTTGTGGGGCGGAAACGCAGACCTCGGCAAACTCGACGAGCCGAAAACGGACGCTAAACCCAAGAGAAAATACACTCGCAAAGCCAAAACCGAAGCAGGAAACGTCACGGACGAAAACGTCGAGACAGCAGACGTAACACAACCCGCAAACGCTGAAAATCGCGACGAAAATACCTCGAAAATCAGCGAAAAACTGCCCGAAAACGGCGTGATTTCCGAAGAAAAAGCGACGGAAAATCAAGCGAAAACCGCCGAAAATTCGCAAGAAAAAGCACAGGAAATCGAGCAAAAACCGCAACGTTCGAAAAAGAAAAAAGACAAAAAAGACCCGTGGGAATTGAGCGCAACGACGCTCAATCAAAAGTATACTTTACCCAGCGGAAAAGAGAAGCATTTCGACGCAATAGACGAGAGTAAGGTGGCTGTCGGAGGCATCAGATTTAAGACGGGCAGCGGCATACTCGACCCGTTCGGCAGCGTAAATCTGGCTTCTGCCGCAGAGGCGAGAACCGCACGAGACGAAGCGGAAAGCGAAGAAACGAGCGACGATTCGGAGAATGAGGATTGATAGTCGTCGATATAACGACAGGAGTTTCGATTGAGTTTGCAAATCTATGATTTGCACATACGACACATATCTAAATATCAAAGAGCATTTTGTATGGCAGATAAAACTTCAAAAAACGGCAAAGCGAAAAAAGTTTACGGCATCGTTTCGACGATAGCCGTCGCTTTGATATTCGTATTTTTGGTTATTACCGTCGCCGTGATGCTCATACAGAAAAAGAGCGGAGGAGAGAGTCAAATCTTCGGCTATTATATGTACGACGTATTGAGCGACAGTATGAGCGGCACGATTGAAAAGGGCGAAGTGATTCTTTGCAAAAAAGTCGAGGACGTAAACTCATTGCAAGAGGGAGACATAATCACTTTTATTGCGCCGAGCGGACCGCTCAAAGGATACAACGAAACTCATCGTATCGTTAAAATCGTGCGTAACGAGGACGGCTCGATAAACTATATCAAAACCGCGGGGGATAAACTTTACGACGGCAATACCAAAACCGACGAGTGGGATTTGAAGCCCGAAAACGTCAAGGCAAAATACGTCAAAAAGTCCGTTTTCGTGGGCGGATTGAGAAAATTTTTGTCGCATTGGTACGGCTACGTCGTGCTTATCGTAATTCCGTTTTGCATAGTTTTCGCACTTCTCGTTTCGGGGTTCGTAAAGGACAGAATCGCGCTTGAAAAGACGGACGAAAAGCCTAAAGTCGCGCTCGACGACTTGAGTGACGAGGAAAAGAAAAAACTGCTCGACGAAGTCGTAAAAGACAACGTCGACGAGAGCGATAATAAAGAAAATAAAGAATAAAATCGACTTTTGTCGGTGGACGAGTATCGATACGCTTGCGTATCGATTTTTTTATGCGTTCGCACGGCTCGTTTCATTTTTATTTAATATAAAAGAGGTATGCTGTTTTCGATGAAAAAAATAAAAACAGCGTAAAAATATTTTTTGCGGTATCTAAACGCATATCCGATAGTTACATTCGTGTTTTGCCGAAAACGGAGGGTATAAATACTATTGCGTTTTTCGTCGGCTTATGCTAACATAAATAGACTTATAATATATATAAGGGGAAATGTTATGCTCGCAAAACTTATGAGTTACGCTCTCGACGGTCTGACGGGATATGCGGTTGACGTCGAAATAGACATCAACAGCGGCCTCCCCGGCTACGATATGGTGGGGCTTGCCTCCACGGCTACGAAGGAAAGCAAAGAGAGAGTTCGCTCTGCGATAAAAAACAGCGGTTTTCAATACCCCGCAAAGCGAATAATCGTCAATCTCGCTCCTGCCGACACGAAGAAGGAAGGTCCGTCTTTCGACTTACCCGTGGCACTCGGCATTATGGCGGCTACAGGTCAAATAGAGAACAAATCTTACAAAAATTACGTCATTATCGGCGAACTTTCGCTTGACGGTCAGTTGAGGCACGTCAACGGAATAATGCCGTTGCTTATCTCCGCAATGCAAGACGGACACAAGCAGTTTATAATTCCTGCGGAAAACGCAAGGGAAGCAAGTTTCATAGAGGGTATCGACGTGTACGCCTTGCCGACGCTCCGCGACGTCGTGGAGATGTTGAGCGGCGTGGTGTATGAAAAAGTGCCTACCTCGACGTACGAGTCGGCTTGCGTAAACCACGGCTACGGCGTGGATTTTGCGGACGTTAAGGGGCAGACGGTTGCAAAACGAGCAATGGAGATTGCCGTCGCCGGCGGACACAACGTGCTTATGATAGGACCTCCCGGCGCAGGCAAAACGATGCTTGCAAAATGCGTGCCGACGATTATGCCCGAGATGACTTTCGAAGAAGCCATAGAAGTGACAAAGATACACAGCGTCGCAGGAATACTCGACAGCAACATCGGTATCGTCACGACAAGACCGTTCAGAACTCCGCATCACACGACCACCGTTCCCGCACTGGTTGGAGGCGGCGCAAAGGCAAAGCCCGGAGAAGTGAGCCTCGCAAACCACGGCGTACTGTTTTTGGACGAGATGCCCGAGTATTCGCGCCACGCGCTCGAGACGTTGAGACAGCCTCTGGAGGACAGAAAAGTTACGGTATCGAGGGTGCAACAGACCACCGAGTATCCTGCAAACTTTATGCTCGTTGCGAGTATGAACCCGTGTCCTTGCGGAAATTACGGCTCCAAAAATCAAATCTGCCGTTGTACACCCTCTCAAATACACAATTATGTGTCGAAACTGAGCGGACCTCTTATGGACAGAATAGATTTGCAAATCGAAGTTGATAATATCACATACGACGAGCTTCGAGGCAAACAAAGCGGAGAAACGTCCGCACAGATAAAAGAGCGCATAAACAGAGTGCGCAAGTTGCAAAGAGAGAGATTTGCAAACGACGGAATACTTACCAACGCGGAAATGGGTTCGAGAGAACTTGCAAAGTATTGTCAGATTGACAAAGACTGCGAAAGGTTGTTGCAAAAGGCGTTTGACAAGCTCAATTTGAGCGCAAGAGGCACGACTCGTATCCTCAAAGTGGCAAGAACCATTGCCGACATCGAAGGCTCCGAGAATATACTGCCTGCGCATATTGCCGAAGCGATACAATATCGCGGACTTGATAGGAAGTACAGTTGATGGACGCAAAAGATTGGAATAGCAAAGTTTTGCTTGCGCTGTCTTGCGTAGACGAACTTTCTTTGAAAAAGAAGAACGCGTTGTTCGACCAAATCGACGCTTCCGAGATACAAACCGACGAAGCGAGGGAAATCGTTTTCAAAACCTTGGGCGACGAACACGCGACGGACTTTTTTAAGAAGTTGCAAAGCGTAGACGATATAATCGAAGGCCTTCAAAAGAAGGACGTACACTATATCACTTGCTACGACGACGAATATCCCGAGGGGTTGAATTCGGTGTATGACAGACCGCTTGTGCTGTTTGTCAAAGGCAACGTTTCCGCTCTCAACAAGAGGTGTATTTCGGTGGTGGGGACGAGGCGTCCCACGAGATACGGCGCAAAAGTCGCGGAGGAATTTTCCAGAGAATTCGCAAAAGCGGGGCTTTGCATAGTGTCGGGTTTTGCGAGAGGAATAGATTCCATTGCGCACAAAGCGTGCGTCGACAACGGTTCGGAGACGATAGCGGTGTTCGCGTGCGGACTCGACGTGGTGTATCCTGCGGAACACAGAGGTCTTATGGACAGCGTGCTTGCAAACGGCGGCGCAATCGTGAGCGAATATCCGTTGGGTACAAAACCGTTGCAATATCACTTTCCCGAGCGCAACCGTATAGTGAGCGGAATAAGCGAAGCGGTGTTTCTGCCTCAGGCGGCAACCAAAAGCGGCTCGCTCATCACGATAAGACTCGCAATCGAGCAAGGCAAAGACGTTTACGTCGTGCCGAGCAATATATACGACGAAGAAAGCGCGGGCAACAACGAATTGCTCAGAGAAATGCCTCACGCTTTAGTCATCTCTCCCGAGGACGTACTCGATTCGATGCACGTTTCGAGAGAAGTTATCGAGAAAAAGACGATAGAATTGAGTTTGGTAGAAAATCAAATCGTCGAATCTCTCAAAGACGGCGAACGCCATATCGAAGATTTGATTGAAATTACAGGTATGAACGTAAGCGAACTTACCACCGTGCTTTTCAACCTCGAAATCGAAGGGCTTATCGAAAAGACGGCCGGAAACTATTACGCGCTTGCGTAAAATAAACGAGAAAATCAAGTATGGGGCATAGCCCCGAGGAGAAATAATGAAACAACTCATAATAGTCGAGTCTCCGCACAAAGCCAAAACGATACAGAAGTATCTTGGCAACGACGCCGCGGTGCTTGCGTCCAAAGGACACGTTTGCGATTTGCCGACACGTTCTTTGGGTATCGACGTGGATAACGGTTTCAAACCGCAGTATATCGTTACGCCGGACAAGGAATCAACCATCAAACAACTTTCTCAAGCGGTAAAAAAATATGACAAAGTTTACCTCGCAACCGACCCGGACCGCGAGGGAGAAGCCATATCGTGGCACTTGAAGAACACTCTCGGCGTTACGGGAGATAAAGTGCGTATCGAGTTTAACGAAATATCGCCGAAAGCGGTTCGTGCGGCAATGGAAAATCCGCGCGAAATCAATATGAATCTCGTCAACAGCCAACAGGCAAGACGAGTGCTTGACAGACTCGTCGGTTACAAAATATCGCCGATTCTTTCTCGCAAACTCAAGCCGAGTTTGTCCGCAGGTAGAGTGCAGTCTGCCGCTCTCAAAATGATTGTCGACAGAGAGAAAGAAATCAGAGAATTCAAACCCGAAGAATACTGGACGATAGGCGCGTTGCTTTACAAGGACGGCGCAAAAAAGACCAAAGCAAATCTTTTCAACGCTTCTTTGAACGATAGAAACGGAGAAAAAATCAAGCCGACGACCGCCGACGAAGCATACGCCATTGCAGACCAAATGAAAGAAAGCGATTTTCACGTCGACGAAGTGAAAAAGAGCGTTTCCACCTCAAAACCCGCACCGCCGTTTACCACGAGTACGATGCAACAGGAAGCGAGTCACAAGCTGAATATGACCGCCGAGAGAACGTCGAGAGTGGCGCAACAACTTTACGAAGGCGTAAATATCGAGGGAGAGGGACAACACGCGCTCATAACGTATATCCGTACGGACAGCGTGCGTATATCTCCCGATTTTGCGAGAATCGCGCTTTCTTACATCGCAAAAAATTACGGCAGCGAATACGCTCCAAAGACGCAAAATATTTATAAGACCAGCGACAACGCCCAAGACGCTCACGAGGCTATCCGTCCTATCGATTTGAACCGCACTCCGAAATCTTTGGAGGGTAAGATGGACAGAGACGCTTTCAGACTCTATAAACTCGTTTACGAGCGTTTTATGGCTTCGCAAATGACGCCTGCGCAATATAACACTATGCGCGTTCATATCGTCGGCGAAAAGGACAGAGACAAACTCGGCTTCGTCGTAAGAGGCAAGAGCGTCAAGTTTAAGGGATATACGGCAGTCTATTCGCAGACGGTCGAGGAGGACGAGGAAAACAAAGAACTCGATACGATGCCCGACCTCAACGAAGGAGAGCATCTCAATCTCGACGACGTTGCGTGCGAGCAGAAATTCACAAAGCCGCCGGCGAGATACAACGACGCGACTTTGGTTAAGGCTCTCGAAGAAAACGGCATAGGTCGCCCGAGTACTTACGCAAGCATTATCTCGGTTATCGCAAAGAGAGAATACACGCAAAAAGTGCAGAAAGCCATTGCTCCGACGCAGCTCGGAGAGGCCGTTTGCGAGTATATGGAGAAGAATTTCCCCGACATTATGAACCTCAACTTTACCGCACGTCTCGAAGGCGCGTTGGATAAGGTTGCGGACGGCAATCAGCAATGGCAGGAACTTATCGGAGCGTTCTATCCGAGGCTTATGAAGTTTGTGGAAAGAGCGGCAAAGCAGGGCGGCGGAAACTATATGCCCGACGAGGAGAGCGACGTTGTCTGCGATAAGTGCGGTGCAAAAATGGTTGTACGCCACGGCAAATACGGTCCGTTCCTCGCTTGCCCCAACTACCCGAAGTGCAAAAATATCAAGAAGATAGTGGAAGTCGTCGGCAAATGCCCGAAGTGCGGCGGAGACGTGAGCAAGAGGGTGTCCAAAGCAGGCAAGACTTTCTACGGTTGCACAAATTATCCGAAATGCGACTTTATAAGCTGGGATATACCTGCGCCGTACTTCTGTCCCGAATGCGGAAGCACTATGAAAGTGGTCAAGCGCGACGACAAGACTTATTACGTCTGCACCGACCATAAATGCAAGCACAGAGAGCTTGTGAAAGACGAAACGTCTGAAAATTAATAATTGCGGAAGGCGTAGCCTTACTCAATAATAAACAAAAAACTATGGCTGAACACACGATAAAAATCATAGGCGGAGGGCTTGCAGGGTGCGAAAGCGCATTGCAGTTGCTCGAAAGAGGCTTCAAGGTCGAAATGTACGAAATGCGTCCTCAAAAAACGACGGGTGCGCATAAAACGGACGACCTTGCCGAACTCGTGTGTTCAAATTCGCTCAAATCGTGCGAACCTTGCACCGCGTCGGGGCTTTTGAAAGAGGAACTCGATTTGCTCGGTTGCAGATTGCTTGCAATAGCAAAAGAGTGCGCCGTTCCGTCGGGAAGCGCGCTTGCGGTTGACAGACAAAAGTTTTCCGAAGCGGTTGAAAAAGCGTTGTTTGCGTATAACGATTTCACGCTTGTGAGGGAAGAAGTTACGACGCTTGACGACGAACGTCCGACCATAGTTGCGACGGGACCGCTTACGAGCGATTCGCTTGCTAACGAAGTCGGCAAACTTACGGGAAAAGACAGACTGTATTTTTACGACGCTATCGCTCCGATTGTGGAATTTGACAGTATAGATATGTCAAAGGCGTATTTCGGCGGCAGATACGGCAAGGGCGGAGAAGATTATCTCAATCTGCCTATGCAAAAGGACGAATACGAAGTTTTTTACAACGAACTCGTAAACGCAAAAACCGTGGTGCTTCACGATTTTGAGAAAAAAGAACTTTTCGACGGCTGTATGCCCATAGAAGAAATGGCAAAAAGAGGCAGCGACACGATTCGTTTCGGACCTCTCAAGCCCGTAGGGCTTCGCAATCCGCTTACGGGAGAAAAAGCGTATGCGGTGGTGCAACTCCGCAAAGAAAATATCGCAGGGGATTGCTACAACCTCGTAGGGTTTCAAACCAACCTTACCTACGGCGAGCAAAAGAGAGTTTTCAGCCTTATTCCCGCGCTTAGGAATGCGGAATTTGTTCGCTACGGCGTGATGCATAGAAACACATACATCAATGCGCCGAACGTAATCGACGATACGTTCAGATTGAAAGGAGACAAAACGCTGTACATAGCAGGGCAACTTTCGGGAGTCGAAGGATATGTGGAAAGCATAATGAGCGGACTTATCGCAGGGCAGGCTATGGCTCGCGAATTGCAAGGAGAAGAATATCGTATTCCGTCCGACGTAACAATCGTCGGCTCGCTTTGCAGGTACGTTTCGCAAATGAGTCTCGACTTTAAGCCGATGAACGCAAATCTCGGAATATTGCCGTCGATAACGGGCATACGCGACAAATCGAAGCGTAAACAGGCGTATCACGATAGGGCAATAAATTCGCTGAAAGAACAACTGAGCGAAAAAATTAATAATTATTAATTAATAATTGAGGGTGGGATACCCACACCCCCGAATTAAATTAAAACTGAACGTCCGAAAAATCGGGCAATGAATTAAACAATCAGGAGGTATAAAACTATGGTTGAATTTCGCGGAACTACTATTTGCGCGGTAAGGCGCGACGGACAAACCGCGGTGGCAGGAGACGGTCAGGTCACGATGGGCGAAAGCGTCATTATGAAAGGCAACGCCGTCAAAGTCAAACGCATTTACAACGATAAAGTAGTCGTAGGATTTGCAGGTTCCGTCGCCGACGCTTTTGCGTTGTCGGAAAAGTTTGAAGCTATGCTTCAAAAATATAGCGGAAATCTTATGAGAGCCGCAGTCGAACTTGCAGAACTTTGGAGAAGCGACAAGGGCGGAAGAAAGCTCGAAGCCTTGCTTATCGCGGCGGACAGCACGGCTATATACGTCATTTCGGGTACGGGCGAGGTTATCGAACCCGAAAACGGAATTTGCGCAATCGGAAGCGGCGGAAACTATGCGCTTGCCGCTGCTCGCGCGCTCGTGGACGCTACGGATTTGAGCGCGAAAGAAATCGCGTACAAAGCACTTAAAATCGCAAGCGAGATTTGCGTATATACCAACGACCATATCACGGTCGAGACCGTTTGAGAGGTAAAATATGGACAATAACGTTATGACTCCGAAACAAATAGTTGCGGAACTCGACAGATACATCATCGGTCAGCACGAAGCAAAAGTTGCCGTGGCAATCGCACTCCGCAACCGCTATCGCAGAAGCAAACTCCCCGAAGAAATGAGGGAAGAAATCACACCTAAAAACATCATTATGAAAGGACCGACGGGCGTAGGTAAAACCGAAATCGCACGTCGTTTGGCAAAAGTGGTCAAAGCTCCGTTCGTAAAGGTCGAAGCGACCAAATTTACCGAAGTCGGCTACGTCGGTCGCGACGTGGAAAGCATCATTCGCGACCTCGTGGAAGTGTCTATCCGCCTCGTAAGAGACGAAAAATTCAAAGAAGTAATGCCCAGAGCAACCGAAATTGCGGAAAACAAGCTCTGCGAAATTCTTCTTCCCATTCGCAAGAATGCTGCAGGCGCAACCGAAAAGAGCGACGCACAACTCAAAGAGGAGTTGCTCCAAGAGATTCGCGCGGGACATCTTGACGGAATCACAATCGAGATGGAGATTCGTCAACAGCCCAAGCCCATTCAACTTCAACCCGGCAACGCTCCCGGCAACGAAATCGACCTCGGAAGCATTTTCGGCGGTATGATGGGGAAAATGCCCGTTAAAAAGAGAAAACTTACCGTCAAACAAGCGATGGACTTCATTGTCAATCAAGAGGCGGAAAAGATGGTGGACGAGGACGCAATCACGCAAGAGGCTTTGCAAAGAGCAGAGCAAGACGGCGTTGTGTTCCTTGACGAAATCGACAAAATCGCAACGGGCGCGAATGCGTCTCAACAAGGTCACGACGTATCGAGAGAGGGCGTGCAGAGAGATATTTTGCCGATTGTTGAGGGAAGCACCGTACAAACCAAATACGGCTCTATCCGCACGGACTTTATTCTCTTTATAGCGGCAGGCGCATTCCATATCTCGCGTATGGAGGATTTGATTCCCGAGCTTCAGGGCAGATTCCCGATAAGAGTGGAGCTTGACAATCTCACGAAAGAAGATTTCGTCAAGATTTTGACCGAACCCGACAATGCGGTACTCAAGCAATACAAGGAATTGCTCGGCGTAGACGGAGTGGAACTCAATTTTACCGACGAAGCCATAGACGAGATTGCGAGAGTTGCGTTTGAAGAAAACGAAAACAGCGAAAATCTCGGCGCGCGTCGTTTGCACGCAGTACTCGAAGCACTTTTGAAAGACGTGCTTTACGAGGCGGACGACAACGTGACCAAACAAATCAATATCGACAAAGAATACGTCGAAGCGCACATCAGCGGAAATCTTAAAGAAAGAAATCTGCGTCGTTATATTATCTGACGACAGAAGGAAGAATTATGATTAGCATACCAAAAGGCACAAAAGATATGTTGCCGCAAGAGGCATACAAGTGGCATTACGTCGAAAACATCGCAAGAGAGACTGCGGCGCAATTCGGATTTAAGGAAATCCGTACGCCTATGTTCGAACATACCGAATTGTTTTTGAGAGGCGTCGGGGAAACCACCGACATCGTTACCAAAGAAATGTATACTTTCGACGACAAGGGAGGAAGAAGTATGACGCTTCGTCCCGAAGGCACGGCAGGCGTTGCGCGCTGTTTTATCGAAAACGGATTGCAACAAGGCGTTATGCCTATGAAAGCGTACTATATCGCGAGCGTGTTCCGTTATGAAAAGCCGCAAAACGGCAGACTGCGCGAACATCATCAATTCGGCGTCGAATGCTACGGAAGCGACAGCCCGAGCGCAGACGCGGAAGTTATCGCTCTTGCCGCGACTCTCCTCAAAAAAGTTGGTCTTACGCAAATCGAGTTGAACATCAACAGCATCGGTTGCGCAAAATGCCGCGCGGAATACAACAAGGCTCTCAAAGAATACATCGGCGCAAATCTGCATCTTATGTGCGGACAATGCCAAGCGAGATTCGAGAAGAATCCTTTGCGTATTCTCGACTGCAAAGAGGAAAAATGCAAGGAAATCACGAAAAACGCGCCCAAAATTCTCGATTATCTCTGCGACGATTGCAAGGCGCACTTCGAGAAAGTGCAACAAATCCTCAAGTCTATGGGTATTGCTTTCAAGGTCAATTCGGGTATCGTCAGAGGACTTGACTATTACACCCGTACCGTATTTGAATTCGTATCTACGGACATCGGAGCGCAAGGCACGGTTTGCGGCGGCGGAAGATACAATCGTCTCGTGGAGGAAGTCGGCGGAAAACCGACTCCTGCCGTCGGCTTCGGAATGGGGCTTGAAAGATTGCTCCTCGTGCTTGAAAACACCGATAATCTCAAAGCCGAACCCGAGTGTATAGACGTATACGTTGCGTCTTTGGGCGAAGCGGCGCAAGACGCGGCACGCAAAATCGTTATGGGTTTGCGCGAAAAGGGCGTTAAAGCGGAAAACGATATTATGGACAGAGGCATAAAAGCGCAAATGAAATATGCCGACCGCGTAGGAGCAAAATACGTCGTCGTAATCGGCGATGAGGAACTTCAAAACGGTGTCGTTAATATCAAAAATATGCAAAACGGCGAAACGCAAAGCCATACAATCGAGAATCTTGCGGGGTATTTTGCAAAATGACGGAGCGCGGCGTTGTATCCAAAGTCAAAGGCAATAAAGCCACGGTACGTTTTGAGAGGCGTAGTGCGTGTGACAAATGTCATATGTGCGCCGTAACCAAAGACGGAATGAAAGTGGAAGTCGTTATCGAAAACTCCCTCGGCGCAAACGAGGGCGATTTCGTCGAGGTGGAAATGGGCGAAAAATACGTTTTGACCGCCGCAACGATAGTGTACGTCATTCCGCTTATTCTCACGGGACTCGGAATAGGTCTCGGCACTCTTATAAACGAGATAGCCCAGATTTGTTTTGCCATAGGCGGACTTGTGATAGGCTTTGTCATTGCGATTTTGCTCGACAGGCTTGTAATACGCAAAAAGAAAGGCTTTGTTCCGACTATGAAAAGTATCTGTGATTTTGGCGGTCAAGGTACGGATGAAACGAAAAAATAATTGCGTGTCGGCATCGACACGCAAACGTGCGCTTATTCGAAGCGTATTTATTAACGAAATGTGCTTATTCGGAGCTTCGAGCCGCAGGGCGGCGAGCAAATCAAACGCCGAGCTTGATGATTAGTACAAGCGACTGCGCCGTATTGTTGCGTAGCTGGCGCACAAAGCGCGTGACATAATGAGAGAAATGTCCCTATTTATGCGAGTGCTGAGTGTTGCCCCCCGCGGAGCGGTTCCGTGGGTTCCCTCAAACGAAGTGCAGAGGGGGAACGGAATAGGGGAAACACCTGAGGAAGGGGGAAAGTTGCATTTAATTATTATTCTAAAAATAGAAAACAAGGAGTAAAAATATATGTCAGATTACGTTGTATTGAACAAAGACAATTTTGACAAAACCGTTGAAAACGGCGTCGTTCTCGTCGACTTTTGGGCAACTTGGTGCGGACCTTGCAAAATGCTTGCTCCGACTATCGACGCAATCGCAACCGAGTATAAAGACAGAGTGGTAGTAGGCAAAGTCGACGTCGACGAAAGCGAGGAAATCGCAAGACGTTTCGGCATTTTGTCAATCCCCACGCTTTTCTTGTTTAAGGACGGAGAAGTGGTTGAAAAACTCGTGGGTTACAGATTGAAAATGGAGATTGAACAACTGCTTAACAGATACGTAGACTGATACGACGGAGCGCAAAAGATGGTAGATTTGAAAAGCATTAAAAACGTTGATGAGGAATTGTACGATTCAATGGTCAAAGAACTTGACCGTCAGCGGTATAACCTCGAACTTATCGCAAGCGAGAACATCGTTTCCGAGGCGGTTCTTGCCGCTGCAGGCACTTTTTTGACCAATAAATACGCCGAGGGCTATCCCTCGAAGCGATATTACGGCGGTTGCGAATACGTTGACGTCGCCGAAAACCTCGCAATCGAGAGAGCAAAGAAATTGTTTGGCGTAAAGTATGCAAACGTGCAACCTCATTGCGGTTCAAACGCCAATTTTGCCGCGTATTACGCACTTATGCAGAGCGGAGACACCATTCTCGGTATGACGCTTGCAGACGGCGGACATCTCACGCACGGCGCAAAAGTCAATATGAGCGGAAAACTCTTTAATTGCGTAGGGTACGGATTGAATCCTCAAACCGAGCTTATCGATTACGACCAAGTGCGTTCGCTCGCTCTCGAATACAAACCGAAAGTTATCGTCGCAGGCGCGAGCGCGTACCCGAGAGTTATCGATTACGCGCGTTTCAGAGAGATTGCCGACGAAGTCGGAGCATATCTCGTTGCCGATATTGCGCACGTCGCAGGACTTATAGTTGCGGGAGTGCATCCGAGTCCCGTGGGTTATGCGCACGTCATCACGTCGACTACGCACAAGACTTTGAGAGGCCCGAGAGGCGGCTTGATTATGTGCGACGACGAGGATATAGCCAAAAAAATAGATAAGGCGGTTTTCCCCGGTTCGCAAGGCGGTCCGCTGATGCACATAATTGCGGCAAAAGCGGTCGCTTTCAAAGAAGCGTTGGCTCCCGAGTTTAAGGAATATCAGATTCAAGTGGTCAAAAACGCGCAGGCAATGGCAAACAGGCTCGTCGAAAGAGGCTTGAAACTTGTCAGCGGCGGAACGGACAATCACTTGATGCTCGTCAATCTCGTAGGCACGGGCGTTACGGGCAAACAACTCGAGACGTGGCTTGATAAGGCGCATATCACAGTCAATAAAAACAGCGTTCCCAACGAGCCTTTAAGCCCGTTCGTTACCAGCGGCGTACGCATAGGCACGCCTGCGGTAACTACGAGGGGAATGAAAGAAGAACAAATGTTCGAAATCGCCGATATGATTGCCGACGTCGTAGAAAAAGGAGAGGACGCAATCGAGGACGTAAAGAGCAGAGTTATCGCTCTTTGCAAACATTTTCCTATTTATAAAGACGTCGTAGCGATGTAATCAGCGTCGCAAGCGTAGATATTACTTCATATCCTGCAAACGCAACGGGAGCAAACGGGTCTCGTTGCGTTTTATTTTGAGCGTTTTTGCCGTTTTCGGACGTATCGGCGTCGCAGGGCTTGCCGTTGTCGTTTTTAACTTCTTCACGCTTTTCGTCAGTTGCTCGCGCTTGCGCCTTCGTATTTTTCGAGGGCTGTTTTTGCATAAGCGACATAAGCATCGGCAACATAGACGACGCGCCGTCTCCGTTTCCGCCTTGTATTGATTTCAGCAAAGAAAAAATCGGATTTTGCGCAGAGTCCGCAACGTCGGAGGGCGGTCTGCCGTCGTTTTGCGAGAGATATACTCGCTCTCCAATGCCGTTTTGAGCGTAGAAAGCATTTTGAACGTGTGATTTTGCGTCACAATGCGTATTCGACGGTTTTTGCGCGTTTGAGGCGTTCAAATCGGCGTTTGCGCTCGGTTGTTTGGCGTTTAGCAGTTGCATAAGCATCGTTATCGTGTTTGCGTCAAAATTCATATTCCACCTTGTCACAACCATAATATGCCGTCATATATTGAATGTGACGGAGGAGCTATGAATTTTTACGATTTCAACGGAATGGGCGGAGGAAACTATAACGATAACGGCGATTTCAAGGATAAGTTTAACAATTACGCCTCGAAAAGCGAAAGCGAACTTATGGACGAATTGACCAAAGTCGCAAAAAAGATGAAAGCGGACGGCAGTTTTGACGTGGCAATGCTCGAAAATCTGTATAATACGGCGTCGCCTTTTCTCAATACCGTGCAAAGAGAGAGAATGCGCGGCATTATCGATGCTTTGAAGGATTGAATATGGATAAAATCGACGCGAAAGTTATAGATTTGTTGCGGCAAAACCAAAAAATCGACGAGGGACTCGTAGGCGTGCTTGAACGCAAAGAAGAAAAAATCGACGCTCTCGTGCGTGTGCGCAACCCGTTGCATCTCGGTATACTGGAAAGAAATTTCGACGTTGTAAAGTCTTATCCGTTTATAAGAACCGTGGGTATCAAGTGCGGACTTGCCGACGCGATAAAACTCGAAAGAATGCGTGAGGTAGAATACGTTTCGGCTCAAAGCACGGTTTTCGCGCTTTCCGATGACGATTTGATTAAAAACGTGCGTTCGGAGCAGTCGTTTTTTCAGTATCCGACCGCAAGTTTTTCGGAAAATCTGACGGGAGACGGCGTTACGCTGTGCGTTATGGACACGGGCGTGAGTCTGCATTGCGACTTGTCCGTGCCGAAAGAGCGCATCGTTCATTTCGTGGATATGGTCGGAGGAGAGAAAAACCCTTACGACGATAACGGACACGGAACTTTCGTAGCAGGCGTGGCGTGCGGAGACGGATTGACGTCAGCAAGAGAAATCAGGGGCGTTGCGCCTAAAGCCAACGTTTTGGGCGTGAAAGTCATAGGGCAAAAGGGAGAGAGCGGAACTTTCAAAATTCTTGACGGTATGCAATGGCTTTTCGATAATTTTCGGCAATACGGCGTAAAAGTGGTGTGTATGAGTTTCGGCGCAGAACCGCTTTCGTATGCCGACCCGCTCAAAATCGGCGTGGAAATGCTTGCGAGAAGCGGACTTATCGTCGTGGCGGCAGCAGGAAACAGCGGAGAAAATTCTCTCAAATCTCCTGCGATTAGCAACGAAATCATCGCTGTAGGTGCGGTGGATTCCGACGATAGAGTTGCCGATTTTTCCTCTCGAGGAGTTTATCAGGGCGCAAAACGTCCCGACGTCTACGCGGACGGTATAAAAGTGCGGGGCATCAAAGCAGGCGGCAGTTATACATATATGAGCGGAACGTCCGTCGCCGCGCCGTACGTTGCAGGAGCGTGCTGTCTGTTGTGCGAAAAATACAAGAATATTACGCCGTATCAGGCAAAACAAGCGATTTTACGTCAATGTTCCGTGGTTGACGGACAGAGAATATTCAGGCTTTGAAATCGAGAGTCCGCAATATTTTGTCCAGAACACCGAGAAAATACGTCAGTTCTTTTTGAGTATTGTCGCAACCGAAACTGACTCTTACGGCACCTTGACTTAAGGTGCCGAGACTTTTATGCACGAGCGGAGCGCAATGAAGTCCGCCGCGCACGCATATATCGAAATCGTTCAATTTGTCTGCCACGACGGAACTGTCCAACGCGCCGAAATTGAACGCCACGACACCGACATCGACGTCGCGAGTGTATACTTTCGCACCGAGCGTAGTAAGACCGTAAATAAGATTTTTCGATAATCTAACGATATTTTTTCGGGATTCTTCGATGTTTTCCCAAGTCCATTGCGCGGCTTTATGCAGACACGCTATTCCGCCCGAAAACTGCGTTCCCGCCTCAAACGAATCGGGCGTTTCGATTTGGGGATATAAATCGTCCGAAAACGTACCCGTACCGCCGTACAACAAAGGTTTTAAGCTCACGTCGTTGCGCACTATCAAAAAGCCCGTGCCTTGCACGCCGTGCAATCCCTTATGACCGGGGCAAGCGAGCATTGCGATATTGTCTCTCGACATATCCGTATCGATATACGGCACGCTTTGCGCTCCGTCGACTATAAGCGTTACGCCGTGTTTTTTTGCGATTTTTCCTATTCTTTCCACGTCGTTAATCGCTCCCGTCACGTTGCACGCTCCGCCGAATACGAAGCAATCGGCATTTGAGGCAGTTTGCTCAATATCCGATATTCTAATGCGTCCGTTTTCGTCTCTCGGGAGTACGGTAAGATTGATTGCTCCGTCTTTTTTCATCTTGAACAGAGGTCTCAAAACGGAGTTATGTTCGTTTTGAGACGTAACGACTCTCGCGCCGTGCTTTATACCTCCGAATAGGGCAAGATTCAACGCTTCCGTGCAGTTTTTCGTGAAAATCACGTCGTATCCGTCGCTTGCTCCGAGCATTTTTGAGAGATACTCTCGGCATTGTTCTACGCAAAAAGTTTTTTCAAGCGATTCTTTATGTCCGCTTCGTCCCGCGTTTGCCGAATGCGTAACGTCGAAAAAGAGCGCGTCGAGCGCACGTTTTGGTTTGAATCTCGAAGTTGCCGCATTGTCAAAATATACCATATCCCTTATTCCTACTATGCAACTTATGCTTTTCGACACAAAAAATGTGTTGGCGCAATATACTAAATCGAGGGCGGATACATATAATTCGGGAGGGGGTATATGAGAGAATTTTTCGTTGCATTCCGTTCTCGCGCCGAAGCGGTGCGTTTTTATGAGGATTTAATATCCTATCGTATCGCTTGCAAGATTATCAATACGCCGTCATCTGCGAAAATCGGTTGCGGATTGTCCGTAAAACTGTTTGCAAGAGATATGCAACAGGCAAAAGTTATTCTGCAAAGAGGAAGATACAATTCGGCAATCGGTTTTTACTATTTCTCTCCCGACGGCAGCGCGATAAGATTGTAAGCAAATCTCGCATCGGCTCGGCTTGTGCGGCGCGCGCATACGCAATTTGGCGCGTATGCGCGCAAACTCTTGCAAATATGCGGAATTTGTGCGATAATTGCGCTATGACAGAGCAAAATCTCACAATCTATCGTTTGCTTGACCAAGCGCATCCCGACGCAAAGTGCGAACTCGATTATTCCACGCCCTTCGAATTGCTCGTGGCGGTTGTGTTGTCGGCGCAATGTACGGACAAAAGGGTAAATCTGGTTACGGCAGAGCTTTTCAAAGTTGCGTCCACGCCTCGACAGTTTGCGGATATGAGTCTCGACGAACTGGAAAGGCGCATTTTCTCTTGCGGTTTTTATCATAATAAAGCCGTGGCAATAAAGAAATTGAGTGAGGAGATTTTGCAAAACGGCGGTATGCCGAACACGTTCGAAGGTCTTGAAAAGTTGTCGGGCGTCGGCAGGAAAACCGCAAACGTGGTATGCTCCGAAGCGTACGGACTGCCTGCAATCGCAGTCGATACGCACGTTTTCAGAGTGGCAAATCGCTTAGGTCTCGTAAACGAAAAAACGCCCGAAGCCACCGAAAAGTCGCTTATGAACGCGTTTGACAGAGACAAGTGGTCTCATTTGCATCATCTGCTTATTTTTCAAGGCAGATACGTTTGCAAATCCCAACGTCCAGAATGCGACAAGTGCAATTTGAGAGCGTACTGCAATTATTACAAAAAACTATCTGTTTCAACGGAAAAAGTATGAATAGATACCGCATTTTATCCAAAAAAAGTCTTGCACCCAACGTCAACGAGTACGTTATAGACGCTCCGCTCGTGGCAAAGCATTGCCTTGCGGGGCAATTTGTCATTTTGCGTACGGACGAGGACGGGGAACGCGTTCCGTTTACCGTCTGCGATTATTCCCGCAGCGACGGCACGGTTTCCGTACTCGTACAGGAAGTTGGATATACCACAATGAAACTTGCCTCGATGAACGAGGGAGACTGTCTTGCCGACTTCGTCGGACCGCTCGGCAATCCAACCGATTTGACGGAGTATCGCAATATATGCCTTGTAGGAGGCGGAATCGGAAGCGCGGTTATTTTTCCGCAGGCAAAACAACTCTTTTCGGACGGAAAACGTCCCGACGTGGTGCTTGGCGCGCGCAATAAGGACTTGTTGGTTTACGTTGACGAATTTGAAAAATATTCCGATTTGCACATAGTTACCGACGACGGCTCCGTAGGCGAAAAAGGGTTTGTGACAGATATGCTGGCAAAACTTATCGACGGCGGTAAACGTTACGATTGCGTTTTTGCGGTCGGACCGTTGCCGATGATGAAAGCCGTCTGTTCGCTTACGAAACGCTACGGTATTCATACCGTCGTGAGTATGAATTCTATGATGGTAGACGGTACGGGAATGTGCGGATGTTGCAGACTGACCGTAGGCTCGCAGACGAAATATGCGTGCATAGACGGTCCCGAATTTGACGGACATCTCGTAGATTTCGACGAAGCAATCTTGCGAAGCAAGGCGTATAAAACGCAGGAGAAAGAGCATTACTGCAATCTGAGGAGGCAATATGGTAAAGACTGAAAGACATCCGATGCCTACCAAGAAGCCGAACGAGCGTATATTCGATTTTAAGGAAGTTGCGCTCGGATATACTCCGCAACTCGCAACCGAAGAAGCGTTGCGTTGTCTCGATTGCAAAAACGCGCCGTGTATGCAGGGTTGTCCCGTCGGCGTGCAGATACCTCGTTTTATAAGACAACTTAAAGACGGAGACGTGCAAGGTGCGCTCGAAATAATCAAAATAGACAACAATCTGCCCGCAATTTGCGGCAGAGTTTGTCCGCAAGAAAATCAATGCGAAAAATTCTGCGTGCGCAAGGAGAAACTCGGAGGTTCTGTCGCAATAGGCAATCTCGAAAGATATTGCGCGGACACGGCAGTTGAAAAAAGTTTCGATATTAAGCCGGCCACGGGAAAAACCGTTGCTGTCGTCGGTTCTGGACCTGCGTCGCTTTCTTGCGCCGCCGACCTCGCTCGCGCCGGCGTTAAAGTGACGGTTTTCGAAGCGCTTCACAAGGCAGGCGGAGTGCTTGTGTACGGAATACCCGAGTTTCGTTTGCCAAAGTCCGTCGTGAAAAAAGAAGTGGACTCGGTGCGTGCGCTCGGAGTGAATATCGTTACAGACGTGGTTATAGGCAAAACGCTTTTCGTGGACGAATTGCTTGACGAGTACGACGCCGTTTTTATCGGCTCGGGCGCAGGTGTTCCTATGTTTTTGCATATTGAGGGCGAAAACCTTAACGGCGTATATTCCGCAAACGAGTATCTTACGAGAGTCAATCTTATGGAAGCGTATAAGTCCGACTGCGTAACTCCTATCCACAGAGGCAAAACCGTCGTGGTGGTCGGAGCAGGCAACGTGGCTATGGACGCCGCAAGAACGGCAAAACGCCTAGGCGCGAACGTCAGATTGGTGTATAGAAGAAGCAGAGCGGAAATGCCTGCGAGAGGCGAGGAGATTGTCCACGCCGAACAAGAGGGTATAGACTTTGAATTGCTTGCGAATCCCGTCAAAATTATGGGAGACGAGCAAGGCAACGTTCAAGCAATCGAGTGCGTGCGTATGCGACTTTCGGAACCCGACGAAAGCGGTAGACGCCGTCCCGTCGCGATTGAAAACAGCGAGTTTACGATAGATTGCGACGAGGTTATAGTTGCGCTCGGTACCACTCCGAATCCGATAATAAAAAACAGTTTTCCCGCGCTCGCTACGTCGGCAAAAGGCACGATTATCGCAGACGAAAACGGCAAAACGAATATAGATAGGCTTTATGCGGGCGGAGACGCGATAACGGGTGCGGCAACGGTCATTCTCGCAATGGGCGCAGGCAAAAAATCCGCAAAAGCGATAATAGAAGAATTCCAAAAGCAAAAATAAACCAAATACACTTGAGAAGGTGAGAATATGTTTCTCGATTATGTAAAGATTTTTATAAAAGCAGGCAACGGCGGCAACGGCAAAGTGTCCTTCCACCGCGAAAAATTCGTTCCTAACGGAGGACCCGACGGCGGAGACGGCGGAAACGGCGGAGACGTCGTGTTCGTTGCCGACAAAGATATGAATACGCTCGTCGACTTCAAATATCAGAAGTTTTATCGTGCGCAAAACGGCGGAGACGGCGAGGCAAAGAACTGTACTGGTAAGTCTGCGCCGAATCTTATTATCAAAGTGCCTGCAGGCACCGTGATAAGAGATACGCAAAGCGGTAAGGTAATTGCCGACTTGTTTGACGACGGAGAGACTTTCGTCGCTCTGAAAGGCGGTAGAGGCGGCAAAGGCAACAATCGCTTCGCTCACGCAAAACGCCAAGCGCCTTCGTTTTCGCAGTTGGGAGAGACGACCGAAGAACATCAGGTCACGCTCGAGCTTAAAACCATTGCGGACGTCGGACTCGTGGGATTCCCGAACGTCGGCAAGTCTACGCTTTTGAGCGTTTTGACTTCCGCAAAACCCAAAATCGCGAATTATCACTTTACCACAATCAATCCGAATCTCGGCGTCGTGCAGATGTACGACGATAGCTTCGTTATTGCGGATATTCCGGGACTTATCGAGGGAGCAAGCGAGGGAGCGGGACTCGGACATTACTTCCTGCGCCACATCGAAAGAGTGCGCCTTATAGTGCATATCGTGGATATAAGCGGCAGCGAGGGCAGAGACCCCGTTGACGATTATGAAAAAATCAATCGTGAACTTGCATCTTACAGCGACAAACTTGCGCAAATACCGCAAATCGTCGTGGCAGGCAAGAGCGATTTGCTTGTCGACCGTAGCGAAATCGAGAAGTTTGAAAAAGCCGTCGGAAAGAAAGTTTACGTCGTATCTTCCGTTACGCACGAAGGACTTGACGAATTGCTCGCAGTAATAAAACAAAAAGTCGACGAACTTCCGCCTCCGCAACGTATCGAACGCGACGAAGATTTCGAACTCGAACCCAAATCCGACCAGAAATTTACAGTTTCTCGTCTTGACGACGGCTCCTTCTTTGTCGACGGCGGTCTCGTTGACTTCCTCATTCAAAACGTCACAATCTCCTCTCAAGACAGCTTTGCTTTCTTCCAAAAAGTCCTCAAAGACCGCGGCGTAATAGCCGAATTGAAAAAGAAAGGTATGAAAGAGGGGGATATAGTGTGTATCGGCGACCTCGAATTCGAATGGGTAGATTAACGCATCATTGAGCGAATAACTGCGTCAACACCCCATCGGCATCAACTCGTTTACTATCGGTAAATTAGGGTTGCCGCCGACGGGGTGTTTCCTTGTTCATCATCTCAATGATGCGTTAATCTTATCAATCACAATTTTTGCCGTTTTCTCATTACTCATCTATTAGGCGGCTTTTAACGCTTTCCGCTGAGCGAATAACTGTGTCAGCACACAACTCACTTAATAAAATCACTCATTAAAAATAAAATGCAATTATCCCCCTTCCTCAGGTGTTTCCCCTATTCCGTTCCCCCTCTGCGCAATGCTTGAGGGAACCCACGGAACTGCTCCGCAGGGGGCAACACTCGGCACGCGCATAGACAAGTATCGTCCACTTGTTATATCACTCGTTCGCCGACAAAAAGAACAACACTTGTCGGCTCACTTGTACTATTCGTCGAGCTTGGCGCTCGATGCGGTCGGCGCCTTGCGCCTCCAACTTCGAATAAACACAGTCCGTGTATAGCTACATTATTAAAATTTAACGCAAAAGATTTTTATTATAAAAACTTTATTCTCTCCTGTATTCGTCTTGTGCTTCGTATTCCAATCTGTCAAGGGCTTTTTGTGTCGTCAATTCTCCTTTGCCGAGCGGTGTCAAACAGAGCAGGGCAAGCAGTACGGAAATTGAGCCGAGAATCAGATAATACACTTTCAGCGGAGTTATGAAAGATACCAACGTCAGCACCGCTCCCGAGAAAGCGTAATTTTTGAAATTCTGACGAGAGAGAACAGTTTGAACGATTAGCGAAATCGACGGTTTTTGCTTTACTCGTTTCAAGTCGGGCAGGGAATCGTGCTTTTTGAGGAATCTGTAAACCTCTTTGATTTTTATCGTTCTTACTCGTACGTTTTCGATATTTGCGATTTGAAATGCCTTTCTGTCAATGCCTTTCGTAATGACAAAAACGCTTTTTCTTTCAAGTTTTTTTGCAAGATTGCATATCGAACACATATCGCTTATCGTGAGTGCGGAAAATTTGAAATCTGCGATAATTGCGCTGTTTTCAAGCAAAATATAGTTGCAACCATTCTCGATTTTGTCGTTTTTTATAGCACTTAACAGTAATTTTACAATGTAATCGTTGCCTCTTATGCAAAATTCGAGTGCAAGTCTGTCTGCCGAATACGGCTTGTTTTTCTTCTTCGATATGTACCGTGCGCTCACAATCGCAACGACTGTAAAAGCTACCGAAAATATCAAAGAAGCGGCGAGATTTTCAAACAGGAAAAATGCCCATACGAAAGTAACGAACAGAATCAATATGCTTGCGCTTATATAGTCGATAGTGCGTGCCATATCGTGATTGTTGCCGATAAAACAAAAAACGATACCGTTAAGTGCGATTATTGTTGATATGCGCAAAATAATAATGTATAATCTTTGATATGGCAAGAACATTGGTTTTCGGAGGCGCATTCGACCCTCCGCACATTGAACACGTCAGGATGTGTAAAAGCGCATTGGACGAACTCGGCATCGAGCGTCTCGTCGTCGTGCCTACGTTTTATCCGCCTCACAAGAGTGCGGGATTTTTGTCGTTTGAACAAAGATGCGACCTCGTTCGCACGGCGTTCGAGGGTATGAATTTCACAATCGACGACATAGAAAAAGTTAAGGGCAAAGACAATTACAGCGCGTTGAATCTGCCGTTACTTAAGCAAAAATACGGAGATATAGTGTACCTTATCGGCGGCGACAGCCTCGAGTATCTCGACACTTGGTATCGTCCCGACCTCGTTTTGAAAGCGTGTCCGATTGCCGTTTGTGCAAGAGAAGGGTATGCCGATTCGAAAAAACTCGTGTCCGAACTCGAAAAACGTTACGGCGGAGAGTTGATTTTGCTCGATTACGTCGGGAAAGACGTTTCGTCGTCCAGAATCAAAGCGGAATTGTTGCTCGGAATGAAACCCGATTGCATCGACGATAAGGTGTATGCTCGAATCGTGGAAAACGGACTTTTTTGCGAGTACAAAGATATGGTCGAGAAGTTGAAATCTTTTCAGACGCCCGACCTTTTCGAACACAGCAAAGCCGTGGTTCTTACTGCGGTGGAGTTAAATTCGAGGCACAATCTGAAACAGGACTTTACCAAAGTGTTTTTGGCGTGTCTGTTGCACGACAACGCAAAGCAACGTCCGTCTCTCGACGGGCTTAACGTGCCTGCGGATGCTGTGGGAACGCCCGTATTGCATCAGTTTTTGGGTGCGGAGAAGGCAAAACGAGATTTCGGAGTGCAGGACGAGGACGTCTTGAACGCAATTAGATTTCACACCACGGCAAAAGCAGATATGACTATGCTCGAAAAACTCGTGTATACTGCGGACAGTTTGTCTTTTGACAGGCAATACGAGCCTATTCCGAAGTTGAGAGAGATTGCTATGCAGGATTTTGAAAAAGGTTTTGAGGCGGTGCTTAAGTATACTTACGACAAAGTGCTTGCAAAGGGCAACGGAATGCATCCGCTTACAGAAGAAGCCAAACATTGCTATCTTGACAAATGATTGTCGTCGGTGCATAATTTGAAGTGGGAACTCGCGTATTTTGTCGAGTTTTGCAAAAACTAAAGAAAACTACTCGCTTTTACATATTGCGAATAGGAGGAATTTATGGAACCTATTGAAATGAAAGACGTTATTTGCCGCGAACTCGACGAGCATAAAGCCACGGACATCACGGTTTTGGACGTTGCGCACTTGACCGTTATTGCGGATTATTTCGTTATTTGCACCGCAAAGAGCAATAAGCAGGTCAAAGCACTCGTCGAATTCGTAGACGAGAAAATGAACGAATACGGCATCAGCCCCATTCACACGGACGGCGTGAACGAAGGCAAGTGGGCGGTTCTTGACTACGGCGGAGTTATCGTTCACGTTTTCAACGACGAAACGAGGGTGTTTTATTGCCTTGAAAAACTTTGGGCGGACGGCGGAAATATGCACAAATACGTCCCGACAAACGACTGATTGTCAGAGACGAGAGATAATTTCGTTTCTCGCAAACGGTAAAACAAGTTATAAAAAGTCACAGCCTTGCCGTGACTTTTTTATATAATGCGGATTTTTCTTGTTCGTTCATATCGTCTTTTATTCGCGCGTAAACGTCAACGTCGAACGTTGCGATTACGCTTTTTTTCGTCGCTTTTTCAATCGACGTTTTCACGTCGTCGAGGCATTTGTCTCGGACGCTTTTCAGATATAGCGGGCGAGTAAGCACCGCAACGATAAGAGTTCCGTCGTATTCGAAGCATTTTGCGCTTACGACGTACTCGTTTTGCAAAGCGCAAAATACGGCGTAATCGGGAGTGGGTTGCGCAGAGTCGTTTTCCGTTGCGGTTTGAACGACGTTTTTAGCGGTTTCTATCGGAGTAACGTAGTTTTGCATAGAGTAATTATGAGTGTTTTCTCCGATTTTGATACTCGTTTGCTCGACGTAGGCTTTGTGAATGCGGCTTTACGGCTTGCTTTGACAGAATGTCGAAAATTCGAGTGCTTTTATAATCTCGCATACGCTTGACAATCCGTATGGCTGAGAGTAACATAATAATTGCTTCGGGGCGAGGTGCAAATCCTCACCGGCGGTATAGTCCGCGAACACGCTTTTGCGTGCCGACAAGGTGCGATTCCTTGACCGACGGTTATAGTCCGGACGAGAGAGGCAAAGATGCTTTTTTTAGCGTTGCGCCCTCGAAGGCGCATTTTTTGTTTTTTATCCTTACAAACGATGCGCCAAAGGAGAAAAATGAGCAAAAAAGACGAGATTTCAGAGAAAAGCATCAAATCTCAAAACGCAAAGATTGACGTAAAAGGCACTTTGAAACAATTTAAGAGTGCAAAATTTACCACGGCTTATATCACGAAAGTTGCGATTTTGACGGCAATTTCGTTTATTTTGTATATAGCGCACTTTCCGTTGCCGTTTATGTTCCCGGGATTTTTGGAAATACAGATAAGCGAACTTCCGGCGTTGCTCGCAGGTTTTTCGATGGGGCCGATAAGCGCGTGTATAGTTATCGTGCTTAAGTGCCTTTTCAAACTGGCGATGTCGGGTACGGGAAACGTCGGAGAATTGACGGATATACTTCTCGGCATATCTTTCGTTTTGCCTGCGTCGATAATTTATCAACTTCACAAGGACAAAAAGCACGCGTTGATAGGTCTCGTTGTCGGAAGCGGAATATTGACTGCGCTGTCGCTTCTGGTCAACAGATTTATATCCATACCGTTTTATTCCAAACTGTACGGATTCGACGGTATAGTCGCAAGCGTGACGTCATTGTATAAAAACGTAACGGAAGACAACTTTTATACTTATTATTTGCTCGTAGGCGTGTTGCCTTTTAACATATTAAGATGTATAATCGTAAGCGTTCTGACGTTTGTGCTGTATAAACGTCTGAGCAAAATTTTGCACTGGGACGGCACGAGAATGAAGAAAAAGAGCATATTCGGCACGCACGAGATAGGAAGCGTCGAAGAAACCTATGCGCTTGCGAGCGAGGTTGCCGAGCAGTTGCACGGAGGAGAGACCATTCTTCTCGAGGGAGATTTGGGCGCAGGCAAAACGACTTTCACAAAAGGGCTTGCAAAAGCGTTGGGCGTCAAAGACGAGGTTACCAGTCCGACGTTTACCATTCTCAACGTATACGAGGACGGACGACTCAAACTCAACCATTTGGATATGTATAGAGTGGAAAGTGCGGACGAACTCGAAGAACTCGGTATCGAGGAATGTTTCGACGACGATAGCGTGACGGTTATCGAGTGGAATAAATTCGAGCGTTTCGACGGAAAAGTAATCAAGATTTCTATAACTTCCGACGGGGAAAACAAGCGTGTTTTCGACGTCGAGAGACAGCAATAAGGACGATATGAGCAATATTTTGGCAGTTGATACGACGACTACGGCGTTAAACGTGGTTTTGATAAAGGACGGCGAAGTTTTTTGCAAGTCCGAAGAACTCGGCAAGAGCGGTCATTCCGCAAGTCTTTTGCCGTGTATTGACGACGTTTTGAAGTCGAACGGCGTTGATGTAAGCGACGTCGACGTCGTGGCGTGCGTGGTAGGCCCCGGCTCGTTTACGGGTATCAGAATAGGCGTTTCGGCGTTGACGGCAATAGCGTTTGCAAACGGCGCGAAACGCATTTGCGTAACTTCGTTCGAGCTTATCGCATACAATAGGACGAAAGTCACGGCCGGAGTCGACGCAGGACACGGCAACGTATATCTTGCCGAATGCGAAAACGGCAAAGTCGTATCCGCAAGATTCGTCGAGGCACAAGACGCGAAAAACCTTAAAAACGTGGTGTACGAACCCGTGACGTCGAGATGCGACGCGCTTGCGCAAGTTGTCAAAAACAAGGCGGAAAACGGCGAATTCGTCAACGTTATCGAGCCGTATTATATGAGAAAATCGCAGGCGGAGAGAGAGAAAGATGAAATTTGAGCCGTTGCGATACGAACATTTACGTCAAATGGCACAAATCGAGCGCGAGGCGTTTGACCAACCGTGGAGCGAACGTATGTTTATCCCCGAGGTCGAGGACGAAAACGCGTATTATCTCGTAGGCGTGCGCGGAGACGACGTGATTTGCTACGGCGGTTTTCACAAAGTGGTTGACGAGGCGCATATAACGAATATAGCCGTGCGCGCGGATTTCAGAGGCAAAGGCATCGGTACGCTTCTTATGTCGGAACTGATTTCGAGAGCGAGAATGCTCGGTTTGAAGTATATGACGCTCGAGGTGCGCGACGGCAACGAACCCGCAATAAGATTGTACAAAAGTTTCGGCTTTACCGTCGAAGGAATACGCAAGAAGTATTACAATTACACGCACGACGCGCTCATTATGTGGCTGACTGTGTAAAAGGAGACTTTGACGGGCAATCTTAACGTTATTTGCGAGCAAAACGAGGCGGAATACGCTCTCATAAACGCACACTCGGTGTGCTACGAGCAATTCGGAAAAGGAAAAGATATAGTATTTTTACACGGCTGGGGCGCATCGCGCACAGCTTTTTTATTTGTCGCAAAACGTCTTTGTATTAAGTACAGAACCACGATTTTGGATTTTGCGGGATTCGGGAACAGTCAAGAACCCGACAAGCCGTATACCGTGTCCGAATACGCCGACGACGTGGTAAAACTGTTTGTCGTATGCGGAATAAAAGAAGCGACTTTGGTCGGGCATTCGTTCGGCGGCAGAGTCGCAATCGAGATTGCAAGCAAATATCCGCATCTCGTCGAAAGACTTATCCTCATCGATTCCGCAGGATTAAAACCGAGGCGCAAGCCTTCGTATTACGTTAAAGTTGCAATTCACAAAATTCTCAAAAAATTCGGAAAAAAAGGGCTGAAAGGCTCGAGCGATTACGCAATTTTGTCCGATACGATGAAAAAGACTTTTATAAACGTCGTAAATTACGACCAGCGCGGCGCGCTTTGCAATATCGACGCGCCAACGGTGGTGTTTTGGGGAAATAAGGACAAAGAAACACCGATGTATATGTATAAGTATTTTTTGAAACACGTCAAAAACGTTCAGGGATTTTTGCTCGACGGCGGTCATTTTTCGTATGTGGACGATTATGCCAAATTCATTGCGATTTTGTCCGCATATCTGTCTCGAACGGACTAAAATGCTTTCACCCGAAAAAATCGAATGTTTCACGAAACGTTTTCACAGACGAAAAACACACCAAATAGTGGCGATATGCATAAGATTATCAGATAAAACGAGGTGTGTATGTCGCTTGAAAGAGGAGATTGGTTCTATATTGCGTTGATGATGCTCGATGCGTTCTTTATGACGAGACCGTATCTGTACGTCATTCAAAACGACAATTATCGAATTTGCGAAATTTTTAAGAACAGACGATTGCGCAAGGTATATTTGCTCGATTTGTGCGTTATTGCCGTTTTTTCGGCTATATGGACGGCGTTTTATTTGCTCAAAGCCAAAGCGTTTTGGGGCTTTTTGATTTCGTTGTTCTTTTTTATAACGGAATTGGCGTTGTATTTTATGGAAGATTTGCCCGACCGTAAAAAACCGCTCAAATATACCAAAAGAGCCGTGAGGTGTCTTTGTATCGTTTCGGCGTTCTGTACGGCGTGCGGAGCAATCGCGCTTGCGCTTGCAACGTCCTATCTTGCCGACGAATATATGAGATACCTCGTATTTTTTGCGTATACGCTGGTTTTTCCGTTGTTGTTCATTATTTGCGTATCCGTAGTAAACGTTTTCGAGAGGTTGAACAATTTGAGATACGAGCGTCGCACGGCAAAACGCCTTGCAAAACGTCCAGACCTGATAAAAATCGCAATAACTGGCAGTTACGGCAAAACGTCGGTCAAAAACTTTTTGAGCGAGATTTTGTCTCAAAAATACAACGTATTAAGCACTCCGTCAAGTTATAACACGCCGATGGGAATCTCGAAAACAGTAAACCTGCTCGATAAAACGCACGAAGTCTTTATTGCGGAATTCGGCGCGAGACGGCAGGGGGATATTAAGCGGCTTATGAAAATCGTCAAGCCGAATTTTACTATTCTGACGGGGATAAACGCTCAACATCTCGAAACGTTCGGGAGCGTCGAGAATATTCGTCGAGAAAAATGCAGAATACTCGAAGTCGGAAGCGGAGTGTGCGTAGCAAACGGAGAATTGCGAGAAATTGTGCAAAATTACGTTTCGAGACTAAAAAATATACCCGAAACGATATTTGCAGGACTTGACGAAAACGACGACGTTTATGCAAGCAATTTGTCCGTAACTAAAGATGGGAGCGAATTTGACCTCGTTACGTACAAAGGTACATTCAGAGCGTATACGGGAATTATAGGTGTTCACAACGTGCAGAATATCACGCTTGCGACTGCGATGGCTATGCGGCTGGGCGTTGAAATGCCGTATATTTTGAATGCGATAGAAGGGTTGAGTCCTATTCCTCACAGACAGCAGTTGATTGAGGGCAACGGTATAACCATCATAGACGACAGTTTCAATTCCAATCCCGACGGCGCGAAATGCGCGCTTCTGACGCTCGGTTTGTTTGAGGGCAGAAAGGTTGTTATGACGCCGGGGTTAGTGGAACTCGGAAGTCGCGAGGGCGAAGAAAACTATGCGTTGGGGAAGCGCATAGCAGACGTTGCGGACGTCGTGTTGCTCGTCGGAAAAGTCTACACGCAAAGCATAAAACGCGCGCTCGGAGAGAGTGATTTTTGCGGAGAAATATATTGCTACGACGACTTGAAATCGTGCGAAAACGACTTTCCGAACGTGCTTCGTGTCGGGGACGTGCTGTTGATTCTCAATGATTTGCCGGATATATACGACGAGAAAATTTGATAGAAAGTATTGTAAAAACGCCATAAATTTATAAAACTATTCTAAAAATATGCCGTTTTTAGAATAAAAATCGAATTTGTACTCTAAAAACGCACGAAAAATCTAATCGTGCGTTTTTGCGCGCTTGCGCACTCACGGTTTTGAAACGCAGAGCATATACTGACACAAAATAAAACACGAGGTGCTTATGCGAAAAAAAGTTGCGTTGATTTTCGGCGGCCGTTCGCTCGAGAGAGAAATCTCGATTATCACGGCTATGCAAGCGTTTCAAAATATAGACAAATCGCTTTTTGACGTCAAACCGATATATATGTACGAAGGCGATTTTTACGCGGACAACGTAGACAAAATATCTTGTTTCGTAAACTTCAATCCTGCCGAACACAAAAAGATTTTGCTCGTCAAGGGGGAGTTTTACACTCTTAAACGAGACAAACTTTCAAAGTATTTCAAGCCCGACGTCGCGCTTTTGTGTTGTCACGGCGGAGAGGGAGAAAACGGGATTCTGCAATCGTTGCTCGAGTATAACGGAGTTGCGTATACGTCGTCGGACACTTTATCGTCTGCGGTGTGTATGGACAAAGTTGCCTCGAAGCGTATTTTCGAGACGTTGCTTCTCAATGTTTTGCCTTACGAATCGGTGTCTAAGGCGGAGTTCGAATCGGACGAGGACGGCGTTTTGGAACGCGTCGAGGGAATTTTGTATTATCCGCTTATCGTCAAGCCGTCGTCGCAAGGCAGCAGTATAGGAATCGGCGTGGCAAAAGACAGGGAAGAATTGCGATTTTGTCTGCAGGTTGCGTGCAAATTCGACGATAAAATCGTGGTTGAAAAGAAACTATGCGATTTCAAAGAGGTTAATTGCGCTTGTTTTTATGAAAACGGGGAGTACGTTATATCGCAAACGGAGCAACCTTGCACCGCAAGCGACTTTCTCACTTTTGACGACAAATACACTTCGGGAGGCAAAATGAGCGGTATTTCGCGCATTATGCCTGCCGACGTCGGTTCTCTCGACCTTATCGTAAAAGCCGTAACCGAGCGCGTTTACAAGGAACTCGGATTGTTCGGTGTCGTCAGAGTAGATTTTCTCGTCGACGAGAGAAACAACAAGGTCTATGTCAACGAAATCAACACTATTCCTGGTTCTATGGCGTTCTATTTGTTTGAGGGAGCGGGTATATCGTTTGCCGATTTGTTGACAAAACTGTGCGAACAGGCAATTTTGCGCCGCACTTCGTGCAAAAAACGGACGGTATATCAAACCAACGTGCTCCGCAATTTCGTCGGCGGTACAAAAATGCGAAAATGACGGTTTTATCGCTTTATAGATAGCGTGGTCATCGCTTGTCAAAATCGCGCGAGTGTGTTATTATTTGCTAAATAATAAACGAGGTGCGAAATGGACAAGATTAAGATGACTGTTCCGCTTGTGGAAATCGACGGAGACGAGATGACGAGAGTGCTTTGGCAATGGGTCAAAGATATACTTATTTTGCCGTACGTCGATTTGAAAACGGAATATTACGATTTATCCATACAAAACAGAGACGCAACGGACGACGCGGTAACGGTCGAAGCGGCGCACGCTTGCCTTAAATACGGCGTCGGAGTGAAGTGCGCAACCATTACGCCCAACGCTCAAAGAGTGGAGGAATTCGGCTTGAAACGTATGTATCCGAGTCCAAACGCCACGCTTCGCGCGATTATGGACGGCACGGTATTTCGCGCTCCCGTGCTTGTAAAAGGCATCACTCCGCTCGTTCCGGCGTGGACGAAGCCGATAGTTATCGCGCGTCACGCATACGGAGACGTATATAAGGCGGTCGAAATCAAAGCCCACGGCGGAAAAGCGACGCTTTCCTGCGACGGAGAGGTCAAAACCGTGTTCGATTTTGACGGAGAGGACGGCATATTGCAGGCACAACACAATACCGATAAGAGCATAAAGAGCTTTGCGAGAAGTTGTTTTTCTTACGCTTTGTCTCAAAAACAAGATTTATGGTTCAGCACGAAAGACACGATTTCCAAGATATACGACCATAGATTCAAAGACATATTCCAAGAGATTTACGACGCCGAATACAAGCAAAAGTTTGAAGAAGCGGGAATCGAATATTTCTACACGCTCATCGACGACGCCGTGGCAAGAGTTATGCGTTCTCACGGCGGATTTATCTGGGCGCTCAAGAATTATGACGGAGACGTTATGAGCGATATGGTGGCAACCGCATTCGGTTCGCTTGCTATGATGACTTCGGTTTTGGTGTCTCCGACGGGCGCATTCGAATACGAAGCGGCGCACGGCACGGTTACGAGACATTTCAGAAAGCATCAGGCAGGGGAGGAAACTTCCACAAATTCCGTTGCCACGTTGTTTGCGTGGACGGGTGCATTGCGCAAAAGAGGAGAACTTGACGGCAATGACGAACTCGTTGCTTTTGCCGAGCGTCTCGAAAAAGCTACGCTCGACACAATCGAGAACGGAGAGATGACCAAGGACCTTGCAGTTTTGTTCAACCTCGAAGGCGTGCAAGTCAAGCCGCTCAACAGCAGACAATTCCTCGAAGCTATCGCAAAGAGATTATAATTTCAGCCGATTAGATACTGTAAAACACAAATATCGTATCAAAAAAAGCACCTCGAACAGAGGTGCTTTTTTATTGCGTTAATTATATTAAAATCGGGGCGTTTTCGATTTGCTACGGTATCGATTAAACCGTTACGACGTTGTGCAATCAGTTTTGTGCGACTTCGTTTTGCTTTGCGTATATAACGTTGTCTCCCACGATTTTAATCTCGTTTGGCATACCTTCTCTCGCATCGTCGGGGAGGTAAATTATAATTTGTTTTTCGACGTCGAAGTCCTTAAACATAAAGAAAAACAATCTCTTTATCGTCGTGTCGTCTTTCCTCGGAGCAGGAGTCTCGCGAAGCGTTACGGTGCCGTCTTTCAAACGCGACAATTCTATTTGATTTTTGTATTTTTCATAGTATCGGAAAGACGCAAAGCCGAGTTTATCGGAATCGGTTGTGTAGACGATAACTGCGGTCTTGTCTGTTAAATCAAGCACGATTGAGGTTAGTTTGTCGCCGCCTTCGACTTCGTTTACGGTCTGTTGAACGTATCTCAGTTCGGCTTGAGTGTAATAACCGCTGTCGTTCATAAACGTTTCGGTCGCTTTTACCCATTCTTCTCTGTTGATGCAGCCCAAAGCCGCGGAAACAATGGTAAAGACTGCGCCGAGTGCCATTATCACTATGGCTATATTCGACACGGTTAAGTAGTCCTTGAAAGTTTTTTTGCCGTCGGATACGACGGTCGTTTCTTCTTTTTTAGGGGCGTCGGGGAATTCCCAACCCATTTTTTTGTTGTAGAAAGCGTAATACTTTTTATAAATATCGATAAAGCCTATCGCAATGCCTATCGCAATCGAACCTGCGCCGGCAAGTATGAGAAATACCATTGCGCTTTTGAAAGCGAAACACGATGCAATCGAATAAAACCACAAAAGCAAACCGCCCCCGAACAGCGCAATCATAAGCGCAATCATAAGGACGAACGGAATGTTGATGACAACTCTTTTCAGGAAGCTGTTTTTTTGCGTTGCGATTCGTTTCATAGCCTTATTATACTATCCCGCTTTTGCAAAGTCAAACGGACTTTTACAAATGTCGTTTATACGCGCGTTTCAATAGTCGTTTCGAGTTCTTTTTGCCGAAAAACCTAAATACAATTTATCAGTGCGGCGGTTGCGTCGTCAAAAAGAGAAAATAAGCGTAAATTCGACTTTTGGCGACACAATTTCTTGATATTTGCACTTATTGCAATCGTATAATCGAGGTGAAATCGTGTTCGTAACGGTAAAAAAGGCAACTATTGTAAGCGCAATCACAATTCTTTTGACAGCGATAATACTTCTGTCGTCGGTCGGCGTAACGCAGACGGCGTGCGTGTTTTTCAATAAAAGCACGCGAAAAATTCCCGTTTATAGCGTGGAAACGCAGGGAGAGAGAAAAGTAATCGCGCTCACTTTCGACGCGGCGTGGGGAGCGGATAAAACGCAGGGCATTATCGATATTCTCAATTCGCACGGAGCAAAAGGCACTTTCTTTCTCGTCGGATTCTGGATTGACAAGTATCAGGAGGAGACAAAAGCCATTGCAAACGCAGGGTTCGATATAGGCAATCACTCTCGCAATCATCTCAATATGCCGAAGTTGTCGGAAGAAGAAATAAAGAATGAAATTCTTTACGTCAACGACAGAGTGAAAGATTTGACGGGGAAAACGCCCAAATACTTCCGCGCGCCCTTCGGAGATTACAACAACAAACTTATGACCTCGCTCGAGAGTTTGGATATGATAGGCGTTCAATGGTCGATAGACTCTCTCGATTGGAAGGGACTGAGCGCAAAACAGATTTACGACAGAGTGGTGCCAAAAGCAAAGAGCGGCGACATAGTGCTGTTTCACAACAACAGCGACCACGTTCTCGACGCATTGCCTATGGTTCTTGCGGCGTTAAAGGAACAGGGATTCGAATTCGTAACTATATCTTCGCTCGTTGCGGACAAGAATTTCACAATCGATTCAAACGGCGTTCAACATAAAAACGCATAGAAATACAGGAGTGATATTATGAGCTATGAACAAATGCAAAACAACCAGGTCTTTTTGAGCGGCAAAGTCTCGAGCGGACCGCAATTCTCCCACGAAATTATGGGCGAAAAGTTTTTTGACGTGACAATATCCGTCAAAAGATTGTCGGGGCAGGAGGACGTTATACCGCTTACGATAAGCGAACGCATAATGCAGGAGGAATCGTTTGAAATCGGCAATCTAATCGGTGTAATTGGACAATTTCGCAGTTACAACAAAATGATTGACAATCACAGTAAACTCGTGTTGAGAGTGTTTGTGCGCTCCTTGTGCGAGCCTGACGAAAACAATCCCAACCATATCGAAATCGATGGCTTCGTATGCAAGCCGCCCGTGTACCGCACAACGCCGTTCAAACGTGAAATCACTGACCTGCTTTTGGCAGTTAACCGTGCCTACAACAAGTCCGATTATATTCCTGCCATAGCGTGGGGAAGAAACGCTCGCTACGCCTCCGCCTTTTCCGTCGGAGACAAAATTCACATAGACGGACGCATTCAATCTAGAGTATATCAAAAACAACTTGATGACGGGACGGTGGAGGAACGGACTGCCTATGAGGTTTCCATAACCAGGTTCTAAAACCGCGCTAAATCGCGCCTAACTTTGTCAGCACCCCGAGGAGCGCAAATCACGTACGCAAATGTACGTTGGGTTTGCTACCTCGGGGTGCTTTCGTGTTATGCATCGATTTAGCGCGGTTTTAGCGTTCTTGTAAACGGTTTTAGCGTTCTTGTAAACGGTTTTAGCGTTCTTGTAAACGGTATGTGCAACTTCAAAGACGTAACATGAGCCGCAAGGCGGCGAGCAAATCGAGCGTCGAGGTTGACGAATAGTACAAGCGACTGCGCCATTCTGTTGCGTAGCGGCGCACAAAGCGCGTGGAATAATTAGAGAATTGTCCCTTTTTATCCGAGTACCGAGTGTGTCCCCCCGCGGAGCGGTTCCGTGGGTTCCCTCAAGCACAGCGCAGAGGGGGAACGGAATAGGGGAAACACCTGAGGAAGGGGGAAGTTGCATTTTATTTCAAAATTTCGCACTTTACAATTCGCTCTAATGTTGATATAATAAGTTATCTATATGAAAGTATGGGGGAATGCGAATATGAATCTTAAAGAATTCACTCTTAAAATCGGCTATCGCGTCAACGGCAAGTATAACGAAGAATCCTTGGATTCTTCCGACGTCAAAAACGGATATTCGGGAGAATATTTTGACGTAAGAGACGAGGGCGGAGAAAACGCCGTCAAAATTGTCGTAAACGCAAAGACGCCCGTCAAAGCGGAACTTGCAGAATTGATTTACGACCGTTATTACGAGCAAACAGAAAGATTTTTTGCCAACGGTTTTCAGTCTTGGACGTCGTCGAGAGAGTATAAACGCACGGATACGCAATACGGATTGCGCACGCTTTCGAATCTTCCGATTGCAAGAACGTTTTCGGGAGCGAGCGGAGACTATGCGTTTACGGAATACGGCAAGAGTCTTTATCACAGCTTCTCGTATACTTATTTCCGCATAGACGAAAAGGTGGAGCTTGTAGGTTCGCTCAACGAGCGCACGGGCTATACGATTTTTTACGCCGACTATGCCCAAAACGTTTTTGCCGCAGTCAAAGACGTCGAAGGTTTGACTTTGGACGGAGAATACGAGTTGTTCGATATTGTCAGGTTCCAAGGCGCGTACGACGACGTTTTCGACGCGTATTTTGCTCTTTATCCGCGCAAAAACACGGGCAGGGTGCAACATCTTGCAGGCTACACCTCGTGGTATAACTATTATCAGAACATCAACGAGGAGATTATCTTGCGAGACCTCGAAGGTTTGTCGAAAGCAGGCAAAAACGCAAATATTTTCCAAATAGACGACGGTTACGAAACGAAAGTGGGCGACTGGGATATGGATACCGTCAAGTTCCCCAACGGTCTTGCTCCGATTGTCGAAAAAATACACGCTCAAGGCTTGATGGCAGGGCTTTGGTATGCTCCGTTTGCCGCGCAATTCAAGGCTAACGTCATCAAAAATCATCCAGACTGGCTCATTCGCAACAAGCACGGCAGACCCGTCGTAAGCGGTATCGCGTGGGGCGGCTTCTATGCTCTCGACTTTGAAAAAGAGGAAGTGCGCGAGTATATCAAATCTTTCTTCGATAAGGTTTTCAACGAGTGGCATTTCGATATGGTCAAACTCGACTTTTTGTACGCCGCGGCAATCGAGCCGAGAAACGGAAAGACGAGAGGTCAACTTATGTGCGAGGCTATGGACTTTTTGCGCGAGTGTTGCGGAGAAAAGATTATCCTCGGATGCGGCGTTCCGCTTGCTCCTGCGTTCGGTGTGGTGGACGCTTGCAGAATCAGTTGTGACGTCGAGAACACTTTCAAAGAAAAATTCTACGTCAAAGTGACCAACCAAGAGATAATTTCCGCAAAAATGGCAATGATAAACAGCATTTATCGTCGTCATCTCAACGGCAGAATTTGGGCAAACGACCCCGACGTATTCTTCTTGCGCGACGACGGAATGAAGAAAGCCGGCTACACGATGCAACAAAAGCAACTTCTTGCAAAGGTAAATCACATTTTCGGCGACGTATTGTTCGTAAGTGACGATATAGGCGCGTACGACGACGTGAAAATGCAGATTTTGCTCGATTCATACAAAAAATTCGACGGCAAAGTGTTGTCGGCGGAGCATATCGCGCCCGAGATACTTAAAGTGGTGTTCGTTGAAAACGAAAGAAAGCAAATGCTCGTATTCGACGATTTGAGCGGAGATTATATCGTGCAAGAGGCGGAATAATCGATGATACTTTTTGACAACGTCAAAAAAGTGCGCGACGAGGTTGCAAAGTATCCGCAGACCGTCACGCTTATAGCCGCTACGAAAACCCAAACCAAAGAAACGATAGACGAGTTTAAGGCGTTTGCGCCCGATTTTGCTTTGGGAGAAAACAGAGTGCAGGAACTCGTCGAGAAATACGACGAGCGTTACGAGTGGCATCTTATAGGGCAACTTCAGACCAACAAGGTCAAATATATTGCCGACAAAGTGCGATTGATACACTCGCTTGACAGAATCGACCTTGCAAAAGAGATAGAAAAGCAAGCCGCAAAACACGGCAGAGTTATGTCTTGCCTTGTCGAAATCAATATGGGCGGAGAAGCGACCAAGGGCGGAGTCGAACCTTGTTGTGCGCTTGACTTTATCGAGAGTATGCAAGAGTATCCGCATATTAAGGTCGAGGGAGTTATGAGCGTTCTTCCCAACCTGTCGGACGAGGTTGAACTCAATCGTCTGTACGAGAGGCTTCAACGCATATACGAGGACGCAAAATGCCTCAAAAATTGCGGAAAAGATATACAATATCTTTCTGCTGGAATGAGTCTCGACTACAAGATTGCGCTTGCGCACGGCTCGAATATGATAAGGCTCGGCAGAATGCTTTTCGGAGAGCGTGTGTACGCGGGCGGCAATACGCAAAAATAATTTGTAAATAACGAAAACGAGGATAAATATGGACGAAAGATTTTATCGCAACGAAGCGAGAGACGGCGTGCAAAACGGCTCGGGCAGACCTTTTATGCGCCCGACGGCACCTGCGCAACAAGCGCCGATTTATTCGCAACCCAACGTGCAAAGCGTACAAAACGGCGGAGTTATCATCTATTCTCCCCGTACTTATCAGGACGTGCAACTGCTTATCGACCATCTCAGAATGAGAGAGCAGGTTATCGTCGATTTTTCCACGCTCAATCAACAGTCGGTGTACCGCATTCTCGACTTTATGAGCGGAGCGGTGTACGCTTTGAGCGGTAGTATTCAACAGATAACGAAGAACATTTTTCTTTTCGCGCCGCAGGGAGTTACGATTACGATACCTCCGCAACTGAGAGCGTAAGGAGCGTTTATGCAATTTAACGATAAAGAAGAAAAAATAGATTTCAAGAAGTTCTTTTCCGAGTGGAAAGTCGATATAAAATCCCGTTGGTGGATTTTGCTCGTAGAGCTTGCCGTGATAGCGGTTATTCTCGTTGCGGACTTGCTTACCAAAAAGTATGCAAGCGAGTTTTTGCTTACGCAATCGGGTTTCAGAAGAAACGACTTTATACCCGGTCTGATTAACCTTTATTATACCGAGAACGACGGCGCGGGATTCAGCATTTTCCAAGGCAAAACGGTTGCGTTGACCGTTATAACGTGCATCGTGGTGGTGTGCCTTGCGGTGTACTTGTTTTTTGCGCTCAAGCAAAGCGAGTGGCTTCGCATTTCACTCGTATTTATAACCGCAGGCGGAATCGGCAACATCGTCGACCGCATCGCGTTCGGCTACGTCCGCGATTTTATCGAGTTTGCTTTCTGGAAAGAATTTGCGGTATTCAATATTGCGGATTCGTTCGTGACGGTCGGGGCGTTTATGCTTATAATCGTCCTAATAGTTATGCTTGTGAAAGAGGGCAAGAAAAACCAAAAAGAGTTTGAAGAAAAACAGGCGGCAAATCCTACCGTCGAAGAAGGTGTAGACCCTCTCGATATGCCTCAAAATCTCAATCCTATGCTGAAGTCGGAAAACGAGTTTACTTTCGAGCAACCTAAAACCGCTATCGATGTGAAAACAGAGAATGCGGATAACGATGCGGAAAGCGTTGCGGAAAATGCGGAGAACGACTCTCAAAATTCGTCAAACGACGAGGTTAAACCGCAAGAAACTCCGAGTGCGGAGGCGCATTGCGATTCTACCGAATCCGCAGAATCCGAGCAAAAAGAGGAAGAATAATGGAGTATACCGCCACTCAAAGCCAAAGACTTGACGTTTTTATTGCGGAGAAGTGGGGAATTTCCCGCTCCAACGCAAAGACCGTCATCGAAAGAGACGGCGCGCTTGTCAACGGTCAAAAAAAGACGAAAAGCGGTTTCGAACTCAAAGTCGGAGACGTCGTTGAGTTTGACGTGCCTGCTCCCGAGGTTCTCGAGGTAAAGGCGGAAAACATTCCTCTCGACATCGTCTATCAAGACGAATATATGGCGGTAATCAACAAACCGCAAGGTATGGTGGTGCATCAGGCAAGTTCTTACAAAAAGAACGACACCCTCGTCAATGCGCTTTTGTATAATCTTGACAGTTTGAGCGGCATAAACGGAGTTATACGCCCCGGAATAGTGCATAGGCTCGATAAAGACACGTCGGGATTGTTGGTGGTTGCCAAAAACGACGAAGCGCACAAAAGCCTTGCAAGTCAAATCGAAAAAAAGACCGCAAAACGCATATATTACGGACTTTGCGACGGCAACTTCAAAGAGGACGAAGGGGTTGTGGACAAGCCCATTGCCCGTAGCAAAAAAGACCGCAAAAAAATGGCGATAGACGAGGACGGCAGGCGTGCGGTTACGCATTATCGCGTGCTTGAGAGATACGGCAAATACACGCTCGTGCGTTTCGAACTGGAAACGGGGCGCACGCATCAGATAAGAGTTCACGCCGCATCGCTGCATCATCCCGTTGTCGGAGACGAAGTGTACGGAGGTTCAACCGCACTTTATAAAAACGGACAGTTGTTGCACGCAAAAGAACTTGTTTTGAGCCATCCGCATACGGGCGAAATAATGCGTTTCGAGTGCGATTTGCCAGATTATTTTCAAGCCGTTCTCAATAAATTGAGAAACACAACTATAAAAAATCAATAAATACGGAATACTTGCAAAGATTTTTTGCGGTTTACGGATAGTTTTACAATCTTATGAAAAAACGAAAGACGGAAAATAACGAACGCTTTTTCGCGCGTTTCGTGTCGTATTACAAACCTCACAAGGGTACCTTTGCCCTCGATATGCTATGCTCGTTTATCTTTTCGATAAGCGGACTTTTTTATCCCATTATATCCCAACGCATACTTAGAGAGAGTATACCCAACGGCATTTTGAGCGAAGTGCTTATTTTGTGCGCGGTGCTTCTCGGCATATATATTTTGAGAGCGGGAATGAACTATTACGTCAATTATTACGGTCACGTTATGGGCGTAAAGATGCAAGCGAATATGCGTAGCGACCTTTTTGCGCATCTTGAAAAATTGCCGTATTCGTTTTACGACAACAACGAAACGGGACAACTGATGACGAGAATGACCAACGACTTGTTCGACGTGTCGGAGCTTGCGCACCACGGTCCCGAAAACTTGTTTATAACCACGTTCGTCACGGTCGGCTCTTTCGTGTATCTTTGCACGATAAGTTGGAAACTTGCGCTTATCGTCTTTGCGTTTTTGCCGTTTTTGTTCATTATAGCGTTTGCTTGCAGGCGTAATATGTCAAAGGCTTTCAAAAAGAGTAGAGAAGAAGTGGGAAACATCAACGCCACGCTCGAAAACAGCATAGCGGGCATACGCGTGACCAAAGCGTACGCAAATGCCGAGTACGAGCAATCAAAGTTTGAAAAAGACAACGGAAATTACGTCAAAGCGCGTTCCAAAGCCTACAAGGCAATGGGTACGTTCTCGTCGAGTATGAACTTCGTTACGCAGGTGTACAACGTGATAGTGTTGCTTGCAGGCGCGCTGTTCTGCATATACGACGCGGAAAACTTCGATTACGTCGATTTGGTGGCGTTTATGTTGTCAATCAACCTTTTTATTTCGCCTATCCAGACACTCATTCAGTTCTTCGAGCAGTTGCAAGACGGCGTAACGGGATTCAAACGCTTTATTGCGATTATGGATATTCCGATTGAGAAAGAAAGCCCAACGGCGCACGACGTCGACAGACTTGACGGAGATATCGTTTTCAAGGACGTGAACTTTGCCTACAACGATGACAAAGAGGTGCTGAAAGATATAAACCTCACAATCGAAAACGGAAAAATGTATGCGTTCGTCGGTGCGAGCGGTGGCGGAAAAACCACGCTTTGCCACTTGATTCCCAAGTTCTATCCGCTTGAAAACGGTATGATATACATCAACGGCGAGCCGATAGAGGAAATCAAAAACGACAGTTTGCGCAAGAATATAGGCATCGTACAACAAGACGTGTTCTTGTTTACGGGTACGTTCAAGGAGAATATTGCCTACGGCAAAGAGGGCGCAACCGACGAGGAAATCATAGAAGCGGCAAAACGTGCGGATATACACGACTACATTTCGTCTTTGCCCGACGGCTACGATACGCAGATAGGCGAGAGAGGAGTGAAACTCTCGGGCGGACAGAAACAGCGTTTGAGCATCGCGCGCGTGTTCCTCAAAAATCCCGCAATACTCATTCTCGACGAGGCTACGAGCGCGCTCGACAACGCCACGGAAGCAATCATTCAAAAGGCTTTGTTCAAACTCTGCGAGGGAAGAACCACGCTCGTCGTGGCGCACAGGCTTTCCACAGTTCGCAACGCAGACGAAATCGTCGTGGTAAATCAAGGCAGAATCATCGAGCAAGGCACGCACGAACAGCTTATTGCGCTCGGCGGCGCATACAAAAAATTGTACGACGCACAGTTTTCCGAGGACGCCGACGTCTGCGACGATATAGAAATCAACTGAATTTAGAAAACGTTTGCAGACCGATTTTAGCGGTTTTGATAGATTGTCGATTGTTTGTCGGCGCAACGTATGTATATGGTAAAGTTGTTTTCCGCGAGTGGCGGAAAGCAACTTTTATTATTGTTTTTTATTCTATATTTATATATATAAACTAATATAAAAATGGCGTGTCGATTGTTTACATCGATAATTTTTTTGGCTTGATAAAAACAGACTTTTTTAAGCTGTCGAATATTATCGGATATTGTGTATGTTTGCAAACTTTTTGTATTATTTTGACAAAAAATATACAAATTTGTATTGATTTTTCTACTGTCTTGTGGTATTATCAAGAAAAAACGGGAGGAAAATTATGTCGGAAACGTTAGAATTTTCTAAAGAGTATTCAGCAAATTACAAAAAGCAATTTCACGACAATGCTTGCGGTTTATTCGACACTTGGGTAAAAGATTCCGGAATCAACGCTCAAGAAAACAGAGAAACAGCGCAAAAGTATCGTGAAGTCAAAGCCGAATTTGAGGATTTGGGCGCATCTGTTGCAAAACAGAAAAGAAACAGAAGTATAGCAATCTTTTTCACGGTTGCTTTCTTGCTGATGTTTGCAATAACCCTCTATTTGTTCATTACCACTATGATTAGCGGTTACGATTCCTTGGCAGAGGTCATCGTACCTGCCGTTTTGTTCCCTGTGGGACTCGCCGCCGGAATTGCGCTTATCGTAGTTATAGTGAAGAAGTTAAATCCGAAAATCAACGATACGGAGAGCCTTAAGAACGAGACAGAGAAAAAGATGAACGAGTTGCTCGCAACTTGCTTCAAACAACTTGAACCGCTCTATAAGCTGTATCGCGACAGCGCAACTGCGGAATTGGTGCAAAAAACCGTTCCGATTATCAAACTTGACCCCGATTTCAACGTCAAGAGACTCGATTTGTTGAAAAACAAGTACGGTCTGTCGGAAAATCTTGAAAAGAACGAATCGACCACGGGCGTATTTTCGGGCGAAATTCTCGGCAATCCGTTTGTAGAGGAGAGGAGACTCAAACAATCTTGGGGTACTCAAACCTATCGCGGAGAGTTGACGATTGAATGGACTGAGTATTATACGGACAGCGACGGAAACTTGTGTTCGAGAACCAAGACTCAAACCTTGCACGCAGAAGTCGAAAAACCGTTGCCCGTTTACAACTCGTATACGAGATTGATTTACGGAAACGAAGCGGCACCGAACCTTTCATTCTCTCGTGAATCGCAATACGTCCATCGTATGAGCGAGAAAGACCGTGCAAAATTCGTTGCAAAAACCGAAAAGAAATTGACTAAGATGGAAAACAAAGCCATCAAAAACGGCTCTGATTTTACGTCTATGGGCAACGTCGAATTCGAAGCGTTGTTTAACGCTACGAACAGAGACAACGAAGTCGAGTTCAGATTGTTGTTTACTCCGCTTGCTCAAAAGAATATGATTGATTTGCTTACCAATCCTGTTCCGTTCGGCGACGACTTTAACTTTGTCAAGCACAAAACTTTGAACCTCATCGCAAGCGACCACGCACAAAACTGGGATTTCGACGTAGATTCCGAAGATTTCAAGTTGTATGACATCGATATGTGTAAAGACGCGTTTGTAAGCTACAACGACAAGTATTTTGTCAACTTGTACTTCGAACTTGCTCCGCTTATGTCGATACCGCTTTATCAACAACACAAACCGCACGAGTATATCTACAAAGATACTTACGAGCGCAACTATACGTCGTTTGAATCCGACGTTTTGGCAAACGCACTCGACGTGTCGTTGCTCAGAGACCCGAATACCGTCACGAATACGATTCTCAAAACGTCGCTTATCGGCAAGAACGACGACCAAGACGTTATTATGGTCACGGCACACTCGTTCTACGGCGTAGACAGGGTGGATTACGTCAGCGTATACGGCGGAGACGGAAACTATCACGACGTTCCCGTTCCGTGGGTTGAGTATTGTCCGACTACCAAAGTTTCGTCCGCAACCGTAAAGAGAGCGGAAGGCAACCGCAACAATGCTTGGAACAAGTCAAACGCAATACTTCACAATTTGCGTATCGAATTGAAATAAACGAAAATATTTGGAGGTAAATATTAAATGGCAAACGAATTGGATGAAATGAACGCTCCTCAACTTGAGGAAGGTAACGACGTTAAAGTTATAGCAAAACAAATTCCAGTAGAAATGAGCAGCGGTTGGAAAGCATTCCTCAACGTAGGTATGTGGTTCTTGCCCCCGATTATCGGCGGTATCGTCGTACTCGTTAAAAAAGCGAAGGCAAAATCTTATTTCCAGAAATTGCAACAACGCATTCAACAAGCGGCGTCTCAAGTGGATAACTATCTTGAACAAAGAGTTGTTACACTTAAAAATGTTGCTGCAATTATGAACACATCGCTTGAACACGAAAAAGAAACGCTTACCCAAATTGCACAATATCGCGGAGGAAGCAGAACCAACGACACAGAGCGTAGCGAATTTAACGACCAAGTCGAACTTGTCAACCGTAATATCCAAATTGCAGTTGAGAGCTATCCCGAATTGCAAGCAAACCAAGTAATTGCGGATGCTATGCAACAAAACAAATATTTGCAACATGAAATCACGGCGGCTCGCGATCATTACAACGACGTAGTCGCTCAATGGAACAGAGAAATCAACACTCTTTACATCAAGCAACTCGTTGCGGCAGAACAAGGCTATACGACGAGAATACCGTTTGCAACCTCTATGGAAATCAAACAGCAAGCAAGAGAAGTGTTGTTTTAATAACTGAGTTACATACAAGCAAAAGCACCGCAATCTGCGGTGCTTTTACGTTGTAGGGGAATATATCGATTACTTGAGTTGTCGTACTGCGTAAGGGAATTTGCTTACGGTTTTCGGTTTATTTTTCGCAAACCGCACAAATCCAACTGCCGTTTTCGTGCAAATCTATCCGTATGTGTTTGAAGCCTGCGTTTTTCAATGCTTTTTCGATTTCGGGCTTGTCGTATACGGAAAAACCGATTGTGTTAACGTAATCTTTCAGTCCTTCCTCGCTTCGTGCCTCGTTGACGATGAGGAATTGTCCGCCTTTTTTGAGTGTGCGATAGACTTCGGCAAAGCCTCTTTCCAAATCCCAGAAGTATATCGTCTCGAACGCCGTTTCCAAGTCAAACAAATTGCTTGCGAAGGGCAGACTTTCCACTTGTCCTTGCACGACTTGCAGACGTCCGCTTTTTACCGCTCTGCGATTCTTCTTTTTGGAAAGTTCTACCGACGCGGCAGAGACGTCGATTCCGATTGCGTTGAGCGACGAGGACGTTTTGAGCATACGTTGCAAGTTCTTGCCGCCTCCGCAACCTATGTCAAGCACGAGGTTTTTGCGTGCGAACGAAGCGTGGCTCAATCCCCATACGGACATAAGTGAATGATAATTGTTCATTTTTTTAAGCAAAAGACGTCCCAAAAAATTGTTTTGAGGCTCTTTGACGTTGACCATAAGTTTTTTCTTCAGTTTGTTCATATATATCCTCGCTCAATAATGTGAAACATATTTCATATTTGTATTATAGCACGAGAATCATATATGTCAATTATGCAAACCAAAAAAAGGGGAGTGAAAATGCAATTTTGTTTTCGATAAATGCTAAAAAGAGGTTGCATTTTCTAAATAAGTTTGGTATAATTCGTAAAGCAATGAGGAATGCTAGTGTGGCTCAGCAGGTAGAGCAGCTGATTCGTAATCAGCAGGTCGCCGGTCCGAATCCGGCCACTAGCTCCAAAAAAGCGGTACGTATATGCTACGTACCGCTTTTTTAATAGTTACTGAACGCATTTTGACCGTGGGTACCTGCTGATTAAATCTCACGGGGTCCCCGCAAAACAGCATTGTTTTGTGGGGTAAACAAAAGGTCGCCGGTCCGAATCCGGCCACTAGCTCCAAAAAAGAGTGATATATCTCGCATATATCACTCTTTTTTCATATAATGAACGTTTAACTGTGAGTGTTTGACTATTAAATGTTTTTGTACTTGTTAAATGAAACTCATTTTGGAAATTTTGTTTTTGTGTAATGCGTATATACCTATTTTTGTATTGACTTTCGCAGTCGTGCAGTTTATACTTTGCCGTATGAAAAAAGTAAGAATTACGGCAGTTCGAAAAACGGAATATAAAGACCTTACGGATTTGTACGAGAATCCTATCGAAAACGCTTGCAACATCGGCGTCGGAGAAGTGTTCGTGTTCGAGGACGGAAAATGTCCGCAAGGTTTTTGCGAGAGCGCGTGGGAGAGTATTCGTCCGTTTGCTCAAGCGCTTGCAAACGGTGGAGGAAACTTTTACGACGGGTGGATGAAGAACCCGAAATCCGCAATGATTTCCTGCAACGACGGTTTTCGTCCCGTCAGTTTTTATCTCGAAACGATAGAGGAGTGACGGATTTTTCGTTTTATCGCAATATCGGAACAGGCAAATATTCGGCAAAAATACAAATTCAACCATACGAAAAACGAAAGGGTGCAAGACGCACTCTTTTTTTATAATATTAAACTTATTTATAGAAATAATAAAACCATATAGCGTTAAAAAACGCGCTTTTGCCGCAAGAGCAAAAAAATATAAAATTTTCAAAAAAAATGTGATAAAACTATTGACTTTTAGCAAAAGCGGACATATACTGTTAGCAATCAAAGCAAAAGACTGCTAACAGTTGATTGCCAAGGGTGTCAGGCAGATGATGAAAAAAGAATTGACTGAAAGAAAAAAGAAAATACTCCACGCGTTGGTTGACCTGTATATTACGACGGGACAACCCGTTTCGAGTTCGGACATTCAGAGCAAGTACTTGCCTGAAGTGAGTTCCGCAACGGTACGAGCGGAATTGAGCGCACTCGAAGCAATGGGATACATCGAACAGCCGCATACGTCTGCCGGCCGCATTCCTCTCAAGGACGCATACAAGTTGTACGTCGAGAGCATAAGCGCAGAGCAAGGTTCAAATATGCTTACCGACGCCGAAACGACTTTCATCAGAGAGAAGTTTATGCACAAGCTCGGTCAGATTCAGGACTTGTCGGTGCAGGCGGCAAAGGTAATCAGCGACGTAACGAATTACACGTCCTTTATCGTTGAAAAGAACGTAAGCGACGTGCAAATCGAAGAAATCAAGCTCGTGCCTCTCAAGAGGGGCAAAGCGGTGGTGCTTATCGTCACGGATAACGGAATGATTGCCGATAAGGCAATCGACCTCAAACCCGACGTCAAGCCCGAATACGTCGAGACGGCAACGAAAGTGCTTAACAAAGTGTTCCAAGGCAAGAACATCAAGGAAATCGAAAAGTTCGATATGGCGCAAATCGACGACGAACTCAAAGGCTTTCAAGACATTCTGGACGACGTTCTCGATATTTTGAGGATTTACGTCAGCGAACATCGCGACAGCAACGTATTCGTCGAAGGCGCGCTCAAAATGCTCGATTATCCCGAATACAACAACGTCGAGGACGCAAAGAAGTTCTTGTCGGTAATTTCGGACAAAGAGAGTATGAACGAGATTCTTACGACGGACGAAGGCAGTATCGAGTTTTCGGTGCGTATCGGCAAAGAGGACAGCGGCGTCGACAAATGCGCGATAATCACGGCGTCATACAAAGTCGGAGACGACGTAGTCGGACAAGCGGGCGTCATAGGCCCCGAGCGTATGGACTACAAAAAGGTTATCGGCGTGCTGAATTGTATGAAAGATACGATTGCAGGCTTTGCGGATAAGGACGATGAGGAATGATATGAAAGACAAAAAGAATAAAAACCAACAAGAAGCAGACGAAAAAGTCGAGATTCTCGAGGAAGGAACCGTAGAGGCTGAAAGCAATCAGAATATAGAGATTGACAGAGAGAGTATGAGCGACGAGGAATATATCGAAGCGCTCGAACAAAAACTCGGTCAGGCAATCGCAGAGGCAAACACCTGCAAAGGATTGACGCAAAGATTGCAAGCGGATTTCGATAACTATCGCAAACGCAACAACGCAATCGCAGAGGATATGAAACTTTTGGGACAATCCGTTGTGATTGAGAAGATGCTGACCGTACTCGATAATTGCGACCTTGCAAGAAAGTACATTCAAGACGAGGCGGCACTTACGGGATTCAATATGATGGAAAGTCAGATACTTTCCGCACTTAAAAACTTCGGACTCGAAGAAGTTGAGACTGACGATAAAGACTTTGACGCAAAGTATATGACGGCGGTCGAAAGAGTCAAGGACGAACAAAAACAGGGCAAAGTGGTCGAAGTGCTTGCAAAGGGCTATATGCTCAACGGCAAGTTGTTGAGACCGGCAAGCGTAAAGGTCGGATATTGGGAATAATAAAAGACCTCCAAACATCAAAACAATCAAAAGCGAACAATCGCAGAAATGCGAGATAATAAATAAAAAATAAAGTTTTCTTCCCGAAAGGGAAAAGGAGTATATTATGGGAAAGATTATAGGTATTGACCTCGGTACTACAAACTCGTGCGTGGCAGTTATGGAAGGCGGCGAAGCAGTCGTTATCCCCAACGCAGAAGGTATGAGAACAACTCCGTCCGTCGTGGCATTTACCAAGGACGGCGAAAGACTTGTCGGCGAAATCGCAAAACGTCAAGCCGTTGCGAATCCCGAACATACGGTAAGCTCCATTAAGAGAGAGATGGGCTCCGATTATAAAGTAAAAATCGAAAATAAGGAATACACTCCGCAAGAGATTTCCGCAATGATTTTGACCAAACTCAAAAACGACGCTGAGAAGTATCTCGGCGAAAAGGTTACGGAAGCGGTTATCACGGTTCCCGCATACTTCACGGACTCTCAACGTCAGGCAACGAAAGACGCAGGCAAGATTGCAGGTCTCGAAGTAAAGCGTATCATCAACGAGCCTACGGCGGCGGCACTTGCATACGGCATCGATAAGGACGAGAACAAGAATCAAAAAGTTTTGATTTTCGACCTTGGCGGCGGCACGTTCGACGTATCCGTACTCGAACTCGGCGACGGCGTATTCGAAGTTCTTGCAACTGCAGGTAACAACCTTCTCGGCGGCGACGACTTCGATAAGCGCATAATGGATTGGATTGTATCCGAATTCAAGAAAGACCACGCCGGCGTTGACCTTACCAAAGACAAGATGGCAATGCAACGTATCAAAGAAGCGGCAGAGAAGGCAAAAATCGATTTGTCAGGCGTAACGAAAGCGCACATCTCGCTTCCGTTCATCGCAATGGAAAACGGCGTGCCGATGCACCTCGATATGGAACTCACGAGAGCAAAATTCGACGCTCTTACAGAGGACCTCGTAAAAGCAACCGTAGGACCGATGCAACAGGCTCTTAAAGACGCAGGACTCTCCTACAGCGACATTTCAAAGGTCATTATGGTCGGTGGTTCGACTCGTATTCCTGCGGTTTACGATTCCGTTAAACGCATCACGGGCAAAGACCCCTACAAGGGAATCAACCCCGACGAATGCGTCGCACTCGGCGCGGCAATTCAAGGCGGCGTGCTTGCAGGCGAAGTCAAAGATATGTTGTTGCTCGACGTAACTCCGTTGTCCTTGGGTATCGAAACTCTCGGCGGCGTATGCACAAAACTTATCGACAGAAACACCACGATTCCGACCAGCAAATCTCAAGTGTTCAGCACGGCGGCAGACAATCAGACCGCAGTCGACATTCACGTTTTGCAAGGCGAGAGACAATTTGCAAGAGACAATAAGACTCTCGGCAGATTCGAACTTACGGGTATCGCACCCGCACCGCGCGGAATTCCGCAAATCGAAGTCACTTTCGACATCGACGCAAACGGCATCGTGTCCGTAAAGGCTGTGGATAAAGCGACCAACAAGTCTCAATCCATCACGATTACCGCATCTTCCAACCTTACCGAAGCAGACATCGACGCGGCTGTCAAAGACGCAGAGAAGTACGCAGAGGAAGATAAGAAGCGCAGAGCGGTCGTCGACGCAAAGAACAATGCGGAACAACTTATCTTCGCAATCGACAAATTCGTGAGCGAGAACGGCGAGAAACTCGAAGAAGCAGACAAGACCGCAATCTCCGAAGCTACAAAGAGCGCAACCGAGGAACTTGCAAAAGCGGAATCCGAAGAAGAAGTTAAGGCAATCGTCGAGAAAGTGACCAAAGTGACTGACCCTATCTTCACGAAGTTCTATCAACAAAACCCCGAAGCGGCGGCAGAAGCTGCAAAAGCAGCGGGTATCAACCCCGATGATTACCAAAATCCGAATGCGGACGGCGGTGTAGACGGCACGGTTGACTAATCCGATTAAGACGAATGCTTTTGGCGCAACCTACGTTGCGCCAAAACGCATATTTATAACTTGCAACGCGAAGTTGCAAAAATACGATAAACTATGGCAGCAAAGAATTATTATGAAATATTGGGCGTAAGCAAAACGGCAACTGCGGACGAATTGAAAGCCGCATACCGTAAGCTCGCCAAAAAATACCATCCCGACGTATACGCAAACGCATCCGAGGCGGAAAAGAAAGACGCCGAAGCCAAATTTAAGGACATCAACCACGCCTACGAAGTGTTGTCAGACCCGCAAAAGAGAGCGGCGTTCGACACCTACGGCGACGAAAACGGTCCGCAAATGGGCGCAGGTACGGGAGCAGGCGGCGCTGGCGGATTCGGCTTCGATATGGACGACATCTTCTCGAGCATTTTCAGCGGATTCGGCGGTGGTTCTTCTCGCACGAACAGAGCAAACGCTCCTCAAAGAGGTCAGGACATTCTCGTCGGAGCTACTATCACGTTTGAAGAAGCCGCTTTCGGCGTTCAGAAAGTCGTCAACGTCAAAAGAGTGGAAAACTGTCCCGATTGCAACGGTACGGGCGCAAAGGGCGGAACGGCGTTCAAAGTCTGTACTCAATGCGGCGGTAGCGGCAGAGTGACGACGACTCAACGCACACCGTTCGGTCAATTCAGCACGCAGAGCGTTTGTCCGACTTGCCAAGGTAAGGGCAAGATTATAACCGACAAATGCACCTCTTGCGGCGGTCAGGGCAGATTTGAAAAGGTACGCGAAGTCAAGGTCAATATTCCTGCAGGCATCGATTCGGGTCAACGCATCAGATATGACAACGAGGGTCACTCGGGCGTAAACGGCGGCGAAAAGGGCAGTCTGTATGTAGAAGTCAGAGTGCTTCCGCACAAACTGTTCACAAGAAACGGATTCGACGTGCAACTCGAAGTGCCTATTTCGTTTTCAGACGCAACTCTCGGTTGTACGATTCAGGTTCCTACGCTGTACGGTCCCAAAGAGCTTAAAGTGCCTGAATGCACGCAAAGCGGAACAATCCTTACTATCAAGGGTTGCGGCATAAAGAAGCTCAAAGGCATCGGCAAGGGCGATATGTTCGTTAAAGTCATCGTAGAAGTTCCAAAGAGCGTTACGAGAGACCAAAAAGAGTTGCTCAAGAAGTTTGACGCATCGACCGATAAGAAACAGTATCCGCTCAAAAAAGCGTACGAAGATAAACTCAAATAAGCAAATAACGGCAGTCCGCTTTTGCGGATTGCGGAGAATTACATAATGAAATATAAGACAATCACGGTTTTTACAAACCATAACGACGCCGACCTCATCTCATCAGCTATGTTTGATGCAGGTGCGGGCGGTGTTTCCATTTTAGACAAACAAGATTTTCTCGACCTCGTTAAAAGCGACGTTATCTGGGATTACGTCGACGAAAGCGTGCTTGAACAAAGCGAAGTCGTCAAAGTATCCACTATGTGCGAGCCGAGCGACAAAAACTTTTTTGACGCGCTTATGTCAAATCTCGAGAAATTGAAAGAAAACGGCGTGCAGTTCGGCGAGATTTTGACGGGAGAAATCGACGCGGCAGATTATGAAAACGAGTGGAAAAAGTACTATAATCCCATTCAAACGAAGCATATAACCATAGTTCCGACGTGGATTGATTATAAGCCGAGCAAAGGCGAGAAAATAATGCGTCTTGACCCGGGAATGGCTTTCGGAACGGGTTCGCACGCAACGACGAGAATGTGCCTCGAACTTATGGACGTGGAGGGCAAAGACGTTATCGACGTCGGATGCGGTTCGGGAATCTTGGGCATTGCGGCAAAAATCTGCGGCGCGAAAAGCGTATATATGTGCGACATCGACGCGCAAGCGGTGGAGTTTGCGCGCCAAAATGCCGAACTCAATAACGTTGACGCCGTAATAGAAAAAGCCGATTTGCTTCAAGGTGACAGACAGGCGGATTTTATTTTCGCAAATATAACCGCAGATATACTTATGCGTTTTTCAAAGTGCATCGGCAAGCATCTGCGCAAAGACGGCACAATCGTTTTGTCCGGCATAATTGACACGAGAGAGGACGAAGTGATACAATGCTATCGTGACGCGGGCTACGAGATTATCGAAAGAGCGAGTCAGGACGATTGGCGCGCGCTCAAACTCAAGAGAAAAGCCTGAATCATTTTTTAGATTATTGCAAAAACACCGAGTTAGAATATGGAAATTAGACGTTTTTTTGTAAATGCCGATGACATAAACGACGGCTCCGTAACCATAAGCGGAGACGAGTTTTTGCATTTGACCAAAGTGCTTAGATACAAGGTCGGATACAAGGCAATCGTGTGCGCAAACGACGGTATCGAGCGGCTTTGCACCATAACGAGCATCGACAGAGATTGCGCAACGCTGTCCGTTGACGAACAGCACGTTGCCGATTGCAAAAAACACGATATTACGCTTTTTGCAGGCGTACTTAAAAACAATAAACTCGACGTCGCTTTGCAAAAATGCGTCGAACTCGGAGTGGACGTTTTCGTTCCGTTCGTTTCCAAAAACTGTGCGGAAAGCAAATATCCTCTCGACAGAGCAAGGAGAATTGCGCTCGAATCGGCAAAACAATGCGGTTCGGCGTATCTCACACAGGTTGAAAACGCAATATCTTTCGACGATATGACGGAGAGATTCGAAAATTTCGACCAAGTGTTGTTTGCATACGAATACGAAAAGAAAAACCGCATAAAAGACTGCGATTTGACGGGAAAGAGCATTGCGCTCGTCGTCGGAGCAGAGGGCGGTTTTACCGCCGAAGAAGTACAAAAAGCCAAAGAGTGCGGAGCGCAAATCGTTACGCTCGGCAAGCGCATTTTGCGTGCCGAAACCGCGTCGATAGTGTCAAGCGCACTTCTTTTGGATGAATTGGGGGAACTTGATTATGACTGAAAAATTGCCCAAAGTGTGTGTGTTTACGCTTGGTTGCAAGGTCAATCAATACGACAGCGACGCTATGCTCGCGGTATTTGAAAGCGCAGGATTCGAAATCTGCGAAGGACTCGAGCCTGCCGACGTTTACGTCATCAATTCGTGCGCGGTAACTGCCGAAGCGGAGAAAAAATCTCGTCAATCGGTTGCGAGAATACTCAAAATCAATCCGAATGCGCGCATATACGTTTGCGGTTGCGCCTCGCAGAATAATTTTTCTCAATTTGCCAAAAACAGCGTAGAATACATATCAGGTACCGATAAAAAACTCGATTTTGCGAGAAAAATAGTCAATCAATACGTCAACGACGCTCCTTTTGACAAAATCGTACCCGACCGTTTCGATATAAGCAAGCAGTTTGAAGATAACGACGGCGTTGTGAACCTTCGCACTCGTCACTTTATAAAAGTTCAGGACGGTTGCAATAACTTTTGTAGTTATTGTCTCGTTCCGTACGTCAGAGGTCGCTCCCGTTCTCGCTCTGTCGAGAGCGTCGTGAGAGAACTCGACACCGTAAAAAACGTAGCCAAAGAAGTGGTGGTAACGGGCATCAATTTGTCCGCTTACGGCGTGGACATCGGCTCGTCTCTTTCTGAACTTATGCTTGCGTTGTCGAAATTCGATTTTTCGGTTAGGCTCGGTTCTCTCGAAGTCGGCGTAATCACACGCGAATTTTTGGACGCAACGAAGAAAATCAAACGTTTTTGTCCGCATTTCCATTTGTCGTTGCAAAGCGGAGACGATTCCGTCCTCAAGCAGATGAACAGGAAATATAATTGCTCGCAGTATTTTGACAGCGTGCAACTGATAAGAAAGTATTATCCCGAAGCGGCAATAACGACCGATATAATCGTCGGTTTCCCGACCGAGACGGAGGAGCAGTTTGAAAACAGTATGGCTTTTGCAAGAAAAGTCGGGTTTGCGGATATACACGTTTTCCCGTATTCGTCGAGGCGCGGAACGGTGGCAGGGCGTATGTCTACGCTCCCTCCAGACGTCGTTACCGACAGACAAAAGCGTATGACGAGCGTGAAAAAAGAACTTGTATCCAACTATCTCAACAAACAAATCGGTATGCCCGTCAACGTACTTTTCGAGACGAGCGACAACGGAGTGTGGTGCGGTCACGCGCCGAATTACGTCAAAGTGTATTCCCGTTGCGGAGCGCACAACGACGTTAGACTCGTCACTCCCACTCACAAATATCTCGACGGCGTTGCGGACGATTCCGTACAATAATTTCTGCATCTAACGGAGGCAATTTATGGATAACTGTGTTTTTTGTAAAATCGTAAAAGGCGATATTCCGTCCACGAAGCTCTATGAGGACGACGATATGATAATCATCAAGGACCTCAATCCTCAAGCTCCCGTGCATCTTTTGCTCATACCCAAAGAGCATTATGCAAACATCGTCGATATGACGGACGCTCAAGCGCAAACGCTTGCAAAATGCGTCAAAAAATTATCTTCGCTCGTCGATACTTTAGGGCTTCAAAACGGCTTCCGTCTCGTATCGAACAAAGGCGAGGACGGATGTCAGTCGGTTGGGCATTTGCATATACACATCTTGGGTGGGACTAAATTGTCCGACACAATGTGTTAACACAATGCGTAAAATAGCGACTAACTTTGTCAGCACCCCGAGTTTTGCAAATCACGTACGTTTGTACGTTGGGTTTGCACTCCTCGGGGTGCTTTCGCGTTATTCATCTATTTAACGCATTGTGTCAAAAAGTTTTGAGGAATTTATGGAACAATAAAAAACGCTCACTAAACAGTGAGCGTTTTTTGTTAATTATAAGCGATTATTACGCGCTTATTTTTGATTTTTTCTTCTTCAAACCGAAGTGTACGCCGAGTCCGATACCCGTGCCTGCAACTGCTGTGCCGGGGATAAGAGTGGAGAGAAGAATGACCATAAGTTTGTTGTCTTTCTCATCTGCGGCGGGTTCAATCGGTTTAATCGTTGTGACGGAAGATTTGCCGATTTCGTCGATTTTGCCCGTCGTGCGGTTGTAATAATAGCCTGTGAACGTGATTACGTCTCCGTCAACTATTACTTTGCCGAAGGTTTGAGAATCGAGAGTCTCGAGAATGCTGTTGTCCTTGTCGAACTTGCTCGTCGTCGTATCGTTCTCTTTGTAGGTGTAATACTTCGTTCCCAAAGTGCCGAGAGTGATGTATACAACGCCGTTTCCGGTGTAACGCACGCCGTTTTCGGATTTTTCGTCAACAACTGCATTGCCGTCTTTGTCCACGATAACCGTTGTGGTGTAGGTGTGGTCGTGACCTGCAAATACCATATTTACGCCGTTTTCCGCAAACAACTTGGAGAGTTGGCTTCTCATTGCAACGACTTCGCCGTCGGTTGCGTGTGAACCTGCGCTGTACAAACTCTTGTGCATAAGCACGAATTTCCATTTCTGCGTGGTGTTCTTGAGGTCGTTTGTGAGCCATTCGAGTTGTTCTGCGCCGAGACCTTCCGTCGTTGCGTCGTTTGTGTCAAGAACGGTAAAGTGTGCGTTTGCATAATCGAACGAATAGTATTCGCTGTCAATCTTTTGAGCTTCGCCGTCTTTGAGAGCGGTGTAGTTGAAGTATCTGCCCATTGCGCCCGTGTTGTTCTCGTGGTTGCCCGACGTAAAGAACGTAGAGGTGTTGAGATTGAGGTCTTGATAGGTGTTGAGAGCCATACCCCATTGATTGAAGTTCTTGCCGTTGTCGCACATATCGCCCGCATTGAGAATGAAATCGAATGCGTTCGTACGCTCGTCGCTAAGCAATGCGTCGACTGCTTGGTGGCTGTCGTCGTACATTCCTTGAATCATACCTTGAATGTCTGCGATTGTAAGGAATTCAAACTTATCCGTATCGACGTCTTTTGCGGTCGTGAACGTGAGGTAGTTCTTGTCATAACCTTTCGTTCCGATGTAATCGGTCAACGAGAAGTAGTGCGGAGCGTCGTCGACGCAGTAGTTACCTGCGATGTCGTAGTAATACGTCGTGTCGGCTTTGAGTCCCGTAATCGTAACGGTATGAACGTTCCAGTAAATCACGCTGTTTGAGCTTGCTTTATCTCTGTCGCCGTAGACGTACGGAGTGTCGTTGTCGTCCATAATCTCGCCGTGAGTGAGGCAGAGCAAGCCGAGGTCGATAAGAGGAATATATTGAGGCTTGGTTTGCGTGAGCATCTCAACGGTAATGCCGTCAAACGTTGCGCTTGCGGTAATGTCGAGATAATCGGTTTTGTTTTCTTTGTATGCCGCAAGGGCTTTTGCTTTCTCCGTGGAGACGGTGCCTATGACGTTGCCGTCTTTGTCGAGAAGTCTAAACGTACCGTAAACGTCCTCTCCCGTATAGAATTTTACGGTGTAGGCTGTCGTGGAATTGGTCGTATCGAAGTTGCCCGTAACTCTCGAGGGAACTCTGCCGTTTTCTTGCGTTGCCGCGTTGAATACTGCGCCGACTCTCGAAACGTAGTTGATGCTGCTCAAATACGAAAGTTGAGTTCCTGCATATTCGTAGCCGTCATACGGTTGGAAAAGCGTGGGTTGAGTCGGATTCGTGAAGTTTGCAAGGTCGGGATAAACGTCCGTTGCAAATGCCACGACTATATCTTCTGCGATACCGCCGAGACCGATGTAGAAGCTGTCAACCATATAGCTGTCGAGGAAGTTGTTGACAATCGAGATAACGTCCGGACCGTCGAGCGAGAATCCGAGAAGTTTTGCAACGACGCCCTTAATGGTGGGGAGCAAATCGTTGACGATGTCGAGCAAGCAGAAATCGTTTGCATCGAGAGAGAACGACTCGGGAATTTCAACGGTAATACCGTATTTTTCGAGGAAAGCCGATGCAAGATTGAGAATGTCGGGCATATTTTCGCCGATGCTGCTCAATCCTTTTTTGAGGCTGTTGAATTGTTCTTCGGTAAGATAATGTGCGTCGATTGCTTTTTCAAAATCGAAGTGATAGCCCAAAATGCTCTTGAGCAAAGAGCCGTCCTCGACGAAAATGGGGTCGAGCAGAGCGTTGAGCAATCTTTCGACAAATTCTCCGCTTTGGAGTTGAGCTTGCATATCTTTAACGGCGGCAAGCATACGTTTGCGGTAAGTTTTGTCGGTGGGGTGTTTGAAGCGGTAGGTTTCGTTTTCGCCGTACGCTTGTTCCGTGAAGTTTGCGTCGATTGTATCGTACGTTTCGTTAAGAGAGATTTCAACGCCTGCGGTGTGTGCGGTAAGAATGAAAGCCGCAATGTCTTGCACGCTCATTTTGCCCTTGTTTGCCGCGTTTTTCTCGCTTACGATGCTTTCGTCGCCGAACGTCCAAGCCAAGATTTCTCCGACGACGTCGTTGACGAGACCGAGGGCGGTGTCGTAAGTTTTGCCGTTGTGCTCATAGGTAAGTCCGAGGTCATTTCCGCCGACTACCGTGTCAAGGATATAACGGACGAGTTTTTTCGTGCCGTCTGCTTGTTCGGGTTGCTCGATTTCGGGGAACAGGAATCCCAAAACGATTTTGTTTATTGCGCCCGTTCCGTCTGCGAAGTCGTCAACGAATCCCGTAACTTTGCCCGTAAGAGAGTCAATCGTGTCTTGATTGAGGAAGTGGCTTACGAGGCGGTCGAGAAGTTGAGAATAAATCTCGTGGTTGATATAGTCGTTGTAAGAGAGCGTGCCGATACCGTTGTGGTATTGAATCATATACGCAAGGAAATTCGGGTTGGTATCGACGGTTTCTTGCCATTTTTGTGCGATTACGTCGTCCGACGCGCCGTTTTCTTTTGCTTGGAGATATTCTTGATATTTCTCTGTGAAACTTACCGAATCGAATTTGGTATCGGTAAATACGTTATAGCTCGGCACTTCTTTGAGCGGAGTCGCTTCGTTGTCGAGTCTTTGGATAGAGGACACGCAGCTGTCGCCGAGTTTGCCGTCGCAATTATAACGAGTAATGGTAAGGTCTCTGCGAGGAGAATCGTAGCTTACGCAAGAACCGGTTTGGAAATCGTAAAGCGTTCTGCCTTGCTCGTCGGTGTAAGACATAGCGTCGCTTGCGTGCATATGTCCCGTCATAACGTAGTGAATGCCCATATTGAGAATGCGCTTTGAGGTGTATTCCCAGTTATAAAGCGTGAAGTCTTTGAGGATTTCGTCCTCTTGTTCCCAGTGCGGAAGCGCGTTTTGGTGGAATGCCGCAACGATTGTTTCTTCGCCGAGCGAGGGAGTGGAAGCGTTTTGTTCGCCGCAGAATTTTTCCATCCAGTTAAGCACGCCTTCGGTAAGACGACCGCCACAGAGGTGGTTTTGACCTGTTGCACGATAAACTTGGTCTCCCAAAAGGAATGCGCCCTCGACGTCCGAACCGGAACTGTATTCGTTTTCGGTGTCGATATAACCGCCTTCTTCGAGGTGTCCGTCAACTTCGATGAAATACTTTGTATCGGGGCAATGTGCTTTGAGGTATTCGTATTCGCTTTCGCTTACTCGCGCGTAAGAACCGATTTCTTCTTCGACTCTGTCGCTCGCGTCCGCAACGATAAACGAATAAGAGGTGGAATCTTGATTTTCGTCAAGGATTTCGACGCTGAAGCTCAAAACGTTGTTGCTGTCTCCGATTTGATAGTAAAGCTCGACTCTTTCGCTATCTTCGATAGTATCGTCGTGTGCGATTTTTTCGAGATAATCGTTGTAATAGTGGATATTGAGGTTAGATGCGTTTGTAGACGCGTGATAACCGCTGGTAAACGTACCCGACCAATAATTTTCGGGGAAAATATCGGTAAGGCAAATTGCTCCGCCTTCTCCCATAAGGTTTGCGTCTGGATAGCCCAATCCTGCGAAAATCAATGCGAATTGCGCCGCCGAAACGCCGTCCGAAACTCTGCCCGAACCGTCGGTTTGTGAATAGAGCGCGCCCGAAGCGTTGTAAAGGTCGTGGTTGCCGGGAGTCGTGAAAACTTGGAAATTTTCGTAACCTTCGATTTGTCTCACTTCGTTTTGCATATAACGCAAAGAGTTGGCTACGTCGACAAGCGCGGTATGCTCGCCGTTTTTGCTGAGGTCGCCCGTTGCAAAGACGTAGTGCGGTGCCGTATGGTTTTTCGCCTGTTCGATGAATTTCTTTACTTGTTTTGCAAGTATCATACCGCTTTCAAGAACGAGTTTGGTATCTCCCGTCATCGAGTTGTAAAAATCGCTCGTGACGTAGTTGGGATTCGTTACGTCGTGATAGCAGTAGTCAATCGGGAAGTAGTGAATATCGCTGAATTGCCCGATTGTGAGTTGTTCGCCGTCCGCAACGATAGTTTTTTGCGTTGCTTCTGCGGCCGAAACGCCGTCAATAATAGAAAAACTCATCACGCTTGCAAGCAAAATCGCAAGAACTATGACGAGTATCATCGGCAGACGGTGCATTTTCGTATTGCTCATATTTCCTCCTATGCCCGTGCGTGCGCACGCGCAAATTTTTATTAACAAAACAAGTGTATATTATTTTTAATAAAAAATCAATATTTGTCGGCGTTTTTTTGATTGTTAAAAACAGTAATGTCGCTTATACTACATTTCGTTTCGTAACGCAAATAAAAAAGCAATTTTGCTTCAAAAAAATGCGAAAATAATATAAAAAAGCGTTGACAAATATCCTTGATTGCAATATATTATATATGAACGATTGAATAACAGTTCAAGTGTTGAGGCAATATGCAAACAAACGATAAAAACTCAAACAACTATACGATGCCCGATGACGAAGTAGTGTCCGCTTTGGCAGAACTTTTCAAGGCACTCGGCGACCCGACGAGAGTGAAGATACTTTCTTGCCTTCAACTTTCCGATATGTGCGTTGGCGAGATTGCAGATAAAGTCGGGATGAGTACGTCGGCTGTTTCGCATCAACTTCGCGTGCTTCGTGCAATCAAACTTGTAAAAGGCACAAAAGAGGGCAAAGAAGTCAGATATTCTCTCGATGACGACCACGTTACGCTGATTATGCAGTGCGGTCTGACTCACGTCCTCGAAGAATAACAAAAAAACAGGGTTAAACCCCTGATTTTTTAGGCACTATAGTTGAATAATTGTTCAATCGTCCAATTATTCAAATCAAATTCGGACTGAACCTGCCACGGCAGGATAGACTATAAAACAAAAAGGAGTATCAATTATGAAAAAAGTTTACAAACTTGAGGACCTCGATTGCGCAAACTGCGCCGCAAAAATGGAATGTGCCATTCAAAAAATCGACGGAGTCAATTCCGCCAGCGTCAACTTTATGGGACAACGTATGACAATCGACGCCAATGACGAGAATTTTGACGAGATAATGAAGAAGGTAGTTAAGACCTGCCGCAAAATCGAACCCGACTGCACAATCGTTCTCTAAAATGTGCTAAACGGCGAATAACTGCGTCAGACGCTCCCTATAAACGCATTATACTTCTTCGAGGACGGAACCTCGAGCCGCAAGGCGGCGAGCAAATCGAGCGTCGAGGTTGACGAGTAGTACAAGCGACTGCGCCATTCTGTTGCGTAGCGGCGCACAAAGCGCGTGACATAACAAGTGAACGATACCTATTTATCCGAGTACCGTAAGGAGCGAAGCGACGGAATAGCGATTGTTACGCTTTGCGTCAATCGCGTTGAGTTGCCCCCTGCGGAGCAGTTCCGTGGGTTCCCTCAAGCATTGCGCAGAGGGGGAACGGAATAGGGGAACCACCTGAAGAAGGGGGATAATTGCATTAAAAGTGCTGTGAAGCACTCGAGAATAAGACCGTGAAAAGCGGAATTAACAAAAACTATGAGCAAAATCAAACTTACAAGAAAAGAGAGAAAAAACTTAATAAGAATCATCGTCGCGCTTGCATTGTTTCTTGTCGTTCTTATCGTTGACAAGACTGTCGGCATTGCGCAGGCTGTGGGCGGAGAATACGGTTGGCTAGTGCCGTTCTTCCTATACTTTGCCGTATACGTCGTAATCGGTTACGACGTGCTTTTCAAGGCAGGGCGCAACATCGCTCACGGTCAACTGCTTGACGAAAACATATTGATGTGCGTTGCTTCGCTCGGCGCATTTGCGCTCGGCATATACACAAGCGTTATGAAACTCGGACAAGAGGGCTTTGACGAGGGATGCGCGGTGCTTCTGTTTTATCAAGTGGGCGAGTTCTTCCAAAGTTACGCCACGGGCAAATCTCGCAAATCGATTTCTTCGCTTATGGACATTCGTCCCGATTACGCCAACGTTAAGCGCGAGGACGGAGTGGTGGAGCAAGTCGAACCGAGCGAGGTAAAAGTGGGCGACGTCATAGTCGTTTATCCCGGAGAAAAAGTGCCTCTCGACGGTGTAATCGTGAGCGGCGCAACGGCTCTCGATACCAAAGCTCTGACGGGAGAATCGTTGCCCAGAGAGCTTAAAGAGGGAGACGACATTATCAGCGGTTGCGTCAATTTGACCTCTCAAATCGAAGTTCAAGTGACAAAAGTATTCTATGATTCGACCGTTTCTAAAATACTTGAGCTTGTTGAGAACGCTTCTGGACGCAAATCTAAGGCAGAAAACTTTATTACCAAATTTTCGAAATATTACACTCCGAGCGTCGTAGCGGCGGCTGTTTTGCTTACCGTAATCGGCGGTGCCGTCACGAAAGACTGGTTTACTTGGGTGTATAGAGGATTGAGTTTCTTGGTCGTATCTTGTCCCTGCGCTTTGGTTGTTTCCGTACCTCTTTCGTTCTTTGCGGGTATCGGTGCGGCGTCGAGAATGGGTATTCTCGTCAAAGGCTCCAACTATCTCGAAATGCTCGACAAAGCCAACGTTTTCGTTTTCGATAAAACGGGAACTTTGACAAAAGGCAACTTTGCCGTTACGCAGGTCTCTCCTGCTCAAAATTTCGACGAAAACGAAGTTTTGCGCCTTGCCGCCATTGCCGAAAACGATTCTAACCATCCTATCGCACGCTCTATCGTGTCTTACTATAACAAGCCTATAGAGGGCGGTTATACGCTTACCAACGTTGCGGGATACGGTATCATTGCAACAAAAGACGACGATTCGATATATTGCGGCAACGAAAAACTTATGCAGTCTTACAAGATTCCGTATGAAAAACAAAACGGTGTGGGAACTGTCGTATACGTTGCGCACAACGACGAATTTATCGGTTCGTTGCTTATTTCGGACGAAATCAAGCCCGAATCGAAGGAAGCGATTGCACGACTCAATCAAATGGGATGCAAGACCGTTATGCTTACGGGCGATAACGAACAGATTGCCGCAAGCGTTGCAAACGAATTGCAACTTTCTGATTACAAAGCGTCTTTGCTCCCTCAAAACAAGGTTGAACACGTCGAAACTTTGCTTTCGCAAAAGAAGAAAGACGACGTTCTGTGCTTCGTCGGAGACGGCATCAACGACGCGCCCGTGCTTATGCGTTCGGATATAGGCATCGCAATGGGCGGTGTAGGAAGCGACGCGGCAATCGAGGCAAGCGACGTGGTGCTTATGCAGGACGATTTGAGCGGAATTGCCACCGCAAAACATATAGCCAAAAAGACGATGCGAGTGGTGTATGAAAACATCGTCGGTTCGCTTGCCGTGAAACTCGCGATAATGGCTTTGTCCGCTTGCGGCGTACTCGGCTCGTATTCAATGTGGATAGCGGTTGTCGGAGACGTCGGTGTGGCTATCGTCGCAATACTCAACGCAATGAGAGTGAACAGAGGATTCAAAACGACTCTCAAGCAACCCAAATAAACCGATTTATCTGATTAGATACTCAAAAAAAACAATCGTTTTATAATAAAAGCGCGTCGCATTTGCGACGCGCTTTTGTATTTGCGTTTTCATTTTAACGGACAACCGCATTCTTTGCAGACGGTAGCCGTCGAACTGTTTTTTGCAAAGCAACTCGGACAGATTGAAACGCGTTCCGCATAGGAATTTATTTCTTCGGTGCTTTGCGTTTGTGTAGATTGATGTGCGTTATTATTGACGGATTGCAAGTCTTTATTTTGTGTGACGGTTGGAGGCGTAGACGGCTTCGGAGTGATGATTTTGTTCATATTTTTGAACATATTGCCGCTTTCTTGAGAAGATTGTTTTTCCGTATTCATTTTTATTCTATAAATGTTGTGAAAAACGGAGAGCAGAAGCATTCCGAAAAAGTAATTTGCCAAACAAATCAACGCTCCGCCTATGAAAACGGGGAGAAACATCCACGCAATGTCGAATACTACGCTAAACGTGATTCCCATAATAAAAAACGCAACTGCCAGCACGATGGTGGTTATCAGTATGAGTTTTTCACAAATTGAAATCCAAGTGTAAGAACCGAGTTTTGATACATCTTTCATTTTTGTTTCCTCCTAAATAAAAAATGTGCCATCCCAGCGAGATGACACATACAGTTGTTTCTCGCTTAGTTGTCACACCAAATAACCTCACAGATTATACGCGGAAACAAGACTGCCTTATGTAGTCTGTGAGATTTTATTAAATTTGATGTGACGATGTGATTATAGCATATAGAGGGGAATTGTCAAGTCAAGATTGCGCCGTCAAATGCATACTATATAGAGATAACGGAGGTGGAATATGAATTTTTTGATTGTGCTTTTATCGATATTCGGGCTGGCAGGGTTGATTGGCTTTTTCGGCGGTGCGTGGTTCTGATATAAAAACATTTTGATTTATTCACAAAAAAATCACAATTTCGCTTGCATAAGGTAGTAAATTATGCTATTATCACAAAGCAATATCGATTTGCCCTCATGGTCAAGCGGTTCAAGACGTCGCCCTCTCACGGCGGAAACTAGGGTTCGATTCCCTATGGGGGTACCAAAACGAAACACATCGTTGAGATGTGTTTTTTGTTTATAAACAGAGATAGGAATCAAATCCGCATTTGTGCTTAAATAATTGCGGTTTTTTGATAAATATTTATCAATTCCGTATTGATTTTTATTATTTAATAATGTAAAATACATTTGTATAACAATTTATCCAGGAGGAATTTATGGATTCTAAGTATCAAAGCTTGTTTACGCCGTGGAAAATCAAGAACTGCGAAATCAAAAACCGCATCGTTCTGACTTCTATGGGCGGAACCTCTATTTTCGGTTGGATGGAGCCGCATCACTTCGACAAAGAAGCGGCAAACTTCCTTCTCGACCGCGCAAAAAACAATGTCGGTCTCGTATTGCCCGGCATTGCACCGATTAGAAACGTTATCGGCGGAAATTGGCTTTACAAGAGCAAAAGTTCCTTCAGACAACTCAAGCCGTTTATGGACGAGTTGCACAAGACGGGCGCAAAGATGTTCGTGCAGCTTACCGCAGGTTTCGGTCGTTCTTTTGCAATCTCCTCGATGATGGAGATGCTTGCCACCAACAAAGTTTTGGGTGCAATCGCAAAACCGTTTATCAACATCGACCAACTCACGATGAGCGCAAGCCCCAACCCAAATCGTTGGAGCGACAACGCACCTTCTCGCGCAATGACGGTAGAGGAGATTCACGAATTTATCAAGGCGTTCGGTAAAACCGCAAAAATGTGCAAAGACGCAGGCGTTGACGGCGTTGAAATTCACGCGGTACACGAAGGCTATTTGCTTGACCAGTTCACGATGAAATATACAAATCAACGCACGGACGAATACGGCGGCTCAATCGAGAACAGATACCGTTTCCCCATTGAAATCGTCAAAGAAATCAAGAGAGTCTGCGGCGACGATTATCCCGTTTCGTTGAGATACTCCGTAGTATCCAAGACCAAAGGCTTCCGTCAAGGCGCGCTCCCCGGAGAGGACTACGTCGAAGTCGGCAGAGATATGGAAGAAAGCAAGATTGCGGCAAAAATGTTGCAAGACGCAGGCTACGATATGCTCAACTCGGACAACGGTACTTACGACGCGTGGTACTGGGCGCATCCGCCGGTATATATGCCTCAAAACTGCAACCTCGAGGACTGCGAAGAAATCAAAAAAGTCGTTGATATTCCCGTCGTTTGCGCAGGCCGTATGACTCCCGAAGTCGCAGCCAAAGCAATCGAAGAAGGCAAAATCGACGGTATGGGCGTCGCACGTCAGTTCCTTACCGACCCCGAGTGGGTAACCAAACTTATGCAAGGTCGCGAAAACGACATTATGCCTTGCATCTGCTGCCATAACGCTTGCTTCAATATGGCGCATTGGGAGGGCGTTCCGAACGAACAAGACCTTTCCGATACGGCAGGTATGGCTCGTTGCGCACTCAATCCGCACACGATGCAATCCAAAAAATACAAGATTGTTCCCGCAAAGAAAGCAAAGAAAATCGCAGTTATCGGCGGTGGTATCGGCGGTATGGAAGTTGCAAGAGTCGCAACTCTCAGAGGACACAAAGTTACGATTTACGAGAAAGGCAACGACCTCGGCGGTATCTTCGTAGCGGCGGCAGCTCCCTCGTTCAAAGAGAAAGATAAAGAACTTATCGCTTGGTATAAAAAACAAATCAAAGACCTCGGCATCGAAGTGAAGTACAATACCGAAGTCAAGGATATAAGCAAACTCGACGCAGACGAAATCGTCGTCGCAACAGGTGCCGTTGCAAGAAAAATCAACATCCCCGGCATTGAAAAGGCTGTGGAAGCGTGCGATTTCTTGCTTGACAAGAAAGAAGTCGGCGACAACGTCGTTATCATCGGCGGTGGCTTGACAGGATGCGAAATCGCATACGAATTGCACTTGAGAGGTAAACATCCCACAATCGTCGAGATGAAGAACGACCTTATCGCGGTTAAGGGCGTTTGCCTTGCAAACTCCTCGTATTTGCGTGAATACTTTGCGCTCAACAAAGTTCCCGTATATCTTAAGACTGCTCTTAAGTCCATCACGGATAAAGGCGTCAAAGTGTCAAAGGACGGCAAAGAGTTTGAGATTCCCGCAGATTCCGTCATTATGTCCGTCGGTTACATTCCCACACCCGTTGCCGCGGAAGGCAAGCACGTTCACGTTGTCGGCGACAGTGCAAAAGTCGGCAATTTGAGGACTGTTATTTGGGGTGCTTGGGACGTCGCAATGAAACTGTAAAAAAATCGTTGCTGTGGCAACCGAGTTGTGCAAAAGTTTGCACAACTCGGAGAGCCACGCTAGATTTTTTTACCTCTAACCGCGCAGTCAATCTTTACTATCGCTCTCGGCAGAATTATAGTCGTACTGTCGTTTCGTAAGATTGCCTGCTTGGTGGCGCACTTTTGTGCGCTTTTTTTATTTGTTCTTCATCTAAATAGTGCGCTTTACGTCATTTGATAGTAACGTAAAACAATCGTTGCCGTTTTGCAAGAGAGATAATTTTCATAATTTCTTTTTTATTCTTGACATAACTAATCGAATTAGTTAAAATTATATTACGATTAGTTATGGAGGATAATACGTTGAAAAACAATATTAGCGATGAACTTATTATCGAAACTTCTGCCGTTATTGCAAATAGGGACGGATTGAACAATTTGTCGCTCAAAACCATTGCCGAAGAATTGAATATCAAATCGCCGTCTTTGTATAACCACATAAGCAGTCTCGATGAAGTGAGGCAAAGACTTATGGTTTACGGTTGGAAGCAAATGGAAGAAAAAATGCTTGATTCCGCCGTTGGGGTATCGGGATACGACGCCATAAAGAATATGTGTTACGCTTTTTATAATTATGCTGTCGCAAATAAAGGCGTCTTTACAGCTATGCTTTGGTATAACAAATATGAAAGTGCCGACAAAGATAAAACAACTACAAGACTTTTTAATACTATATTTAGAGTAATGAAACCTTTGGATATAAGCGATGTCAATATAAACCATATCGTTAGAACGTTGAGAAGTTTTTTGGAGGGATTTTCTTTGCTTGTAAATAACAATTCTTTCGGTTATCCCGTATCGATTAAAGAAAGTTTTGATTTGTCGTTAGAAATAATCGTGAACGGAATAAAATCGTTGGAGGGAGTAAAATAATATGAATGATTATATAAATTTGACATTGGAAAATATTGATGACGAGCATATTTGTTGTGCTATAGGAGATAAAAAGCATCAAATAGGTGTTGCCGTTAAAAAAGCGTGGATTAAAAACAAGTTGGAAGAAGGACATGTTTTTAGAAAGTTAAATGCTAGAGGAAAAGCGTTTATTGAATATGAGCCGATAGAAACGGCGTGGGTGCCTATTAGCGGGAAGAATTACGAATATATTTATTGCTTATGGGTTGCCGGAAGTTTTAAGGGCAAAGGTATTGCAAGTGAATTATTGGAATATGCAATCAACGATTCTAAAGAAAAAGGGATGAGTGGTATTTGCACTTTAACTTCAAAAAAGAAAAAGCCTTTTATCGGCGAAAAAGAGTTCTTTATTCATTACGGCTTTGAAGTCGTCGATGAAATAGGCGATTATGAATTGTTGGCGTTTCGATTTGAGCCGAGTGAAACGCCCAAATTTAACAATAATGCCAAAAATATGAAAATAGACAATCAAGACTTTACGATTTATTATAGCAATGAGTGTCCTTATGTGGAGTATGAGATAAAAGAATTATCGAAATATGCAAAAGAGAATAACGTTGCTATCAACTTCGTTAAAATCGATTCTTTGGAAAAAGCCAAAAACGCACCTTGTATATTCAACAACTGGGCTAATTTTTATAATGGAAAATTTGTATCGAATACGATATTAAATGCCAATTCTTTTGAAAAATTGATTAGCAAATAGTATCCAAGCATAAAAGTCCTCATTTTAAGAAATGTGGACTTTTATGTTTTTAGAGACGACCGTCGGCACTCGGTGTCATTTACTTGCCAATCTCGCAATATATGTTACAATATTGTCAGTAAATATATAGGAGTCATTGTTATGAAAAAAACTACAATGCAAAAATTTGCAAAACTTATTGCAAAAAAGGGCGCAAACGTCCAAAAGGGGCAAGAGGTTTATATCAATGCGTCTCTCGACCAACCCGAATTTGTCAAAATGGTGGCAGAGGAATGCTACCGTGCAGGCGCGGGCAAAGTAATCGTGGAGTGGAGCTATCAGCCTCTTGCAAAAGTGAATTATCGTTATCGTTCGGTAAAAACGCTTTCTACAATCGAGAAGTGGGAGCTTGAAAAACTCCAACACAAAGTGGACGTTTTGCCTGCGGTAATTTATATCGAATCGGACGACCCCGACGGACTTAAGGGCATCAATCAAGAAAAAGTGTCCAAAGCGCAACAGGCAAGGTATCCCGTCATCAAACCTTTGCGCGATAAGATGGAAAACAAATATCAATGGTGTATAGCCGCAGTACCGGGTAAAGCGTGGGCGAAAAAAGTTTTCCCGAACGAAAGAGAAAGCAAGGCGGTTGAAAAACTTTGGAATGCGATTTTGTATACCTCGAGAGCGGACGGAGACGACCCCGTTAAGGCGTGGGAGGACCACAATGCGGACCTCAAGGCAAGATGCGAATATCTCAATTCGCTCGGAATCAAAAAACTGCATTATACGTCATCTAACGGCACGGATTTTACTGTCGGCTTGATTGATGACGCACTCTTTTTGGGTGGTAGCGAGGATACTCTCGGCGGTGTGGAATTCAATCCTAATATCCCGAGCGAAGAAGTATTTACTTCTCCGATGAAAGGACAGGCAGAGGGCGTTGTACACGCAACTCGTCCGCTTTCCTACAGAGGACAGCTTATCGAGAATTTCTCCGTTCGTTTCGAAGGCGGCAAGGCGGTGGAAGTTCACGCCGAAAAGGGAGAAGATTTGCTCAAACAAATGATTTCTATGGACGAAAACGCCGCATATCTCGGCGAGTGCGCTCTCGTTCCTTACGATTCGCCTATCCGCAACAGCGAGATAACATTCTTCAATACTTTGTTTGACGAAAACGCGTGTTGCCACCTTGCATTCGGCAGAGGATTTGAAAATTGTATCAAAGATTTCGCAAATCTCACTCTTGACCAATGTCGTGAAAAAGGCATCAACGATTCAATTATCCACGTCGACTTTATGATAGGTTCGCAAGACCTCGATATAGATGCAATAACGAGGAGCGGAGAGGTTGTGGCTATCTTCCGCAACGGCAACTGGGCTTTCTAAAATGTTTTTATAAACTCTATTGTACACTATACTCTATTTAATTTATAAAAAATATCGGGGTGTCGAGCAAAAACGCTTGACACCTTTGTTTTATAAGAGTATCATAGTGTCAAGCAATGGAGATTGACAGGCGATTATGGATAGATTTGAAATTTCCGTATTGAGAGGGTACTACGGCGCGCTTCTCACTCAAAGACAAAACGATATGCTCGTTATGCATTACGACGAAGATTTGTCTTTCGGAGAAATCGCAAACATAGTCGGCGTGTCTCGTCAGGCGGTGCTTGACGGCATCAACAAGGGCGAAAAGCATTTGTGCGAGTACGAGCAGTTGCTCGGACTTGCCGAAAAGGACAAACAGGTTCACGCTCTGTTGGACGTTCTTTCGACGCATTGCGACGACGAAGGCAAAGCCTTGGTTGAAAAAATCAAAAAGATATTGGAGGACTAAATGGCTCTTTTCGGAAGTTTGGCAGACAGAATGAATCACATATTCTCAAAACTTCGCAACAAAGGTAAGTTGACCGAACTTGAGATAAAACAAGCCATGCGCGAGATTCGCGTTGCTCTCTTGGAAGCCGACGTAAACTATAACGTCGTCAAAGATTTTACAAACAAAGTAAGCGAAAAGGCGTTGGGGGAGGATATTCTCAAATCCCTTACGCCTGCGCAACAAATAGTCAAAATCGTCAACGAAGAATTGTGTGCGTTGATGGGCAGTACGCATCAAAAACTTGCCGTGAGCGACAAACAACCGACCGTTTATATGATGTGCGGTTTGCAAGGCGCGGGCAAGACCACGATGTGCGGAAAACTTGCTCTTTATCTCAAAAAGCAAAGCAAAAAGACGCTTCTCGTCGCTTGCGATATATATAGACCCGCGGCAATACAACAACTTCAAGTAGTTGCCAAAAAAGCCGGAACGGAATGCTTCGAGATGGGGCAAATCAATCCCGTCAAGATTGCGAAAGCAGGCATCGAATACGCACTCAAAAACGGCTACGATACCGTGATAATCGATACGGCAGGTCGTTTGCATATCGACGAAAACCTGATGCAAGAGCTTATCGACGTCAAAGCGGCAGTCAAACCCGCCGAGATTTTGCTTGTCGTCGACAGTATGACCGGACAAGACGCGGTTACCGTCGCAGATACGTTCAATCGCAAGCTCGATATTACGGGCGTTATTATGACCAAGCTCGACGGCGACACGAGAGGCGGTGCGGCGTTGTCAATCAAGGCAGTCACGGGCAAGCCGATTAAATTCAGCGGTACGGGCGAAAAAATGGAGGACATCGAGCCTTTCCATCCCGAACGTATGGCGTCTCGTATCCTTGGAATGGGCGACGTACTCACGCTTATTGAAAAAGCGGAACAAGCCATATCTCAGGAAGAAGCTCTCAAACTTCAAAAGAAACTCAAAGAAAATTCTTTCAACCTCGAAGATTATCTCGCTCAACTCGACAGTATGAAAAAGATGGGCAATCTTCAAGATATGATGTCTATGATACCCGGGCTTGCGGGCAAAATGAAAGGCACTCCGCAAATCAGCGAAGAACAGATTGCAAGGACGAAAGCGATTATTCAATCAATGACTCCCAAAGAGCGTCGCAATCCCGAGATTATCAAAGCGTCGCAACGCAAGCGCATCGCAAAGGGTAGCGGAACGTCGATTCAAGAGGTCAATCAACTGCTCAAACAGTTCGAAGCGACCAAAGACTTGATGGCGCGTATGCAAAAAGGCGGAATGAAAGGCCTCAGAGGTCTCAAAGGCTTGCCTTTCTAAATCGATTATATTTGAAAAACAAAATATAAAATAAACTTATCACAAATGGAGGCTAACTGTTATGGTTAAACTTAGACTCACCAGAATGGGCGCAACAAAAGCACCTTTCTATCGTATCGTTGCAATGGATTCTCGCAAAGCTCGCGACGGCAAGTACATCGACCAAATCGGTTACTACAATCCCGTTTCCGAGCCGAAGCAAATCGTCATCGACGCCGACAAAGCAAAACAATGGCTTGCAAACGGCGCACAACCGACGGATACGGTTATGGGTTTGCTCATTCAACAAGGTATCGTCGAAAAGAAGTAATTGGTGGCTTTAGATGATTGAATTGGTCGAATATCTTGTTGCCTCTCTCGTTCCCGACGGAGATTATACCGTCGAGCAAAGAGACGGCAACGGTACAACCGACATCGTCGTTACAATCGCAAAGAAGGACATTGGAAAAGTAATCGGCAAGCAGGGCAGAATCGCAAAAGCAATCCGCACTCTCGTCAAATCCGCAAGTTCCAAAAACTCTGCGAAATACAACGTTGTCATCGAAGAAAAAGATGAAATCTGAACTCACGATAGGCAAGGTGTTGAAACCGCGCGGTCTCAAAGGGGAGTTGAAAATAGAGACTTACTCCTCTGATTCCGCACGGTTTTCTCGCCTTAAAAAACTCAAAATCGACGGCTCTGAATATGCGGTAAACGCAATTTCTCTGGAAGGCGCAATCGGTTACGTCACTTTAAGCGGAGTCGACAGCGTCGAAAAAGCAGAGCTTTTAAGAGGTAAATATATTACCGCAAACAGAGACGATTTGCCGAAATTGCCCGACGGAAAGTACTATATCGTCGATATGATAGGTCTTGACGTCTTTGCAAACGGAGAGTGCGTCGGAGAAATTACCGACGTGCTGCAATACGGCTCGGCAGACGTTTACGTCGTAAGAAACGGCGACGCGAGTTTGAGTTTCCCCGCAATCGACGGGTTAATTAAACAAGTCGACCTTGACGAGGGCAAAATGCTCCTTGACGGCGCAATTTTCAATCGAGTGGTCGTTTTCAACTGATATGAGATTTGACGTTTTGACGATATTTCCTCAATATTTCGACGTCCTCAACGAGAGCTTGCTGGGAAAGGCAATCGAGGGGGGCAAATTTGACGTTAATATCGTTAATATTCGTGACTATTCCAAGGATAAACATCTCAAAACCGACGATACTCCCTACGGAGGCGGCGCAGGAATGGTTATGACGCCCGACCCAATCGTCAGCGCAATAGAAAGCGTCGATTCGAAGCACGAGGCGTGGAGAATATATATGTCTCCTCGCGGTACTCGTCTGAATCAGGCAAAAGTCGAAAGCCTTGCAAAGGAAAAGCGTATTCTGATACTCTGCGGAGATTACGAAGGCGTTGACCAACGGGCTTTGGATATGTGCATCGATGAGGAATTGTCAATCGGAGATTACGTTTTGACTGGCGGAGAATTGCCCGCGCTCGTTACGATAAACTGCGTCGCAAGATACATCGACGGCGTACTCGGCTCGGACGAAAGCACCAAAGAAGAAAGTTTTTCAAACGGACTTTTGGAATATCCGCAATACACTCGTCCCGAAGTTTACAGAGGGTATTCGGTGCCTGACGTATTGCTCGGCGGCAATCACAAGGACATCGAGAAGTGGAGACTTGAAAAATCTCTCGAAGTCACGATGAAAAATCGTCCCGACTTGTTTGAAAATACCGATTTAGGCAAGTTTTTGCCGACCAAGAAAAGAAAACGAAATCGTTAAATACGATTGATTATTCCGATTGTCTTTGCGAGCGCAAGCGTGGCAATCTAGGCGCAAGCCGTATTACGCTACGCTGGATTCCCACGGTCACTTCGTTTCCTCGGAATGACATAGGATTAGTACACATCGAATTGCGCGCAATCGCGCAATCGCGCAATAAAGGAATTTGTTTTGAACATTCAATGGTTTCCGGGGCATATGACCAAAGCGATACGAATGATGGAGGACAATCTCCGTCTCGTCGACGCTTTGATATACGTTATCGACGCAAGAGCGGTGTATTCTTGCGATAATCCTCTTTTCAACAAACTTTTGCAGGGAAAGAGGGTTCTTTACGTTTTCAACAAGTGTGACTTGGTTGAAAAAGATGACCTCGAAACGTGGTGTAACGAATTCAAAAAACAAGGAAAACCGTTTGTAAAGGCAATCGGCACGAGCGGAGATTGCTCGCAAATCGTTGCAGGACTCAAACGAGTGGTTTCCGACAAAATCGAAAAATACGCCGCAAAAGGCGCGAATATATCTGTAAGAGCGATGGTTGTCGGCGTTCCCAACAGCGGAAAGTCTACGATTATCAACTCTATGGTTAAGAAAGCGAAAGCCGTTACGGGCGACCGTCCGGGAGTTACGAGAGGCAAGCAATGGCTGTCAATCGACAACGTTGACTTTTTGGATACGCCGGGTACGCTTTGGGGCAAATTCGACGACCAAAAGGTTGCGCATCATCTTGCGTATATCGGTTCTATCAGAGACGATATTCTTGATGAAAGCGAGCTTGCGTACGATTTTTTGGACGAAATGAAAACGCTTTGTCCTCAAAACCTTGCCCAAAGATACAATTTGCCCGCGATAAAAGAACAGACGATAGATATTTTTGAAGATATTGCATTGTCCAGAGGCTTCAAACTTAAAGGCAATCAACCCGATTACGAAAGAACGGCAAGAATGATTATCGACGAGTTCCGCAAAGGCAAACTCGGCAAGATAATGCTCGAAAAACCTGTTGCGATAATACGCTAACGGAAACTTATTCGGAGTTGGAGGCGCAAGGCGCCGACCGCATCGAGCGCCGAGCTTGCGTCACACACAAGGCTTTTAGCCATAATTGCCACTTGTGTCAATTATTTGCTTTTTGCCTTGGTGTTCCTCTTTCCCTTCACACAAAAGACTGCGCTTTCATCTTTT
>ERZ808267.37-NODE-37-length-84477-cov-4.449397_pt1 | contig 84477 bp, 106 predicted proteins | sample MGYA00521241_ERZ808267 | MGnify/ENA primary metagenome ERZ808267 (study PRJEB31516, sample SAMN03275592) | gut metagenome | biome: mammalia-associated habitat; material: feces | host: Papio cynocephalus | place: Kenya | collected 2012-07-19 ...
TCTGCTACTGGTGTTACTTTTGGGGCAGCTGTTACGACTAAACCTACTAGTGGTGCTTATGTTACAATGACTGGTTCTGGTAAGGTAAGTACTGGTGATGGCTGGGTCGCGGCTGGCACGACAACTTCAAATTCCGCTACTTCTTACTATCCTGTAACTGTTACTGATGCACAAGCTCCTGCTTTAGTTGGTACTGGTGTAGCTGCCGTCAATAGCGGTAGCATTACTGTTACTGGTTCTACCATCAAGAAGAATAATACTAGTGGCAAATATGAAATTGCCATGTCTGGTAGCGCTTCTATTGGCGGTAAGATCACAACTAAAGGTTTTGTCAAGGTTGATGATACTGTTGCTTCCGCACCTGTAAGTGCTTCTGGTACTGCTGTTATCAATGCTGGTGCTGTATCTTGTGTTATTAAAGATAGCTCTACTCTTGGTATTACTGCTCCTTCTGTAGTAGCTGGCTCTTATGATGGAACGACTGGTACAGTAAAACTTTCTACTTCTGCTTCTGGTCAAATTGCTCATACTATTACAAAGACTGCTGGTTATATTGAAGCTGGTATAATTGAAGGAACGCCTAGTACTATTTCAACTGGCAATGTGACATTTGGTCTTGCCGCATATACTGGTAGTTATACTTTAGCATAATCAATGATATTGGAGGATATTAAAAATGGGTTTTTTACAAAGAAAAACAAAGTGGGAGGAAAGCATCTCTCAGGAAAAACCTACTCAAGTATATACCTTCAATGTTGCTAACAAGTATTCAGATAAAGATATTGAAATTACTGTAAATGTGCCGGGGATAGAAATTCCTATCCCCTCCACTGGTACGAGTACTTTTTGGCTTAAGATTGATGGAATAAAATATATATGGAAAGTAGATAGTTCTGGGAATGTATGGGTAGAAGGTGATAATTAATGGCAACAGATTTGAATATTGGAAAAGAAACAACCAATGAAATCAATGTAAAAGTATTTGGGTCTATGCAAATAAATGGAAATGAAGTCCTCCCAATAAAAATTGTTTCTGCAAAACCTTCAACGCCAGACCCGAACACAATTTATATCGTGACTGTTTAGGAGCGATATATATGAAAATAATTTTGAATTTTGAGGAGGTGTAATTTATGAGTGCTTGGTATTCTGCTGCACCATATGGTGCATTAGATGATAGCGGATATTATTTGGAAGATGGCTCTGAATGCTGCTTAGCTTTTGGCATTGACTGGCAAGAAGAAATAACCGCTGATACTGTCAAAATTACACCTATTATTTATCGTTATGATAAAGGTGATTCAAGTTATCCAACAAATAACTATGGTGGATATTTTGAAGAAACTTTGACTGAACCTTCTGGAGACGAAGGTTCTTGGATTATAGATTCATTTTATAACTATGAATCAGCACCAACCGCAGGTACTTTTAAAATTGACGACTTTGGAACAAGAACTTATCAAAGAGAATCAACAGATAAAACTATTGTTTATAGAATTTATTATCATAATGCTTATAACTATTTTTATGGTAATGTGGGTGATAATGATATTTCTTTTGGATTGACAATTCCTGCGAAGTCTAATACTTCATATGTAAAAACCATTGATCACTATGCTTTTGGTTTTGAAAAAAATGAAGGTAATAACTGGAATAAAACGGCTTTCCAGCTAAATACAACTAGCTTTACTCTTAAAAAAGGACAGTCTAGAAAAATTGACTCTAGTTTAGCCATTAGTATTCAAAATCTAAAAGGTTTTCAATTAAGAAATTCATATCATGACTATGGTGCTGCTGCGGATAAGGCGTTAGGAACAACTTACACACAAGGAACAAGTGACGCTGGTTTTGAATTTAGATACGATCCAGTTTCTTATACTATTTCTTATAATCTAAACGGAGCAACTAATAATAGTTCTAATCCAACAAGTTATAATGTTTTATATGGAAAAAGCTTCGCAAATCCAATAGCACCAACTGGTAAGATATTCGCGGGTTGGTATGTCAATAAGAAGGATAGTAACAATAATACTGTAAAGCAATACCTCTCTGGTGTAAATGAAGATTGCGGCGATAATACTTTTTCTAATCAAGCTGAACTTGGAAATATATTGTTTCCAAGAATGGCTGAAAATATTACTCTAAAGGCAGAACTTTTGTCTCCATCTAATACAGTACAAAGCAATACTACATACTACCTTACGCCAAAAAGTAGTTCTAAACAAATTGGTATTGTCAAAGATATGAGCATTCCTATTAGTATGACTAATAGTGTTCTAAAAACAAGATATGGTACTAATGGTACATATTATAAAAAGGGCGCGGGGGAGACTAATGATACAACTGGATATTGTATCTCTCAAAGAATTCCTTGCTTCGCAGGTGAGAAAATAGAAGTTCAATGTTCTGCCGCAAATGCTTATAGTGGTTGGCTACAGTGTGTTGCTTATGATGATAGCGGTAATATTGTATATGACTCTACTACAGCCAATAGCAAGAGAACAATTCACGTGAATGGCGTTGCGGCTGGTAGCAAGATTATTGCAACTGCTCCAACAGGCGCAAAGTATATTAGATTCGCTTATGTTTCTGCTCAGAAAGATCGTCTTAGTTTTTATATCAAGAATGTTGACCCAACGATTACTTATGGCACAGCTAACGTAGCAACTGTTTCAGTGTCAAGTGACGGTAAAGTGATGGCTGCCGCAACTAGCACAAGCACCGCAAAGACTACTACCGTTACAATGACATATCCTTCTACAGGAAGATTCTTTAAAATTGAAAGAAACTTTACTATAGCTGTTAGAAAAGATGCTGTTGCGCCATTTAGTGTAAAAACTGGACTAAAATATACTGGAAGTAATCAGCAATTAATCAATTCTAGCACCGTTGTTACTACGTATGGTGCAGTTACAGCTGGTGTAACTACGAGCGCATCAACCGCACCTTCTACTTGGGTTACTTATTCTAATGTAACTGCCAAGAATGTTGGTACTTATTATGTATGGTGGAAGACTGCGGGAAATGCTACTTATGCGCCAGGACAAGGATACTTATCTACTTCTATTGGAAAAGGAACGCAAAAAGTTACGCTTAGTCTGATGAGTAATATTACTTATGATGGAGCTAAACATCAGGTAATAAATTCTTATACTCACACTGGAAACGGCAAAGTTTATTTCTCTCTTTCTGCTAGCTCTACAACACAACCTACTATTGGGTGGTTTGAAACAGTAGAAGAACTTACTGTAAGTGAAGCCGCAGATTATTATGTTTGGTATAAGTGTGATAGTACTACTGAATATAATGCTATTTCACCTACTTATTTTAGCAAAGTAACCATCAATAAAGCAGATTCTGTTATTGAATTGCGATCATCTGGTGGAGAAAGTATTTCATCCATTACAATGACTTATCCGACAACTTCTTTTGTTTTCTATGCTCATTGTGCACAAAATCCTGGTGGAGTATCTGCTACCAGTAAAAATACTGCAAACTTTAGTGTTGAAGTAATAGATAATAATGCACCCGCAAATACTGATATTGGCTTTAAGATAACTGGTATTACTTATGGTACAGAGAGTGAACTTCTTGTATCTGTGCCCGCAACAAATAACTGTAATGCGGCATCAATTACCATTCCTGTTATACTAAACAAAGGTACTTTGACTGGTAGTGCAAGTATTAGTGGTAAGAATGTTGTTGGACAAATTCTAACAGCTGTTGTTAGTAATCCTAATAATGCTACATTGACTTATACTTGGGAGTATAGACTATCTCAAAATAGGCCTCCGACTGTTGCAAGTACAACAAATACTTGTCTTATAACAAAAGCAATGATTGATACGTCTATTACTCTTATAGTAAAGGCAAAGAAAAATAACTATTTCAATAAGAATTTTAGTGCTAGTCCAACAGAAGCAAAGAATGATTATGAGAAACCTGCGTGTTTTGACTTTGCGTTATTTGATGCAACTGGTAACCCTGTTCAAAATGTTGTTTATGTTAGTGATAGTGCGGGACAGTTACATGATACTGATTTACATATATATGTAACAGACAGTAATGGACGATATAAAAGTTCGACCTATTGGAAGAAATAAAGATTGGAGGAAATAGCTTATGGAAACAATCAAAGTTGTAATGACTTATCCTGATGGAACAACTAAAGTTCAAGAATTTGATTATAACGATGAAACAGACATTGTAGTAAGTCAAATTCGTAAAGGCGATATTGCGATCAAGCAGCAAAGAGATTTTCTTCATAATCTTCCAGTAGATTTTGAAGAGCAAAAAACTATGATCAACGATATTGTAGATGCGGTTGCTGAGCTTGGTGAGCTAGTTGCCGCAAAAGGAGTGTAATATGGCAAAAATTTACGCTTATAGAATCAAGATTGGGAAAATGACTATTGATGAAGTTCCTGATCGTTGGAGGGAAGCTACGGCTAAGCTATTAGCCGCAAGCTAGAATTTTGGGGAGATTACTTTATAGTAGTCTCCCTTATTTTTATTTGACAAAAATATAAAAAATTGTATAATTATAAAAGAAGGGTTGAGAAGATAAAATTTTTAGAATAATATTATAAAATGTTTTGATTGACAAATGAGCAATAAATATGCTATAATATTATTAATGAAGTTGAGAGATAAGGAAATTGAAATGATTAAGTTGATTTTTGATGATATGAAAGATACTGATATTACTATTAAAGTTGCTCCTGAAGCTAGTATTCATGAAGCATTTGAAGCTATTTATCGTGCTTGGATGTGTGCAACTTATCTTGACAGCCAGTTTCAACAGGTCTGTGAAGATTTCGCAACTAGTGGCGAAGAAAGTTTTTTTGTATAATACAATTGGAGGTAAAAATGGCAATTTATTGTCATGGAGATATTCACGGGGAAGTCTTTGAAGCTTTCTCTTATAACCAGAGTCCGGAAATGCGAAAGCTAACTTCTGAAGATTATGTTATTATTGCAGGTGACTTTGGTGTTATCTGGGACTGGCACGGTGATAGTGAAGAGGATTACTATCGTTTGAATTGGCTAAATTCTAAGCCTTGGAAAACTATTGTTGTGCTTGGTAATCACGAGTGCTATCCTATTTATGAAGCTATGCCGCATTGTACTCCTGATTTTTTGAATAGTGGTACTATGTGGCAATGCACTTATATGGGTACTACTTTTGAGAATATCTATATTATAGACACTATTGCTACGCTTGATATTGATGGTAAACATATTTTGTGTATCAATGGTGCGGAGAGTCATGATAAGAAATGGCGCACTGAAGGAATCAACTGGTGGCCGCAAGAAGTAGTCAACATTGATGCGTGTCTTGATTTTATGGCAGAGCATGATAAAGAACATTTTGATCTGATTGTTACTCACGAAGCACCTGTTTTGGTCAAAGAAATGTTGCCTTTCCTCCTTGATCGTTATATACGAACTTGCGGTGAAAAGTATCTTGAGATTCTTCGTAAAGAGTTGGACTTTGATGTTTGGGTACACGGTCATATGCATTTTGATCAACAGTGGTCTGAGGATCTTGACAGCCGCATGATTGGTCTTTATAATGTTCTTTATAAGGTTTAGGAGAAATTATATGATGGGGATAACAGAATAACAATATGATTGTGCAGCAGAGACTATTTATGAAACGTTAATGCCGCGTGTCTTAGGTCGTCTAACAAAAGCTAATATTAGTGACCAGGAATATAACGCTGGCCTTGGAACGACAATTTATATGTTCAATGTTATTACTGGAAAAACTTATGATGAAATTATGAAAGATATGTCTGATGAACTTATGAAAAATATAGTTTCTAAATGGATTCATAATTAAAAACCAATCGCAATGGTGATAATTACAAAGTTCAGGAGATTTTATGCAAATAACAGAAGAGCAATATGATTATGTTGCAAATACCATTTATGAGACATTAATGCCATATATTTCTAAGGATTTAATGGAAGCTGACCTTAATGACGATGAATTTTTTGGTAGTCTTGGAACGGCAATTTATATATTTAGTGCTATTACTGGAAAAACTTTTAGAGAAGTTAAAGACGACATGCGTCTTGAGATGGAACCGTCCCATGCCTTTTAGTCAAAAACCAATAGTAACAGTGATATATAGTGATAATCTTTCGTCTATAGATTTTTCTGTATTTATTAATCCCAATCATTGCGGCGCTATCATTACTTCTACTGTAAATGATATGGTAGAAAAATGGGCAAAAACAAATAGATTAGAGTGTTTGGTTTTTGAACCTAATTGGAATATCTTTGGTAAGAAAGCTGTTTCTGTTTGTTATGAAGAAATGGTGGATGCCGCAGACGCTGTTATTGTCTTTTGGAACGGAGACATGCATGACCGCAAGATTATAGAACTGTTACAATATTGTTATAAATCTGAGAAAAAATGTTTATGCCATATGGTTGAAGAGTTTTAGTTGATAACAGACTAATAATTATGTTATAATATTAGTATAAGGTTGAGAGACAAGAGAAAGAAGAGAATATGGAAAATCTTTATTCTAGGGGTTTGCGCACGGCGATTACTTTTCTTGAGAAGCGTGGATATGAAATCGTTGACAAGGTTGTAAGTGAGAATATTGATGCAGTTGCTTATGACGATGATCAACTTGTCTTTATTCGCATTCGTTTTGTAGACGAAATGAGTGAAACTGATTCTGAGAAGCAGCTTCGTGGTGTTCTAGAGAAGGAAGCTTTTGATTATCTTAACAAGACTGGTATGGGAATTACTGGTCAAATTCGTTTCGATACTGTTGAAATGGTAGTAATGGGTGATATGAATCGTGCGTTCTTGCGTCATCATATTGATTGCCTAGCCTAATTATTTTGATTGGAGAAGATGTAAATGTGATTGATATGTTATATGCACCGTTTCAGAAGTGGGCTGAAAAGGGTTCTGTTTACATCTTCTCTGATACGCATTTCAATGATGCGGACTGTAAGTTGATGGACAAGAACTGGATTCCCGCAGAACAGCAGCTTGCTATCATAAACAAAATTGCTCATAAGAATGATACTCTTGTTCTATTGGGTGATGTTGGTGATCTTGAAGTAGCAAAGCGAATTAAGGCTTACAAGGTATTGATCAAGGGTAATCATGATGATGAAGCCAAGGCTAAGTATCTTGAAGTCTTTGATGAAGTTTATGATGGACCTCTTATGATCGCAGAGAAGATTCTTCTTTCTCACGAGCCTATTCAGGGACTTGATTTTGTTGTGAATTTTCATGGACATGATCATTCTCAATGGCAGAAAAACGATCGCTATCATAAGAATTTTGCGGCAAATGTAATTGGTTATAAGCCAATTTCTCTAAAGACTCTTATAAAGAATGGTGCTGTATCTAAGATACAGTCTATTCATCGAGAGACTATAAATAGAGCAGCTGCCCGCAAGAATGCTTGAGATATGATTTTAGATGATTCTCTTGGTCTTGATGTATTAAGTTTTTATAAAGAAAATTTCTTGACAAAAGAATAAAAAATATATTATAATATTATTATTAAGTCCCTGTAGCTCAGTGGAATTAGAGCTACTGTCTTCTAAACAGTGGGGCGCAGGTTCGAATCCTGCCAGGGACACCAACAAGGTTGCTGCATACTTGTTCGATAAGACTCAAAAGCAGCTAAGTATATATGAAGCACAATGTCTGAGTCACTAAAGTGCTTCAGCCTTTGGTTCTGTCGTATAATGGTTAGTACAAGCGCCTGATAAGCGCTAAACAGAAGTTCAACTCTTCTCAGAACCACCATATAAAATACTTATTGACGATAGTTATGTAAATATGATATAATATATATTTGTCAGTAAGGGAAGAATGAAAGTTAAAATTCATTCCCTCCAAGAGAAAGTGGTTGACAGCAGCTATGTAAATATGGTATAATATAATTATGCAAGCGTGTTGGAATTGGCATACAATCTTGACTCAAAATCAAGCGCCCGTTGTGGATTGAGAGTTCGAATCTCTTTGCTTGCACCAGCTAAATGGAATCTTGGCGTAATGGTAGCGCAGAAGCCTGCTAAGCTTTCCTAGGTGAATAACCTAGTGCCAGTTCGATTCTGGTAGATTCTGCGGGACACTTTGACTCAATACCTTCACGTGGTGTGTCCTGTTTTTACTGAAATTGAGTTACCAATAGAAAGGTAATAGAATGCAGAATTATATGAATAAACTCAATGGTTTCCTTTGTTTGGTTGATTATGATGAATGGTCTGATTCTTGTCAAGAGTCTTTCGATTTTTTTCTTAGTAATAAGATAAAAGAAAAATTTGTAATTCCAAGTTTTGAAGATGTAGTGAAAAGGATTGAAAATGAGTAATTATGCCGCAAAGATTGATGAACTTCGTTCTATTGTTGATTATCGTGATTGGCTTTGCTTCTCTGTAATTGATGGGTGCGGCAAGCTGATTGTTATTCCTACTCTGCAAGATTTGCTTGATGGAGAACATATGATCGAGAATAGTAATATCTTTGAAGATGGTATGTGGTGTGAAATTGTTGATCTTCGAGAATATATAGACCTTCTTCGTGATCAGGAGTTTCTTTCTTTAATGACCCTTGTTGAGAAGGATATTGTTATCAATCCTATGTATTCTGCTCAATGGAATACTTTGCAGAAGTATAATTCTGAGATTGCTTTTTCTGACAAGGCGCTAATGATGGAACAGTTGTTTGCTTTTATTGATACCAATCGTTGTTATGCAAGAAGTTATCCAAGAAAAGCTAATGTTTGTGTCGCAGAGATTGATCGTTTATGTAAAATGGTTGAGAAGGTTGCGGCAGGTGCTTCATTTGAAGATTGCTTTAGCACTGGTTATACAGAAATTGATGCTGAGAATTTTTCTTCTTTTATAGAAGGAAGAGTTGATATAGCTGATGCTATATATGATGATTTTATGAATAATCGTGATGCTATTGAAGAAGAAGAGCTGGGTAACGACAAGTTTGTTTCAGAGCTTTTGCCGCGAGTTCTTCACGAAATAGTTGCTCGTTCTCTTATCTCTTCTATTGGGTCGGTATAAAGATTTTGTTGACAAAAGAATAAATAATATGTTATAATATTATTATTAAATTCCTTGGTGACGCAGTGGTAGCGTAGAAGATTTTTAGTAATTAGTAGCATTATGCAGCGATATGTAATGAAAATCCCGTTAATTCGGGGAAGGCTAAGTGGAAACATATGCTAATCTCGAGCAAGGTATTTTTAAGATACTATGTGTAGAGACTTTACACGGGACTTCCCAAGAGGAAGAAGAGAAAGTCCGGACTACAATGCGAAAGCGATGTACTAAAGTAATCTTTTAGTCGTGGGTCGAGTCCCACCCAAGGAACCAAGCGGTTGCCTGAATTAGCCACTAGGACGGTAACACTGATTGGACAAAGGCTAATGTCGTGAATCGGGGCGCAAGAAAAGGAGACTTGCAACGGGTCAGTGCCGAATATGCAAATCTGACCCACAATAATTTTTACTCCCTTGTACTCAGGCTTGACTGTTAATCAAGTGTTTAATAGTTCGAGAGGGAGCAAAGCTTATTATGCCTTCTTAACTTAATTGGTCAAAGTGGCGGTCTCTTAAACCGAGGAGTGTAGGTCAAGTCCTACAGAAGGCACCATCGCGGGATAGAGTACTGGTAACTCAATAGCCTCATAAGCTATGATATGGTGGTTCGATTCCACCTCCCGCGAGGACACAATATTGCAGCCTTCACGTGGCGTGTCTGTTTTATACTAATGCAATAAATTGAATCATATTAATATAAAAAGGAGCTGATTAATTTTGGCATACATTTATAAAATTGAAAACGACATAAATGATAAAGTTTATATTGGAAAAACAAATTTTTCTGTTGAAAAGAGATTCAAAGAACATTGCGCTGATAGTAAAAAAAATAGAAAAGAAAAACGTCCTCTTTATAACGCAATATCAAAATATGGAGAGGATCATTTTTATATTTCTATCATAGAAGAATGTTCTAGTGACGAAGCATCTGAAAAAGAAAAATATTGGATAAAATATTATAATTCTTATAATGATGGTTATAATGCTACGATGGGTGGAGATGGAAAAACTTTAATAAATTACAAGAAAGTTTTGAAATTATATGATACAACATCTTTAACTAGTTCAGAGATTGCAAAAATTCTTGATTGTTCTATTGATTCCATTAAAAATATCGTTTCTCAGTATAGAGATAATGTTGATTGGAAAAAACGATATTATTCGTCAGAGCTATCAAGACAAGGTCTTATTGCTTCTCCAATTAAGGTTCGTTGTATTGAAGAAAATTTAGTTTTTAATTCTACTAGTGAAGCAGCTAGATGGCTTGTAGATAATAATAAATCTTCAACTACTGAATGTAGATCTCATATTTCTGCTTGTTGTAAAGGAAAGAGAAAAACTTGCGGAGGTTATCACTGGGAATATTTTAATTAGTATAACTAATGAGACTGTTGCCAAGTGATAAGATACGTCCTCGACGTCCATAAAAATAATGAAAAGGTATAATTATAATTATGTTAATAGCTGAAATTCAAAAGCAAAACCTTGTAACTCTAAAAAAAAGTACAAAAAATAGATTCTCTTATACATCAATTTTCAGAAGAAGATTTAAACACCAATGTTTATGAAATAACAGACGGATATAGTTTTTATACATTAATTTCTTCTTTATCAACTCAAAAGAAGGCTCCATTGGTAGAAAAATTTTTATGCAAAAAAATGAATTACCAACCAGTGTCAGCTTCTTTTAATAAAGGAGACGCTAAAGATAATAACGATAATTATTATGAATTTAAAACTTCGTTTACAAACAAGGACGAAAAATTAAATATTCGTCAAATAAGACCTTGGCAGAATATTGATTTTTATTATTGTTTTTATATTAATGAAAATGATATTGATAAAAGTGTTTTCTTTGTTCTGACTAAAGATGAAATGTTAAAAGAAATCGAGAATGTGGGTAGTTATACTCACGGAACAAAAAAAGCCAATGAGAACAACCAGAATAAAGAATTTTCTATTACAATTGACGTATATAATATGAAAAATACAACAACTAAACGTTGGTACGATTTATATTTAGATGCTAATTTAAAAGAAGAAATTCTTTATAGATAATTTATAGAAAAATGGGTGATTTGAATTTGAGTATAGATAAATATTATACGACCAATGATAATGCTCAAAAATGTATTGCGTTAGTTCCTAACATAAATGATTATGATTGTATTATTGAACCGAGTGCGGGCAATGGAGCATTTAGTTCACAATTAAATAATTGTATTGCCTATGACATTGAGCCTGAGCACTCTGACATTATTCAAAAAGATTGGTTTTTAGTACAACCTATTACCAATAAACAACATATTTTAGTTATTGGGAATCCTCCTTTCGGTAAGCGAAGTCAATTAGCTAAAAAATTTATTAAACATGCTCAAAATATTGGCGCAGAGACGATTGCTTTTATTCTGCCTAACACCTTTAGCAAATTAACTAATCAATCTTTATCATTATTTCCAGAGGATTGGAAATTAATTGTGGAACATCCTTTGCAATCATCTGTTTTTATTACTGAAGATAATAAAGAGTATTATGTTCCTTGTAGTTTTTATGTATGGACAAAGCAAGATAGTGAAATTAATTTAAGACAAGTTAAAGAGCTACCAAGTAAAGATTTTTCTTTTTTGCCCCGAGGTGATACTACTGCAAACTTTAGTATTAACGGAAATTCTGGAAAAGTAAAAGAACTTCGAGAGATTACAAACCCTAAGGCAGAACACTATATTAAATCAAATATAGATGTTGATATTTTAAAACAACGTTTTCAAAATTTACATTTTAATTTTTTATCATCTGTTAATGGGAAAAATGCATGGATAGGGCAACAAGATATACTAAAAGCATATAATAAGATATATAAATAAAAATTTGTTGACAACCGTTCAATAAATATGTTATAATATATGTATAAGGTCAAGGGAATTGATTTTATATATCGGGTTTCGTGGAACCGCAGTTTATAGTCTGCTCAAAATCAAAACTATTCGCACCTGCCACGAATTCAGGTGTCACTTATATGCTGTGACGGACAAAAGATTTACTTCTAAAATTATGGTATGAGATCAAATAACAAGTCTTTTGTATAATTTCCAGCAAATATAGTAATTTTGTGATTGTTGAAAGGCTAATAAGATATTGGTTCGACTCCTTTCCAGCGGGTAGCTCAATGGGTTAGAGCGTATTGCCTTTTAGTGATTTTCAAGATTAGCTAAAAGTAAAAGCAATAGCGTGATGGATAAAAGACTTACTTCTAAAAATTATATTTAGACCCAAAACTTACGTCTTTTATATGGTTTCCGCTAATGCAAGGAACTTTTGTGATGGTTAAGAGACTTACTTCTATTTATAAAGAAAAGGTTATTGGTTCGAGTCCAATCCTGCGGTGTCAGGTAGCTCAATGGGTAGAGCACAAGCGTCTCTTAATGATTTCCAAGAGTTAGGTTGGAGCGTGATGGATAAAAGGCTTACTTCTTAGAGAATGAATTATTAATTGTAGTCTTTTATATAGTATATCCGCTCCATTTTTTTTATTTTGAAGGAGAAAAAGTATGAATTTTAATCGTAACGAAGCTAAGTATTCTAATGTTGTTTCCTATGAAGGCGGCGAAGTTTTTGTAAAGGATCTCACCGAGGAATGGTTCAATTGTCTTTGTAGTTGTATGGTAGAAGATCGTTACTATGAGCCTGCGGAAAAGCAGATGGTTCGTTATTTTGATCTAACTGCTAAGATGGCAAAGGCATATGGTTATGAGTTTATTGCGAAGGCAACTGTGTATGCCCGCAATGAACTTGGTATGCGTTCTATTTCGCAGATGACGGCTGCGTGGCTCAATGATAAGAGCTTCGACCGCAAGCGTCAGTTCTATAAGAATTTTTGTCATCGTGCAGATGATGTCGCAGAGATTTTTGCGGCTGTCGATGCCTTGGGTCAGAAGCGTAGCCACGCGCTTGTAAGAGGCTGCGGTGATTATCTTTCTTCTCTTGGAGCGTACAGCATTGATAAGTATAAGTTGAGTGGTAAGGTATATAATATGTTTGATTGCATTAATATTTGCCATGCTACTTCTTCTGCTATTTGTGCTTATAAGAATGGTGTGCTACCTAAGTGTGAAACTTGGGAGCAGCGTATCAGTGTATCCAAGAGTGAAGAAGAAAAGGGTTATGCTTGGTGTGAACTTTTGGCAGAAGAGAAGTTGGGATATTTAGCTCTTTTGCGGAATGTGCGCAATATTTTACAGACTATGGAGTTCTTGCCAAAGATCGTTAAGATTCCTTATACTAAGGTTCTTTGCGATCAGCTATGTAACGCAGAAGCCATCAAGAAGTCTTTGGTTTTCCCTTATCAGATTTATACTTGCTATAAGACTCTAGTAAAGAGTGGTCTCTGTGATGAGGAGATTACGAAGTCTTTGGGATATGCTTTCTCTGTTTCGATAGATAATGTTCCTTCTTTTGATGGTAACAGTGCTGTTTTACTTGATGTGTCCGGGTCTATGGAAGATCCTATCAGTAAGAACAGTGTCATCAGTATCAAGGAAGCTGGAGCTGTGTTTGCAGTAGCATTGGCTTTGAAGAATCTTGGTAAGGTTGATGTTGTCAAGTTTGGCACTAATGCAGAGTGGGCAATTGGCTATACTTCTGAAAATGTTTTTGAGATGATCGAAGCATTTGCTAAGAATGATGGATGCGGCTATGGCACTGTCATTGGAACGGCTTTTGCTCTTCTTAAGAAGAGCTATTCCCGCATCTTCATTATCAGTGATATGCAGATTATGGGAAGTGATTACTATTATTTGCATAATGGTTTTGATTCCTATAAGACTTATAGCGCTAAGTATGGTAAGAGCAAGGTTTATTCATTTGATCTTGGTAACTACCATACTCAGGTATGCGATCCCAAGGACAAGGATGTTGTACTTCTGACTTCTCTTGGAAACAAGGTGTTCGATTTCATCAATATGAAGGAGAATGGTTGTTGGGATATCATTGATTATATCAATGAAAAGGTAAACTACTAGGAGTTTCCTCCTAGTAGTTTAGAGAATTTCTTGACAGTAGGGCAATAAATATGGTATAATATTATTGTTGAGAAAGAGAAAAGGAGTTAAGAATGGTTGATTATATGTTGCGGCGCTATGTCGAAATTGCAGACAACTTTAAGAATGGATACGCGAAGATGCGTATCTGTGAGATTCTTAATTCTTATGGTAACATCCTTGATCCTGCTGTTCAAGATATGTTGACTCTGTTGCGGCTTACTGGTGCTGAACCTGCTTATGATTGGGTGTTTCACCGCAAAGAGTTCTTCTATCCAACAGAAGCAGATGCAATTCTAGAGGAAGAACATCAAGAAGCATGCTGGGACTATGAGTGAGGTATGATAATGCTTTGGTTTTATCTTGACGATGAAAGAGAAGTACCTATTGGGTTTAAAGCAATTCTTGTAAGAACTGCTGCACAGATGAAAAGTCTTATAGATGAATGCTGGAAAACTGAAACCAGCTTTGGGATTGACTTTGATCATGATCTTGGGTCTACTGTTTCTGGGTATGATATTGCAAAGTATATTGTAAGTAATGATATTCCTATGAGTGTTTTTCATATTCATAGTATGAATCCTGTTGGAGCAGACAATATTCGTCAGTTGCTTTCTCATTATGGTTATACTGAGAGTTGGTGAAAGATAAGTGCGGCAGAACGCTACCTATGACCTGAAGCAAGAGGCGGGCAACCTCCCACAACTTTTCCTCTCTGTTAGTCAAGTTTTCAAGTTCTTGACTATAAAATAAAAGATTTGAATTTGCCCTATATATTTCCTTTTACTATCGTTTACTCCATTTGAAATTATGTTATAGGGTAACCGGGAGCTAGTGTTCTAAATGCTAGCTCCCATTTTTTTTGCTTGACGGCAGGTATAAAAATATGTTATAATATTAGTATGATAGAGAAGAGAAAAGAGGACAAGTATGGAATGTGAAACTTGTATTCATGAAGATGTCTGTGGATTGCTGGACGATTATATTGAATTGTTTGATAACCTGCCTGAATGTGATGATTGTTTTTCTGTGAAGCTTCATTGTGAACATTATCTTCCAAGAGAGAAAGCTGGTATGTTATGTCAAAGAGTAAAAAGTATGTAATTACTAGTGAACAAATGTTCGATTTCCGCAAACCTAAATGGAATGGTTTTGCTTGCGGGTATGGTATTCATGGAAAGACTAAGTATAGCCGCAAATCAAAGTATAAGAAGGGTTGGAAGGAAGTAGAATAATGGGCGTTGATATTCATACTCAGATTTTTGCAAAGACTGAGACCGGTTGGGAAGAGTTGAAGATCTATGCTATGGTGAATGGTAAGATGGAAGATCGCACTGGTTATGCTCCTTACAATGATCGCAATTATGATTTGTTTGATGTACTTGAAGGACTTGATTGCCGAGGTATGTGGGAGGATATGCCTGTTGAGTCTAAGGCTTATCATCTTTATGAGGGAGACTATTGGACTTACAAGCACTCTTGGTTTGATTGGTGTGAGCTTGTAGCTCTGGCTAAGACTGATGAAGCTCTTGACTATGAAGGTGAGAATTTGCTTGCGCCTTGGATTGATCAGATGCGGTTTGTGCTTGAGATCTATGGTCTTTGGTATGTAAAGCCTGGTGAAGTAATGGTTTGTATTGCATTTGATTGTTAAATTTTTGTAAAATATATAGTCCAAGAGACAAGTGAAAGGAGATAGTGATGAGCCGCAGCTACCGCAAAGGATTCCAGTGTGCAGGAGATAAGGAATTGAAAAAGCTGTTCAACCGCAAATTGCGGCGATCGCAATTGAAGGGAACAGAAGACTTGCCTGTTGGAAATGGGTATAAAAAGATGAATGAAAGCTGGGACATTGCAGATTATAAAGATGAGATTGTAAAAGAAGACTATGATAATTGGGCTGATTTTCAGAGATATAGAAGTAAGTAATGTGTAAATATTGAAGTTATTTGAAGGTCACAATTTGAGCATTATGAATCTTGTGTGGATAGCAATGAGTTTTGTAGTTGCAATGGAAATGCTCATGAAAGAGTATCACGAAGTAAACCTTGATATTGATGGTTATAGGGATAGTGATCATTACTAGTTGACGGCAGGTAGGAAAATATGGTATAATATACTTGTAAAGGGAAAGGGAAAGGGAACGATATGTATCTTACCTGTATTGCGAATGATGACTGTGCGTGCGGCGAAGCATTAGACGAGTATAAGTATTATTATGATACTGAAGTTTCTAGTGAGTATTATGGTTGTGAAGTTCAAGTGTGGTGAGAGCGTTCAGATGGTTATTATGATTATATGTGCGCTTATGTGAACGGAGAGAAGCAATGGTAATTGATTTTGCTGATTTTTATGACCTGGGTATTGACTTAGATGATGTAGTTGGTACTGTGCTGCGGAACCTGTGGTTTTCTGATGATGGAATTGTAAAGTTTCCTAAAGGAGATGTTCCTGTTTTGAAAGACGATGCTTATGAGAGGGTAGCAGTTGAGTGGGATAACGTTACTGCTATGTTGAAAGATGAGTTCGTAATGGCGGTTCTTGATTATTATTATCGTGGGATCGTTGATGCGGGTGAGTATAAAGATGAGTTGAGGGAGCACTTTGGTTGGGAATATCCTGATTGGAAAGCTCCAATAGCAAGAGAAGAGTATGCGGGGAAGGGTGAAATTACTTCTCGTCCTGCTTATAATGATGATGACTTTAAGTTGATCTAGATGGTGATTAAACGAGAGTCTACAGATGCGATAGGTGTGGAGTTGAACATGATGGCATACTTCCTGCGACACCCGAAAATATTCTATTGCTTTGGTCACAAAAAGCACCTCTGCAACGGTTGCATAAGCAGTTTCAACCGCTGGTACTACAACCCTAAAATGGAAGAAGAAGGCGCAGGCGTGAAGTTATGCCGATCGTATGATTAGAGGAGAATGCTTATGTATATGGTATGTGTAGCTGATACTGGTGAAGAGCTTGAGGAGTGCGGCACGGTGCGATTGGCAGATATTGCGGCATATAAGTGGGTAATGCGGTTGCATTGTAAGTTGGTGATAATGCATGGGTGTAGAGTAGTGTATAGCGTTAGTTATAAGCAGGGGTAAGGACTTGGTTGAGTTTCGGTGAGTTATGGAGAAAAAAATTTTTTTCTAGATAGGTGATACCAATGGTAAAATTATATAACAATCAAATTGGTATCAACGTGCATTCTCCTAGCAGAGTTGAAGCTCCATTCTTTTCAGAGAACAATGATTTGTGTTTTGCGGTTATGCGGGATTTAGGTGGCAATGCTTATATGCTATGGCAGTATATAGCATGTAATGCTAATGGTTATCAATTTGGATTAAGTAAAGCTGATGTAAGCGAGCATATTGGCTTGGGTGAAAGTGCTTATAAGAATGCGGTGAAGAAGCTTATTGAGAAAGGTTACTTAGTGCAAGTTGAAGGAACGCCTTGGTATAACTTTTTTCGTAACGGAAAAAATGGGTTGTCTTGATAATCAAGATAAGGGTTATCTTGATAATCAAGGGAATCTTGTCTTGATAATCAAGACAATCTTGTCTTGATAATCAAGGGAGAAATAATATAAATAATATAAATATAATAAATAATAAGATATAGAATTTTATTTTAGTATATTTATATAATAGTATATTAGTTATATATATAGTAGTATAATAATTATATAATAGTATAATAGTTGTATATAATAAATTTATACTTCTATAAATAGATAATTGGGATTTTCATTTTTGTGAAAGGAAATTTTTATGGCGACAGAGTATACTGAAAGAGTGAGCGTACCAGTTACACCTGAGCTAAAAGAGCTGTGGTCGTACTGGGCAGGTAAAAAGGGTGTTACTGTGCCAACCTTTGTGCGAGAATGTGTAGGCTTCTGTATCAATGCTTATAGGCGTAAGGAAGATGGTAACAAATAGCTTGTTTCATACTTTATAGTTTGGTGTGAGAGTGACTATATTTACAGCTTGTCAAGGGGTTCACTTTTTAGCAGGGAAATCTCGCTCAGGCTCCAAGCATAAAAAAATTCTCTGGAAATTTGGCGCCCCTTGAAAAATCAAGCTAAAAATGATGCTTTTTTCATATGCAAATCAAGCCTGAAATGAGCGTAAAAAGCGACTTGTGTGTAAATGTCTATGAGAGGATATTTTCAGAGCTTCTTTTAAGCTTTTAGCATAGATTTTTAGCATAATTTTTAGCAGCTATTTTTAGCTAACTTGGATAAGCTATTTTATACTATGCTAAAAGCTACATTATGCTAAGCATTAAGGGTGCGCTTGGAGCTACGCTAACGCTGCGCTCCTTAGTAGCATTATCGCTCGCTACACTGCGTTCCGTTCGCTCAATGCTACTACGCTTCGTTTTGCTGACGCAAAACTCGCTTAGTCAAGGTAGCTTTTATGCTTGGGTAAAAAGCTAAAAAAAATTCTCTGGAAATTGTGAGCATCTTTAAAAAAGCAAGCTAAAATCAAGCTTTTTTCAAGCTAAAAGAAGCTCTGAAATGAGCGTAAAAAGCGATTCCTGTGTAAATGCCTATAATGGAAAAATAGGAGAGCTAAAGTTATGTTTTTAGCATACATTTGTTCGATATTTTTTAGCTATCCAAGAGGTAAGTAAAAGGTAGCTTGAAGCTAAAAAAGTTTTTTTTCTTATTTGAAAATTGTACGCTTTGGATTATTCAATTTTGTCAAAAAATTTTTGTGGATGCGGCCGGGCGTTCTTCAGATTTCCGGGTCAGCTGTGCCGCAATTCACAGGGACAAGCATCCGAAATCCAGGCTGTAGTGATGAACTCTGAGACAGGAGAAGAGCTAAAAATAGCTATTTTCCCGAAATCTCGGGTATCAAAAAAAAATGATAGGTGAAAGATGCTTTTTGGTGGAACAAAACAATAGGTGAAATATGCTTTTTGATACCACTTTTTTACATTTTTGAAAAATTATTCATTTTTGTCAAGAAATTTTAGGAATCCTAACTACAATTTTCATTCCCGAAATTCAATTTTCATTTTTGAATTTTCATTTTCAAATTTGAATTTTAGTTTTTATTTTCAAATCTGAAATTTGAATTTTAGTTTTTATATATTGAAATGCGGTTTTAGCTTTTGCGGCCGGGCGTCTTAGAGAATTAGTTGACAGCCGGCCCGCATTTATGATATAGTATAAAGGTAAGGTTGAGAGAGATAAAGAGTTATTTCCTTTCCTTACTTACTTCTCTCTTGGAGCTGAGCCAGCCTAAAGAAATTGGTTGACAACAGCTTTGAAAATATGATATAATATTAATATAAGAAAGGGAAGACGGATTGGGAAGTCCTCCCGGTTGAGCAAGGCAAAGGGCTGAGCCAACCAAACGAGACAGCGCAGATGCGCAGAAAAGGAGCCAGATATGGCAGATAAGACGATCACCCTCGCAATGAAGTTCCAGGCAACCGTTGATTTGCTGGAAGGACGTGAGCCGCAGGCAATCCCGGGTTTCACTGTAGCAGATGCTAAGGCATTCTTGCTTGAGCGTAAAGCAATGACTCACTCCAAGTCTAAGACCAAGGCAGCGCCTAAGCCTGAGGATATTGAGCTTGACAAGGCTATCCTCTCTTTCCTGGCTCAGGATGGAGCAGCTTACACCGCTAAGGCTGTAGGTGAAGCAATGGGTGTATCTACTCAGAAGGCTTCTGCTCGTTTGCGTGGTTTGGTAAAGCAGGATCTTGCTATCAAGATCGAAGGTAATGGTAAAGGAGCTAACGCTTACGTTATCGCCTAAAGGTTACTTAGTAACTCCCGAGCGGCAGCGGGCAGGTCTGCCGCACCACCTTTCAACATAGAAAAGAGTATAACATATGCTGTATACACTTCCAAAGAGCTACTCCCAAACAGGTACTAAGGTTGACATTCCTGATAACGAGCTAAAAACTAAGCGTAATGCGCTGGGCAGCACCAAAGCCGCCATTGATCAGTGGCTTTTTGAAAATGGATATATGCAAGAAGATGAGTATGCGGCAGAGCTTGTAGTTGCTCAAGAAGGTATTGTAAATAAAAAGCCTTCTAGCCGCAAACGTCAGCCCGATGAAGTCAAACGAGAGCTGATCCAATCTCTTTATTCTTGTCTCTTGGATATTGATAATACTGATAATGTGACAATTACTAATGTAGAACGTATTGTTAGTTTTACAGTTGGTGACGATACGTATGAAATCACTTTGTCTAAAAAGCGTAAGCCTAAGGCATAAGCTGGTTTCGTCCTTCCTTTCTCTTCTTAATGACCTAGGGTGTGGTGTCCCTAGGTCTTTTTTTTTATGCGGATTATCCTCAAATAAGAATAAAAAAGATTTATTTTATGTAATTTTTGTGCTGTTTTATAAATTTTCTTGACAGTTTGCCGCACAATTGTATAGTTTTTATAAAGATTTGCGGTGTTAGCTTTATATTTTGCTTGACTATTGGACAAAAATGTGGTATAATTATTCTGAATATCTAAAAAAAAAAAAAAAACTTGACAGAAGGGATTTGTTTTGGGATTTCAAGATCTAGAGATTCGCGCCTATAGGCCTATACAAAAAATCTGGTTGACAGCAGCGCAAAAATCGCTGGAATCGCCAGATTCCAGCGCTGAGCCTTATACTGTTGAAAAGTTGATAACTTGTGGAAAACTTATCGACACGTGTTGGTAACTCTACCCTAGTGTTGAAACTTTTCAACAGCTGTTGAAAATTGTTAACAGCGTTAATAACGTGTTGATAAGCTGTTGATAATGTTTTCAACAAATTTTCAATAAATTATGGAGAACTTTTTTCTTGTGTTGAAAACTTTTTTTTAGAATTTTTTTTGAGCTTCTGACCAGGCATTTTGTCTAAAGCCCCAGGTCAGACGCGAGTTGCAAAAAGTATTGCGCCGTGGATAATGGTTGTTGTCAGGCAAACACCACGTATCAGCCCCGCCGCCTGACAGGGGCGAGAAAGGTTCTACCATGAAAAAGACTGTTACACGCGTTGCAATGATTGAGTTGGCTGTTAAAGCTTTTGAACTTTTGGAAGCTGAAAACATGTTAGCCGAACTTACTGCTTTACCCGCGTCTGAATACGTGGAAGTTGCACAAAAGATGTTGGTTTCTTTGAGCAAAAAGCCTGATAAAAAGCCGTCCAAGGCTTCTATTGAAAACAGTCAACTTGCTCATGAAGTTGCCATGGTCATGCCTGAGGGTGAGCCTGTTTTGACTTCATGGGTCATGGAACATGTTAAAGGCATTACTACCCCCCAAAAGTGCACCGCTATTATGCGCGTGTTGCTAGAAAAGGGGCGCGTGGAAAAAGTGCCTAACTTCCAAAAGGGGTATGTTGGCTATAAACTGATTTAGTCAACCCACCCGGGCACGTGGTAAAACTGCCCTGATACTATTCAGGAGCGATTCTAGGGGGGTGTTTTAGGTGCCATTTGCAATTCTTGACGGTGTAGCATTCTACGAAACAGGTTACACCCGTAGAGGGTGTTTTAACCCCTACAAGGAGGGCAGTACAATTACCCTTTTTGGTAGGCGTTACAAAACGCATCGTGCTATTGCATACGCAAAAGCAACGTCTAAACAGCGCGCAAGGTTTAGCGGGTATGATGCTCACCATATCAACGGGCGCAAGGTTGCACTCACATGGAGCGGAGTACAACTACTAACAGCCGCCGCACATAGAAAACTATAAAACAGAGTTGCCGAACTACTAGCATCCCTAAAAATAGGGATGCTTTTTTTTGTTGATAAATTTTCAACAGCTGTTGAAAAAATTACTAACACTGTTGAAAAAGTTTTCAACAAGTTTTCAACAAATTGTGGAAAACAGAAAATGTGAAGAAATTGTGAATTTTTAAAAATACCTCTTGACTTTTCTTGGCGGGTGTGGTATAATTTTCGCCCTTGATCGGGTATCAGGATTGTGTAGACTTTGTGAATTTTTAAAAATACCTCTTGACTTTTCTTGGCGGGTGTGGTATAATTTTCGCCCTCCTTTGATCGCTACGCTCAAAAGACCACAAAAAAACACAATTAAAATCTCAATAGTTTCAAATAAGTTATCAACACTGTTGATAATTTTTTACTAACACCTGTTGATAAAGTTACTAACACTGTTGATAACTGTGTTGATAACCACAAATCTACACAAAAAACACAAAATCTACACAACTTAATATTTTTGGGATTTGTGTTTTTTATGTTGTTGAAAAAATTTGCTTGACTTTTTTACAAGGGTGTGATATAATGAACACGCCCGCGCTGGGTTATGTGATCCTGGGCGGGCGAGATTTTACCACTACTCTATAAGGAGTGTCAAGAACTTTTTTCAAAAATTTTCAATTGTGAATTATTTGTATTGTTTTTCAATTGTGAATTATTAGTGATGATCGTGAATTTTGTATAAGCTATTAGCCGCACTTTCTCCAATAGGCTATATAGTGTTTCAGGATTTCTCCAATAGAAACAAATGTTCTTGTTCTCTTCTCTTTCTCTTGGAAAGCCGTTTTCTATCTTGCTACGAGCACTTGACCACAGGCGGGCGGAATTTTACCAGTTCACTCTTAGACTGTCAACAACTTTTTGTAAAAAATAATAGACTTCCTATTGCTAGGAAGTCTATTACTCATTGAGTAAGTGTTACACTAAATCAATTTGTAACCTACATACTTACCCTTCACTTTCGCGATTTTTTCAACGCGATTTTTTGCGATGAGTACCGCCATAACCTTAGTGCATTTTTGCGGGGTCGCAATCCCCTTCACACGTTCCATAATCCAAGAGGTCAAAACTATCTCATTTTCAGGCATAATCATTGCAACGTCATGGGCAAGCTTTTCGTTTTCCAAAGCCGCTTTACTTGGGGTTGTCGCTTTTTTATCCGCCTTGTCACGTGCTTTCTCAAGGCTTGCAAGCATCTTGCTTGCTACGGTTTGCGCGTCTTCACTGCTCAAAAAGTCCCAATCCTTGGCAATGATAGCGGTCAAAACGTCAATGCGGGTTACAGTGTTCATGGCCATAATTTCCTCTTTCTTGCGCTCAAGGGAAAGCGCGTTCGTGGTGTTTTCTTATCCCTTGTTGTCTAACATGATAACATAGGTTGATACTTGGTGCAAGACTTTTTTACGACAAACTCAAGAATTTTTCTATTGAGCAAGGTACATAAATCTCAAATTCGCTCATTGAATAACCCTCTTGCTTGAGTGCTTCAATTTCCGCAATTAGCGCGTCTTTACTATCAAACCAAGCGGGGTCAAGACGGTTATAAATATCACTTAGGCAAAACATATTTTCCTCTTTTCTCTTGGGCGGGGGGTTGCTTCTTTTTGAAGCAACCCCTATTTTCTTATAGGCTCTTTTTTATGGTACTTGCAGCGCGCCATCCCGTACCGTTCGGCTTAGTGTCCGTCTTTTGGTGACGCTTGCGAACTTTCTTCAATATCTCATTTTCAATCATTGCATCTTGCAGGGCAGTATGAGCCTCAATAAATTCGCTATCTTTCGTTATATAGCGATACACAATTTCTGCGTTCGTGCTTGGGTTTCCCTTGTCCGTCATATAACCGTTTTCAACGCAATATTTAACGAACTTCTTTGTTGCACAAATTGTTTTTCCCGCCATTGTCCATATATCCTTAATGCGAAGTTTATAGGGAAAAAAGAACTTCACAAAACCTTTGGAATAGGTTTCAATCGTATGATTGAGAACGTTGCGGTCAAACCTTGCGTTATAGGCGTAAACGTCTTTTACGCCAAACTCTTTGCAGTCGTTTTTAACGGTTTCCCAAGCGGTCAAGAATGAAACAACTTCCCACTCTTTACCAAGTCCCGTGCGATATTGCGGAAGCTTGTCCGCAAAATATGCGCTATTCATCATTGCGTCATTATAGAAAGTTTCCGCGATAACAAACGAACGCTCGCACAAGACGGTTTCCCCGTCTGTAATGATATAGCCCAAATCATAGACAAGTGAAGTCTTGTCCATATGGTTTTTATCAAACCAAGGCTCAGGCGCGGTCTCCGTGTCAATTACTACATAGGGTTTCATGGTTCTGCTTTCTCTTCGCTAACTGATATTATTCATTATAGCCGTTTGCGCTTTGGTGTCAATACTTTTTTCAATGTTACTAAAAGTTTTTTCGTAACACTGATCGTAGTTTGTAATATAAAATATGCTATGTTTTGTAACATGTTACGATCGTTGAAAACGTAACACTTGTTACGATCGTTGAAAACGTAACATGTGGGCAAAATAAGAATTTCTCAATTTGTAAAAATAGTTCTTGCATTTTTTCAAGGCGCGTATTATAATTTTTCGCCCAACTAGGGGTAGCTTGTCAACCACGAATGAAGAATCTTCACAAAACATTCACAAATAGGTACACATAAAAAACATAAAATCTACATAAAAAAAATGACAGACTTCCCTAACCGCTTCCGCGAGAGGCTGCGCGTTGTCCTTGTTTGTTTCTAGATACATGATACCATGGGTCATATCTAATTGCAAGAACTTTCTCAAAAAATTTCTCCTTCACAGAAACCTCACATGTTACGATCCCTAAAATCGTAACACCAGCCGCAATCGACGATCCTTACATTCTACCACAACGCCCAAGAGAAAGCAAGAACTTTTAGAAAAAATTTTTTCAGGAAAAAAACACAAATAAAAATTCTCAAAAAAAACTCTTGACTTTTTGCGGCGGGCGTAGTATAATTTTTCGCCCAGGCAGGGCGCTTTCGCTACCCCGCCCGCAAGCTTTCACTTAATTTTTACTTTTTTTGATAACCCAAGCGGCTACCCTCCACTTTAGGAATTTTCACCACCAGGTCATTTTCAACAAGAATTTTCATAATAGCAGTACAACGTTGCGAAGAAACAACGCCTTCCACGTTCTCCACAATCCAAGCACCCGTAACAGGTTCACTATCAGGCATAGCCGCAAGAATACGCTTTGCAAGAGCTACATTTTCCTTATGCTTTTCAGTCTCTTTCTTTTCTCCACTCTTTCCCTTGGTCAACTGTGCAAGGTGCATAGTAGCCTTTTCAATCACTGCTTCAGGTGCGTCAACCTTGCGCAAGGCGTCAACTGCGTATTCCATCATTAGCGCGTTCGTCAAGCGTACTTCTACGCCGTCAACCTCAATCATTACAACAGGTGCGTTCTTAGTAGCCATATCTTTTTTCCTTTCTCTTGGCTAACTTACATTATGTATAATACTAAATCTTAGTAGCCTTGTCAATAGCTTTCTCAGTGTTACTAAAAATATTTTCGTAACACGATCTATTTCAGGAACAAAAAATTTTTCAAAAATTTTTTAGAATTTGCTTGATTTTTCTTCTCAGGTGTGATATAATTTTTTCGCCCTGCCTTGGTGTTTTAGTTAGTTATGAAAAAATAAAGCGGATATTGCTTAAGCAATACCCGCTCTTTTTATTCCTTGAAATAATCTTCAAAGAAACTTATCATTTCATCATCTTCAATAAAGAAAATATCTTTCTTTGCCATTGTTCCGATAACGTTATTAATCAATTGCCCAAAACGCCAATCAGGTACTTTGTGCCATTGCACCGCAAGCTCTTCGCAAAACTTGTCAATTCTTTCAGGGTCACGCATTGTTGGTTTCCTTTCTCTTATCTTTCCAACAAGGTTATTTTAGCACGTTTCTTTTAAGAGTGCAAGAAGTTTTTTTAACTCTTTCATGATATTTTTGTTTGCATCAATCGTTTCACCGTTCCAAACAGCGCGTACTTCCGCATTATCGTCAATAAGAATAGACTTTTTTACTTTGCATACACTTTGCTTTGGTGTGCCATATTTGATACAATGAAATTCACTAACACAAGGCAAATTCTTTTCAATCCACTGTTTCTTAATTGCGCGGGTACGTTTGCCAAACTCTTTACTACCATTCATTGCGTTCCAAGTAATGACTCCAATAGTAACGCCCATAGAGACAAATTCCTCCAATAGAGCATTAAGAGCAACCATATCATAGAGCGGTTTGCCGCATGAATAAGCAATTTCATTTTCATTTTCCAATAAACAAAGCCAATTGTTTACACTGTAAAGGTCATAAATAGTGCCGTCCATATCAAAATAAATCGCTTTCATCTTTTCTCTTTCTCTTGGATTACTCTTTAAGTATAACAGATAATTTTTCTTTGTCAACAACTATCTTTGTAACATAAAATATTTTAGGAAATAAAAAATAATTGAAAATTTTTAAAAATTCTTCTTGACTTTTTTACGGTTGCGGGTGTATAATTTTTCGCCTATTCACGCTTACTTTGTTAAACACGATAATGAAAAAGAGGGGATTTAAAAAATCCCCAAAAAGTAATTGATAACTAGTGTTAGTGTAATTGCGGTTAGTACTGCATTCTTTACTTTGTCAGCCATCGGGCGGCGAAGAACAAAATCACGGGTCAAGCAAATTACATTAGAAACTAGCCAAATGCCTTGCCCAATTACATAAGAACCACCAATAAGAATTTGCCCTGCAATAGTCAACCCTAAGCAAAGTAATTGCAAATTTTCCCAAACAAGTTCCCAAGTGCTTTTAGCATTGTCCGCAAAGCGGGTATTCGTTACTTCGTGCTTTTCGTTGGTCATTTTCATTTCCTCTTTCTCTTACCTGACACTATTAGTATAGCAAAAACCCCTTGCTTGTGCAAGGGGTTCTAAAAGTTTTTTTTGATTTTTCTAGTCATAGAAAATTTCAATTGAATATCCTAGCTCATCTCTGTGCGGGTATTGCCAATCTAGCCAAGCATTAGCCGCGCTAACAGTCAAGAACCATTTGCGGCGAATAGCACAACCGCTCTTGTCAAGAATTTGAAGCGTAAAACCTTGTTTCATTTTTTCCCTTTTCTTTCTGATACTGTTAGTATAACAGAAACTTTTTATTCTTGCAAGGAAAACTTCTAAAAGTTTTTAGAAAACTTAGGCATTAAAATAATGTCGTGCTTTCATTCTTACTTCTTTGCCGCACTTAGGACAAATAACAGTATCCATTTTCCCTTTCTCTTGGGTACAGTTACATTTTACATTATCCAATAGACAAATGCAATAGGAAAATAGAAGTTTTTTCTGCGTAGCAGAGATAGCGCGAAGCGTCAATAGTCTACATAAAATCTTCTTATTTTTTAGGACGGACTACGCTCTCTCGCAATACCCTTTGGTTAAGTACAATCCCCGTTTCTATGTCTTTTCAATTTCTCAATTTCCTATCTCCTTTCGACACCTACATAATACCATAATGCGCGGTCAGGTGCAAGAGAATTTTCTCCTGCACATTTTCCACACAATTAGTTTTGCTTAGTCATTGAAACAAACTTTATCTTCTTCTAGCACTTGCCAAAAGTCCATTCCGCAATAGTACCAACAAATATCATTTGCTTTTTCCAAGTCGCTTCCTGAGGTGAGTTTGAAATAAAGCTCTAGAGCATCTTCGTGGTCAGGGAACAGTTCAAGCAAAGTATCATAATAATTTATCTTTCTAATCATTTGTCATTTCCTTTCTCTTGATTACTTCTTTAGTATAACAGAAACCCATTGCTCTTGCAAGAGGTTTCTGAAAACTTTTTATCTTTTATTCAACAACGACTTCTTCTAGAGCATAATCTTCGGGCAAAACAGATTTGATTTTTGCATTCTCATAGAATGCATCTTCAACCCAACAATCAAAGTCTGTTTCTTTCCAAAGTTTGTATTCTTCGTCTGTCCAATCAATAGAATCTTTGTTGAAGTAAAACTCATACTTTTCAGGTACTTCAAAACAAGTTTCAATTGCCGCATAAGCAGAATAAACAACTTTCTCTTGGGTACAAGTACATGATACAGTATCAGGCATAACGTGTCAATACTAAAAAATAAAAAACTTTTTTATCTTTTCTCTTGATTTTCTCTAGCGTGCGTGGTATAATTTCGCCCAACTCTAAGCATTTTGGCTAGAGTGTTACAATATTTCACTACATAAAAACTATTCTGTCAAACCCTTCTTGCTCTACCGGGCGCACATAATTATTATACATTCTTTCAATTACTTCTCTAGGAACTTTTCTTGCTCTTCCTGCATTTTGTTTTAGCAAAACATCAAGCTCTTTTTCAAAACAAATTGCAACAAATTTACAGTCAATATTACTCTTTCCAAAAGTAGAGAAAATATTCTTTCTTGCTTTGCGCGTTACGTTTGTAGCGTCAAGAATTACATTGTAGCCATCTTCAATAGCGGCAATTGCACGATCATAGTATAAGCCAAAAACTTCGTTGCCGTTTCCTTGAATTGCTTCGTCTCCATAGAGTTCTTCACGAATAGCATCAGATGAAATAACGATAGTATCATTATCAAAGCTTTTTGCAAAAGTAGACTTGCCGCAAGCAGGGCAACCAACAAGCACATAAACAATAGGTTCTTCCATTTCTTCACCCCTTTATCTTTCAAGCTTAATTATACTACTATTTTTTTGTTTAGTCAACAAATAATTGCGGCAAATTGCTATTCCCTTGAAAATTGTGCTAACCTTTCATTGTACCATAAAGTCAAATAAAAATCTTAAAAATATTTTTCTTTCACAAAAAATCACAATTAGTCTTTTCTTCTTTCTAATACAAAAACTAAAGATAAATTCCCGCGCGGAGCAAAAAAGAGTATCAGTCTAATGGTATCACACTTGGGCAAAGTGATCAACCCTTAGAAACAAAATAAATGCAAAAAGTTTTTCTTTGTTTTTTCTAATTTGTTGTTGACTTTTTTCTTGGCGTGTGCTACAATATTTCGTCCACTTACCAAGCTCACGTTACATATCTACACATAACCTACATAATAACTTCACATAATAAACACAATAATCACATACAATACTCACAATAGCTACACATAATAAACATAATAACTACACATAGTCTACATAGAATAAACATAATAGCTACACAATAAGTACATAGAACAAACACAATAAATGCATAGAATCTACATAAAAAAGTTGAGAAAATCTCTTGACTTTTTCCTTGGTGCGTGTTACAATATTTCGCCCTCATTGGATAGTTTCTACACATAATAAACATAACAACTACACATAGTCTACACAATAAATACACACAATCTACACAATAGGCACACAATAAATACACATAGTCTACACATAATCTCCACAAAATTTTTCTTGACAATCTTTCTCATGGGTGCGATAATATTTCGCCCTCATTGGACGCTTTAGATGAGCGTGCATTCATCATCAATAAAGCACTCAACTACATGATACCACTAAAGGTAAGCACAGTCAAGCACTCTCCACACAACCCACACAACTCACCTAGTCAGCAAGCGACAAAGGAGGGCAGCTGGTAAGCGACAGAGAAACGCTTGGCGGCGCGTGACATTGTGTGTTCAATAGCTGGTTGTCAATAGCGAATCGGTGAACGGTAGTGAATTGTCGGTGAATGGTAATCGGTAAGCGGTAGCAAATAATCGGTGAACGGTAATCGGTGAGCGGTAGCAAATAATCGGTGAACGGTAATCGGTGAACGGTAGCAAATAATCGGTGAACGGTAATGGGACGATCAATGCCACTCACCGAAAAAATTTTTTAGACAAAAATTTTTCCGAGTTTGTCAATGGCAAACTCGGTCGCGTACACCGCACGCGACCGGACACTTTATGCTTGCGGCGATAGATGAATATGTAAAGAAAGAGAGCATATGTACTGCACATTACATCTTAGAGCTATTGCCGCACATCTACCCTTTTCTCTTGGACATACAAGTGGTGTCGGAGGTGTTTTATTACTGGACTGTGCTGTACTTGCCAAGCAAAGGTAACTATTGCATAAACCTTGTAGACGGGGGTGTTAGATGATTGCCATTATTTCTCCGAGACGATACATACAATGGCAAGCTAATTATCGCATTTCTTGATTGTAAGCATATGTGCTCTATGATATTATATACCGAGGGGGTGTGTATCAGGACAGAATTTTTATTTTTTTGTAAATGTCTTTTACCACGCACAAAAAATTTCCAAAAGCAATTTCAAAATGTAACATATGGATTATACAATTTCAAAAAATTTCCAAAAGCAATTTTAAAACATAGCTTATGAAAGACAAAAAATAAAAGTATAAAAAATTTCCAATAACTTTTTAAAATAACAAAAAATTTTATTTTTGTCTATAAATTTTCTTTACAGCCTCCTACCTGTTGTGTTATACTTATTGTAGTAAAGGAGGAATAAATGTTTTATCTAAATTATTCAATCACTGATCCGCAAGAGCGAGTCAAAAAAGTAGAAAACTTCATTTCAAAAACCCCAGAGGAAGAACTTACACCTTACCTCTTAGAATATTTATCAAATTACCTTCTCTTTATATCTGATAAAACTCAAACAAAAAAAGAACGTAACACTAAATATTCTATCACTACCAAGAATAGAGAAATTACTATCAATAAAAGACAAACTTCATACGAAGGAATGATAGATGCTCTTGAGAATGGTGAAGATGGTCTTCACTCTCTTATCAACAATGATAAGAACCAACTCTTAGATCGTAAAGAAAAAATTACAAAAGAAGAACTGGAGACTTTCCCGCAACTCAAAGAGCAGTACGCAACCATTCAATCTCTTACATCAATGGCAAATAAAAGTAAGGGCAGCCGCAAATATTCAATCAAAAAACAAATAGTTGAACAATGGCAACAGCTATACCTTACTCGCGCATCCCTCAAGGGAACGCCTTCTACAACCGCTAAACCAGTCAACCTCAATGATCGTTGCGCTGAGATCTCTGAAAAAATTACGATGCGGCCAGATGGTTCTCTTATTATTGACTCTCAACTTTCTCTCTTGGAGCCTGATCACGTTTCATATCTCCTCTGCAATTATTCTCAATTGAAACAAGACACATATGAACACTTATCCAATGATGTGCGGTGAATGCTTATTGAACTAGAAGATCTAATATCAAAGCTATTCCCGCAAGACTCACCCTACTACAACCTAATCCTATGAAAGACAGATGGCATTTCCAATAGAGAAATTCAAGAAAGGATGCGGCTGGACGGCATTGAACATAGTGAGCAATATTATTCTTCAATTTGGCGTCAACGCATTCCTAAACTAATCGCAGAGCAAGCCCGCAAAGACTGGGTACTTTGGTACTATTCTGCCCATCGCCCAACAGAATGGAAAAAATGTAGCAAGTGCGGCAAATCCAAGCCAATGCATCCTTACTTCTTTGGCAAAAACACAACTAAAGATGGATATTATTCCGCTTGCAAGTGTTGCCGCAATCAAGTAGCAAAGGAGGAATAAATGGCTGAAAGAATTGTTTGCAACCAATGCGGCAGAGAGCGTCCTGAAAAAGACTTCTTTATGACACGTGAACACACACGCTTTCCTGTTTGCAAAAGTTGCCTAACCATGTATATAAAAAATGACGAGCCTGAAACTTTCAAATGAATCTTAGAAAAATTTGATGTTCCTTATATTGAAAAAGTTTGGAAAGATGAAGCGCAAAAAGCCTATGACAAAAATCCGCTTTCTTTTGGAAGTGCATCAGTCCTTGGCAGATATTTGCGGATGATGAATATGACGCAATATCTAAAATACAATTACTCAGATACAGTCAAACTTGCTCTCTTGGAAGAAGAGCGCACTAAGAAAAGCCTTGAGAAACAAGCCGCAGTCAATTCAGAAGAAGCTCAACAAGAATTTATGGAACTTCAAACGAAATTAGACGCGGGAGAAATTTCTCAGGCAGAGTTCAATACTCTGAACCCTCTCTCTAGAGGTATAGATCATACTGAAAAAGAATATACTTTCTCAGACACTTCTGCGGAAAAAGCTAAAGAAGAAAGAGAAAAAGAAATTTTAAGCTCTTTGACCGCAGATGAAAAAATTGAAATGGCGACTAAATGGGGTGATAATTATAAACCTTCTCAGTGGTTGTCAATGGAACAGATGTATCATGATTACGAACAAACGTTTGATCTCAATGTAGACAGTAAAGCAGTAGTGCGGCAAATCTGTCAAGTCTATCTAAAAATGAATGAAGCATTAACAGTAGGAGACACTAACGCATATAAATCTTTCTCTTCTACCTATGATTCATTGCGGAAATCAGCTAATCTAACCAAAGCACAAAATAAAGAAAATCAACAAAAAGACTTCGATTCTATTGGACAGCTGGTTTTCTTGGTTGAGAAGAAGGGTGGCATTATTCCCAATATTCCTAATCCAGATGACTACCCGCAAGATAAAATTGATTTCTGTATCAAAGATATGAAGCAATACAATTACAATCTTGTTACGAAAGAGCTTGGTCTTGGTAATCTAATTGAATCTTATATCGACAAGCTTGAGCAGCAACAGCAAGAACAGCAGCAAAAAGACAATCTCTTAGACGATGACTTCATTCTTTCTCAAGCAGATGAAGCTGAAGCAAATTGCTTAACAGATCAAGAGGCAGAAGAATTTTCTCGTTATCTTGAAAATGAAATTGAGGAAGAAGCGATGCGGTTGGCAGGTGAGATTGAATAATGGCGCTAAAAGATTTACTGAAAAATCAAAATCCAGACAATTATGAAATTGAGATTACAGAAGATTTACTTCTACAACACTTAGATGAATTTAGAGATGCTATTGCCTATTGGAGAGTATACCCAGACAGATTCATAGATTATTTATGCAGTCTCAATCCTGACAACACTTTCCACTTTTTCTTTTTTCAAAGACTTACATTGCGGGCGATAATGCGGCACAAGTATTCATATGCGGTTTTCTGCCGTGCTTATTCTAAGTCATTTCTTTCTGTCATGTCGCTAATGATAAAAGCAATCTTGTATCCAGGTGCGCACTTGTTCACTGTTGCTGAGGGTAAAAATATATAGACAGTGAAGGGAGTGCTTAGATTGTTTTTTGATGAAAATAAATTCAAGATAATTGATAATGAAGAAAAAGCTTATTGACTTGGATTCTTAGAAGCAGATGGATATATTCATAATGGAAAAACTATGACTATGGTATTGAACTAACTCTACAAGAGCAAGATTATTTTCATCTTGTCAAATTCAAAAATTTTATTGGAAGAAACAATAAAATATATCATAGAGAAAATCTTAGTGGTTTTCGTTATCAATTCAAAAATAAAACAATAAATCAAGACTTAGTAAAGCTAGGATGTGTATCACGTAGAAGTCTTATTCTAAAATTTTCCTAATGAAGAACAAGTTCCAAATAATTTTTTAGCACCTTTTCTTAGAGGATACTTTGATGGAGATGGCTCTTTCTGGTATGCAAATAAGCTAGGAATGAATATTTTAGGTAGTCAAGATTTTTTGAAAGGGTTGAAAAACCAAGTTGGTTTATTTGAAAATTGTTCATTATATCCAGTTCATTATGAAAAACCTGATGGAGCATATAGAATACAAACTGGAGATAAAGAAAAAATCAATGCTTTTTTAGATTTGATTTATAGTGATACAACTGTTTATTTAGATAGAAAATATCAAAAATATTTGAATTATAAAGAATGTCAAAATACTAAACTTGCCCTCTACTAAAGTAATTTAGTAAAAATAAATCGCGGAACTAAGCGGGAAGGCTGAGACGCTAACCCGAACCGAAGGCTGTAGGAACTACAGTCAGGGGCAGAGCATAGTAGGTGAAAAGATATAATCCTACCAAGAGGCCGCGACTCCTATTGCTTTATAGGAAGAAAAGATATGCCGAGCTTATACGAAAAAAAGTATAAGAAGTAAAGGATAAAAAGCCTTTGCGATAACAGAACTGAAGGAACAGTCAGCATCAATTTTGAGTGACAAAATTTCAGAAATTTGTAAACTTATTCCAGCTTTCTCAAAAGAAGTTATTTGGGATACACGTGGAATGGGCACCGTCCGCACAAGACAAACAAAAGATAGCGTAATTTATACTTTTAAAAATGGTTCAACAATAGAAAATGTTGCGTGCTCTGATAAAACAAGAGGACGTCGTTTTCAAGCTGGGTTAACATTATCCATCAGCTCAGCTCAATAAATTCCCTTAATTGCTGGAAACTCTTTAGGACTGTTTACACTACAACGTAACTAGAAATGGTAAGCGTGATAGTTCAAAAAGTAAACAGATTAGACAATCAGCAGCCAAGTTGCGGATAGCAAAAGGTTCAACGACTAGATGAAAATCGTACACTATAAGCCACTGATAGTGGAAAAAGGGAACTTATATTATAAATATAAGAAGATATAGTCTAATCTGCATAGTGATATGCAGCAGTTAAAAACGTGCGTAAATTGGCGATTTACGTAGAATATATGTGATGGAAGAAGCTGCAACATTAGACCAAGATATGCTACAGCAAGTTATTATTCCTACTCTTAATGTTTCTAGAAGACTTCCAGACGGAAGTGTAGATGAAAATGAAATTTTGAACCAAGCGCAAACTTTTGTTACGTCTGCGGGATATAAGAATACTTATGCTTATGATAGACTAATTCAAATGTTGTGTCAAATGGTTGCTAGACCAGATCAGGCTTTTGTTTTTGGTGGAGACTGGAGAATCCCAGTTGCGGAAAAGCTTATCTCTGGCTCTTTCGTTAGCGACCTCAAACTTGAGGGTGAAAGAAGAACGCGCCCTAAAAACTTTTTCCGTTTCTCAGCGGGGTTTATTTACTAAAATAAGCTAACGGGGAAGCCTAAGTCTTTATGATATGGTAATCCCGTGGCAAGCTTTTATTCTTCATATTTATAAAAATATGAAGAATAATTGAAGCTGTATCGACTATTCTGGTTTACAGAAGTAGGGGCACTAGTGAGAAGTGCTTCGAAAAGGGTTTCTTAATATAATATTAAGTAAGAGATAGTCAGTACCAATAGAAATATTGGATTATATGACGTTCAATGAAGCAACATTTGAAAGAGAATATAACTCTAATTGAGCAGGAGATGTGGAAGCCGCATTCTTTAGTACAGAAGTGTTTGACCGCAACCGCATTATCAACTTACCTGAATATACTCCTTCGGGTAAAAACACTCCTAAGATATACTACCTCTTGGGCGTTGATGTTGGTCGTTTCAATTGTACGACTGAAATTTTAGTGATCAAAGTAATGCCATCTTTGACAGGCGTACCAATCAAAAAAATTGTGAATATTTATACAATTGATGCGGAACACTTTGGACAACAAGCAATTAGAATCAAACAAATTTTCCAACAGTACCGCTGTAAAGTAGCAGTGGTTGACGCTAATGGCTTAGGTACAGGTCTAGTAGACTTCTTAGTAACAGATCAAGTAGATCCGCAAACAGGAGAAGTCTTATATAACTGAGGTGTTATCAACGATGATCCAGATCCTAAAACAGGAAGAAGAAAATATAAAAACTTTGAGACGCCAGATACTATTCATAATGCGATGTATCTAATGCGGGCAAACGCTACTCTCAACTCTGAAATGTATTCTTATTGCCAAACGCAGATGCAGCATGGTAAACTAAAATTCTTAATTGATGATAGTATTGCTAAAAACAAACTTATGTCTCAAAGTAGTGGGCAAAAAATGTCTATTGAAAAAAGAAATGAATACCTCAAGCCTTTTGTTCTTACTAATGTATTGCGGGAACAGCTTGCCAATTTGGTTGATAAATCTGAGGGACAAACTATTATCCTCAAGCCCGCAAACGCAAAAATCAAGCACGATAAAGTATCTGCTTTGATTTATGGTCTTTATTATTGCAAGCTCCAAGAGGACAAAGGAAAAGGAAGAGCAAGTAGAGATTTGAGTGCTATGACTTTGTTCACTAAAATTGGATCTAAAAATTAGGAAAAAATATGGACAAAACAATATTATTCAATCTTTGCTATTTTTATATACAAATAGACAAAGAAGTTTATTGCTTCTCTAAAGGAGGTGATTGATTTGCTGTCTAGTGAAGGCGAAAGAAAGATTCATTCTTACTTAGAATATGGAAATATTCCTTTTGAAGAAGAATATATATTTGATGACTTGACCGCAGAGAATGGTAAGCATTTGCGGTTTGACTTCGCTTTATTTGATGATGATGGAAATCTTGATTGCTTGATAGAATATAATGGACGGCAACATTATATGGCCATTCCCAAATTTGGTGGGGCAAAAGGACTTTATCGTCAACAGCATAATGATGCTAAAAAAAGAAAATACTGTTTAGACCATAACTTAAAACTTATTACGATTCCTTTTACAGAAGAGAATAAGCTAAGTTATGATTATCTAATGAACTTGATAAATAGTTATTAAGGAGGGACATTGGCTACTTTGAGAGATAGAAGTCAAAGAGATTTTAGACTTCAGAGCGAATCAACAGCAACGAAGGCCACTCTTGATTTTTCCAAAATCAAGGTAGGCCAATCGTCTTTGAATGGTAGTCTTACTTCTTCTATTGTAAGCGACTATCTAGGTTCTACACGAAAGAGAAAATATGATAGAAAAGATATTGAAAGAGCAATTGACAATAATAATGTGTCAGAGCTTAGACGTATTTCTGAATACTTTGCTTTAAGAAGTGGTATCTACGGAAGACTTTGCCGTTACATGGCTTATCTATACAGATATGACTGGTTCATAACCCCACATAGGTATGATGAAAGAGTAAAAGATGAGAAAGTCATTGAAGGATGGATGAAGGCTAGTACATACTTAGATAACTGTAAACTAAAGAGAAATTTTGGAAGATATGCTTTAGATGTTATCAAACAAGGCTGCTATTATGGCTATATTATTGATGAGCCAACAGCCGTTTATTTGCAGAAACTACCCGCCGACTACTGCCGTTCAAGATATGAAGTTAACGGCATAGCGGCGGTGGAGTTTAATATTAAGTTTTTTGATGCTTGCTTTACGGACAACATCTACAGATTAAAAGTTTTGAAGAGTTTCCCTAAAGAATTTCAAAAAGCTTATATCGCCTATAAGAATGGTTCTTTGCAAAAAGATTTCAATGGCGATGAAGCTGGTTGGTTTCTATTAGATCCGTCAAAAACTGTGAAGTTTAACTTAAGTGGTAGTGACGCGCCGCTATTCATTTCAGTTATTCCCGCAATTTTAGACTTGGAAGAAGCCAAGCAGTTAGACAAAGTTAAAATGCAGCAACAACTTCTCAAACTTATCATACAGAAAATGCCAATTGACAAAAATGGAGATTTAATCTTCGATGTGGCAGAAGCTAATGCATTACATAACAACGTAGTAAATATGGTTGGTGATGCTATTGGACTTGATGTTTTGACAACGTTTGCGGATGTTGATGTTGCGGATTTAGCTGATAAAGGTAATGCCTCGTCTATTGATGAACTTGAAAGAGTTGAACGCTCACTTTATAATGAAGCTGGCGTTAGCCAAAAGCAATTCAATACAGATGGGCAGACGGCGTTAGATAAATCAATTGCAAATGACGAAGCAACAATGAATGATTTATTATCACAGTTTGCGGATTATACTGAGAGACTTTTAGCTCCTTTCAATAAGAATGCTAAAAGACTAAAGTATTGTGTTGGTATGTTACCAACAACAATTTACAATTATAAAGATCTCTCTAAAATCTACAAAGAACAAACACAACTTGGTTTTTCCAAATTATTACCTCAAGTTGCTCTTGGACACTCTCAATCAGACATTCTTGCAACAGCCGTTTTTGAGAATCAAATAATGGATCTCAATGATTTATTTGTTCCGCCGCAAATGTCATCTACCATGAGTGGAAATAAGGCATCCACTAATGATAATGATGAAAAGCAAAAGACCGGTTTGCCATCCAGTGACAATCAGGGAGGACGACCGCCAAAACCAGATGATGAAAAGTCTGAAAAAACACTACGAAATATTGAGAGTAGTGGATAAAAGAAAGTGAGATTAGATGTTAAGAAATCAGTCTGTTGAGACTATTGCGGCACCGCAATTTATTAACATTCAACCCTATAATCCATTAATTTCTCAATGTGAGATCAAGGTACTCTATGTGGGAGAGAATCGCAATGGTTCTTATATCACAGAGGAAGTAGCTAAGAATATGGCAAATTCTCTCCCTGGGACTCCTATTGTCGCAGCTTTTATAAAAGAAAAAAACGACTTTGGAGATCATGGTGAGGTAATCACTATTGAGGATGGAGAAATTAAATTTTCTTGCAAAACACAACCATATGGTTTTGTTGCTCCTAATGCTAAGGTTTGGTTCAAAGATTTCACTGATACCGATAGATTTGGTAATGAGGTAGAGAGAAAATATCTTATGACAGAAGGTTATCTTTGGACAGGTCAATTTCCTGAGATTGCTAAGGTCCTTGAAGAGGGTATGCCGCAATCAATGGAATTAGACTCACAAAGTTTAGATGGAGAATGGGCAGAAAATTATAATTCTGGTGTTGAACTTTTTATAATTAATGATGCAACGTTTAGTAAATTGTGTATATTAGGTTCTGATGTTGAACCCTGCTTTGAAGGAGCTTCTGTAACAGAAAAGAATGTTAGCAAGAATTTTTCTTGTGATAACTCCTTGTTTATGAATACATTATTTACAATGATGAATGAATTAAAAGAAGCTTTACAGTATAGTGAAGGAGGGATAACGATGGATCCAGAATTAGAGATTAAGCGTAACAGCAATGTTGATAGTTCTCTCTTGGAAATTGAAGAGAAACCTGCGGACGAGCCAGTTGAAGTTAATCCTATGGCAGAAGAGGAAAACGCTGAAGTTGCGGACGAAGCTGACGAGACTAGCGATGCTGGTGAATCTAGCGAAGCAGCTGATGCTGGTGATGTTGGTGACTCTGGGGACAGTTTCGCTCTAGACAAGAAGGAAGATGAAGAGGAAGAAGATTCTGACGAAGAGCCAGAAAATTCTGACGATGACGATGATGAAAAGAAGCCTTCCGCAAATCATAGTCTAGAAGAATTAGAAACACAGTTTGCTGAACTTAAAAATAATTATAGCTTAATTGAAGCACAGTTAGCTGAAGCAAATTCTGAACTTGAAGCTTTACGTAGCTTTAAGCTTGGTATTGAGAATGAGCAAAAAGATGCTTTGATTGCTAAATATCATATGCTTAGTGATGAAGATAAAGCAGAAATTATTAAGAATAAGTCTAAATACTCTTTATCTGAAATTGAATCTAAGTTAGCTTTACTTTATGTAAATAAGAATGTTGATTTTTCAACGATTACAGGTGAGGCTGAGACTGAGCCTGAAAAAGAAGCAAGTCCTATTACGACTTTCTCTTTAGACTCAGCAGTTGACATGACGGACGTGCCGGCTATTGTTAAAGCACTCCGCGCTACAAAATAAGAAAATTGATTAGAATATTTGAAAGGGGATAAGTTATAATGGCTAATTTTAGAAGTGGCTACGGCTATGTAGAGCCTAATTTCCTATCTGCTCCTCGTACTGGTCAAGTGCGTGGTGACTTACCTTTAAGCGATGCGGCAAAGACTACTATTCGAGAGTCTGCTGACGGTGCTTTAATGAACGGTCAGTTTGTTGTTCGTGATGCGGCTAAGGGTTGTCTTGAGCTTGCCAAAGAGCTTAAGAATGCTTGGATGGTGTTTAATGAAGAGAAGCTTTATGACGAGCGCAAGCAGGCTCATAAAGATTACGCAATGGAGGAGAGCCGTTTTGTTGATGGCGTAATGGTTCCTCGCATTATCAAACTCGTTGTTGGTGACACTTTTACAACCAACTGCTTTGCTAATGCGGCTGAGCTTCCTGTCGTTGTTGGTGATTATGTTACTGTTGGTGAGGGTGGTATATTAAAGAAGGCTGCTGCCGCTACTGCTCCCGTTGCTTTACAGGTTATTAAAGTTTACACCATGCCCGATGGTGAGCCTGGCGTAAAACTAGAAGTCGTTGAAGCTTAATTAGGAAGGAAGGGAAATAATAATGAGTTTTGATTTTGAAACTGCTAAGCAGTTATCTGTTGCGGCAATGTCTGCAAAGAAAAATGCTCCCGTTGCCTTCTCTTACAACGGCGAGAATTACTCTAGTGAGAAATTAAATGCTGCTCTTCGTGATCAGTTCAAGGCATTAACACATGTTAATGATAAGTTTAATTATCGTGCTTATAAGGAGAATCAGAATACAATTTTCGCTATTATTGAGCAGACAATTGATGAAGTTCTTCCTCCTCGTGTTGAAGCACAGTACGAACAGTTTGCTGATACTGTTACTGTTCCCCAGGGTGATACTTACCATTATCGTATCAAGGTTACTGAAATGTCCAAGAGACGTGCTAAGTCTTTCGTTTCTAAGGTCGGTTTAGCTGGTCGTTATGAGACATTCATGCTTGATGGTGCTGAGATTGATATTAAGACGAGTGCTATCGGTGGCGCTGCCCGCATCGGCTTTGAGGAATTCCTTGATGGTCGTTGGGAGTTCTCTGAGTTTACAACTCTAATGTTAGAGGGTCTTGATGAACTAATTTACCAGGAGATTATTAAGGCTCTAGCTTCTATGGTTTCTTCTTTGCCTGCGGCTAACAAGGCTACGTTTGCTGGCTTTGATGAAGAGACTATGGACGAGTTACTTGCAATTGTTGATACATATGGTAAGGCTACCATTTACTGCACACAGGAATTTGCTAACAAGATGATTCCTTCTGATGCTCGTATGTCTAATGAAATGAAGAATGAGCTTTGGAATAAGAACTGGCTTGGTCAGTATAAGGGCCACAATGTAATTATTCTTGATCAGTCTCTAGTTTATGGCATTGGCGATGCTAATGCAGAGAAGGTTGTTGATCCTTCCTTAGCTTACCTAATTCCTACTGGTTCTGAAAAACCTGTTAAGATTGTTTTTGAGGGTCAGACTCAGGTTCGCGAAGTAGAAAATCAGACTGATGACTGGAGCCGCGAGATTCAGACTTACACTAAGGTTGGCGTTGGTACTATTGCTTCTCTTGGTCAGTTAGTTTGGATTGGTATTTACAAGAATAGCAACCTCAAGAAGAGTACTCGTAATACAGAGTCTACTTGGCAATAATTAAAAATAATGGGGAGGAACAATAACGTTCCTCCCTTTTAGAGATAAAAGGAGATAAAAATGGCTGTTGATGATAATGAATTGATTGAGATTCAGAACTTAACTGATCATACTGTTGGGTATATTTCTTATGAAGGTAAACGTAGAGTTCTTCCTGGTCAAGCTATTGTAAAAGTTAGTGCGGCTGAGCTACGCGCATTACATTACACTAAAGGCGGCGGTGTTCTTTTAGATGAATGTCTTAGTGTTAAGAATGCGGAGCTAGCAAAAGAATTTGGTATCAGTGATGATCTATTAGCTCATGAATATAATTGGACAGAAAAAGATGTTGAGGCGATTCTTATTTATGGTTCTTTAGACGCGCTTAAAGATGCTTTAGATTTTGCCCCAGAAGGTATTGTAGATATGATCGTATCTAAAGCTGTTCAGATGAAACTTAATGACGTAGCAAAACGAGACGCAATCACAAAGGCTACTGGTAGAAACATTACTTCTATGATTAATTTAATTGAGCAGTCAAAACAAGATGACCAAGAGGTCAAAGAAAATAAACCTACTGGCCGCAGAGTTGGTTCTACAGAGAAAGAACAGGGGAAGGTTCGTAGGGTAGAAGAGTAATATAGGGAGGTGTGTAATGGCTACATCTTTTGATGAAATGGAGGACTTCTTCCTAGCTGGAATCACTGATGATATGTATCTTGAACTTACAGAAGAAGATACCAAACAAATCCTAGATGAAATTCTATTAGCAGCACTCCCATCCTTTGAATTTCCAAAGAATAAAAATCTATTAGAAGTTGACTTAGACAGTCGTGAATTTGATGATGATTTAACAACAGAAGAAATGATGATTATTCGTCAATATATGATTGCGGAGTGGATTGGTTATCAACTAGCAACAGTTGATAATGTTAGACAAAAATATAGCGGATCGAGTCTGGTCCTTTTATTTAGAAATAAATAAATATAATTTCAGTAAAAACAGGAAAGCTGAGATGCTAACCCGAACGGAAGTCTTTGTTTAAAAGCATTGACACGTGCAGAGCATAGGAGAAAAACTTTTATGGCAAAAATAACAGTTCCAAAAGAGCTACAAGACAAAATCATTGATTTATATGAAAATAAAAAATATGGTAGAACAAGAATCGTAAAAGAACTGAGTCTACCTTTTGGTGAAGAAAAAGTAAAGAATATTCTAAAAGAAAATAACGTATATATCAGGAATGCCGCAGAAGCTAGAGCCGTTGGTAATAGACTTAAACCTGATTTGAGAAAATTCTCTATTAATGATAACTATAATTTTGAAAGTCATAATGGAGCTTGGTTATTGGGTATGTATGCGGCTGATGGTTATTTGCCTTCAACCAGAGGTGCACAAAATAGAGTTATATTATCTTTACAAAAAAAAGATAAAGATTTGCTTGAAACGATAAAGAATGAACTTCAATATGCAGGAGAAATTCATGAGTATCTATCAACGAATGGACATCCTTACGTTTCATTAGCTTTTACCTCTGAAAAAATTAGAAAAACGATGGAATCTTATGGTATTGTGAGTAACAAAACTTTCAAATTAGAGAGAATACCTGATTTACCATTTGAGTATAAAATAGATTTTATTAGAGGTTTCTTTGATGGTGATGGTAGTTTATATGAGCTTAAAAAAGAAAAAAGAGTTAGAATGAATATAGTCTGTGCAAGTAGATCTTTATTAGAAGATATAAATATTTTTTTAAGTGAAAATTATTCTGTTACATTGAGGAATATTCATGTAGATGAAAGACATAAACATAATGCTTATTATATGACTTATAACAAAAAAGATAGTTTTACTTTAGGTAAAATTTTTTATGATAATGATTATATTTCTTTACCAAGGAAAAAGAAAAGATATTTTGAATATCTAGAAAAATACAGCCAAAAAGATAAATATCCCACGAGACTGAATACCCCAAAAGGGTAAAAAGATATGCCGACCTTATGCGAATAGGAAGCATAAGAGCTATAAGATAAAAAGCTTATAGGATAACAAATGCAGATTTTAAATTTACAAGTCAAGCTAGTCACATCAAACAACTTGTTGCTATGAAAAAAGAATATGAATCTAGAGGTTTTCATTTACAAAGGCTATATTGCCGCAGAGAGATTGGTAAAGACGGTAGCTTTAAATCAACCTTCAGTAAAATAATGGAGGTTAACTAAATGGAAACGATTTATAATAATAATGTAGACAATGAGGTATTATGCTCTAATTTAAGAAGATTAACAAATCAAATTTTTCGCTTGCTTCCCGCAAACGAAGAAGGGGAAGATTGGGTAAAGCCATTAGAGACGATTCTTATTGAGGTCGCGGGCTTAGCTTCATTGTTTCCTAAAAATGAAAAATATTTTACTTTACTTGCAAAACTGCAAGGATTATATAGTACAAAGAATGAGATTGAATTTATATTATTCCGCAGAGCAATTTTTGAATGCTGCTCAATAGTGCAAAGTATTCAAAAAGAAATTGTTTAGAGGTGATAAGAATGTCTTTAGCTACCTTGAAAACAAGAATTGACTATGCAGGTGGAAATAATCTTGGTCGTATAAAGAAACAAAAACTTAATTCTTTTTTAGCGGCTTTGAAAAATGATTATAATTCAAGAGAAATTGAATTAGAAAATGGCACTCATTGTCAGTGTCTTATTAATACAAATAATTTGAAACCAGATTATGATAAAAAATATGTATCAGTAGAGTTCAAATATAATTTGCAATCTGGTGATACCTTTCGATGTATTGATGATGATACGACTTGGATGGTATATTTACCAATTCTAACAGAGATTGCTTATCTAAGAGCAGAAATTATTCGTTGTCGATATCAGCTAACTATCAATGACAATGCCTATTGGGTTTATTTTCAAGGTCCAATAGAGACTGCTATTAGATGAAATTTGAAGCAAAATGTAAATTGGAATGATTTGAACTACTCTGGTACTGTATATATAAAAAGAACCCAAGAGACCTTAGACTACTTTAATAGATTTACTATAATCAAACTTAACGGACATAATTGGCAAATAAAAGTTGTAGATTCTATTACTGTTCCGGGCATAATTGAATTAGAAGTAAATGAATATTTTGATAGTATTACAGAGGATATACCAGAAATCATTGAAGTTGCTCCTCCAACCTATGATATCAAAGGAGAAACTAATGTATATCCATATGATATTCAAGCTTACACTATTGATATTGCGGGCGGAGAGTATTCCATTAGTGATCCTTCTTGCGCAGAAATTTTGAAGCAAGAAAATGGAACTTGTAGACTTGAGATTATCACTGGCCGCACAGGTTCTTTTAGCTTAGTTTATTCTGTAGGCGAAGAGAAATTTACTCTTCCTATTAATATATTATCTTTGTAAGGAGGGATTATGCCAACTATAAGAAGTAGAATGCTTCCTAAAGATTTTAAAGCAAGTTTCCTCTCTTGCGAGAAAGATACTGAAACAATTTTAAGGAAGCTGTTTATTGAAAGTCGTCCTTACAGCGATATGTTAAAAAGATTATTGATTATTAATAAACCTGATTGTTTAGGCGATAATCCTGAATATCAAAAGATTATTGATAATTTTAATCTTAAAAAACTAAAAGAAGAACAATATATTAGCACTGTTCCAAGATTTCAATTTGGAAATCATGAATATATTAAATCTTCTATTCTCCTAGAATTTGACGATTTTATTCCAACTTCTAATGCGCAGTATCGTGATTGTACTATTAATTTTACAATTCTATGTCATCTTGATGAATGGGAGCTAGATGATTATAAGCTGCGGCCGCATCAAATTGCTGGATACATTGATGGTATTCTCAATGAAAGTCGGCTAAGTGGAATTGGAACACTTCAATTTATGGGCGCTTCACAAGTTGTACTTGATGAAAACTGGGGTGGTATGATATTAAGATACATTGCCACACATGGCTCTGATGATGAAGAAAAATTTGAAGACATTTACACTCCCCAATAGAGGTGAGATAAATGGCGTTAAAAGGAGACGATATTGCTTTATATTTGAGTGGACAGCCTGTTCCTATTAAGGCTTGCAATATTATTGCAATTCAGCCTTCTATAAAACAGATTGTTGCTTTTGGAGAAAGTGATTTTTTATTAGCTGCGAACTTTCTTGGAAAACCAGAATCACATATTGAAAAAATCAAAGAAGGTAATCCTGATTTGAATAATTATACAGATTATCAGATTTATGTTGCTTTGATGCGACAAGATGGTTTTTTAAAAGAAAGTATCGATAAATTTTTTATTTTAGTTTTTCCTAATTACGAAGTAAATATTGAAGAGGATATTGAATTTAAACAAGAAGATAAACGGGTCGGTATGATCAATCCATTCAATGTTGAAGCTTTTAAAGAAGTTATTAAGAATTTATTTTTAATTGGCTCAGGTGGCAAAGATTATAATCCTGTAAATGGTAAAGCTGCGGAGTTGGCTAAAAAGTTTCAGAAAGCTCACGAAAAGATCCAGGCTATGAAATCTGGACCGCAAGAGTCAGAGAAAGCAACTTTATTTGGTTCTTATACTTCTATTCTTTCTATTGGAATGAATATGGATATAAACATACTTTATAATTATACTCCTTTTCAATTACAGAATGCTTTTAATCGTTATTGGAAAAAAGTTAGCAGTGATTTATATCAGAAGGTTTCTACTACTCCAATGATGGATGTTTCAAAAATGGAAGAACCTGACGATTGGTCTGCAAACATTTATTAGTTTATAATCTAGATGTGCCTTAATCTAGTTTATATATATAAGAGTCAAATGGATAGCGCGTGTCTGTTTGATTACAAGGATATTATAATATTAAAAATCTTAAAAAATAAGTTATAATTTATTTTCTTTTAAGGAGGAAAAAATATGCGATTTGGTGTACGCGATATTGCTAATGTTACTTTTCGTCCTTTAGCAGCGATGGACATTGGCTCTCAACACTTTGAGCCATATCAGCCTTGCCTTTATATTGATACAGCAACAGCTTCTAATATGGAAGTCGCAACTACCACAGTCTACGCGCAAGGTGGGCGTGGTAATGCTCGTCTAATTGCCTGGGATTGTTTTACACTAGCTCAGGTAGCGTAGTAATACGCTATAGAAAAATTTCGTGAATTGCTGGGAACTCTTGACAAAAGACTTTTTTATGTTATATTATATTGAGTATGAAATAAAGGAGGTTTTATGCAAGACAATCAGCAGCCAAGCTTTGATTTTAAACAATTAAAAGAAGATTCAGATTATTTGATTTATTCTGATGGTAGATTATATAGTAAAAAAACATCTAGATTTTTAAAAGGAAAAATAGATAATACAGGTTATAAAGTGTATGCATTAGCTATTCAAGATAAGGTTTCAACATCTAAAAGGAAATTATCTAAAATGGTTTATGCTCATAGACTTGTTGCTGAATATTTTATTCCAAACCTAAAAAATTTACCATATGTTCATCATATAGATGAAAATAAATTGAATAATAAGAAAGAAAACCTAAAATGGGTTGATGCGCAAGAGAATTGCGCAGAACATAAAGCTATAAAAAAGCATAACCCAAGACCTCCTAGGTATCACCTAGAAAACTTAGAAGGTGAAGAATGAATGGTTTTCCAAGAGAACAATATGTACTCGGTTTCATCTTTTGGTAGAGTAAAAAATAATAAAACCAATAGGTTGTTATATTTAGATAAAAACCAAAAATATGTTAGAGTAAGTTTTAATAATAAAAAACATTACTATGTGCATAGACTTGTTTATTGTACTTTTCATAATGATTTTGATTTAGATGGCTTTGTCATTGATCATATTGATGGAAACCCATCTAATAATCATTTGAATAATTTACAAAAAATAACTCAACGAGAGAATTGTTTAAAACAAAGAAGGTTCAACGACTAGTCCACAGGGACGTAGGCCGCAAGTGCGGTCGAAGTGCGAAACTCCTGCAAAGCAGGATGAAGATATAGTCTAATCTGCACGTATAAATAAAGGTGCAGCAGTTCATGAGAGAACGCAATGAGAGTAACGAACTTATTGGAATACAACGAGGTGAAAAAACGGCAACGTTTACAATTACAGAAGCACTTTTATCTCCAATTTCTTTCTCAATGCTTTCTGGCGCTGGTGTTGTTAACCAAGAAAAGAAGGCTAAGAAGGTTCACCTAACGCTTGAGGGCACTGTAGATGTTACTTCTGGAGATAGCGGTGTGACAAGTGCTAAAATTACTGTTAAAGCAGACGATTTTACTGGATATGAGATCTATGTAGCTGATTCTGCTAAAGTAGAAGGCGGAGATTTAACTATTGGTACTTCAGAAGAGTATCAAATTTATGCTATGATTTTAGATAATAACGGTAGTGGCGTTGTTGAATATATTAGTAAAGGTGAAATTGATGATGTTACTGCTAATACTACCGATGGTTTAGTAATAACTCTTGCTCCCGCTAATGTTAAAGATATTGCCAAATATAATGGACGTACTTGCTTAGTTGACTGCTATGCAACAACAGATATGCCTGTAACAACTCTTACTGTTGATGCAGAAAACTTTGGTGGTACTTTCTATATTGAAGCTGAAACCCTATTCCGTGATGAAGGTACTGGTAAAGACTTCCCTGCGACATTCATTATTCCAAAAGGTAAGATTCAGGGTAACTTTACATTCAATATGGCTGCAACTGGCGATCCCTCCACATTTGACTTTACTATTGATTGTACTCTTGGTAAGGTCCGTGGTGAGTCTGGTAAGGTTCTCTATGCCATTGATATTATTGATACTATTTCAAGTGCTTCAGGACATACTGATGCTAAGACAACAGAAGATGGTCGTGAAGGCGCTGGTGCTGATGAGACTAAAGTTAGTGGATGGAATCAAGCTTAATAATTTTATCCAAGAAAGGAGAGGAACTCTTGTGAGTTCCTCTTTTTTTTATATGCGGGGAAAGGAGGTAACGTGACTACTTATATACACTGGAGTTTAAAAAATTATGATGGACCAAATGCCTATATATTTGACATAAATTCTGCTAAAACAAAGATACTAGAAGAATTTTTGAATAGGTTTAGAGCTTATAATAAGAATACTGGAATTAAGGATGAAAAAATAATAAGTTTGTTAGAAGCATTTTCTACCAATGGTCAAGTTGGTTCTAGTATTATAGAACAAATTAATAATTTGAATTTTAAAGATGGTGGCAATAAAAGTACTGGTTTATACACTGGCGCAGGTCTTGGTAATTCTAGGTTTAGGACTGATGGAGAAATTGAAGTAAAAATCCCTGAACAAGCTGCAAAAATAAATAGAACCATTAGAGAAAATTTACAATCTTCAATTGATGTTTTAGGTAAATTTAGTAAAGATATTACTATAGCCGCATTAAAAGAAGCATATACTGGCGTTCCATCAAATATTTCAAAAATACTAAAAACTAAAAAAGATACTTATTATATTTCTGGATTAGAATCTGAGATAAGTGATGTTAATGTTAAAAAAAGTGTGTCTAGACTTAGAGAAAATATTAATAAGTTAGATAATATATCTAAAGGAGAGAAACCCTCTTCACAAGATGAAATTGATAGTATAATAAAAAGTGTGCAAGGATGTTTTAGTGCTATTATGGGTGTAATGTATGAACCAGTTGCGGCTCACGCTATCAATCTAGCAAGAGATAAATTTGACACAGAAGGAAAAAAAGCAATTGACGCTGCTTTTTCCGCAAGTGGTGGTATAGTAAGCGCACAACAAACAGGACAAAAAGGTAAAGAATTATATGGTCACGATGCAAAAGAAGACATTGAACTTACTTGGACCCAAAATGAAATTAGTTATAGATTTGGTGCATCTATAAAATTAGCTCAACGAGAAGAAGTTTTGTCTGGTAAAGGATATATTAATAATTTACATTCAAGATATAATATTGGTAGATATATTGCTGATGCATTCTCTTTAGCAGGAAAAAAATCAGATTCTTCCAAGAGACATTGGGAAGCAGTTTGGGGTGCAAGAGATACAGGAAATGCCTCTTCTATTTATAGGAAAGCTTTAGAGTCTTGAAGAACAATGGTTGAATATGGAAAATATAGTGCTGCATTACGCGCATTATCTGGTAGCGGTGCAGAACTTGATTTTGCAGCTCTTATTATAGTCAATAATAAAATTTATTCTTTGTATGATTTGTTGAAAAAAATGACGAATGATTTTAAAACCTATATGTCAATCAATGGAATTAAGACTGATTTTTATTCTTTAAGAGAGCAGGTCAAGCTTTCTGTTGGAAATAGCAACCTTAGAAAAAAAGATATTGTAATAGAAGATCGACTTGCGAAAACGATTCCTGCTATTGAAAAAGTTTATGCTTCAGAAGTTAAAATAAATTTAAAATTAGCTTCTTTGTTTAACAATGTCTAAAATTTTTCTTGACAGCCAAATGTTTTTTATATATAATATAATTGTTCCGGAACGATTATAAAGGAGTTAAAATGAATATTAATAAAGAAAAGGCTTATAAACTCTCTAGCCAAGAGCGTTATGATATTATTAGTCATGCAATGGATGCGGCTGAAGACGATGGCTTTGTTAATCAATTTATCTTTGTGAGATCCTTATATGTATTTGCGGCACGTGCATTATATCCTGAAATGTGGGAGCAAATTGACGAAGATCTAGTCACTGGTTCACCAATGGTTGCTTGGGATAGAATGCTTGAAGATGATGTTGTAGATACTATGATTAAAGACTATGGTGATGAACTAAATGCGCTAGCAGAAGAAGGACGTATTTGGTTGGAAGATTTTATGACTTATCGTAATTCCGCACGTGGCATTGTTGACGTTCTTCAAGTGTTTACAAGTAGCATTGCTGATAATATGGGTCAATCATTAGAAATGCTAAAAAATGATGTTGATATTCAAGCTGCATTGGATGTAGCTGATAAATATGGCATGAATAATGCGGGCTAACATTTGGACATTTTATAATAATTTTACCTCTATGATTTTAAAAAGTCATAGAGGTATTTTTTTTATCTTGTAATATGCATATTAAAGGATAACAAGGAGAGGATGGTGATATTTTGGGCTGTATCTATAAAATAACAAATGTTCTTACAGGAAAAATTTATATTGGCCAAACTGCGGGAACTATAGAACATAGATTTAAAGAGCACAAAAGAAACGCCAAAAATGGAGTTCCATACTATCTCTACAAGGCCATGAGAAAATATGGCGAAGAAAATTTTGAAATTCAAGAATTAGAGCATTGCGATGATTCTGAGCTAAATAAGAAAGAACGCTATTGAATTTCTCTTTTAGATAGTTGTAACAATGGCTATAATATGACCCTCGGCGGAGAAGGAAGGTTAAAATATAGGTATCAGGAACTGGCACAAGCTTATATTGAGCTAGGATCTGAAAGAGCAGTTTGTGAAAAATTTCGTTGTGCTCCAATTACCGTTCAGAAAGCATGTGAATCTAATAATATAGAGATTCTTCCAAGTGGTTCTACCACAAAAATGCAGTGAGATTCTGGTTTAAGAGAAAATCAGAGAGAACAAATACGTAAACTTGGCAAATCTTTAAAGGGGAAGAAATTATCTCAAGAACATAGACAGAAGTTGTCTGAAAGTAAAATGGGAAAATATTGTGGCGAAAATAATCCCATGTATGGGAAAAAATTCTCTGAAGAGCATAAGGAAAAATTAAGTCAAAATAGTGCTTGAGCAAAGCCTGTTAAATGTATAGAAACAAATATGGTTTATTCTTCTGCGTGCAAAGCTGCAAAAGCAATTGGCTTAAAATCAAGCGCAGGAGTTTCTAAGTGTTGTATTAATGAACAAAAAACTGCTGGTGGATATCACTGGCAATTCTGTTAGATCGGTGGTGATGACTTATTTCCAAATATTCTAATGAGATCGTATACAATATTAAAACGACTCTAGATGCAAGTGGTGTTACTCAACTACGAAATGAGTTAACTAAATTAAAAACGACTCTAACCGCAAATAATGCTACTAAAATAACTGGCTTGCAACCAGCTGAAATAAAACAGTCAATTAAAGAAATCAATCAACTTGAAGTAGCTTTAAAGAAAGCTTTTAACCCAAAAATAAATTCTTTAGACTTGACTAAGTTGAATACATCATTAAAAATGACTGACACTAATTTACAGGGTATTGCAGCAAGATGATCAAAAATGGGTGAACAAGGACAAAGAGCAAATGCTGCACTAGCAAATAGCTTAATGTCAATTAATAAAAATGCTGTTACTGTAAATTCCACTATGTCAAAAGTCTTTACAACTTTTTCAAACACTGTTCGTTGGGGCATTACTGCTGGAATCTTTCAGGAAGTAGTTAGTAGTATTTCTGGTGCAGTTCGATATATGGAAAAACTAGATGAATCCTTAACGCAAATCCAGATGGTTTCACAAGCATCTGCGAAAAATATGCGAGAATTAGCCCAGTACGCGAACAAAGCTGCTCAAGGACTTGCGACGACGACTGTTGATTATACAAATGCAATTAAAGTTTTCACGCAAGAAGGCTTCTCTCTTTCTGACTCAAAATTACAGGCTGATTTAGCAATTAAATTAGCGAATGTTTCTGAGCAAGATAGTGCTACAACTTCAGACCAAATTACTGCATATCGTAATGCTTTTGGACTCTCAATTGATGAAATGAGCCAATCTCTAGATAAGTTAGCAAATGTAGCAAATAGTACTGCTTCTAATGTCAGTGAGCTAATGACCGCAGCTCAGCGTTCTGCATCTGTTGCCTCTGCTGTTGGAGCGACTGAAGATACGTTCCTTGCATCTGTTGCCACTATTCAATCTGTTACTCGTCAGAGTGCCGAAGAGATTGGTAATGGTATGAAAACCATTATGCAACGTTTCGCAGACATTAAGACTAGCGGAAAAACAGATGATGGTATTGCTGAGGGTGAATATGCTCAAGCATTGAGTTCTATTGGAGTTCAAGTAAGAGATGCACAGGGTGAATTCCGTGGTTTTGATGCGATTCTTCATGACTTGCAAGATACTTGGAAAGGTTTAAGTGAAACTCAAAAGGTTGCTGTAGGTGAAAAAGTTGCTGGTAAATTCCAATATAATCGTTTTGCCGCTTTGATGAATAATCAAGAGTATTATGATAAAGCTTTAGAAGCTACACAGGGTGCAGATGGTATGATGGATGCTATGCAAGAAGAGTTTGCATCTGGTATTGAAGGTCGTATGAAAACTTTGCAAGCTGCTGGTGAACAAGTAATGACGACTCTTTTTAATCAAGATGCTGTTGAACCAGTTCTTGAGGATGTTACAAAACTTGTGAATGGTTTGAATGCATTGATTGAAGCAGCTGGTGGATTAGATGGTGTCATAAAGATTCTTGGAGCAAGTTTCTTTAGAGTTTTTAGTTCACAAATTAGTTCTCAAATTTCTTCTATTGCAAATTCAATTTCTAGTATTATAACATATTCAAGTAGCGCCAAAAGATTAAATGCTGTTACAGATATGCTTGGCTTTAAGAATATAGACGAAATAAATAACAGCTTAACATCTAGGTTTATGTCTGGAGTTGCTCCTGTATATTCAAATCTTTCAGAGAAATCTCAAACCCGTGCAAGAGAAATGGCAAATGAACTATATCAATTAGAGCAAAAAAGATATGAAAGTGTTCGTCAACTTGAAGTGGCAGAGGGCGATATAACAGATGCAATTCAAAATCAAATCAAAGAAAATAAAGAAGCTATTAAGATTGAAGAACAAAGAGTAAAAGCCGCAGAAAAAGAGCGTGGCGGGAAAATCGTTGCACAAACTGTTGGAGCAGAAGCTTCTAGTGTTAGCAGAAAAGAAAAAAAGGTTAAAGATTTAAAAGATAATAGAAAGGTTTTAACAGATAAGCGTGATACTCTAATCAATGAAGGACAGCTTCTTGTCGAAGAAGCCAATGTTCTTAAGCAGCAAAGGAAAGATGCTAGATCGAAAGGACAGAATACAGATAAAATTGATGCGGCATTACAAGCAAAAGCAACTCAAATTCATGAAAATAAAATTGCGTCAATTCAAAATAAAGATGAGCTTAATAGAAATAAAACTGCTCTTGCATTTGCGGAAGAAGAGTTGGCTGCAAGAAAGAAAATTGCTAAAGCTGTTAAAGAAGCTTATAATTCGTCAAAAAATGCAAACAATCTAAAAATGCAAAATGCACAATTAGAAAAAATCTCAGGTGGCTTCGCGACAATTGTTCAAAAAATAAAACAAAAGCAACAATTAGATGCAGAAGACTTACAGATAATGTCAAAGATAAAATCTGAAATTTCTAATAGCGAAGCTTTAACAACAGCGTTCATGCAGGCTGCTGAAAAAGCTGGTATAGCTTGGCAAGAAATAGAACAAGCAACAGCAAGGTCTGCTGCTGAAGTTGAAAGAATGAAGCTTGAGTCTATGATAAACTCTTTGTCAAGAGCTGTTGGACATGCAATTTCTTTAGCTTTTGCTTTTGACACAATAGGTGAAGCAATTTCTTCTATCCAAGAAGGAAATATTGGGGATGCAATTCTTCCAACGTTAATGGCTATATCTATGATCTTTCCCATTGTTATTGATGCTTTTAAAGCTTTACGAGATGCAAAAGCGGCTGATGTCGCTATCACTGGAGCTGCAACTGTAGCAAATTGACTTTATGTAAAGAGCGTCCAAGCTGTTAGTAAAGCAAATGGCGGAGTATCAGCAGCAGTTACTACAACAGGGACTGCTTTGAGAAATATTGCAGCAGGCGGTAGTGCGGCTGGAACAACGATAAGTGTTTTAACAGCAGCTTTTTCTAATTTTGGAGCAGTGCTACTTGGCATTTTACCAGAAATAGCCATTGCTGCTGCTGCTATTGCACTTGTTGCGGGCGTAGTCGTTGCGATTGCTAAAAATATAGAATCTACAAATGCTGCTTTGAATAAAAATTCAGATGCCTTAGATAAAGCAAAAAGTAATCTTTCTGACTATTCAGCTACTCTTGACGACGCCAAAACTCAAGTAGAAAACTTGAAATCTTCAATTGATACATTAAAAAATAGTAAAGACACCTTTAAGGGGTTAACGAAAGGTACTGAAGAATTTTCTGAAGCGATTCAGAAAGCTAATAAGAATGCATGAGATTTTTATAATAACTATAAAAATTTGTTAGAAGATTTTGATGGTGAAATTTTTGAAACAGGCGAAAATGGTGAGTTATCAATCACAACTGCTGCTCAAAAATATGCTTCAAATAAAGCAAACGATAATTTTCAGAAAGCTCAGGCCGCTGTAGCTTTTGAACAAATAAAAGTCTTAGAGAGCAAAGCAAAAGTGCAAGGCGATGAAATTTCTAATTCATTATACGACTCAGTAAATCACGGATATGGAGAATCAAATTCAAAGCAATCAGATAAAAGAGCGGCAGATGAAATAACTAAAGATTTTTCTAAATTTATTGCTGAGTCAAAAACAGGTTTTACTTCTACCGAGGAAGCTCTTGAAGCTTTTAAAGAAGCGAATAGTTCTAAAACTTATGATATATCAAAAGAAAAACTTAACAAAATGTATTCTGAGCTTTCTAGTCAAGACCTTTCCGATCTACAAAAAATTGGGGCAAACTACATTTCTACAGACAATCAAATAAAAAATATTCAAAAAGCTCAAGTTGGTTCAATGATGAGTAATGATAAAAATTATACTAACATTGGTACGACTGGGCAAGAAATTGTGCAAAGTGCAGTTGCTAAGAAGATGGTAGAAGGAGGAGAGTATCGCAAAGAAGCAGAGAAAGAAGTTGATGCTTATTCAGATGAAGTTTTAAAAGAAAAATTTGCAGAATTAGACGATGCTATTGAATACGTTGACGGTGAATTCTATGAAATTGGTGAAGATGGTAAAAGAACTCTTGTAGAAGATGGTTATTCTTCAGATTATATGAAGGATAAACTTATTGCTTCTAAAATGGTTGATTTATCAAAGCCATATGCTGAAGACTTAAGTTCTAAAATTTCAAGTTTTAAAGATACTGAGACTGGAACTGCTGACGATAAAATGGCAGCGCTTCAAGCTTATGTGAACAATATTGATGGGTTCCAAGCAAAAATGATTGAAACTTATCCTACAATAGATGAATTTATAGCTGCCTTACAAAATGGAACAGAAAATGTCAGAGGATTTGCTGATGCAACAGATAAAATTTCTGAAGCCAATTCTTTCAATGAATTAAAAGCAGCAAAGCGTGAAGCAGACGCTGGTGATGAAACAGAAGAACAAAAAGCAGCAACTGAACAAGAATATAATAAGCAGCTCGAAACAATTACAAAATCTGAATCAGAAAAATATGAATTAAACTATGATGAAGTAGTAGAGCAAGCCGAAGCTCTAGCAGAAGCCTATGATTTAGATGCAACTTCTGCGAGGAACCTGGCGATTCAAAACCAGCGTATGAATCAAGGCGTTGAAGAATTATCTAAAAACTGAGAAGAATGAAGCGATATTCTCAAAAAAAGTAATAAATATGATTTAGATTATGTTAAAGTAACGAAACAATTAGAAAAAACTATTGCTAAGTTGGTTGGTACATCTGAAGATTTAGATTTATCAAAAGAATTCTTTGATTCTGCTAAAAATATGGAATTATTGCAAGAAGCCGCAGATGGGTCTGAAGAAGCTATCAATCAACTTGGATTTGCTGTTGGAAAAGATGTCGTTGGAAATTTAGAAAAATCTTCAACTATAGCTGCTTCCGTTAAAGAAAGTCTTAAAGTAAACGATGATATTCAATTAGACCCAGGTCTATCAGAAATGAACACTGCATTACAAAATTTTGATTCAAATAAACAAACTGTTATAGATGGATTTAATCAAATAGCTGCCGCTGGTTTGCAAGCGGGAGACGATGTTTCAAGCGCATTTGAATCACAAGAAGCGTATAATAATTGGGTAAACTCATTAAATCAACTAGCTTTAGCAACAGGTATGAGTGTTGATCAAATGAATGCCCTCCTTGCATCTGTTGGTATGGAAGCAGAGGTTGAAGAAGTAGATACACACCTCCCACAGACCAAAACAGTTACGTACAAGCATCAAACAGTTAAAAAGACGGGATCTGATCCAGACACATATGATATTGAAGAAGAAGTAACCTCAAGACAAGAACCCGTACCTGACGAAACAATAAAAGTAGCTGCGATTAAAACTGGTGAAGGCACTGGCGGCATAAAATTCACAGGTAACGGTTCTGTTGGTTCATCTAATAAAGGTGGCGGCGGAGGTGGCGGCGGCGGCGGAGGTGGCGGTTCTAAAAAAGCTGCTAAACCTAAAAAGGCTGAAAAAGGTAAATGAGATCCATTTAAGCCGATAGAAAATAAAATTTCTCGTCTCACCGCAAAACAAGACGTACTTTCTGAATATGATGATGAATTATATGGTTCAAAGAAAGTAAAAAATCTTGAAAAACTAAAGAAAAGTTATGAAGAGTATTTAAAGTTAAAGCAACAAGAAGTTGACCTCGCCAAAGAACAAATAGAGATCCAAAAGAATCAAGCTGAAGACGAGTATGGTAATAAAACTATTCGTGGCTATGCAGATATGGTTGGTATTGAACTTCAATATGATATTGATGGTAATATAATTAATGCAAAAGATATTTATGATGCTTTTGTTGCGGCTTATAATGACGCTGTTGACACCTATAACGAGCATAAAGATGATGAAGATACAACTGAATTTGATGATGCTTTGTCTGATGCAAAAGATAATATGGATAAAGCCAAAGAAGCTTGGGAAAATTATCAAGATCTTCTTGATAAACAAGAAGGTTATGAGAAAGAAATTCGTGAAGGTGTAGACAATATTCAAGATACAAATGACAAAATATTTGATACATTGTCTGATATGCTAAACGAATGGATCAATGCCATAAAAGACTCTAGAGAGTTTAATCAAAAAGTATTTGAATTCTTAAACAATGGAGCTAATCTCTCAACAAGATTTACACCAGCAATAGAATCTGCTTCTGGCACAATAAAAGACCTTATTGGTGTTACTGCAAAAATGACAGATTGAAACGGTAAGACAAAAACATTCTCTAACATTACAGAAGATGATGTAAAGAAAATGCTTGGCCTTGATAAACAAGTTTCTCGTGATAAATTACTCGATAGTGCTCTTGAGCAATCTGGTGCAAATCAAATCTATAATCAATTAGGTCCAAGAGAAGATCCAAATGTAGATTGGAGCACTATTGGCGGCGGAGACATAGGTCCTGTCTTTGATAAAGGTAACTTCCACACAATGGTTGACTTATTAAAAGAAGGTAAAAAAGATGAAGCGCAAGCTCTTTATGACGCAGCTGTAAAAAGTATCTTAACTGCAAACCCTGATAGAGACAAAGAATACGTTCTACGAGATTTTGCTGGGTATAATGATTTCGTAGATGCGGTTATGCGAGCGATTGGTTCTGTTGCTGCGCAAGAAAAAGATAATGCAGAGTATAAATCTGCTTCTTATAGTTCTCCACAGCTAATAGCTTTGCAGCAACTTGAAGAAGCGCAAAAACAAATGCAAGAAGCAATTGCCAAGCAAGGTACAGATGAATATTCTGAGGTTACCGCGCAAGCCGCATATGATAATCTTAAAGATGCAATGGATAGAGTTCAGACTGTATCAGAATCTATTATAAACAGTTTTGAGAGTTTAAACGAAGTAATTTCTGATGCAATAGATACTGCGGAAGATATTATTTCAAGACGCTTTGATTCTTATGATAGATTGATTGATTCTATAGATAGTCTATCTGAACAAATTTCTCTTTTCTACGGTGAAAAAGGTTATGATTATCAATTGTCAGCTAATGATTTGGCCGTTTCCGCATACAACGGACAACTAGATGCTTTATCTTCTGGAATCAATTATTGGCAATCTATAGTTGATAAATTAGAAGAAACAAAACAAGCTAATATTCATTGGAGTCAAGAGAACGAAGAGGCACTACAAGATGCAAAAGATAAAATTACAGATCTCCAATCTGAGCAGATGGATACTGAACAATCTCTCTTGGAAAAAATATCTGAAAGGCTTGAAATTCAAGCTAACAAAGCTGCTAATGAATTTGCCAATTCTCTTCTTGGTGGTGATGTAGATTGGATGCAGAGTCAGTGGGAAATGCGGCAACGCAATGAAGAAGCTCATTTAGATGATATGAATAAAGCTTATAACATTCAAAAGTTGCAGTTCTCTTATCAAAAGATGTTGAATGATGCGGCGCAGAAAAATACTGGCATTCAGCAACAAATCTCTGCTCAAATGAACGATCAATTAGATTATCTAAGAGAAAAAGATAAGTTAACGCAAGCCGACATAGATTATGCTAATGCACAACTAAGCGTTCTAGAGAAACAAATTGCTTTACAAGATGCTCAATCTGCGAAAACAAAAATGCGATTACAAAGAGATGCTAGTGGCAACTATAGTTATGTTTATACAGCAGATGAATCAGATGTAGCTCAAAAGCAACAAGATTTATTAGATGCACAAATTAATGCATATAACATCGCTAAGCAAGCTCTCCTTGATTCAGAGAATAATACAATTTCTGAAATTACCAATGCAAGAGATAAAATTATTGAAATATGGACAGATGCAAATCTTGATGCGGAAGAGCGCAAAGCCCGCATCCAAGAAGTTATGGCTTCTCTTGGAGAGTATAGTGCTGGTCAATCTGAAAACATAAAAACTTATAGTTTAGAAATTTTACAACAGGTTGCTCAGTCTACAGAAACAATTTCCAATGAAAATGCAGAATCACTTACTGGTATTTATAAACAAATGCAAACTGATTCTACTGAAACTATCAATGAAATTGATTCAAGATTCCAGCTATTTGCAAATGATACAAATACTAAAATTGGTGAAGTAACAACTAAGATGACCGATCTTGCGGGACAGGTCAAACAAAGTACTACAGGTGTATTAGATGAATATAACAAATATAGTGGAGATTTGTTAAATGCCTTAGAAAATAGCCTAACTGATTATTCTACTAAAATGAAGGAAACATTAGATACAATCTATGGTGATCTTGGTGGTAATGCAAATATTAGCAGTCAACAGGTCAAAGCTATTGAAGCTTCCATCTTCTCTTTACAGAGTAAAATAAACAATCTAAGTTTTGAATCACCAAAATTTGAAGCTGATTTGATTTCTCTTAAGAAAAGCATTGACGAAGTTTGCATAGAAATCACTAGTGAGATGGCCAAGGCTGCTCAAGAAATTGTTAAACAGCTACAGACGCAGTTCAACAAAGCCTCAACAATTGTCAATAATTTGAATAATGAGTTCAAAACATTATCTCAAACTGCGAATGATGCGCTAAATTCTGTAAGTGGCTTAGATAAAATGCCTGGCGAAATCAAGAATTATGCTTCTGGTAGAGTATGGTCTAGTGATAAAGATCTTGCTTCATTATCTAACTATGAATGGGCAGAAGCAATTGCAGGTTCAATTGTTAATGCGGGCAACTATTCGTCATATGGTAATGATGATGATGATCCTGATTATGAAAATAGGTTAGCTGGTGTTGCTTCCGCAGAATGGTGGGGTAATTATTCTGGTTTTGTTGACTTGGTAAGATACTTCATAAAAATGAATAATTGAAAGCACGATACTGATTATTATACAAGATTTAAGAGATATGACTCTGGCGGTTACACTGGCTCTTGGAATGGCGGCATTGATGAAAAAGAAGGTCGTTTAGCAATTCTTCACCAAAAAGAACTTGTTCTTAACGCAACTGACACTAAGAACTTATTAGATATAGTAAGTCAAGTGCGGCAAATGCAGAATATTCTAGGTAATAATATTACTGACTACAGCAAATTATTTGCAGCAAATGGTGGCGATACTATTGAGCAAAGAGTTGAAATAAAAGCTGACTTCCCCAATGTCACTTCTTCTATTGAAATTGAAAACGCTCTACTTAATATCGCAGATATGGCTTATCAATCAGCACACCGCAACTATTAAAATCTAGGAGGACTCTTATGAGTCCTCCTTTTTTATTGGGCGAAAGACAGTAATTAGTATAATTTGTTTTTTAATTATATAGAGAAATATAAAAAATTATAGGAGATAAAAGGGGTGATTTAATGGCAGATTATACAGGAGCACTATTAAAAGCTATGTCAATTATTAGCGAAAACAGCTCTGGCACAAACAGTGATAAAACGGTCAAAGCATCAATTGTTTCTGTTCAAAGCGACAATCAATATACAGCTTCTTATAATGGCGGACAAATCGCAGCTTATAGTAATAATTCTGAAAAATATAATATTGGCGATCTTGTTTATGTGCAAGTCCCGCAAGGTAATTTTGATAATGTAAAATATATCCTCGGTTTAGCTGAGATTGCACCTCTTGATCAAGAAGAAGAGCGAACAAACGCAAATATTCTATCAAATTATACTAAAGTTGGTGGAAATATAATTATAAATAAAGAAACTTGAAGTGACGCAGACAATAGAAGTTATACTGCTTTCCCTTCAATTTTATATTGTAACAAAGTTTCTAATTATAATTTTTGTTATAAAAAAGATAGAGACGAAGAAGATACTAATCCTATTTGGGTAGACGTAGATGAAAAGTCTTTTACAAACAATTTGAATGATGCAGATTCTATTTTGATAAAAGCAAATTTCTTAACAAATCTAGCAACAAACGCAAGTGGTGATTATGGTATTATCATTACTATGAATGTCTCTATTGGAGAAAATACATCTAATGTTTCATATATTCTAAACACTGAAAAGATGCTTGGTAATCCAATGAAATTCTATAATGGCTCTTCTCAATATGCAATTTTTAATTTTGAAGGTGTTAAGTTCAATTATATTCAAAGTATTTTACTTTATACTTCTGGATTTGTAACAAAAGATACAAAAGATGATTATGGATATGTCAAATTCAATAATTTAGAATTATATGCTTTATCAAAGATGACTTCTGATCAAGATGGATATTGTGTTTCAATTACTTCTCCTAATGGAAATTCCTTTGAAAAAATAGATGATAAAATTACATTGACCGCAAATGTTTTCAAAGATCATAAAGAAACTAATTGTAATCAATATATTTGGGGAATCAATGATGTATCTATAAATTCCAAGAGTGTAGATTATAATGGGCGGCTTGGCTCTGGTTATAGAAAAATTAATCAAGAAGAAAAAACAATTATTCTAAACATTGATGATTGTAAGAGTAATACAAATACTATTAAGTGTGTTTGTGTCTGCGATGAAAATAAAGCTATTGCTAATACAATAAATGTTTATAATAATTTTAATAGTTATAATATTACTATTAAAAGTAGTCAAGGCACTAATTTCTATATAAGTAATGGTTCTCCAATACTGACTTGTTATATTAATGACAAAGACTCTTCTTTTGAAGATAATGTCTCTGACACAGAATTTAGTTTTGTGTGGTCCAAGAGAGACGATAATGGTGAATATTGTCTCTTAGAAAAAACAAAAGAAGAGCTAGAAAATGAACAAAAAGTTAAATTAGATGCAGCTACAACTGTTTCAGATAAAAGTCTTATTAGAGCAGATTATGCAAGACTAATTTCTCAGGTAGAAGGAATTAGTTTTATAAAAGGTGTAAATGGAAATATTTTAAAAGTCAAACCTGAAAATGTAGAATATTGTTGTCAAGTTTATAGGAATGATAGCTTGCGGGGTTCTGCTTCAATTACACTAACAAATAATTTGGCAAATCTATCAATAAATTCTTATGTCTTTATTAAGAATGGAAATCAAGTTTTTCAATATGATGAAAATGGTATGTCTCCCGCGAGTGATAAGAAAAAGACTCCACTCGAAATAAAGAATCTTGAAATTGAATTTAGAGATCCTACTACTAATGAGCCAATGTCTCTAGATGATGTCACTTACTATTGGGAGCTGCCGCAAGGAAAAAGCTTGATCAAAAAACCAGACTACAACATAAATGAAAATAGATTCTATGGAAAAATTCTTCCTCTTCAAATTGAAGAAAAATATGACATGGAAGCTACTGACAATGTTATTACTGCAACAGTAGTTTACAAAGATAGTATTTATAAAGCTGATACTAATTTTTATTTTGGCAAAGTTGGTGAGCCTGGCACAAATGGAACAAACTTTGTTGCAAAAATTAGTCCAATCTTTTCTCCTGAAGATGATAACAAATTATGCTTCATCGAACAAGAAGATGGCGACATATGGAATATAAAAGATAACAATGGTTTATATGTAAATGCTTCTATTGATTTTACTTCACTAAAAATGTCTTTATATCAAAACACTCAGCCCATTTCAGAGAATTTTTCTAAAACTTGGTCTTTTCTTGGAAAAGGTTCGCCGCAAACTGTAAAAGAATTTGATATTAAGAAAGAAACCGGTGCAATTACAAAGAACAATGCAAGTGGAGCTTTCTATAATTATCAAACAGTAAAAGGTGAAATAAAATTTGATGGAAAGAAATATTATAATTATTATAATATTCCTGTTTTGAAATATTCCCTTGGTTATAATTATTCGAGTACTCCAATCAATTTAGTAAATTCTAAAACACTAAATTATATTATTTATGATGCGGACAATGCTAACCCGCAATTCAACAGTTCTATTGGAGTTGCGCTAAAAATGAATAAAAATTTATTCAATAATAGTAAAATTATTTGGAGCGTTGAAAGTGGTCCAATAGAATCTGGAAGCTATTTAAGACCAAACTTTACTATATCTTTTACAAAAAATAGCAAACAAGGCGGGACAAAACTTCAATTAGACAACATTGCAGAGAATGCCAATAATTTTATTAACAGTATCAAGAATATTATCGCGAAAGATGATAGTCAAAATTGTGAAAGAATAAATGAACAATTCAAAGAATTATTGTCTTCAAAGAAAAATATTTCTGATTTGATTTCTACTGTAAGAGACCTTCTTCAGAAGATATATCAAGAGTTCTATTTACAAAATGCTTTCAAATGGTCAAACATTTCTGTTTCAGATATATACAATCAATATAATGATTTGATAAATGAAATTGAGACAGAATATAATGAAATTGAAAAAATAAATAATATATTACAGAATATTAGAAATCAATTTTCTACTACGATGACAAGCTATAAAGAAAGCTCTGAATATATAGGTAAATTAGGTATTTCTTATAACAGGGCAAGTGTTGATAGTATAGATCAACTAAGAAAATATATCAATAATGGACAGACTTCTCTGTTAGCTGTCAACATTGGTAAGGATGAACTTGCTTATGGAGAAAAAGTTGTTATAGAAAAAATAAAAAGTTATTTTCTTTGCACAGAACTTTTTGAAAAATTTAATGGAATAGTAGAAGAGAATAACGATAATGAGAATAATTATCCTATTGTAAAACAACAGTTAGATTATTATCGAGCAAAGATAGAAAATATAAAAAGTCAGTTAAAAAAAGATGATGAAAAAGAAAAGTCTTTATTAGAACTATTAAACGAGCACGATGTATTGATTAAGAATTGTGCTTTCTATTTCATAGAAAAAACTGAGCAATATAACTTAGGTTTAGCTGATATTGGAGTATTATCACAGTTTTTCAAAGAAGAAAATAATGAAGAGGTTATATCAGAAATATACGTTATTCCTAACGAAATTTTTGATGCTAATTATTCAAATAATAATATCAGTATAAAAATCTTAGATGATAAAAATGAACAAATTGCGGAGCTTGTTGTTCCAATTTGTTTCACTTCTAATGTTTATTCTTTAGCTTCTATCAATGGTTGAGATGGAGTTGGAATAGATATTAATGAAGATGGTGGATATATACTATCGCCGCAAATAGGTGCTGGTAAAAAAGATGATGTAACGAATACTTTTACTGGTTTGGTTATGGGAACTTTATCAAGTGATTCAGAAAAAGAAGATAAAATTGGCTTGATGGGTTTCAGTAAAGGTAAGCAATCAATTTTTATGGATGCTAAAACTGGCAATACAATTCTTGGTACTCGTGATGGTGCTAAAATTGAGTTGATTCCAAATGGAACTAGCACTATTGCAAATTGGCATATAGGTGAGAATTTATTATACAATACAACTTCTGGTGTATTACATCTTAAAGAAGATTCTGATTCACGATTCTCTGACAATAAGAAAAGAATGTCAATAGCAAATGAAGATTGCGGCATTATCTTGAGTTCAAATAATCCTTATATTCATATCAAAGGACAACCAATTGATGCAAAATATCTTAGTACGATTAATCATAGAACCGCAGATGGCTATGATCCTATTGCTATTGGAGATAGTTTAGAATTGAAGCTTGACCCAAATAATAAATCTCTTTTCTCGATTGTTCAATATACTGATAGTATTGATGCTGATGATATGGATGGTTTATATTGCGGCACTTATATGAAAACCTCTGATGGTGTTAAGAAAGTTGCTTATGGTAACTTTGATATTAATAAACTTTATGAGCCAAATGATACAGATGAAAATGGAAATGACAAAGGTGAAAGTAATAGAGTTTTTGTTGTTTATAGAATCAAGAAAGGCTCTGAAAATAATTATGTACCATATTATACCAACAAGAATTTTGTTATAAAAAATGATACTATAAATTCTTTTGGCGAAGATGGTGCAAAAATTATCAAAGCAGAAAGTGAACAATGAACTGCTCCTTCTCCAACAATTTCATTGAATCATCTAACTGGTGAAGTTACTTTATCAAACTATACTATTGAAGGTACTGAGAATGTAACTTATTCTGAAACGAGTGAAGATGGTTCTAGCCTTGTTTCTACAATAAAAGCAGAAAATACAGATAACTTCTTTGATTGTAAAATAGGTTATGCTGAAAGTAATACACCAAAAACTTGGGAAGCAAATAATAATAATAAACAAATTTTATTATACAAGTTTAGTTTGTCAGATGAAACAACGGAACTTACTATTTCTCAACCGCTTACTATTTCTTCTCTGATTAGTGATATAAATTTTGAATTTTCTTTGATGACCGAACCAACTGAAAAAGAGCCTTCTGAGCTTTTAGTTACATCAAAAGTTTACAAGCTATCAGATGGTCCAATCAATCAAATTGTTTTTAGTGGTGGAAAAACAATTCCAAAAGATAAGACTATAGGACTTTATATTCAGCCACTCTTCTCAGAAAATTATTCTTATAAATATAAATGTGCTTATTGCATAAAAGGAAAAATCTATAGAGATACTATTTTACCAGAAATACTTTCAGAAATATTGAACTATCAAGAAGTTGGTCAGTATGGTGATTTTAGAAAATCTATACTCTACGCCAATAAAGATAATGGTTTACAATACAAAATATCTTTTGGCGGACAGAGAATGATTATTACAAATACTAGTCCAACAAAGAGCTTCTCTGTTGTTGGCTACTGTGTAGTAAATAATCAAGTAGTAAAAAATTCTCAAATTTGTCAAGTCGCAGCAGGCGGTATTGAAACAGTTGAGTTTAGCACACAAAATTATGCTAATGCAGGTTATAATTGGAATTTTGTTTTTTATGATAATGCGGCAACGGTTGAATCTTTAAAATTTTCAGCAAACCCGCAATACATAATTACTGATTATTATTTTAAACCTTTGAATGATACTCTTTTAAAAATAGTTATAGACATGCCTGGAAATTCTTATACGTCAGTCCCGCAAGATGCAGACACTCTATGCTGCACTTATGGTTCTCTTGGAACGATTCAAGCAGAACCTATTACAGAAACTTTTTTGAATGGAAATAAAATTCCAAGCTTAAAGATTTATAAGTATGAGGACTTAAAAAATAAAACAGTTATTCCTGTAATTGATTTAGAAAAGCTAGATAGTGAAGAACTAACTTATGTAAAATATTTAAGAGGTTTTGATTATTCAAAAATAACTGGAACTAAAGAAATTCTTTTAAGCGAATTTTCTGAATATAGTGCAAGTAAAGAATATATAAAAGTTGGTCTAGATGAAAAAGGACGCTTTTATACAAGTGGTGCCTCACAGAAAAAGACTTTGAGTAAAATTGGACCAATTTCTGCATTCAATTATTTTTATGGCAATGGTATTGAGATTGATTCAGATCAAGTTGCTATTGGAAAAATATTTGGAAATGAAGGCACAACTTATATTACTGGTGGGAAGAATGAAGAAAATGCTTTACACTTATTGAGTGGCAAAGAAATAAAGCTTTCTCTATTCAACACCAACAAAATAATAGATCAACTTTCACCAATTCCTCCTACCTGGACTGGAATTGATATTGAACAGAATCAAATAAAATTTACAGTTGAAAATTATCATTTTGTTTTTGATGTTGAACTGTTATCTAAAATGGATAGTCTTTTTAGCAGTTTGACAAAAGAACAAATTACTAAATTGATCAATTTAGTGAAAACAGAGAGTTAAAAGGAGGTATTGAATTGGCAGATCAAACAGAGTTAGATCCAAAAGAAAGAATACTTGATGATATTGGAAAGGGTCATTATACCCTTTCCAAAGATAATAGCATTATAATTGGCTGCAAACGACAACCAAATGCGAGTCCGGAATATAAATGAGTATTATCTTCAGAAACAGAAAAAGATAAAGATGATCTTATAAAGATAAAAGTTACTTGGAATTGTACCTATTTATCTAAGAAAAAAATATCCGTCAATTTAAGAATTTATAGATATAATAAATTTTATTCTCAAGCGGATACTGGAATGCTAAATGAAGTATTATCTTATGATCCAGACTATGAAGATAAATTATTTCATCGGTATAATGATAGAAGAGGTACTGAAATTTTTGATTCAGTAAAAGGTGATGTTCCTTGGAGTGGAGATTATATTGGTGCAAATAGTTATAGTGGGTGGAATATTGTTGATGGCTTTTATCAGAGAGAATATTCTAGAGTAGTTAATACTATTAAGAACAAGTATCACGAAGGCTGAACAGAAGAAGCATTAAAAGATTATTCTGAACTTGGTGTTTTATTATTGCACATAGATTGAACTGGGATGGAAGTTTATTACGGTGCACAAAAAGAAGAAAAAATAGATAATATAGATTTCAACTGGACTTTTGGACTAAAATATAATACAAAATCTTCTGGCATCATTGATTATCGTGTAAAAGAAACGTCAAGCTGGGAAAATTTAACTGCAAACAAAGAATATCCTGTTCAAGACTCATATTGGGACACAAATAAAGACCATCCTGAAAATAATATCTATATTTGTAGAGGAAATATTTATAGAAAACCTGGACATAATTTAGTTGGTTGAAGAGTCTATTCTTATGGAGCAGGTATGTTTACTGATGTTGCTCCTGCTCACGCACCAGAAGGTAAGAAAAAAGAAATAGATCCTCGTCTTCCTTTTACTCCCCCATATGATAAAACGATAGCAAAGAATTTTTATAATAATGTTTATAGTAAAGGTGAGGGTTTTCTTGCGGAAAAACTTGAAAATGGAGAAGGCTGGACAAATGTCAAACCAGAAATAAAGAGGAATTTTTTTGATCCTTGGTGGTTTGATCCTAATGCTACAAACAAATCTATTGCACTAAAAGGCTTTGGAACTTTTAGTGAAGAGTTAAAAAAATGTAATGAGCCTGGAAAAGTTGGTTCTACAGAACTTACTTTCTCCGCATTATTTGAACCAATAAAAATTACTATTTCTTTTTATAAAGATAATGGTACTCCATTATATGATGAACAAAAGAATGATCGTAAGTGCACTCTCTTTTATGGACTCAAAGGATATAAACTTCCTGAGACTTATTCAAACGTAAAGCCTGAAGAACTTTTGAATTTACAAAAAAATCCTCCTAATGGAGATAGCACCTGGTGCTTTGGTGGCAAAGATACAGAGATCCAAGCTAATGGACAAGCTATTACATTTGATGATGTTTATAAAAAGGGATATAAGTTCAATGGTTTCTATTATAAAAATGGTGATAGTGAAGTTTGTGTATCAAAGAAAGCCAGTATTGCTGGAAAACCTTGCTTATGCTGAGATGTAGATGAATATTTCTTTACAGAATCAAATATTAAGTTAGTTGCAAAATATACTGGAATTAAAGATCCAAACTTTCGTATTGATAATACAGATGAAACAAGCGGACGTTTAGATGATAAAAATAGACTAACTGTTCCGATTAGTTTAGGTACTGAAGAAAATTGGGTAAGTTTCAAATATCTTTTAGATTCTCCTGTTAAAATAGATCGGATAGGACTCGTTACAAAAGAAATAAATGAAAAAGGAGAAACCACTTGATCGCAAGACAAGTATATAGAATATAAACTTGGAGGTATTACTAACGAAAAGAAATTTTATATACTTGGAAGAAAACTTGGAGACAATCACTACTTAAAAATTAAAATTCCTGAAGACCCAAATGGTAACTATATAAGTAGAAATGATATTCCTGACAACGATCCAACTCACAAGTCAATTGTTTACCGTGTAAATGTTGTAAAGAAACAGCCTTCACTAACTCTAAATCAAAGTAGGTGGGTTATTCCTTGTAGTAATAATCCGTGTGAAGAAACTTTCTTTTTTACATATGTAGGAGACATTGATAAACTAACTTTTGCAGCCAAGAATGATGACACAGAAGAGAATAATGACAAAGAAAATATCTCTATTGAAAAAGTTCTTGGATCTACGCAAAATACTTATAATCTAAATGAGATTAGATGTATATGGAATAATCCACATCCAGCAGGCTCAACTTCTACAGATTCTAAAGAAATTACAATAATTGCATCTCAGCCTGAGACAGAAAACTATAGTGCTTTCTTACAAGAAATTCCTCTAATACTTGAACACGTTGGATTCAATATTACTTATAGAGAAAATAGAAGCAGCTCCGCAAAGTCTGTAACTGACAAAAAACACACTGGCACTGTTTATGCAATAAGAACAACTCTCCCCGAAGATTGGGCAACAAAAGAGGGCTATGTTTTCACAGGTTGGATTACTAATAATTTGAGAGAGAGTGACAATACTGATAAGAAGTTTTTGATTCCACTAGATAGTAGCCAAAAAATTCAACTTGACGAAGGTACTAATAAAAATATAATCTTTTACCCAATTTGGGAAAAACAAGTAAACACTATCACATATATACTAAATGGTGGATATGGTCTTACAACACTAGTTGATCTCAAGAACAGAAATGAAACCTATACAATTTTTAATAAAGATAAAGAAATTCCCAAGAGACTTGGGTATACTTTCTTAGGATGGACAACAAATCTATATGGAGAAGGAACATTCTATAAATATGCTGACGGTGCAAAAGAATATACAAAAAATGAAGATTTAGTTCTTTATGCTGTTTGGGAAAATAATAATGCAGCAGAACACGATAAGTTATATCCTCCTTTAGTTGAGACATATCAAAAGTCTAATATATGGAATGAAGATGCTGTGATTGAATATACTATGCCAGAATATAATGATGATAAAATAAAAAATATCAAGTATATTCAAATGTCTGTTGTTGATCAACTAACCAACGAGTCTGTTCTTGTGGATGGAGCGAAGGTTCTTCTTGTTCCCTGGGAGAACACTAGCTTTGATGAAAATACTTATATTGGCACTGTTACTTTACCAGTAAATAAAATTGTCGATAAGCAATTCCAACATAAGCTTTATAAAATTCAATTAAGATTTGACGCGACTGTTCTTACAAATGATCAATTTTCAACTCTAACAGATATAGAAGAATTGAATAAATATTTGGTTTCAAGTAGAGATAATTTTAGTGAATGGTCAAGTGCTACACTTATCAAACCAATTCCACCTTGCCGCGTAATTACTAGCTTTCCTTCAGATGGTTTTGGACCTAAAATAAATAGTTTCATTGGTGGCAAACTAACTTTCTATGACATTCTCACTGGAAAGACCATCAACGAAAATGAAGTTGATGATTATGTAGAAAGTTTTACTATTGATATATTGAAAAATAATAAAGTTGTTCTTGCGGGTGACGCTGATAAAAATCCTAAAGACAATCTTTTGTCTGGATATAAAGTCAATGGACTAATGCAGTATTTTGATTTTACAAAAGACGGACTTCCTAATTCAGATTGTTCTGTTCGTTGGAGATACACAACAAAGAATGGGTACTCTGGTGAACAAGTAGATCAAATTCATATCAATGATTATTATCATCCGTCAAACAATGCTGGTTTCAATGAATTATTCGTTAATGGATTTTCAATAGATGAAGTTGAAGAAGAATATGGCTACAATACTTTAAGAGTTTCTATCAATGGTTCTAATTTGATAGATGAGAATAAAACTATTAGCTTTGATGTTTTCAAAGCAAGCTCTGAAGATAATTATAGCACATGGTTGAAAGTGAACAAAAGATCTATTGTTCCTAAGAAAGAGGATGGAAATCAAGACTATTATTTCTTTGATCCTATTCTAAAAAGTGGTATTGATTATACATATGCTGTTCAACTTTCTTCTGGAGCGCAAGAAGCGGGCGAAGTAAAGCAGATAAATAATGTTTCAAATAATTTTTATAATGCTACTTTGCTTAGAGGAAATAGAATTTTGAAACTAAGTTATAACTTCAAGATAAACAACTTTACAAGTAAAGTCGGACGATCAATGGTTGAAACAATTGGTGGTAAATATCCAGTGTTTACTAAAAATGGAACTCTAAAATATAAACAAATTGGTATTACTGGACTAATTTCTTTTGACGATAACTTATCAAATAAATTCTTATCTATTAGTGATTTACTAGGAGAAGGATACTGCAAAACACTAATTTCAAAAATAAACAATTGCACAAAAGAGGACCACTCGCCGCATTATCCTTATATTTCACTTGACGACGCTGCTAAACATCTTGACTATAATGTTGTTCCTATGGAAGATAGATGGGCAATTGAAAGAGAATTTAGAGAGCAGGTTTTAGCTTGGCTAAATGATGGTCAACCTAAACTATTTAGAAGTGGAACTGAGGGTAACCTAGTCGTTATCTTAAACAATGTTTCTCTATCCGCGGAAGCGCGGCTTAGCAGAAGATTATATGAGTTCTCTGCAACAATGTATGAAATTGCAGATTGTAACTATAACAATCTTGTTTCTCTTGGAATTTACAAGGAGGGGAATGGAAATGATAGTACATTATCCATATTTACAAGATAAAGATTTCTTGAAAGAAATTGATAAAATTTTTCTCCAAGAGAGATATGTAAAAATTACTTTATTAGATTTTCAGACAGAAAAGAAAATAAAAAATTTAGAAGGCGTTATTACGGGTGGGTCGTTATCAAAAGACGGCTCATCCGCTGCCCGCGTTAGTTGTTCTTTGAATTGTACTGTAAATGGCTTTGAGTATGATATGTATACAACAAAAGCTGACTATTCTATTGGGAAAAAAATTTTCCTAGAAATTGGTGTAAAGAACGATACTGGCAACTATAAAGATTATCCTATCTTATGGTTTCCGCAAGGGGTAATGATTATAACTGAATTTTCTATGTCAGCTGCTAGCACTGGTGCACTAAGTATTTCTATAAAATTGAAAGATAAAATTTCATTATTAGATGGTACTATTGGAGGAATGCTACCTGCTACAACAAGATTTGATCAAACTCTAGATATTGTAAAAGGACAACAAGTTGAAAAGAAAGTTCCTGTTAGACAAATTATCCAAGAGGCGGTGAATCATTTCGGTGGTGAACAATATTCAAATATTTTGGTTGATGACGTTCCTGAAAAAGCTAGACGAGCCTTGAAATGAAGCGATTCTACTCCTTTATGGATAATTTGGCAAGACGTAATTATCAATAATCAAGTTGAGAGACAATATGAAGTGCGGCGCCAAGATGATTTAGCGACAGTCAATCCAGGAAGATATGGTGGAAGATGCTTCAAAAGTGGATATGACGTAGGATATGTTTATGAAGATTTTGTTTATGATAAAGAACTTACTTTAGACGCAGGTAGCACTGTCACGCAATTACTAGATACCTTGAAGCAGTGGCTAGGTAACTATGAATATTTCTATGATGAGTTTGGTGTTTTTCATTTTCAAGAAATAAAAAATTATTTGAATACTTCTAAGTCTACTTATGAATGGACAAAAAATTTTTCAGACGAAGATTATTCTTATGATCCTGTTGGTGGAGACGTTGTTTATTTATTTAGTGATTCTTCTAATATAACTAGTTTTTCAGTCTCTCCTCAATATCAGAATATAAAAAATGATTATGTTATAATTGGTAAGAGTGGTAATAATGGCGGCAATATTATTTATCATTTTGCAATTGATAATAAACCGCGACTAAATGAAAAAGGGTATTCAAATATACTTGTTTATAAAGATACGGTTACTAATAATTATACTTTAGCTGCGCCGCAAATCTTAACAAGCACTGAAACACTTCCAATCGTTGGAGACATTGGTGTTATCTATGGCAGGCTTGATGTTAATAAAGAACTTAAGGTAACAAGAAAAGCAAGCTCTTCTGCTGACTTTAGAAATGCAGATGGAGCTATCAAAGAATCAATAACAGTAGAAGATAATACTACAATATATGATAGCCTCACTCCCGCAAGCTCTAGTGAACTAAAATCTATTAGAAGTGATATTGATACTTTTATAGATAATCCTTATGCTTCAAAAGAAACCTTATTGGTAGAAACAATAAAGGCTTTCTTCTTAGAACTTTATAAAAACAATATAAGCAATCCAATAAGGTTTTTCAATGGAAGCCCTACGTGGGAAGAATCTTTTATTAATAAATTAACTGGTCAAATTGAGAATACTTCTTTGAGTCAAGAACTAAAAGAGTCTTATAAAGTTGTTTTATATATTATTGATAAAAAGAAATATAGTGAATATGAGTCTTCTTTCACCTCTTCTATTGGAGACATATATTGGAATCAAGTTGATTTATCTAAATGTTTAGACAGTTTTGATCATATTTATATTGTTCCTACCCATCAAATTACTTTAGACGGATACAGAAATTTTTCTAATTTGGTAAAAGAAACACTATCAAAACTTAGAAAATATATTGAATATATAAATAAATATATTGATAAATTTTATGAAGCTGGAGCAGCTAAGACAGAAAGACAAAAAATAAAAGAGTGTCTTATCCAGCAAAGAGATTTACTTTTAGCTATGCTATACGATAGATATAAAATGTTAGAAAAAATAGGTGTAGCAGAAAATATTGAAATAGTTCCTGGAACAAATTTTTATTATATTCAAGATACTTACTTTGTTCAACAACCTGAATTTTATATCTGGGACATGAATAAAAAACAATTTGTTGATGTTGAATGAACACATTATTATTATCATAATGGAGACGGGGATAATAAGAAGGGCGGATATGATTATATTGATTTCTTAAAAGACAATATTGCTCCAATTATGAAGCAGACTACTAATGAAAACAGAGCTTCTATGAACTGTAACTCAACTTGGTACACAGGTCCATATAAAAAACTTATGGAACAGCTCCCAGTAGATGAAGCTAATCCAATAGTCCAACAAACTGAATTAGATGCCTATATTCCAAAAGATTGAAGAACAGAAATCATTCTTGAAGGATTACAGAGTGGTTTTGTTGGTAATGAACAAAGTCAATATTACGCAGAGCTGTTAGCAAATTGGCCTGTGATTTATGATCTCAAGAAACAAATTTTTAAGACAGCAACCAAAACAAGTGATGATTATTATTCTAATGATCAAGTTGTACTAAATAGTCTAAGTTCTAGCGTTATTTCTTATAAAAATATTGATGGAGAAAGTGTAGAGCTTGTTGCAGAAGATAAAGATGGTGCGGTTTTATCGCAAGGAAAAACAGAAAATGAAAATGATACTCTTATTATTAACACAGGATATGTTGATAATAGAATTGTAGGTTCTTATTTCTTAGATATACTTGATGCGTCTACCAGTAAATGGGGGGAATATAGTGTGTCTAATATAGGCTGCCGTAGAATCGTTGTAAAAGATGATGAAGTGAACTGTTTATTTGCGCAAGATCCTCCTGATTTCGGTTTTGTTTTTGTATCAAATAGCGTTGACGAAGATGAAAGAATCCGCATCCAAGAGGAAGAAGAATTACTAAAAGCGAACGGCTATAGTAGTCCATTAAGAGTTAATAGTGATATTTATTCTCATTTCTCAACTGGCGGTGGAAGCAAGGGTGCTTATGATACTTTGAGATATAATCTGATGACGCATACAGATTATCAAGAACAAATAAATATGTCTCTTGCTAAACCTATTTTCTATCTAAAGCCAAATACTTTGGTAGAAATTAGAGAACCTGTATCTGGGATTATTGGAAAGTATGAAATAAAAACTATTTCTTTGCCACTTGCGGTCAATCAGCAAATGTCTATTACTGCGGCGAAAGCAACTAGAAGAATATAGTTTTGACAATTTTGTATAATTATATTATTTCTTTTTTATAATATAATTAGGAATATGATTAAAATGAGATAGGCGGTTAGGTTTATTCCTAGCCGCCTTTATTTTTTTGTAAAGGAGAGTGATATTTTGGCGACAGGAGAGATTTCTTATATCAATCTTAATGGTGAAGTGCGGCCGATCGCTGGCGCATCTATAAAACAAGATTTAGAAGCAACTGTTAATTCTCAAAATAAAATTATCGCTGAATTAAATTCTCAATTAGAAGATATACAAACGAGTTTGACAGAAACTAAGAATGGTTATACAGCTCTTGTGAAAAGTTTAAAAAGTGCTTCTATTCTTGAGCAAACACCAGAAGGCTTCTCTGTAAAAATAGAAAAACCAGTATATGTGTTAAGTTTAAGTCAAGGAGAAGAAAAGAAAACTGTTTCTATCAAATTATATAAAGATGGACAGTTAGCGACAGATTCAGTCAGTTATTATGTTGTTATTTTTGGTATAAAGAATGGAACATCTTTTAGACTGAACGAAGACTTAGGAAATTTACTTCAAGAGGACGGAACATTGAATTTTTCTTATACCGCAGATGTTGACTCTATTTTATGCAATATTTATAATTCAAAAGACTATAAAGAATTAGTTGCTACAAATACAATAAATATTGCGACTGTGCCGCAAGGTATATATAGTGTGGATATTGTTTGCAACGAAGGAAGCTTTGTCAAAGATGATGATGGTACTATCACTATAGTATGTACTCTTTTGCGGAACGGTCAATCAATAAAAGAAGAAGTAACAGATTTTTTGAATAAATATAGTATTTCTTTATTATATACACTTTCTTGAAATAATATTGATGGGAATATGTCAAATAGTTCTAATGCAACTGGAGTATTTAGCTTTTTGAAAAGTGCTTTATCGGATGTTACACAATTCTCTTGTGTTGTTGATAATATCCCAGTAGAATCATTAGAAAAGGAGGTGTTTGCTAATGGCTAGTGTGTCAAATTCATTAGTAGTAACAAAAGGAAAATTAGATGCTCAAGGTATTGGCGTTTATACTGGTAGCTGTGCTACAGAGGGAAATGCTTCTATCAAAGTATGTACGTTTGACAAGGAAGTCGCACCTTTGGACGGTGTTCAAATTTCAATTACTTTTAGTTATGCAAACACCGCAGCAAATGTTTCTTTGCGGGTAGGCAAAAGTGAGTTCCCAGTTTATGCAGGAAGCAAGCCTTTGACAAATACAAGTGTAAATGGCTGGGCAGATAATCAAACAGTGAACTTTATGTGTTCTCACGAAAAATGGTATATGACTTCTATTAGCTCCGCAGATATTATGGAGTTCTCTTCTAAAGATGGAGAGGGTGCTACATTAGATATATACAATAGTAAAAAAAGTGGTTTTAAAGCTAGTCTTGGAAATACTTCTTTAGCTTTTAAGTATAAAAATAAAGGTGATACTAATGACAAAGTAATAGCACAGTATGGTGTTAATGGTGTTTCTTTATATAGTGCAGCGAATGATAAAACGAATGAACCTTATGCACAATTTGGAACTACAACAACGCTTGGTTATGCAAAAAGTTCACGTTTAGAGGCTGGTAAAGACTTTCTTTCGATGCACGATGATATGGTATCTAATGAAGATGAAAATATATCAGAATATTTTAGAGTTAATCGCAACGCCCTCGCTTTTAAAACTAATGATAATAGTTGGTTTGGTATTTCAAAAGCAGGAAGGCTAGGATTGCTCAACGACGATCTCTCTATTTCTAAATCTACAATGAATGGATCTAATGAAAATTTATTGAAAGATACTGAAAAAGATATAATTATTAATGAAGAAGAAAAAGAATGTGAAAAAAATAATAATGTTATTACCAGATCTATTCTTGTTACAAATGTTGAAAAAATTATGAATAAAGGGTTTTATACATTATCTTTCAGGGCAACTGCAAATAGAACGGTTGTATTAAATGTCTCTATAATAATCGGATCTAGACAGACAAAAGAAGAGAGAAGAATTTCTGTAGAAAACATAAATATAAAAACAGAAAGTGTTATTTTTAAAAAATGCCTTCAAATAGAAGATTTAAAAACAAATGAGTATGTTTGAGCTGTTTGTTTTTCATTTACAGAAAGTGAAGATACATCTGCTACCACTTTTACTAGTGTAAGAATAGAGGCAAAAACTTTAAAATTAGAAGAAGGAGATGCATCGACAGATTGGTGTTTTCCAATAGATTCAACAAATAAAGCAATAGATTCTTCTCAGACATTAAAAGATCAATTAGCTGTCACAAAGTACTTGCTAGGTTTTAACGAGGAAGAAATCTCTAAAGTAAACTGGGAAAAATATAGTGGCTGCTGGGGTGTTGAAAAAGATAGTAATAATAATTATTCATTGGTAACAAATTTTTTAAGTGCTAATATCATCAAAGCTGGTGTACTGAAATCTCTTAATTATGAAGAAGACAAAGATGAACTTTTTTCTACTAACGGACTTTCTATTGATTTAAATTCTGGCAATATAAAGTCACCTACTTTATTTTTAATCAATGAAAAAAATGAAGAGACGAAAAAAACGACATCTTTATTATCAGTAAAGGGAAATATTGAAGCCTTTAGCGGAAAAATTGGTGGTTTTGCTATCAATACTAATAGTCTTTCTTCTATTGGAGCAGATGGGTCTATGGTTACAATTTCATCTGAAGAAGATTTTCTAACTTGTAAACAAAATGTTAATGGTGAACCTATTTTTTCAATAAGTAAAAGCGGGTCTGTTTCTGCTACAAAAGGAATTATTGGTGGACTTATAATAACTGAAACTGGTCTTTCTTCTTCCGTGGAAGGCGGCTCAACTCCTAGTTTTTATTTTAACAATAACGGAACTTTTTCTCTTGGTAAAGATGCTATTGTTTATAAGGATCAAAAGTTATCTATTAATTCAGAAACAGTTATATCTTCTTTGGCTACTAAAAATAAAGCAGTAGAAATTAACAATGGTGATTTTCCAATTCAATTAACTTCAAATGGTAATAACTTAAAAATGAATAGTTCTGGTATTATAATGTCTGAAACCGTTGATAGTAAAGAGCTTGAATTAATAAAGCTATCTACAGAAGGTAATATTCCAAATATTATTATAGGAAATTCAATTGAAGGTAGTCATATTAGTATTTCATCCTCTCAAGTTGATATTGAAACTCCTGGAAATGGAAAAATGACTTTGAGTGGAACTGACTTTTCTGTAAACACAAAGGAAACAACTGGAACTCCCGCTTGTTTTAGTCTAAATGATAAATTTGTTTATAATAGTAAAATTGGTTTTCTTCTTACCTCTGCTAGCGGGAAGAAAACTTTAGACGATATTATTGAAAATAAGGGCAATCAAGATATAAGTACATATCTAGGATGGATCACACAAGACGATACATCTGATCAAAAAAATGTTAATCTAATTGCGACAGATAAAGGTCTTGGATTTTTTTCTGATGGATCGCCGCAAATACCTATTGCTTATTTTACAAAAGATAAACTATATGTCAAAAGAACTCAGATCTTAGATAGACAACAAATAAGTTCTTTCATATGGCAAAAAAGAGAAGGGTCTGATTATTTAAGAACTGGCGAAAAAAATATTGGTCTAAAATGGCTAGTCAATAAGAAGGAGGGATAAGATGGGTATTGATTGGAAAGTTGTGCCTGGTACAAATGACAATTTACGAATTGGTGTAGACTGGCATGAGAGTCAAAATGATGATAATTACTTTATTTCCCCAGAGATTTATCGTTATGATTATTATTATACTGACAATTTTGGTGGTAATTATTGAGAGACATTATACAAGAATGATGGTACAACGAATGAGTGAGGGCCTTATTCTTGGGGGTCTGGATCTGGTGAACGTTCTATAGATACTTTTGCTACTTATACTTATACTAGAAAAGATTCTAGTTATGCTATATATCTTACAATAAGTTGGGACAGTTCAACTGGCACTGCTTATAATGGAAGTTTTCATAGTATCTCAGCGGATTCTTTAGACTTTTGGATCACAATTCCAGCCAAAGAAAAGAAAACTATCACGCTAAAATATTATAATGGAGATAAACTTTGGAAAACAGAATCAAAAAAAATTCTTTCTAATGTAACAACTAATGTATATTTTCCAGAAATAAAACCAACAAAAGATGGATATAAATTTGCAGGATGAAAAATAGGAAATACAATTTATGCTAAAGATAAATATTTTTCTGTAACAAATCCAGATAATGTTATTAGTATTTATGCTCAATGGGACAAAATCTATGACATTACTTTTGTTTATGATGATAAAGATAAAATTAATATTAATAAGACTTTTCATCTTACTGCTGGCAATAAAATTGATCTTAACAAAGAGTTTGGTGTTCAATCTAAAATAACGTCAGAAATAATAAAGCATACATATATAACACAGACAGATCCAAACAATTCTTCTCTAACAGAGACTAAAATAGCAACAAGAACAATAACTACTACCAAAAATTTTATTGACTGGAAAACCAAAGATGAAAAAGAGCAAACAAAGAATGGTGCATATATAGTAACAAAAGACATAACATTCACTAAGCCAATTTGAACAAACCTTAAAACTGCTATTGTAGATGAATCAATTACATTGCCAGAAACACAAATAATAACGTCTGATGACATAAAGACTTCTTTCTTAGAAGAGGTTGAAGAAACACATAACAATGAGTCTAACAAATATACGCTTTCTCTTTGGTTTAAAGGAGAACAAGAAGCAACTCCATACACTTTGACAAAAATAAAAAGAAAAATTACTATAACAAATTTTACGAAAATATATAAAGAAGCAAAAGAACGTAAATGGGAAGTTTCTGAAAATGAAGATTTTTCTTCGATTATTAAGTATTTATCGCCTAAAACAATTTGTAAAGTAGACAATGAAAGCAATAAAACTTTTTACGTAAGACAGTCAGAGAAAGTCTTTACAAAACCTGTTGAGATAAATATTCGCATTGAAGAGCCAGAAACGCCAATATACAAGGATAATTCAGAAGAACTTTTAGGAATTTACTTGACACCTCAAGGTGAAAGCACAAAAACAAATAAGTTTAGTGGCTGGATTTATAGTGGAAAACTAATTGAATCTGGTACTGAATATTATTTGTCTACTTCTGAAATGACTAAAGATTCAAATACAGAAAATTCTTATATCCTTGGAAGTAAAGAAAGTCCTAAATTAACAGTAAAATTGACACCCGTTATCTTTCAACCGCAAATACTAAATTTTACTTTGATGAGATGTAAGAAAGATGGTTCTTTAGATGATGACGGTGTGTATGCAAAAATTACAGGAGCATTGGTTCAGACACAGCCTTATGCAGATAGCTCTATAAAACCAAAAGTGGTTACCCTAAAAGTAAAAATCAATGACGAAGATAGTGAAAAGAGCGGTGTTACCTTTTACCGTCTTTCAAATAACACCCCTCCATTATTTGATTATGGGGAAAAATCGCAATCTTTTAGTTATTGCCTAGAGCTTCCAAAAGGAGGTTTTTTAGTTGATTCACAATATAAGGTTGAGCTTGTACTTAGTGGTAGTGACAATATTTGGTCTGTTTCTGCGACAGATTACTTGACTCAATCATTTTTTACTATTGACTTCCTTGCAGGAGGAACTGGTCTTTCTATTGGTGCACCAAGTTCATCTTCTGGTTTTATAAACAATATGGAAACAAGCTGCACACAAGGATTTGCAATCTATCCTCCGCAGAAGAAAAATGATGGTAGGGATATTGTTGTAACAGGAGGAAGAAATCTCGTCAAACAAAAAGATTTTGTGGGCTATGTTGCAACAGTAGAGATACCTGAGACTGGAACGTATTCTATTTCAAGTGATGTAGAATTTATCGTTAAAAAAGATGAAATTCCTTTGACACCAGATATAGGAAAAGATACTACGAAATATACTTTTTTATCTCTTGAGGGAACAATTACAATATCTTCTGCATCAAGCGCAGATGAACAAAATTTTAAAGATACCTTAAAGGTAGAGAAAGGACCATCTTGTTCTGCTTATACGCCTGCGCCAGGAGATGGTGCAACATTCTTTGTAGATAAAGATCAAATCAATCTATTGAATAGTGATATTGTTATAAGAAAAGACAATAATATTGTTGCATTAGATTATCACAAAGAAATTGCATTAAATTATAAAAATTCTATTTCTTTGAATTGTAATATGGGAGCTACGCTAAATGGTGATGTTACATTGGCTAGCGGTGTTTTAAAAATTAAAGAAAATTCTGGGGCACAAATTATTGCAACGAGTGCTGTAAGTGCTGAGACCGCTAAGAGCGCAACAAATGCTAAAACTGCTGAGAGCGCAACAAATGCTAAAACTGCTAATAAATTGAGTATTTCCACTGTTGGTGTTAATAATAAACAGCCAGTTTATTTTAGTAACGGAACACCAGTTGCTTGGACTACTCCAATAGCAGACTATATTGTTGCTCAAGGCAAATGTGATTTTTGGACATATAGAATGTGAGCAAGCGGAGTGGCTGAATGTTGGGGACAGACTTCTTCAACAACAGTTTCAGTATCATCTTCATGGGGATCGTTATATGATAGCGGTACTGGACATACTAACGGATTTCCTGGTAATACTTCATTGTCGTCTTCATTAAAATTTAGTGTAACAATTAGAGGAACAAAATATACTAAACTATTTACTTCGATTAAACATTGCGATTGTAATTTTATATCCTCAGACAATGCATTTATAGTTGAAACTGGAAGTGGTTTGAGTAATCTACAAACACCACAAGTGTTTTTGCTTCGAGCTACATCTGGTGATGTTACTGGTAAATATTCATATCGCGCGCTTGGAACTTGGAAGGTGACTTCATAATATGAATTTTGATATAATATATATAGCAGTTGCCTTAATCGGTTGTGTGGCTGGTCTTTTTGGTCTAAAACAAAGTAGAAAAAATAATGCAAGCAATCTTTCATATAAATTACAAACACTAGAAGCAAGAATTAATCATTTGATTATTGATGTTGAAGACATGAAATGCCAAATAGAAGATATACGTGGAAATATCAAAGAAGGTTTTGAAATAACTCTAAAAACCAAAGCAAAAGCAGATGCCGCACACGATAGATTAGATTTGATTAGATGCGGCGAAAACTGCCCAAAAGAAATGGACAAATTAGAATAATTATCGCCTTCAAAAAAATATATAATAATAGAATAGATAGCATAACCATAGAAAGGAAAGAACGTGGATATTGCAACAATTTCTATTATAATTGCTATCATTGGTTGTCTTGTTGGTGTCTCTGGTTGGATCAGAAATATGCGGTCTGATGTAGAAGAAAAAAAAGGCGAAACGTCAGAGATAAAAACAAGTCTTGACTTTATTTCTAATGACATTAAAGATTTAAAGGTTGATGTTAGAGCATTTAATAGAGATCTTCAAGACGTTAGAACAATTGCAATTTCTGCGGAGAACGAAGCCAAACGTGCTAATGATAGAATCGACCGTCTTAATTTATAAGAGGTCAGGCTAAGACCGCACTTTACACCGAGTGCGGTCTTTCTTTTTGTTTAGAAAGGAGAAGAAACTTATGAACACTAATTTTTTACAAAAATTTGGTAGTCGTAAATTCTGGATGGCAATCGCCGCTTTTCTAGCTTCTATTGGAGGAACTTGCGCTGGTTTTGCAACTGGTAATGAGACAGTAATGGTAGCGGGTATCATTTGTACCGCACTTTCTACTGCAATTTATGCTGCGGCCGAAGCTTATGTAGATGCCGCAAGAGAAGGTAGCAATACTAATTCTACTGCAACAACAATCACCGCAAGCACCACTTCAAAGGAAACAGTAGAAAAATTATTACCATCTAGTAATTCTCAATCAGAATAGAAGGTGAATGTAATGACAGAAGAAGCGAAACATACGCACGATGCTATGCGTGGAAAAATAAAACTGTCAGATTTTAAACCTTCTAACTTACACCCAAAAGCTAAATTTAGAATTTCTATGGCTCTAATAGGAACTTTTCTTTTAATTTTTGGTTGTATCTTTATGTTATCTACAGCAACAATAGCCTTTAACCCAGACGTATCTACACCAGCAGGACTCTCCGCCTTCTTCAAAGATCTTGTTGCTATTGGATATGTTGTAGGAACAATCTTTGTAATAATTTTGCTATGATGCTTAATGATCAAAGATTGCCCTATAAGCCCTGCCGCAAAATGGAATTATCAAAACAGCCACGATAAATCTATTGATGGCGTAAAGTTAATTACTGCTGTTGCTAATGCAGTGGCTAATAAAGGTAGTGGTAACTCTATTGATTCTGTAGCTACTGCTTTAGATAATTATCTTGAAGAGAAAGATGACGAAAAAGAAAAACAAACTATCAATCCAAAAGCGAGAAATAAAAAACCACAAGAAAAATAGGAGGCAAAGAAAATGGCAAATTATGCAAATATTGCTGCTACAAATATGGAAGCTCTTTGTAACGATGAAAGGTTTGGCTATTCGCAGGGTAGTAGATGGGGAGACGCTTCACTAGGTTCTATTTATGTCGAATGTGAAGGGCATACAAGTGAGTTCTATATTGGTGATAGAGATTGCTCTTCTGCTGTAATTGATTGTTGGCAAGAAGCATTAAAAGGTAGTTCGTACGAAGGCTTGTTAGATGGAGCTACTTACACAGGCAATATGCGTTCTGTCTTTGTTGATTCAGGATTATTTGAATGGCACGATATGAGTTTTAGTGCTTCTAGAGGAGACGTTTACCTCAACGAAGTAAATCATACTGCAATGTGTCTTGATGGTTCTCCTAGCAATGATATTCTTGGTGAGTTCTGCATTTCTGAGAACGGAACTATCTATGGTCAAACAGGTGATCAAACTAGCTATGAGTCTTATATTCACTGGTATTATGACTATCCCTGGGATGGAATCCTTCATTATATTGGTCCAACAGAAGAGTCAGATGGCTCTGATGATAGCGACGAGGAAGAAGAAGAGGTTTCACAACCATATTATAAAACCTACGATACAGAATGGCGAGACAAAGTAATTGGTACTAGCTGCACCGCAACTGATGATGATTACGCTGGTATCTATGGTAATGATATTTACTACATTTCTATTGGTAATGTAAGTCAATATAGAGTTGGTGTTGAATCAGGGGAAGAGCCTGATTGGGTTTACGAGTATAATCCTGATGATTTTGTAAATGGAGCAGCTGGTGTAGGCGATAGTCCAATTACAAAACTTTGGATTCCCGACTCTGACGTTCATTATCAAGTACATACTAGAACTACTGGTGAATGGTTACCTGAAATGATTGGTTCTTATGATACAGGCGGATCAAGTGATGATTATGCTGGCAATGGAGAGCCAATTGATGCAATTAGAATTTGGAGGTAATCAATGGCAATTAAACAAACTCAATACGACAGAAACTATGATGTTGCAGAGTTTGCTTTTGATAGTGAGGAAGATTTCAAAAATCTTCCTCAAACTGCCACTATGGGATCAATAGCAATCTGCATCAGTACTGGTTCTGTCTATATGATGAACAGCCAAGGTGAATGAAAAGAGGTCTAACATATGGATATTGCAACTTATGCCTTGGCAAAAAAATATGTTAATGAATCTCTTAAAGGCGCAGGAGCATTAAAGGGAGAAAAAGGCGATCCTGGTAAAGCCTTTACTTATGATGACTTTACTCCTGAGCAGCTTGCCGCGCTAAAAGGTCCTAAAGGCGATGC